>Ga0172380_10002506_pt1 | contig 27913 bp, 28 predicted proteins | sample Leawe162metaG_FD_119747 | JGI IMG/M metagenome (GOLD analysis project Ga0172380, IMG submission 119747) | Leachate microbial communities from a municipal landfill in Southern Ontario, Canada - Leachate well 162 metaG | ecosystem: Engineered > Solid waste > Landfill > Unclassified | place... | reverse complement strand
TGATGTTCGTCGCGCTAAGGCGCATGTCATCGGTATTCCATTTGTCGATCTCAAGGAGCAGAAAGTCGAGTTCGCCGTTCTCTCACTCATCCCCGAGCCGATTGCTCGAACACACAACATCGTTGCGTACGGCAAGAGCTCGCGCGGCCTCGAAGTGGCCATGCTCGATGTCGGCGACCTCCAGGCAATCGACTTTGTTAAAAAGAAGACTGGCCTTTCGATTCTTCCGCGTCTTACTGACGCAGAATCAGTAAAGCGTGCGCTTCTTCAATATCAAAAGAGCCTCAAGGCGGAGTTTGGCGATATCATCAGCAATGAAGCGGCATCGCTTGTTGCCATTGCTGAAGGTGATGGCTCCGAAGCGTCGAGCGAGGATCTCAAAAAGATGGCCGAAGATCTTCCGATTGTCCGCATCGTCGACACACTCATCAAGCACGCTGTCGTCCAAGGTGCATCCGACATTCACATTGAGCCAATGGAGCGTGAACTTTTGGTTCGGTACCGTATCGATGGCTTGTTGCATGACGCGATGACGTTGCCCAAACAAGCGGCACCAGGTATCGTTGCGCGCATCAAAGTGCTTTCAAGCCTCAAGCTTGATGAAAAGCGCTTGCCACAAGATGGTCGATTCAAGATCGATCTCGATGGCGAAAAGGTGAGCTTCCGTGTTTCGACATTGCCGACCTACTACGGCGAGAAAACTGTCATGCGTGTGCTTCGTGAGGGTGGGGGAGGTTACTCGCTCGAGTCACTTGGTTTTCATGGTGAGGGACTCGAAGCGATTCATTGGTCGACCAAACAGTCGACGGGGATGATTCTTACAACAGGACCGACTGGCTCCGGTAAGACGACGACGCTCTATACGGTGCTCGATATTCTCAATACTCCCGACGTGAACATCTCAACTATCGAAGATCCGGTGGAATATCAGATGCCACGCATCAATCAAACTCAAGTGAAGCCTGAGATTGGTATGACGTTTGGCAACGGACTTCGTTCGCTCGTTCGCCAAGACCCGGACATCATCATGGTTGGTGAAATTCGTGATACCGAGACCGCGTCGCTCGCGGTGAATGCATCGCTTACAGGTCACTTGGTGCTCTCAACACTCCACACCAACTCGGCTTCCGGAGCAATTCCGCGCATGCTCGACATGGGTGTCGAGCCGTTCCTCCTGGTCTCGACAATCAAGGTTATCATCGGTCAGCGTCTCGTGCGCGTTCTCTCAAAAGAAAAGAAAGAAGAATACACACTCTCGAAGGCTGAGCTTGCGACACTCGGCAAGAGTGTCGATCTCGACCGCATGCTCGGTTTTCTCACGAGCGAAAAGATTGTGAAAGCGGGGGCAAAATGGGATGACGTCACATTCTATCGTCCAAAGGGGGGTTCTGACGCTGATGATGGGTACAAAGGACGCATTGGTATTCATGAAGTGTTGCGTGTTACACCGACCATCAAAGACCTCATCATGAAAGGCGCAACTGGTGACGCGATTGAAGCGCAAGGAAAGAGTGAGGGCATGATGACCATGCTCGAAGACGGCGTGTTCAAGGCCGCACAAGGCATCACAACACTTGAAGAAGTGTTGCGTGTGGTCACTGAATAGCTTTTAACGGAAACGAAGCGACCCGTGTCCCTCCAGGGAGACTACGGAGCGCGACGGCGCGAGTCGAGCGACGAGCCAGCAGGCGAGATCGCGTGCTCCCTGGAGGGATCGGGGAGCGAAGGTGGTGTGACTTTCGCTGCGTGGTCCGTGTTTTGTCCTCGCAGGCTCGGAAAAACCCGGATCCACTCCGCTCTGCGCCATAGATTTTGAGTTTTCCTAAAAGCTAATCGCTAATAGCTAATTGCTTGCTATACTTTTCGTAATGAAGTTCTCGTATAAATCAGTCGGATCAAGTGGCGAAGTTGATGAAGGAATCCGAGAAGCGGATGATCAATTTGCGCTCGCGCGGGACCTCAAGGCGGAAGGGAAGACGCTCATCACTGCCGAAGAAACCGATAAGAACACCGTTGCCTCGCGTTTCAATATTTCATTTGGTGGCGTAAAGCTCGCTGACAAGATTACTTTTGCCAAGAACCTCGGTGCGATGGTTGACGCTGGCCTCGCGCTCTCACGTGCGCTCGCTGTCATGGAGCGTCAGACGAAGAGTAAAAAATTCAAGAAAATCCTCGTTGCTCTCAGTGCCTACGTCGAAAAAGGGTCTGCGCTTTCCGAAGCGCTCGCGAAGTTCCCCGACACATTCTCGCCGCTCTTTGTGTCGATGGTCCGGGCCGGTGAGGAGTCGGGTAAATTGGGTGATTCATTGCGGATCGTCGCTGAGCAGATGGATCGCAGCTACGCGCTCCGCCGTAAGATCCGCGGTGCGATGATGTATCCAGCAATCATCCTTTCGGTGATGGTGATCATCGGTATCCTCATGCTCATGTTCGTCGTCCCCACGCTCACTGCGACGTTCGTCGAGCTTCACGTCAAATTGCCGGCGACAACTCAGTTTGTTATCTCGATGAGTGAGCTTTTCTCTGGACATCCTGTTGGCGTCATCGGAGGTCTTCTCCTTCTCATTGTTGGTTGTGTTGTCCTTGCGCGTACGCGCGGTGGGAAGCGTGGATTTGAATTCGTCATGCTACGAATGCCGATTATCGGTAATCTCGTCAAAGAAACCAATGCGGCACGCATGTCGCGCACGTTCTCGTCACTCCTTTCATCGGGAGTCGATATGGTTGCGGCTATGTCGATAACGGGGGATGTTCTTCAGAACTCATATTACAAAGAAGCACTGGTTGATGCCGAACAAGAAATCCAGAAGGGCTCCTCAGTCTCAGCCGTCTTTTCACGCTACGACAACCTCTTTCCGCCGATGGTGAATGAAATGATTGCGGTGGGTGAGGAAACTGGAAAGCTCCCAGCAATGCTTTTGCAAATCGCCATCTTCTTTGAGAACGAGGTCGACCAGAAGACAAAAGATATGTCGACAATCATCGAACCGTTCCTCATGGTCATCATTGGTGCCGCGGTGGGATTCTTTGCGGTCTCAATGATTACGCCGATTTATTCGCTCTCAAGCGGAATCTAGACGTATAAGTTCCAAGCCCCAAAATCCAGATTCCAACTACATGCCAAATTCCAAAATCCCTAGATTATGTTTGGTTTTTTAAAAAATTGGAATTTAGTTGGAGCTTGGAATGTGAAGTTTGGAATTTTTGTGCCTCAACGTCCTTCAAAACGTGGTGCCACACTCATCGACGCTATTGTTGGTACCGCGCTCATGCTGCTCATTTTTGTCGGGCTTTTTGGTGTTATTCGGCTTGCGGTGGTATCGGTGGGATTGGGAAAGGCAAAGACCGGCGCAACGGCGCTTGCAAATGAACAGATCGAATATATCCGCAGTCTTCCGTACAACAGTGTTGCTGTTGTGGGAGGCATCCCTGCGGGCAGTATTTTGCCTGAGGAAATCGTCTCACTTAACAACATCGCTTATACGCGTCGCACGTTCGTACAATTTATCGATCATGCGGCGGATGGTGTCGGCTCTGCCGACACCAACGGAATCCAGGCGGACTTTAAAGTAGCTAAGGTGAGCGTCTCCTGGGAGTTTCGCGGCTCCGAGCGCGATGTGACTCTTATCACCAATGTCGTCCCCAAAGGAATCGAAACATTGGACGGCGGAGGAACACTTGTTGTGAATGTTGTTGATGCGGCAGGAGCACCTGTTTCGGGTGCTGAAATCACAATCACAAATACCTCAGTGTCACCGAACATCAATATCTCTACTTTTTCGAGCAACGACGGCGTCGCTTATTTTCCAGGGGCACCGACGTCGACCGCATACCAGATCGAGACGACAAAAAGTGGATACAGCACAGACCGTACCTATGTAGCTTCGCCTTCGAATCCAAATCCTATGCCGGGCACACTCACTGTTGTTGGAGACACCATAACGTCTTCGACATTCCGTATCGACGCGCTTTCTGATATTACACTCCGTTCATTTGACGAGATTCGTTCGGCAACGTGGACAGACTCATTCGCTGACACCTCCCTGATTGAGGAACTTCAGAACACTATTGTGTCTGGAGGGGAGATTATTCTTGCGGGGGCTCCGGGGGCATATTCATCGAGTGGTTCTGTAACGGCCACATCGGTTGCACCTGTATATCTCAATGCATGGGGTGAGCTCACGTTCGATATGGTTACTTCGGCGAGCACAACAGCACATGTTTCAGTCCTCTCTGTTACGGCGACATCGTCGGCACTCGTTCCTGAGTCTGACCTCCCAGGTAATGCTTCGGGGTTCACGTCGTCTCCGGTTGATCTCTCAAACCTTTCGGCTCAAGAATACCCTGCACTTGCACTCGTGGGCGACCTATCAACAAATGATGTGTTGGTGACGCCCGCGATTCGTTCGTGGACGATTACCTATGATGAAGGCCCAATTCCGCGCCCGACAACCACCTTTACGATGCAGGGAGCAAAGACAATCGGCACCGATGGTGGAGGTGCACCCATCTACAAATACACCGATTCACACACTACCGGAGTTGATGGAACGCTTGCGATTGAAGGCATCGAGTGGGACACCTACCTCATCACCAAAGGAAGTGCTGAAAGCAGTCTTTCCGTTGCAGAGGCTTGTCCGTTCCAACCATTCGGGCTCAACCCAGGAATCTCTCAGATTGTAGATTTCATTTTTGCACCTGCAACCGCCCACTCACTTCTTGTCTATGTTACGAACGACCAGAACGTCCCGCTTGAGAATGCGTCGGTAAGACTGACGGGAACAGGGTATGATGAAACTATAGACTCATCGGCATGCGGACAGTCGTTCTTCCGAGGTTTGTCGGCGACAACCTACACGCTCAATGTGTCTGCTACTGGGTTTACGGCACAAAACATCACCGGGCTCTCGGTTTCGGGAGCAACGACGTATTCGGTCCTCCTCAATCCATAGAGAAAACAAATTCCAATGATCAAGCCTCAAAATCCAACTAATATCAAAACCCCAAGTTCCAAAAAAATCACTCTTGGAGTTTGGAACTTGAAACTTGGAACTTCCGCGCAGCGGCGAGGCTTCACCCTTATTGAGGCGATCACCACTCTCGCTATTTTCATTATCATCAGTGCTGCGGTGGTGAGTTCGATTGTTATGTTGTATCGCGGAAATAGATATGCGATGGAGCAGGCAATAGCGGTTGAGAACGCCCGTCGTGGTGTCGAGCAGATGGTCCGCGACATTCGCGAAGCGCGTTATTCGGAAAACGGTGCCTATCCCATCATTACAATCGGGTCGACAACAGTCGCGATATATACCGATCTCGATAGAGACGATGACGCGGAGCTTGTGCGATTTTATCTCGACGGAACTTCATTCATGAAGAGCATAACGAACCCTGTTGGTTCTCCGGCGGTTTATAACGAAGCCAACGGGATAGTGACTGTCGTATCGGAGAATGTGCGGAATCTCGAACAAAACACGCCCATTTTTGAATACTTCAATAGTGCAGGGGTTGAACTCACGTCATATACAACCGTCACTCCGGCGGTTTTTGTGAAGGTGAGTCTTGTCGTCAATGTGAACCCCGAAACACTCCCCAATGAATATGTGCTTCGTTCGAGTGCGGCAATCAGGAATCTCAAAATTAACCTTTAATCATGATCTTTCAACAAAAACATCGCGGCTACATCGTCATTTCCGTCGTTGTGTTCGGGACGGTCTTTCTCACGATTCTCGGTGGGCTTGTTGGATTTGTTTTTCTTCAGACAAAGAGCCAGGTGAAGAAAGAAACTCGGGAGCGAGCGCTTCAAATCGCGGAAGCAGGTGTCGATTATTATAAATGGCGGCTTGCGCATTTTCCGAATGATCTGACCAATGGAACCGGACAGCCTGGACCGTATCAAGTCGCATACAGTGACCCTGAGGGTGGCATTATCGGGACTTTTGAACTTGATCTCGACAGCGAGCAGTTTTGTGGACAGACGAATACTGTTTCGATTACTTCGACCGGATGGTCGGCTGAAGACCCAACACTTCGGCGGACGGTGTATGCCAGGTACGCGCGCCCTTCAGTGGCTTCCTATGCCTACATCATCAACAGCAACGTGTGGGCGGGTGCCGACCGACAAATCAGCGGTAACTACCATTCAAACGGTGGTGTTCGTATGGACGGCACAAATGATTCACTTGTGACGAGCGCTGTTTCAACATGGTCGTGCACAAGTTCATTTGGATGTAGCCCCGCTTCGACGACGGCGGGCGTCTTTGGGGGAGGGTCAGGGAGTGCTTTGTGGCAGTACCCGCTCCCACAGGTTGATTTCGGCGGTATTACCACCGATCTCGCGCAGATAAAGGCGCTCGCACAGTCACAAGGTCTCTACATCGATGAAACGAGCAACTCTGATCAGCGCGGTATCCGACTGCGATTCAACGGCAACGGCACGGTGACGAAGTGGCGTGTGAGCAATACATCTTCGCATCAAAGTCAGCATGTTGACGGTGGCACAACATGGTTCAGTGACTACGACATCATCACGAATACACAGAGTCAGGTGACCTACACCATTCCACCAACATGCCCAGTCATTTTCGTTGAGGCAAAGACGTGGATCGACGGCGTCATCGATCAAAAAGTCATGGTTGCTGCAGATGAGATCAATGCTCCATCCGCACGTGCTGATGTCATCCTTAACGGCAACATCACCTATGTCGACAATGCCGGAGCCGATGGTCTCACGGTTGTCGCTGACCGCTCTGTCTTAATCCCATTCAATTCACCGAATGACATGAGCCTCAGTGGTATCTTCATCGCACAGGGCGGTTACTTCGGCAGAAACTACTATCCTTCATCACAAGGTACGGGCTATCTCCGTAATTCACTCATTGTGAATGGTACGATCGTCTCAAATGCGCGTGAAGGAACCAAATGGACATCGGGTTCGACGGTGGTGTCTGGGTATCAGAACAGAACGAACATCTATGACTCCGACCTTGTCACGTCTCCACCGCCACTTACACCAACAATATCGGACGAGTTCACATTCCTCGAATGGGAAGAAGTAGAGTAGGGGATAGAGAGAAATCGAGGAACGCATTGACGTTTCTGTTCAGAAATGTCATAGTGCTCGCAGATGTATCTGAAGGTCGCCATGTTTAGCAACTCACCATTCCGGTGAAGCTATAAATCTCATTTCGGGAACGGCAAAAATCAGGAGGAGATAAATCCATGGAGCAGTTTACTGTTGGGATAGCGGTCATCGAAGAAGTCCGCCGTATCTATGTCGAACGAGAACACCCACACATGGCCATCGAGCTCATCGGGGGACACCAGCATGTCTCTCCCGAGATCGTTGATACCATGCCGGTCGTCCTCGCCACGGAAGTCGACCTCGGTGTCATCAAGCCGATGGCGGAGCACTACCGGGACACGCGCATCACATCCGATCAAGTGGAGTGCCTCTACAGTACGAGTCATTTCGCACCCGACCCTCTCGCGCTGGTCGCGGCCTTCGGATCCAATCCCGCTTTCAGGGATGGGCGGCAGTACGCTACACAGTGGCAGGTTGGGGACGATTTCTTCTTTCTTGCCGGCTGTTACCACAAGGACGAGTGGTACATCCACGTGGGTCACTCCCCGGAATCCTGGGGGGAAGAGTGGTGCTTCACGGGGGTTGCCCCTATCGACATCTACTTCTAAGGCATCGTTCCTTGCAGAGGGCATATCGCCCAACACATCCATCGGTGTCTCGATGGGGCCGCCGTAATACGCGGCCTTTTTCATGCCTGAAAAACTCACTACGGTCTTAATGCTACAATAAGACATCTCTTTTATGGCTCAAACCAAAAAACTCGTCATCGGCAACTGGAAGCTCTATATCGATTCTCCAAAAGACGCAAAGGAACTTTATCGTGCAGCTCAAAACGCCGCTCGCAACGCACGCCGTACGCAGGTGGTCGTCTGTCCGCAGACACCACTTCTTGCGCTTTTTGCATCAAATGTTTCTTCATCCGTTCGCCTCGGTGCACAAGATGCTTTTTGGGATGTTGAGCCAAAACACACCGGCGCATCGAGCGTGTACGCGCTCCGCAGTCTCGGCGTATCGCATGTGATTCTCGGACACTCCGAGATGCGAGCCACCGCCGTTGGTGGGGTCCCGCCGCAGGCGGTGACAGCAGGGGAGACGAGCCATTTGGTGTCACTCAAGGCACAGACTGTCATCAAGCACGGATTGACTGCAGTTATTTGTGTCGGTGAGAATGAACGTGACATGCGCGGTGGATACCTCACGACGCTTGAGAGCCAGATTAGAGAATCGCTTGCGGGTATCACACGTCCCAAGCTCGCATCGGTTGTCATCGCATATGAACCAGTGTGGGCGATCGGCAAGTCGGCCGCCGACGCAATGACGCCGTCAACACTCCACGAAACGACGCTCTTCATCAAAAAGATATTGGTCAGCATGTACGGACGAAAGCCAGGCACAGCGGTCCGCGTACTCTACGGCGGTTCGGTCGAATCAAAGAATGCCGCGCCACTCATACAAGAGGGTACCGTCGACGGATTCCTCGTCGGGCATGCGAGTGTTGATGCAAAGGAGTTCAAAGCTATAATCGCGTCAGTCGATAAAGCATAGCTATGCATGCAGGACTCTCATCGCTCGGTGATATCAAAGGAAAGCGCGTGCTTGTTCGCGCTCCGTTCAACGTGCCGATGGACGGTGAGACGATCCGCGACACGGTCCGTATCGATGACTGTGTCTCGACGATTGACTATCTCATCAACGCAGGAGCCCGAATCATCTTGGTGAGTCATCACTCGGACGGTGCTGAAACATCTCTTAAACCCGTTGCCGACTATCTTTCAAAACACCTGCCGGTCACATTCGTTGAAGACATTTTTTCATACACAGGAGATGATAAGGTCGTTTTGGTCGAGAATCTTCGTCGTTACCCAGGAGAAGAAAAAAACGACCCAGCATTTGCCGCACAGCTTGCTGCACTCGCAGATATCTATGTAAATGATGACTTCACCTCGGCACACCGCGAGCATGCTTCGATTGTGAGCGTTCCCAAGCTTATACCGAGTGTCATGGGGCTCTCATTCCAGCGCGAATACGAAGGACTCTCGAAGTTCGCATCTCCTGCATCACCATCGCTCGCGATCATCGGCGGAGCAAAGCCTGAGACAAAGCTTCCACTCATTGCCAAGATGGCTGACCGATTCGACACCGTGTACGCCGGTGGTGTTTCTGCGAACGTGTTGCTCGAAGATAAAGGAGAAGAGATTGGGGTATCCGAGAGCGCGTCAAAGAACATTCCTGATCTTGACGCGATAACCGCCGATACGCGTATCAAGCTTCCAACCGACGCACGTATCATCGGTCCTGATGGCATCGTGCATGTGGGACTAATCACGAGCGTCAAAAAAGATGAATCGATTGTCGACGCTGGCACAGAAAGTCTCGCCGAGCTCAGTGTTCTCATTGCGCAGGCTCAGACGATTGTTTGGAACGGACCGCTTGGCGACTATGAACGCGGCTACGGAGAATCAACACACTTGCTCGCGCACATGCTCATGGATTGTGAAGCGCAGGTCGTCATCGGTGGGGGAGATACGCTCGCTTCCATCAAAGATATTGATACCACCGGCGCATTCGCATTTGTTTCAGAAGCCGGCGGTGCGATGCTCCATCTTTTTGCATACGGAACGCTTCCTGCGGTGGAGGCGCTTGAGTCTCGCTAGAGACTCTTTTTGATTTTCTCTGTGATCTCCTTCAACTCCTCGGGAGTGGCCACCCGTGCCCGCTCGTGGTCTATCTCCCTTCCACCATTTATCGGAATAAGATGGATGTGGGTGTGCGGGACATCAAGACCTTCTACGAGAACCCCTATTCGGGCTGAGCCCATGGCATCCTTTAGTTTGGGAGCAATCTTTTTTGCCATATCAAATACGTGCTGGTAGACAGGCAATGACATATCGAAGAAGTGGTCGACGTGTTCTCGCGGAACAATAAGCGTGTGGCCGGGGTTTATCGGCTTCATATCAAGAAAGGCGACAATGTGTTCGTCTTCATAGACGAGGTCAACAGGGATCTCTTTTGAGGCTATTTTGCAGAAGATACAGTCATTCATGGCTGATAGTATATAGTATCGCTACCCCAATGACCGAACTGCTCAAAAAACTCCTTGCTTTGCGGGGCATAACCACTGAGGAAGACATTGAGAATTTCCTTTTTCCTGACTATGCCAAACATGTGCTCGACCCGATGCTTTTGTCTGACATGGACAAGGTGGTCGCTCGCATTATCACAGCGCTGAGGGAAGGGGAGAAAATCAAAGTCTTCACCGACTTCGATGCTGACGGTATCCCTTCGGCTGTTTTGATGAACGACGCGCTCACAAAGCTCGGCGCAAAAGATTTTTCCATCTCGATCCCGCACCGCAACACCGAAGGATTTGGTCTCAATGAACGTGTTGTTGATGAGTGCATCGACAGCGGTGTGAAGCTTCTCATTACCATCGACTGTGGAATGGGCGACGCGACGCGCATCGATCGCGCCATGGCTGCGGGTATCGATGTTATCGTCATCGATCATCACCAAGAAGGAGAAGAAGGCGCGCCGAAGTGTCTCGTCGTGAATCCCAACAAGATCGGAGACGAATATCCGAATAAATCTTTGTGTGGAGCGGGGGTCGCATACAAGGTAGTACAGGCGGTAATCGCGCAGCTTCGTGTCGACAATGACCCGCGCGTTGCTGACATCCCGTTTGGGTGGGAAAAATGGCTCTTGGATATGGTCGGCATTGCAACGCTCTCTGACATGGTTGCGCTCGTCGGTGAGAATCGCGCACTCGCGCATTACGGTCTCATGGTGCTGCGCAAATCTCCGCGTCCGGGTATTCGTGCTTTGTGTGACCGCGCTCGAATTCGTCAGCGATATCTTACTGATGATGATGTCGTCTTCACTATCACACCGCGCATCAACGCTGCATCGCGCATGGATGAGCCTGAAGCCGCGTTCCGATTGCTTGCTTCAACAACGATGCAAGAAGCCGACCTGCTCGCCGAACATCTCGAGGGCGTCAACAACAGCCGCAAAGGTGCCGTTGCTTCGATGACAAAAGAGATCAATGCGATGCTCGCTTCGCGCGAGGAGATTCCATCGGTCGTGGTCGTCGGCAACACACACTGGCGTCCCGGTTTGCTTGGTCTTGCTGCCACCAAGGTTGCTGAGACATACAACCGCCCCGCATTCGTGTGGGGCCAAGGCGAATCCACGATGATCAAAGGCTCATGTCGCTCGGGCGGGGGAGTGAACATCATGCTTCTCATGACAGAAGCCAAAGAATGCTTCGTTGAATATGGCGGACACAAACACTCGGGTGGATTCTCGACGACGGTCCAACACATCGTTCGTCTCGAAGAATCACTCTCCGAAGCGCTCAATCGCGCTGTTGCGATAGCACAAGAAGAGGAGCCTGAACACGACGCCGAACTCGCGCTCTCTGATGTGAACTACACGATGCACACCGACGTTCAGCGCATGGCGCCGTTCGGTGCGGGCAATAAGAAGCCGATCTTTCTTTTTAAAGATTGTTTGGTATCGAGTGCGGAACCTTTTGGTAAAGAAAAACAGCACACACGTCTTATGCTTGCCACCGCCTCCGGCGGGGTCCCGCCAACGGCGGTGAGTGAAAATGGCGCTGTCACTGCAATCCAATTCTTTTCTGATGAAAAGCTCAAGGGCGTGAGAGCGGGGGAGACCGTCTCGCTTCTCGCACATATCGAAGAAGATTCTTTTGGAAGACGTCGCGGAATTAGATTGAGAATCGTTGACATCTTGTCCTAGAAACAGTATAAAATCTCTAGAATCGCCGAATGGTCGGCACCTGTTCTCGGAGGTCCCAATGGATTTCATCAAGCGCTGGTTGGAGAAGCGACGGAAAGCCGTCGAGGTTCTCGTCATGGACGTCATGCGTCAGCCGCGCATGGTGAACGACGAGGAATGCCTCTGGGAGGAAAAGATTGTCGAAGGCGTCCGGTCCTCGTGGCCTGATGAGCTCGAGTGGAAGCCTTGGCTCGTCACATCCCTCGAGGTCGGTTCCGCGTTGGATCGTCTCGTCAGGCAAGGGAAGCTCAGGCGCTCCCAGTTCTACAGAGCCGATGGTCCCAAATCTGTTTCCACCCAGACGTTCACCCTCGCTCGGTGAACCCCACCGTCCCGCCACCCTCACACCGAGGCTGGCGGGCGGGTTTCGTTTGGTATACTCATGGCACATGAAATTCATCGTAAACACCGACGGGGGAGCGAGAGGTAATCCGGGGCCGTCGGGCATTGGTTTTGTCATCCAGCAGGACGGCGCTGTCATCAAGACAGGGAAGGCATACATTGGTGAGACGACCAACAATCAGGCTGAGTACGAAGCGCTTATCCGCGCGCTCGGTGAGTTGGACACTCTTGCTCCACAAGAGGGAAGAAAAGATAATCATGTCGAGGTCCGCATGGACAGTGAGCTCGTGATCAAACAGCTTCGAAAGGAATACAAAGTGAAAGACGCGGGTCTCAAGCTCCAATTTGCAAAAGTCGGCGCGCTCGTCGCCAAGTTCCCAAGCATCTCATTTGTTCATGTGATGCGTGAAGAGAACGGTGTGGCCGATGAGCTTGCGAACGAGGCGATGGATGAACATTTAAATAAATAATTTATGACAGGATTCATACAATTCGTTAGAGAGCAGGGAGTCATTGGATTGGCAATCGGTTTTATCCTCGGTGGTGCGGTTTCGAAAGTAGTTACGTCGTTCGTCACTGACGTCATCAATCCGCTCATCGGAATGCTGTTTGGTAACATCGGCGGACTTGCGGACATGATGATTGGACCGGTATTGCTCGGCAGCTTCGTGTCATCAATCATCGACTTCCTCATCATCGCAGCCGTCATCTACTTTGGTTTCAAGGGTCTCAAGCTCGACAGGTTGGATGTGAAGAAAAGCGACTAGCTATTAGCGATTGGCGATTAGAAAGCGGAACGAGCCGTACCCTTCCGAGGAGACTACGGAGCGCGACTGGCGCGAGTCGAGCGGCGAGCCAGCAGGCGAGACCGCGTGCTCCTCGGAAGGAGTCGGCGAAGTGAAGCCTGGTGAATTTAAATTCTTTTGATGTTGCAGAGCGTATGGTCATGCCATGCGCTCTGCTTTTGTTCATGCCGGATTCTGGGGATTCCTTGGTGGAGTCGCGCTTCAGTTTCTTTGTGATATCTCTTGGACATATGGGGCCGAAGCAATTGTTGTCGGCATCGCATTGATTCTCATATTCAGGTCAAAGAAGAGGGTAATCGTCTGCGTCGCGATATTTCTCGTTTGCCTTGGACTTGGCATCGCCCGCTCATACCACTCACGGCTTTTTGTGGGCGATCCGATAGTGATAGAACGCATGGGCGAAACGGTGACGCTTGAAGGAATCATCAGTGATGACCCACAGATGAGCCCAAAAGGGCAGAAGATCTTGGTTGATGTGGGGAAGGAAGACGTCTCGGTCTCTGTTCCGTCATATCCCATCTTTTCATATGGCGACAAGGTGAGGGTCGAAGGAAAGCTTGAGGTTCCCGAAGCATTCGAGACCGACTTGGGTCGCACGTTTGATTATCCAAGCTTCTTGGCTCGAAAGGGGATATTTCATGTAATCAAGCGGGGGAACGCGACGCTTATTGAAGCTGACCAAGGAAATCCAATTCGTGCCTTCTTCATCGATATCAAACATAGATTCGTCGACAGCATCGAGCGGAGCGTGTCTGAACCTTCGGCAGGATTGGCTTCCGGCGTCGTACTTGGTGTTGAGGGTGCTTTGTCCGAAGACGATGAAGAAGCATTCCGCGTCGCGGGGCTGATCCACATCATCGTGGTCTCGGGCTACAACATCACGATGGCGGGAGACTTTGTTCGCACCATGCTCCGTTCGTTTTCGACTGTTGTTGGTTCATTGGGGAGTATTGTCGGCATTGTGGTGTACATCATGATCGCTGGAGCATCATCAACGGCTATCCGTGCGGGCATTATGGCCGGGCTCACTGTGCTCGCGCGCGTGGTGAAGCGGCGCTACAACGTGACCCGATCGCTTATGTTGGCCGCATGCCTCATGATCTTTCATGTACCGTACATTCTTTTGTACGACCCATCCTTCCAGCTTTCGTTCTTGGCTACGTGGGGACTTGTCTCTATCGCACCGCTGTATGCCAAACACCTCAAGTGGGTTCCCGAGACGGGCGGACTGCGCGAGACGCTCGGAACCACGCTCGGCGCGCAGACCGCCGTGACGCCTATCCTCTTATATCAATCGGGAATGACGAATCTCCTCACACTTCCCGCGAATCTCATCGTGCTCCCGACAATGCCGCTCTTTATGATCGGTTCATTGGCGGCAGGGGTTGCAGGATTTTTTGGCGCATTCATTGCTTTGCCGTTCTCGATTCTTATCGAAGCAGTAGGTGCGTATGTCTTTTGGATCGTCAAAATCGCCGACAGCTTTCCGTCGATGTTGGTGGATGTGGGAGTGATGCCAATCTGGCTCCTCATCCTTCTCTATATCGTGATCGGCGCGTGCGTGCTTTTTATGAAACCCGAGCAGTCGCTTCCTCGTACCACTGAGCTACCGTCTCCCAGTTGAGAGCATCGAGATATGCTGCAGCGTATTTAGCCTTGTCGGCAGGAGCGTAGTCCAAAAGGTATGAGTGCTCCCACATGTCCAAGGTAACGATAGGGGAAAGACCCGTGAGATGGCCCAAGTGCTGTTCGTCGATCCACTGGGTCAAAAGGCGCTTAGCACCTGGATCGTAGTAGAGCATCGCCCAGCCGATGCCACGGGTAAGGGCGATAGCCTTGAATCGGGTCATGAAGGCATCGATGCTGCCCCATGTCTCGCTGATTGCTTGGGCGAGGGCACTGTCTGTGGGGAGGGCTTTTGGACCTCCTTCGAGAGCACCAAAGTAATATTCGTGGTTTCGCATACCATCGAATTCAAACGAGAATCGGCGTTGGAGCTCTCCGAGGGCATAGGCATTTGCCTCAGAATCCTTGGAATATTCCTCAATCTTGCCCAAGATCACATTGGTCTGTTTTACGTACCCCTCATAGAGCTTGATATGGGTCTCAAATGTCTTAGGGGAGATGCCGGAAACCTCCGGAAGGGCGAACTGACGGGCTGAGTAGGGGGTAGCTGTCATAAAAGATAGTGATAGGGGGCTTATAAGCAAAATAAGTATAACATGGCCATAAAACGGCTCCATTGGGCTGTTTGGTGGTTGCAAGACTTGACCAAAATAGCTTCTTATGGGGTGCTATTGACAAAAAAAGTAGCCCTGCTATAATAAGGCATCTTTCTTTTCGGAAAGAGCCGTCCTCCGGGGCGGCTTTTTTTGTTGAGGAAGCCAATATGAAAAATACAAAAATCAAGAACCTTTATAGGCTTTTCGCAAAGACGGCCGTTTGTGCCCTCATCGGAGCCCTTGCGTTCACATCGAACATCACGCTTTTGAGCAACCATGCTGAAGCTGCTTCGATTAGCGTCCTCGGTTTCTCCAAGGTTGACGATGAGATCCTCTGGTTCGCCCGAACGATCTATTCTGAGACCAAGAAGGCTGAGGAACAGAAGCTTGTCGCGTGGGTCATCCGTAACCGCGTCGAGTCAGGCGCATATGGTGGTGATTCATACGAAGACGTTGTCCTCGCCCGTGGCCAGTTCTCCGGTATGCATGCGACCGACAAGCAGTACTCGATCAACGTCTCGATGAGCTACCAGGACTCGAGCCCTTCATGGGATAGCGCCGTTTCCATTGCACGTTCTGTCTATTACGCTGACGCCGACCTCAACCCGCTTTCGTCAGACGTGATGCACTTCTATTCTCCAATCTCCGTCATGAACACGCCGTCATGGGCAGTTGGTCTTGAGCCTGCTCACACGGTTGCCGACCCTGTCACCAGCCGTATCCGATTCGCGTTCTACGCACTCAACTAATCCTCCTTCGCTCAAGCTTCGGAGGACAAGTCAAAATGCCCTGCACAGCAATGTGTGGGGTGTTTTGTTGTTCGATTGACCTGCTCGAGGGCGAGGGGTATAGTCGACCCGAACCGTGTTCTTTGTCGTGCTACGAAGAACACATACTCTAGATTGAAAGGAGGTCGGATGGGGAAGAAAAGTCTGCCGTCAGAAACGCTGCCCAGCGTGTCGTTCTTCTACTGTCCGATTTACCGGACATCGATCGGCATGGCCCAGTGTCAGGAACAGTCGCAGATCGTTAGTGTGAATCGCATGTATTGCCACAATTGCGATTCTCCGTGGAGACTCTGCTTGCCCTGCAGGGAACAGGGAATCCCGATCGATCAGGCGTTGGTCGAGCCCGGCAGCACCTACTGTGACTTTCACAAGCAGCATGGGCCGGGCGCGAACAAGCGTCATAAATACGAACCTGTCAGTAGTCGGTCGATCAAGGAAATCTCAAGGGAGATCGGGGCTCGACTTGCCATCCGTCACCCGCCTCCGGAGGCGCCACAACCGAAACCTGTCGCGGCGCCTGTGACTCGTCCGCTACACGCCACCGAGCGCAGCCTCATGATCGGTGTGATTCAAGCGTGCTTCATCGTGTTTCAACAGCTTCGAACGAGCTGCCTGGAGCTTCTCGTTCCCTCATCTGATCTGTATATGGAGATTTCCATGATGCCCTCCGAGCTTCCTGATATCACCGCGCTTGCGATGGATGAGCTTCGGGCTCTCCGTCACAAGATCGACGACCGCATTAAGTTCCTCAAGGTTGAGGAACGTCGCCTTCGCGAACGAAAGACCAAGGCTGTCGCTCTGGCCACGAGGTGGGAGAAACAGGCCAAGGCGCTGGGCATGACCGCTGAAGAGGTACTCGAATACCTCAAGATGTCGGTCTCAGGCAAGACTTCCAAGACCGTCGGCTCGTCAAGCGAGAATAACGTCAAGACGGGTATCCGGTATCGCAATCCTGAAAATCCGGAGGAGCGATGGGGTGGGCATGGCCGCCGACCCAAGTGGGTTCTCAGGTGCCTTGAGAAGGGCGGTAAGATCGAAGATCTCGTGGATTCCAACTAGGGTCCGTGAGAGTTCGTTCGTAGCAACTGATTCGCGGCGCAGACAGCCTATCGATCCCTCGGGATTGAGAAAGCTCGTCTGCGCCGTTTTCTTTTACCCCAATCTCATCTCCACCACGCTACACTGTGCGTATGAAGCACCACCGCTTAGAGCGGGGCCCCGCCGAAGGCGGTGGCTGGCTCCGGCTCATCGTCTTGTATCTCATTGTCGCGAGCGCTGTTGCGCTCGCTTGGATGGCGTATGACATGCCTGAGAAAAAGCTTACCGTCGCATTCCTCGATATTGGGCAAGGGGATTCTATTTTTATACAAAGCCCGACGGGGCGTCAGGTACTCATCGATGGTGGTATCGATCGAGATGTTTTGGCTCAGCTTGCATCGGTCATGCCGTTCTTTGATCGTTCGATTGATGTGATGATTGCGACGCATCCAGACAAAGACCACATTGGCGGATTGCCATATGTGTTCGAGCAATACGATATTGATGTGGTGCTCGACCCAGGACTTGAAACTGACACAGAAGGATATGATTTCTATGCTGATATGCGGGCTCATGAAAAAGATGTTGTGTATCACGAAGCACGCCGTGGGCAGGTTATCGACTTGGGTGGGGGAGCGTACATTCGCATTCTCTATCCCGACAAAGATATGGATGGGGCAGAGGATACCAACAGTGCTTCAATCGTCGCACAGCTCGTATATGGCGAGACTGAAGTGATGCTCACTGGTGACGCGCCCGATGAGACCGAGAGCTATCTGGTCTCGATCGAGAATCCCTCGACAAGCTCGGGACAAGCTTCGCTTGCAAGCGACATCCTCAAAGCAGGGCACCATGGCTCGAAAACATCCACCTCGCAAGAGTTCCTTGATGCTGTTGATCCCGACTACACAATCATTTCAGCAGGGAAGGATAATTCGTACGGGCATCCGCATGAGGAGGTCGTCGCCCGACTCGTTGCTGCAAGTACGACGATACTCGCTACCTTTGAAGAGGGGACTATCGTTTTTGAGAGTGATGGGAAGAGTTTTACTCTGCGCCATTAGCAGGGAAGAGCTTCGATTCGTTCTCTCTGAGGATCCTTCGAAGTTCTTCCCAATAGGGATAGATGTCTGGAGAGACTGCTACGGTCTTGTCTTTGAGATCGCATACTTGGTTGAGAGTGATGTTCCATTCTTTCCATGACCTGCCGCCGTCGAGGTAGGCATTCATCATGGGCAAAAGTTTGTCGACGGCGTATACGAAACGAGATTCCTCATCAGAACGGCTTTCGTATATTTCTACCACTTTTGTTATATCGGTGAAATCGGGGAAGTCGATGGCGATTTGTTGCAAAGCTTCTTTTTCGCGTCGTCGCTTATCTTGTTCTGCTTCCGGAGTGCGTCCATGGGCCGGAAGATCGCCGGTGTATGCTTCGGTTATGTCGTGCGCAAGTGCATATCGAAGCACTTTGTCGAGGTCGAGAGACAGCTTCTTTGTCGAAAGGATGTACCAAGCTGCTAGCGCTAGCTGATACATGTGTTCAGAATCGTTTTCGTGACGGTCTTCACCAACGGCGAAATTGACCCGAGTGACTTTCTGAAGGCGGTGAGTGAGTTCAACAAAACGTAGAAGGGAGGGAAGCGCGTCCATGTTCGGAGTATAACAAAACCCCGCTTTCGCGGGGTTTGAGGAGGGGAGTCTACTTCTTGATGACGCCTGCTTTCTTGAGGGTCGCGTAAACGCCGTTCTTGCGGACTGTTTTCATGCCGCGGTTCGAGATGGTGACCGTGACGGTCTTGCCGGTTTCAGGGACAAAAAGACGGCGCTTCTGGAGGTTTGCCTTACGACGAACCTTACCGCGCTTTACGCCGGGGTTGAACTGGGTAGCACGAACACGGTTGCTGTAGCGACCGCCCATGATTCCCGTCTTTCCTGTTACGACACAGACTTTTGGCATATATATTTATCGAGATTTGAACTTTAGCACGGAGAATGGGGGGAATCAAGACGGCGGGCGGTTACCCAAAGTTCCAAATTCCATTACTCCAAAATCCAACTAAATTCCAATGACCGAAACACCAAATAAAAAACCATATGATCTCGGAGAAAGAACGTTCGCTTTTGCAAAAGAAATCCGTGAAATCTGTAGGGTTACATCAAAAACACTCCTTAATATAGACGATATAAAACAGCTCGTTAGGTCTTCGGGTTCGGTTGGAGCTAATTATATCGAGGCGAATGAGGCACTTTCCAAGAAAGATTTCATTCATAGGATTGGAATATGCAGAAAAGAATCAAAAGAGAGCGGCTACTGGCTCCGTTTGTTGTTCGGTGATGACCAAAAAGCAAAAAGTCTATTTCAGGAGTCTAGAGAGCTTGTAAAAATATTCAATGCTATCATTACGTCGAAGAAATAATTTGGTTTTGGAATTTAGTTGGATTTTGGAATCTGGAGCTTGGATTTTAAAGAAATATGGAAACCCTCATCGGCATCATAATCTTGATTCTTTCAATCATCATCCATGAGGTTGCTCACGGCTATGTCGCTGAGTGGCTCGGAGACCCGACTGCCCGCTATGCTGGGAGACTCACGCTCAACCCAATTCCGCATATTGACCCGATTGGTTCGGTCTTGTTGCCGATCATCACGAGCATCTCGGGAGGATTTATCTTCGGATGGGCGAAGCCGGTTCCATACAATCCATACAATCTCCGTCATGGGGTATGGGGGGAGGCACTGGTTGCACTCGCCGGTCCCGCATCAAACTTCGTACTTGTGCTCATCTTTGGTTTCGCGATGCGCTTTGCCTCTGTACCGCAGGCGATGTTCGAAGTGTTTGCGACTATTGTTTTGGTCAACATCAGCCTCGCGGTCTTCAACTTGGTTCCGATTCCACCCCTCGATGGTTCCAAGATCCTCTTTGCACTCCTTCCATATAGAGCTCAGCAGGCACGCTTCTTTCTTGAGAAGTATGGATTCTTTCTCGTCGTCATATTCGTCATCTTCCTTTCGCCGGTCTTGGGCCCGATTGTGAGGGGACTTTTTGGCCTCGTCACCGGCTTCGGATTGTAGGACAGGACCTAAAGGTGTATGTTTTCTCTCGGAAAGGAGAAAAGGTGCATATGATGAAGCGTCTTCTCGTCTAGAGCCGAAGACCGCGTCCGCGCCGAGATGATCCGGGGGCGTGTCCGGCGGCGCCGAACCGAATAACCGGTAGACCAAGAGTTCCGGATCACAAAGGATACTTACCCAGAGCCCTACAACGGGGTTCAGTCCGAAAGGACACACAGGCCACCTCTGCGCACTCCGCATGTGGCCGTTCTTTATGGGAGAGCTCCAATCCGTCTTGCATCCCAACGACTTTCATAGTATTCTCCCTCTATCCGCAATCGCGGATTTTTTGACCCAATGACAACCGTTAACCAGCTCGTACGACGCAACCGCAAGAAAGTCGCCGCAAAATCAAAGACGACGGCCCTTCGTCGTGGTTTTAACACCATCACGAACCGTCCTTCGACCTACCCATCTCCTTTCAAGCGCGGTGTCTGTACGCAGGTCAAAACAACAACTCCTAAGAAGCCTAACTCGGCTATCCGTAAGATCGCCCGTGTTCGTCTCACCAACGGTCTCGAAGTCACCGCATACATCCCGGGAATGGGACACAAGCTCCAGGAACACTCGGTGATCATGCTCCGCGGTGGTCGTGTCAAAGACATCGGTGCTCGTTACACGATCGTTCGTGGTCGTCTCGACGCAGAAGGTGTTGAAAAGCGCCGCAAGGGCCGCAGTCACTACGGTACCAAGAAGCCGAAGGCAACCTCATAATAATTTTTCATGCGACGTCCTCTCAAAGAAAAGCAGAAGCACCCAGCGATCAAAGATCGCAAGTATGACTCCGTAACTGTTACGAAGCTCGTTAACTACGTCATGATCGGCGGAAAGAAGTCGACTGCACAGCGCGCCGTCTACGATGCACTCGAAGCAATGAAGGCAGCAGGCAACGAAGACCCGGCAGCTCTCCTCGAGACTGCAATCCAGAACGTCGCTCCTACTATGGAAGTTCGCTCACGCCGCGTCGGTGGTGCCAACTACCAGGTTCCTTTCCCAGTTCGTCCTGAACGTCAGCTCGCACTCTCACTCCGCTGGATCCTCGGCGGCGTTCGCGGAAAGAAAGGCGCTCCATTTGGTACACGTCTCGCCAACGAGCTCATCCTTGCAAGCAAGGGAGAAGGGGAGGCAATGAAGAAGCGCGAAACTGTGCACCGCATGGCAGAAGCCAACAAGGCATTCGCTCACTTCGCTTTCAGCCGAACTCAGAAGAAATAAGGATACGAGGATACAAGGATACGATGAGAAGCACCCGAGAGGGTGTTTTTCTTTTGTGTTTACAGCATGAGTAGGTAAGCGTATAGTCCCCGCAGAAGTCCCACGCATCGTGCGTGCAAATACAAACGTCCGAAAGGACAACCCCGAAAGGGAACCTGGAAACAGGGGAAAGGAAGTAATGTCTCAGAGTGAAAAAGTAATGCGGTTGGTACAGGGTTCGGAGAACATCAACTTGATGCAAAAAGATATCAGAGTCGTATGTGGTCTGATCATCTCCAGTCTGGACAAGCACTATGGTTCAAGGATGATGTCCAAGCTCGAGGAATCTTCGCGTCTTGGTCCAGATGGGTGGAGCCTCTTCCGTAACCACAACTGCTCCGGTTTCGAGTTGCAATATGTGGCTCCCGTACACAGTCTCGACCGGGATACCTGCTTTGCCTTCACCTCCGCACGACCGCATGAGCAGTATCTCGATCACACGCAGTTCGTGTGGGAGCACTTGCCCTCGATGGTGGAGTGGATTCGCACGAAATTTCCAAAGATTGAGCGAGAGCTCCAATTTCTGGATGCTGCGTCCCGAGTCCAACTCGATTGATGTTGTCCTGTAAGTACTGAGTTGCCTCACCCAGAAAGCCTCACTCGCTTTCACCGGGGTGAGGCTTTTCTTTTTGGCAATAAATTCTCGATAAAATCCACGGTTGCGAGGGTCGGGCAGGGGAGTATGATTCGGGTATGAAAAAGCAACCGGTAACCCTCGAACAAGTTGCAGGAACTCTTAACGAGTTAGCCGAAGCCATGCACATGGGTTTTACGAGTGTTCAACAAGAGCTAGCAAAAAAGGCCGATAAAGAGGATCTCATTGACCTTGGAAAGTCTATTCGTTTCGACATCGCCGATTTGCGTGAAGAAGTCATGGGTTTTACGTCAGACGTTCGTGATGATCTCTCCGCTCGAATCACGGTTCTCGAAAAGAAACGGGCGTAGTTCGATATTGTCAAAGAACCCTTACGTGCTATAGTGCCAGTGCCCAAACAGGGCATTTTTTCTCTATTTATCTACTAGCCAATAGCTTCTAGTCCTTATATGAACCGTGATTACCCATTGGAGAAGGTGAGAAACTTCGGTATCGTCGCACACATCGACGCCGGAAAAACGACGACATCAGAGCGCATCCTCTTCTACACCGGTGTTTCCCACAAAATCGGTGAAGTGCACGAAGGTGACACGGTCATGGACTGGATGGAACAGGAGCGTGAGCGTGGTATCACAATCACCGCCGCCGCTGTTACCGCATTTTGGAATCCTACGTATGCAGGTGCCGACAAGTCGCACATGCACCGTTTCAATATCATCGACACCCCCGGACACATCGACTTCACCATCGAAGTGAAGCGTTCACTCCGTGTTCTCGACGGTGCCGTCGTTGTCTTCGACGGTGTTGCTGGTGTTGAACCTCAATCAGAAACCAACTGGCGCTACGCCGACGAAGGTAAGGTTCCTCGTATCTGTTTCATCAACAAGCTCGACCGCACCGGTGCATCATTCGAGCGCTCATATGCATCGATCCTCGATCGTCTCACAAAGTTCGCGGTTCGCATGCAGATTCCGATGGGCGAAGAAGACAACCACGAGGGTGTCATCGATCTTCTCACTATGAAGGCGGTTTACTTCGAAGGAAACATGGGTAACACGCTCCGTCAGGAAGAGATCCCTGAGAAGTACGTGGCAGACGCAAAGAAGTACCGCGCTGAACTCATCGAAAAGATTGTCGGCGAAGACGAAGCACTCATGAGCGACTACCTCGATGGCAAAGAGCCTTCTCTCGAACAGCTCAAAGCAACGCTCCGCGTTGCGGTCATCGCCAACAAGATCGTCCCGGTCTTCACTGGTTCAGCTCTCAAGAACAAGGGTGTTCAGTTGGTCCTCGACGCCGTCGTTGACTACCTTCCGTCACCACTCGACATCCCACCAACAAAGGGTATTGACCCAAACACTGGTGAGGATGTTTTCCGCAATCCATCTGACGACGAGCCGTTCGCGTCGCTCGCATTCAAGGTCCAGACAGACCCATTCGTTGGACAGCTCACATTCTTCCGTGTGTACTCAGGTACTGTCGAAGCAGGTTCATACATCTACAACAGCCGCACACAGAGCAAAGAGCGTTTGAGCCGTATCGTTCGTTTGCACGCTAACGATCGTGAGGAAGTGAAGAAGGTCTTTGCTGGAGAAATCGCAGCTGCCGTCGGTCTCAAAGACACGAAGACATCTGACACACTCTGTGACGAAGACCACGCAATCATCCTCGACCCAATCAAGGTTCCTGAACCGGTCATCTCGCTCCGCATCGAACCAAAGACCAAGGCCGATCAAGAGAAGCTCGGTATGGCGCTCCGCCGTCTTGCCGATGAAGACCCAACCTTCCGCGTTATGGGTGATCCCGAAACACTCGAGACCATCATCTCCGGCATGGGTGAGCTTCACCTCGAAGTCCTCGTTGAGCGCATGCGCCGCGAATTCGCTGTTGAAGCGAACGTCGGTAAGCCACAGGTTGCATACCGTGAGACCATCATGGGAACTGCCGAAGTCGAAAACAAATACATCAAGCAGACTGGTGGTAAGGGTCAGTACGGTCACGTCAAACTCCGCCTCAAGCCGATGGACCTCACCGTCAACGAAGAAGATCTTCCAAAGAACACGAAGCGCGATGGCGGATTCGAGTTCATCAACAACATCAAGGGTGGTGTCATCCCACAGGAATTCATCCCTGCAGTCGAAAAGGGTATCCGCGAGTCACTCGATCGCGGTGTTACCGCCGGCTTCAAGATGGTCAACATCTCAGTCGAGCTCTACGATGGTTCGTACCACGATGTCGACTCATCCGAAATCGCGTTCAAGATTGCAGCGAGCCAGGCATTCCAAGAGGGTGCACAGAAAGCACGTCCTGTTCTCCTCGAACCTGTTATGAAAGTCGAAGTCATCGTCCCTGAAAAGTTCATGGGTGATATCACCGGAAGCCTCTCAGGAAAGCGTGGTCAGATCGAAGGTATGGAAGATCGCGGACAGCTCAAGGTCGTTAAGGCCCAGGTTCCGCTCTCCGAGATGTTCGGGTACACCACCGATCTCCGTTCGATGACAGAAGGCCGCGGTACGATGCTCATGGAATTCGACCACTACGCTGTGGTTCCTGAGAACGTCGCCAAGACCGTTGTCGAAAGCCGTTCGAAATAAGCTTATTTCACAAGATATACAAAACCACCCCAAACAGGGGTGGTTTTGCTATAGGAATCCGTGGCTTTTGCTATACTTTGGGCATTGCTTCTAACTCCGCCACTTCTATGAAAAAACTATTTTCTTTCCTCGCCCTCTTCCTTTTTGTTCTCGTGCCGTTTTTTGCACACGCAGCCCCAGCACTTGATTCAATTCCTGACGCAGTAAAAAGCAAATATACTTTCAGTGGATCAATTTCTGCTGTCGTTTCTGATGGCACAACACTATACGTTGGTGGAGGTTTTACTCAACTAACACCGACAGCTGGAGAACCTTTTTCAACTACTCGAAACTATCTTGTTGCAATAGACCTTACAACATACACGCTCACTTCATTTGATCCAAATCTCAACGGGAGTGTAACATCTCTGGCACTTTCTTCGGATGGTTCTACGTTGTACGCAGGAGGGTCATTTTCATGCGTAGGTGGTGAGTTCGAGTTCGCATGTCTTGAAAGTGAGAAGCACAATCTTGCGGCAATAGATACAACAACAGGAAACGCCGACGCCATTTTCTTTGACACAGATGGAGAGGTCAATGCATTGGCACTTTCTTCAGATGATTCACTGCTTTTTGCGGGAGGTACCTTCACATCTGTAAACACAACAGGGGCTCCGTTGACACGAAATAATATCGCAGCATTCACAACGGCGGATGGAATTGCAACAAATTTTGATCCGAATCTCGATACAACTGTGCGCGATCTTCAACTTTCATTGGACGAATCAACAATATATGCAGTTGGAGATTTTACTACAGTGAATGGTGGTATTCCTCAAGAATATATAGCGGAATTTGACAGTGATACGGGCAATACGACCAACTTCAACAAAGCATTAGACGCTTCAGGACAGGCACTCTCCCTTTCTTCTGACGGCACCACGCTGTATGTCGGTGGAAACTTCTTTCAATTTCAAACACTTTCTGGCGAAGGTGTTCCTTTTAATGAAACAACACAGGAGATCGTAACAACGTATTCAAGGGTGCGAACAGTGGTTGGTGATGGTGCAACAATTTATGTGTCAGTTCCTGATGGTGTGGGTGGCTGGTATATCGGTGGTAGTTTTACAAATGTGGGAACAACGACCCAACCGCGTCTTGCACACATTACATCATTGGGAGTTCTAGATTTTGCTTTTGATCCAGACATTGATAACGGAAACGTATTGGCGCTTGCCCTTTCTCCTGATGGCGGAACCCTTTATGCCGGAGGTTCTTTTAACGCGGTCGATAACGGGACAGTGAGAGATTATGTTGCTGCGTTTGATACATCAGACGGAACAGTAACCGCTTTTGATCCTAGTGCTGGAGGAACAGTAAATTCACTCGCACTTTCCTCTGATGGTGGAACGCTTTACATGGGTGGTGAATTCGGTACGTTTGATGGGGGAGCGACGTTTAGGAATTACGTCGGTGCATTTACCACAGTTGGCGCCGGAACAGTAACAGCATTTGATCCAGACGCGGATGGTTTTGTGCGAACAATCGCTCTTTCAGATGATGACGGCACTTTGTACATGGGCGGTGAGTTCACCACATTTGACACTGCCGCAACAGCAAGGAATCACATTGGTGCATTCACCACAGTTGGCGCCGGAACAGTAACGGCATTTGACCCAAACGCGGATGGTTTTGTGTATACGCTTGCCCTTTCTCCTGATGAAACGTCGATCTTTGCGGGAGGTAGTTTTGCGACGATTGGCGGAGGAAGTAGACTTGATCTTGCTAAGCTGAACACCGCTGACGGTTCTCTTATTGTGCCATTCGATGCGGGTGTTTCAGTGGGTTCTCTAGAAGTACTTTCAGTCGCTCTTTCATCTGATGAGACAACACTCTATGTTGCTGGAGATTTTGAACAGATTGGTCCTGACTTGCGGGCGTATTTTGCTGAAGTAAGCGTAACAACAGGGGCAGCAACAAATTTTGATCCAAGTTTTAATGGTGTTGCCCGAACTATTTCCGTCGCAACTTCTACACAGGAGGTCTTTGTTGGAGGAAGTTTCACAGCCTTCGGAGAAACGTCAATGACTCATTTGCTAGCAATTGATTTGTCCGATAATTCACTCATAACAGCATTTGCACCAGAACCTGATGTTGCAGTGTTGACACTCGCGCTTTCCTCCGACGATTTACTCCTCTATGCCGGTGGTGATTTTCTGAACGTAAACGGCGCAACGTCACGAGACTATTTGGCCGCGTTCGATACATCAGACGGTGGTGCAACCGCGTTTGATCCAGGGGGTACACTCCATGTCTATGGTCTTGGTTTGGCTGGGGATGATACAGAATTGTATGTCGGTAGTTATGATGCGGATGATACGGGTACGTCCGAACTGCTCATTTTTGACGCCGCAGCAACGACCGCAACACTCACGGTGACGAAGGTCGTTGTTAACGATGATGCCGGAACTAGTGTTGCGGGGGATTTTGCGCTCACTCTCGATGGGGTCTCAATTACAAGTGGAGTTGCCACAACAACTGATCCTGGAACATACACTGTTGCTGAGGCCGCAGTCGAAGGATATACCGGCACTTTCTCGGGAGACTGTGCTCTCGATGGAACAATCACCATGGTGGCTGGTGAGGTATACACCTGTACGCTTACAAATGATGACAATACGGTTGGGGGAGGAGACGACGATGATGACAACGGGGGAAGTAATAGCGGAACCCATCGGAAGCCCATCATCAATCCACCATCGTTCCAGGGTGACTCGAATCTCATCGCATCCCTCCAAGCTCGCATCCAAGAACTCAGGGCAATATTGGCCTCACTTCTCGGTTCTTCAACCACAACATACACCCGCGATCTCGACCTCAACAGCGAAGGGTCAGATGTCACAGCACTCCAACTCTTCCTCATTGCACAAAACAAAGGTCCAAAAGCTCAAGCACTAGCAGTAGTTGGGGCAACAGGTTTCTTTGGACCTCTTACTCAAGCAGCTCTTGCTGAATACCAAGCATCTGTTGGTATCACTCCAGCATCTGGATACTTTGGACCAATCACGAGAGCGTATATCAACGGGTTGTAGGCCTTAAATCCTAGCCAATTCACACAAAAGCCACGCTAATCCGTGGCTTTTGCTATACTTTTAGTATTGCTTCTAATCCCGTTATCCTCATGAAAAAACTATTTTCTTTCCTCCCATTTTCTTTCTTGGTGTTCGCGCTTGTCCTGCCTAATTCGGTGTTTGCTGCAGAGCATACGTGGAATCATATAGACAGTCTCAATGCCCTCC
>Ga0172380_10002505_pt1 | contig 27922 bp, 33 predicted proteins | sample Leawe162metaG_FD_119747 | JGI IMG/M metagenome (GOLD analysis project Ga0172380, IMG submission 119747) | Leachate microbial communities from a municipal landfill in Southern Ontario, Canada - Leachate well 162 metaG | ecosystem: Engineered > Solid waste > Landfill > Unclassified | place... | reverse complement strand
CACCGAGACAAAAATCGTTTAAATAATGATTTAGAAAATTTAGAATTAATCTGCCCAAACTGCCATTTTGAAGAGCATTACTTGGAAAAAAGTTGGTTGAGAGGGGTTGAGATGTAAGTTAATGTAGCAAGGGGGAGGGTTGGCCGAGTGGTTTTATGGCGCTGGTCTTGAAAACCAGTTGGGTCGCAAGATCCTCACAGGTTCGAATCCTGTACCCTCCGCCACAATTTTTAAAAAATTCAAAAATTATCTCTCTTGACTTTTGCTCCTGACAAGACCTAATCTATTGCTAGGGATATGCATTCTGTTTTCAGGAGGCCTGCATGAAAGACGATTCTGAGCCGAAAACCGAATCCAAACCCATGACCCTTTCCCCGATCCGCGTGTCCATTTGCATCGTAGTTGTCGTGGCGCTCCTAGTCCTCTCCCTTGCAGGTGAGAGCACCAATCCACTCAACCCTCTCTGGGAGTTCAACGACAAGTTCTGCGACTTCTTCACGGGGCTGATCCACTGATGATCGGCCGCCACAGCCAATCTCATGACCCGCCGCGGATCTTTCCCTCCGGCGGGTCAAACCCAAAAATTATAACCTAAAATAACAGAGGTGAAGTCGAGTTTTGCTTAGTTTAAAATTTTCGCTAAGATAAAGACATGGAAGAAGAGAAAAAAGAAATTAAAGTTTGCAAAGGGCCAATCCCCGAAAACGCCTTTGAAGAGGTTAGATTTGTAGATGAGGAAGGCAACCCGATTATCGATGAAGGCGGAAGCCCGAAGGTCGACGTCAGACATGATTTTGAGCTCGACGACCGGTACGCATGGGAGGGAAATAAAAAATTCGACAAATCGAGACAGCTCATCGGGGTGCGTCATGATATGGAAGACGGAAGCCATGTTTCACGTTTTTTTGTTCTAAACTTCCCGGATAAGGCCAAATTTTTCAGGACAGTTGTTGTTAGCCCAAACGGCGAAACTCTTGTCACGAATTACGACATCGCCGGCCATATCAAACTACAGCAACACAAATCGGATCGTGGATTGACCGAAACCTTTTATCATTACAAATACAAAGACGGAAAAATTGACCCAACGAGAAAAGTTGAGCTATCCGAAACCGGTCCCGAGGGGTTCAAGGCGCCGCAAATGAAAGTTAGCGAATGCACCGTTGACCTCCCCCAAGAATTTGGCGAGTTGATTGATGATTTCAAAACTTTAAAACCAAAAAGGGAAGAAAAACCGCCCGAGCCGCCTGAAGACCAAAACGAGTTCGACTTTGAAGGCACTCCCCCAAGACGATATTAATATTTTCATTGTATTTTCAAATTCTCTCTGCTATTTTTGTCCTGTGTCACCCACTACCGAAACTTGAAAGGGCGGATGCAGGATGCTCGTCGACCAAATTATGGGCGCTCCATCGTCTGTTACCTGCTCCGTCTGCGGAGCAACGGGTCCGTTTGAGGAGTTTCTCGTCTTCTCGCATAGGGATGTTGAGTTCAGAGTAGCGAACGGCGGGAAATGCCCGCACTGTACCGAGACCAGATCGGTTGCCCACTTCAACCAACACAACTACTCTAAGCTCATCAAGAAAAATATCTACCAAGCAGACGTGGGCATAGTTCGGGTGAGATGGGCAAACTACGTCGAACTTCTCAAGCCCGACGTAACTGGCTACCCCTTCGAAGTCAACCGCGCCTTACTCCACGCGCAAGTCCTGACCCGTTCACTAGATGGCTCGTTTGGCGTCTACGCGAAGGAGAGGTTAGCTACACCTTACAACGAGGATGGTGATCACTATTTCTTCGTCAGGTACGTTGACGCGCTAGAATACGCCAAGGCACTTGAGCCGGAGGTGGAAGCAAAAGACCGTCGTGATATCCGCAAGATGCGGCCTCTCAGCCCCGACGCCCCGTAACACGGGCGTCGGGGCTTTCTCTTTACCGGTCACGGCGCCTTGACACAACTTCTTGAATTGGATTACAAATTCGCTATCATTAAATTAAGCAACTAGGTCGAAAATAAAAAATAATTAAGTTTGGAGGTTAAATGGCTGAAGAAGAAAAACCATCGCCAGCACCATCGTCGGGGGGACAAAAAAATACCGGAATGGCAATCTTATGTTATTTCGGAATTTTAGTTTTAATTCCGTTTCTAACGGATGCAAAAAATGATCCTTTCGTTAAGTTTCACATCAAGCAGGGATTAGTCCTCTTGATCGCCTATCTGATTGTTGGAGTTATTACCGCCATCCCCGTTATCGGTTGGATGATCGGGGGAATCGCTTGGATTTTGCTCTTGATCCTCTTTATCATGGGCATCGTCAACGCTGCAGGCGGCAAGGAAGTCGAGCTTCCTGTCATCGGCAAATTTGGCTCTAGCTTCAATATCTAAACCTCCAGCTTCTGTTCATTGAGCTAAAATCTGCTATAAATAAGCAGAGGTTTTTAGCGTGATTAAAATTGAAGAAAGAATATCAGCCATTATCCCCGCTTATAATGAGAGCCGAAATATTGAGCGGGTTTTAAAGGTGCTTTCCGATTGTAATTTTATTGATGAAATAATTGTCGTTGATGACGGATCGACCGACAGAACAAGTGAAGTCGTTTCAAATTTCAAAGACAGCCGGATTCGCCTGATAAATCATGAAAGCAATCAAGGTAAGGGTGCGGCAATGGGAAGCGGAATATCCGCCGCCAAGAATAACTTGCTGCTTTTTCTTGATTCGGATTTAGTCGGACTAAAAAAAGTGCATATTTTGAAAATCCTCTCCCCTATAGTTTTCAGCCGTGAAGCTGATTTATCTCTCGGTGTTTTTAGTTTAAAAAAATGGACGAAGCACACCGGCACGAAGTTCTTCAACCGCATTTGGCCGGGGATTTCGGGACAGAGGGCGATTTACAAAAAATTTTTGCCATCAATGGATAAGATTAAGAAGAGCCGTTTTGGTGTTGATTTACTGATAACACGCAACGTACCAAAAACGCGCCGCGCCATCGTCGTCCTCGAGGGATTATCACAAGTTATTAAAGAAAATAAAACACCCGATCCGGTCGACGTCATCCGTAACCGCATCAAAATGTATCAAGAGGTCTCAAAAACCTTGAAAGAAATTATCTCTGACGAGAAAAAGATTAAAGCGAAGCGGCGTTCATCGCACTAACAAGATACTTCCCGTTCACCAAATCGACGTCGAGGCGCCATGATTCGTATCCGGCATCCTCACCGTTAAGCTGAAGATTAACCTTAGCTAGTACCTGCCAGGGACCAGCACCGGTTGTAATATCAACGATTTCGAAATTTAATCTCCCCGGACTGGAAACACCGGCAAAACCATCTTGTGTCCATGAAGCGAAAAATCCGTCGGTCATAAACGGCTTTGCATCGGCCAAGCTTCTTCCTACGTAGGCACCCAGAAAACCATCAGCAGCAGTTCTGATTTGAGGCGTTCTGTCTACCGCGGTACCCGTCGCTGTTGCGGTTGATGTTTTGGTTGCGGTTTTGGTCGCGGTTTGGGTAACTGTCGCGGTTGGGGTCGGCGTGGCATTGGCCAATTTTTTTGATGCGTTCAAATTGCGTATCTGCCAATATAATAATCCCGCCAAAGCAAGAACCACCACCGACAAAACCACAATCCAGATGACCGTATTTCTTTTTTGTTTTGTTGTCTTCTCGTCTATTTCCATATGAACCCCCTAATAATTAAATCTTGTTATTCTCATTTTACTACAAATTAGATGTTGCGAAAAATCGCATTTGTGCTTAAATCTAATAACCATGAGAAAAACTTATTATTTAGTTATAATCGCCGTTGTTGCAATTATCGGTTTAACCGGTTGCACAACGGAGCAAAATACAAACACTAATGGAGGAGGAAACGTGGTTGAAAGTACAACGACCGGTAAGTATAGCTTCCCAGGCAAACTGCCCGATGATCAGATTCAAAACAAAAAAGCGGTTATCTCGACCTCCAAGGGAACAATCGAAATTACCTTATGGGCAGATAAAGCGCCTTTAACGGTGAGCAATTTCGTTTATCTGGCAAACAAAGGATTTTATGACGGATTAACCTTTCACCGTGTTGAAGAGGGCTTCGTTGTTCAAGGCGGAGATCCCGATGGACGCGGCACCGGCGGCCCAGGATATAGCTTCAAAGACGAAACAGTTCAGGGCGAATACGTCGAAGGATCTGTGGCAATGGCCAATTCCGGCCCCAATACCAACGGCTCGCAGTTTTTCATTAATCTCGAAGATAACTCGACCAAACTGACCAAGGCCTACAACCTGTTTGGCCAAGTCACCTCTGGCATGGATATCGTCAAACAACTCGCCGTCGGCGACAAAATGAGCTCTGTTAAGATAGAGAACGCTCAGTAGGTAGAATATAGAATAACGAATCTCGAATAAAGAACGTAGGGTTTAAAGTTAAAAACCGTCCGAATTATTTTGGGTTGGTAATGTTTTTAGTTTTTTTTCTTGCTATTAGGATTTTTTTACAAAAAACAACATAGAACTTTTCGCAAAGCCCTCCTTGTTTTAAACTAGCCGGCCGGGTATGTCCCACTCTGCCTTGGCTTACCTGTTCCCCTTTACAACAGGGGTTAAAGGCGTAGGCGCGGGATCTGCTGAATCTGCGACCAAATAAAAAAGTACGGTTTAATTATAGCAGAATTAAAATTAAGAATTATGAATGAATAATTAATGTTGAAGTTGGGTTCTGGCCTTCTAATCCTGGGGCTTACAAATAAAAAATAAGCCAAAATGGCTTATTTTATCTGGTACCCAAACACAAACGGTGTTTGAACTAACTTCAAACATAATAACAAACCAGGGACTCATTTCAATCTTCACAAATGAATTAAGAAAACTTCTATCTATTCCCGAACCTGTTAATTTAGAGCCGACAGTGATATATTAATGATATGAGCGATGAAAATAAAGACATCATGGATACTTTAGAGGAAGCCAGCAAGGAGCCAGTAGATAATTCACCCGAGGCAGGATTCACTGGAACAACCGAGGATGGCAAACCAATAAAGTTAGGCGAAAAGCCAGAAAAAACCAAAGATATCAAATAAGCAGTTTTGGTTTGAACTTGTGGTCAGTGTCTTTTGTTTTTGAGTTAATTTACACTAACACATGAATTTTCTTATTTGGGAGGATTGTATTCAATGCTCTCAACATATTGCCCAACGGTAGCATTATCCTTAAATGCACCAGGGAAGAAGGTTAAAGTGTTTTTGTAGATGCCCTCTGTAAGCTCTCCGTCAAAAGAAGCAATAAAATGTGTTGCTCCTAAATTGTTTTCCTCTTGTGTTCTCGGTCTACCTAGGCTCATGTCCCCATATTGTTTGTATGAGAGCTCTAATGAATCCTTGCTATCATGAATTTCAATTGAAACTTTTGCGCCTTTGTCTTTTACTATTCTATTTACAAGATTTTTTATATTATCCTTGAAGCTATTGTTTGCCAGGTCTACAGAATCTATTAAAGCGTAATAATTTGTTCCCCCGTCACTGCGGATTTTAGCAGTATGGATGATTTGATAATTGATTTCAGTTACTGATTTAGTTTCCTCCTTTTTTGTCTCCGAACTTGTTGCAGGAGAGCTGGCTTCTGCCCCTGATTTGGTTGCCTCAGGACTTATTGTCGGAGATTTGGCAGTGTTTGTGGTGCTTGTATCTGTACCGCCAATGCTCACTATGCCGATATAAAATAATGCAATTACAATAGTGAGTGCAATCTTTATTCCTTTATTCCATTTAGTTTTTGCCCATATCTGCCAAATTAAGAAAAAGGGTAGGATGAGGAAGATAACTATCAGAACCCCCCACCAAGTTTTATACCAGACGCTTTTTTCTTTCTCTACTTTTTTTTCACTCATTTTTTCCTCCCCCAATTAATTTATAAACTGATACAAAAAGGGCACCTCCCCTTGCTGATAACACCCTTTCGGGTACTATCTCTTGCCCTTGCGGACAAGCACCACTGCGACGTGTAGCAGGTAGAGATGCCGTCTCTATGTCGCAGTGGTTTTGCCATACCTCAACAAAATGCGAGGGTTAGGCAATTAATAATGTGCTATTTATAGGTATATTCTTGCATATTTGACTGGTCTAGACAATATGGACACCTAATTTATCAGTTTTCTTTTTTTGTAAACCGACCTTGCTATGATTGGTCGCTTATGAACTTTGCTATGACATTGTTCACATAGGGTCACGCCATTTTCTACTAACAACCGTTTTTCGGGGTTATCCGCAAAAGATTCAATGTGGTGTGCATGTATTTGGTTTCCCCGTTTCTGACACTGGTGACATGTAAAGTCATCACGTTCAAAAACAGCCTTACGCCACTCCCTATAACTAGCAACTGTTCTTGCGAGTTTATTTTCAGGTGTAATTCCGCCTTTCCAGTAAGGTGCTTTATCGCCCATATGAGCCAAGCCATTGCACTTGTAGCATCTGATATTGTTAGTTCTCGGCAACCTCTTTCCACAATCTATGCAATAATTTTTTGGATGTTTTCTGGTTTTAGACCACAAAACTTTTAGCCTGCATTCATCTGAACAGTAGACCTTTTTCAACCGACTCGGAGAAGGATGAACAAAGAATTTTTTCTGGCATTGTGGACAAACCTTTTCTATGTCCTCACCATATTTCTTTCTGTAATTCCTGATAGTAGCCTCACTCATCTTCTTTTTTTGCTCTTCGGTAAGCTTAAACACACTTAGTTTTTCATAAAAAGATTTATCATGTTTTTTACCCAACATGCCCTTTGGGTGCTCATGACTTTTCAGCCACTCAGAGGTTTTGGAGCCTATCTTCTTTTTGGTTTCTTCATCTCTAGGTACCCCTTTATTCCAGGGAACCATCCCTTTTTTGAATGTCATAGTGTATGGATTAACTTTTGTAGTTCTGTTGAGTCCATTTAAAAAATCCTTCTCTCAATCAGTTTTTTCTGGTCTTCTTCAAAGACAGATATGGGCGGATTTTCCCACTGGAATTGTTCAAAAATATACTTAACAGACTCAATCGCCAGTTGTAGTTTTTGCTCTTTCAAATCAGGTATTGAAATCTCTATTGGTTTAATTTCCACTTTATCTGAGTAGCAGGTATACGCATAAAACAATGGTGCCCTCCGATTTTCATCTACATGAAGCACTCTGTTTTTCATACCATAAAAAGAAATTCTAATATTCAGTTTTGTTTTATAATTTGCCTTTTCGGCTAGGTCAGCTAAAAAGAGAAAAATTTCCGTTATCTTGTAGACTGTTTCAATAACTCCGAGCTTTTCTCCTGGCTTAAGCCCCTCAAAAGGATTGTTCCCACCAAAAATTGATTGAAAGTCCTCTCCCCAATCAAGGGATTGTGCAAAAACAAAGATAAATTGCCCGTTCTGGTAGTATCTCCAGACTTCTTTGTGCATTTGCCAGTCTATGAACGCCTCAGCCCGCCCGTCAGTGCTATAAAGTGCCTGTCTTTCATCATTTTGTGTTGGAATGTGAGGACAATCCCAACCCCTAAAACTGACTGAAGCATTTTTAACTAATTCTTTGCATTCTGGAAGGGAGGGAACTACCTCTTGCTTTGAGTACGGGTATAGTTCCACCTTGCAATAGCCTCTTGTTTTTATCTTTTTCAATACAGAGCTGAAGTCCATTTATATCTCCTCCATGTCTTTAATTTGCTCTGCATAGAATGTACTAAATTCATCTTTCTCTTCTACCCCTTTTTGCCGAGTGGCTTCCCTCATTATCTTTGACCCCCCTAAAAGCCCTTCAAGCCGATTTGAAAATTCTTCCCTGTCTTTGTCGGTTGCCATCTCAATGATAGCTTCCAACTCATCATGAGTCACCTTATTTGATGACACCATCCCATCTCTTATAGTTCTGCAATAAATATCAAATTTTTTCAAACTCTTGTCTTGTTGTCCATCCTTTTTACAGATTATTGGAGTTTTTGTAAACTCCCTGACGCCAAAAACAATTACCCACAAGGACTCTTTCTTGGACTTTGCCTCGCCTCTTGCTATCTCCACATTAACCGTTGCATAAGAAAAGCTTTCAATATCTGAGCGTATTTTTTCTAATTGCTCCGGGGAACTCCATTTATCTGTTTCAACTCCCTCTATCTCTAGTTGTTTAGAACCTTCTTTTATACCTACGACAACGTACCCCCCACCCTTAGTATTTGAGAGAGCAAGAATTGCTTTTATAGTTCTCTCTTTTTGGTATAGGTCTTCTTTTTTATTCCAATCAAATGCTGGTTTGAACTCGGTACTTATTGATTCTGAGCCAGCCTCTAATATATTACTTAGTTCCTCTTCCGGAATATTTTTCATACCAAAAACCAATTATTTGATTAAGGCTAAGCTACCAATTTTTCCGAGAAAGTTCAATCTATCATGTGCCGAATAATAATATAAAAATACCCTGTTAAATACCTGTAAATATGGTATAATACGGATGGATAATAATGGAAAGTTTAGAGCAAAAAGAACAGTTTGTAGAGTTAAGGGCAAAGGGTATAAGTTTTGCAAAGATATCCGAGGAATTAGGGGTAAGTAAAACTACCCTGATTGATTGGTCTAAAGATTTGGCAGAGCAAATTGGCAATTATAAGGCTATAGAAATTGACGCCCTAAGAGAAAGATATAAGGTTGGGAAAGAGCATAGGGTAGAACTTTTCAGCAAACAGCTTGAGCAAATCAGAACTGAATTAGCCACAAGAAACTTGAGCGACGTTCCCACTTTGAAACTACTAGAGATGCAGATTAAAACAGTTGAACTTTTAAACAATGAGGATTTACAGCCAAATTTTCAAAAAACAACCACCGGTTATCCTTTAGCTGACTTCCATACTACTGATACTTGGACGGCTTGACCAAAAATTGACCAAAACATTACCGGTTTTGAGTAAATGGAGAAAATCAATACATGTCCAGAGAGAAAGAGTTATCTGATGTTTTAACCACACCAGGGCAACTTGCAGACGCTTTAAAATTGTCTTATCTCGCAAATGAACCCGAGCAAGATATAAAAAAACTGAAATATGTACTCTATGTCAGAAAATCAACATCTGGAGATGAAAAACAAGAGAGGTCTCTGGAAGACCAAATTGCAGACTGCATTGAAATGCAAGTCAAGAAGAATGAGCTCAACCTCATAGAAGTTATCCAAGAAAAAGAGAGTGCCAAATCGCCTGGGATAAGACCCAAGTTCAAACAAATGCTAGCGGATATACAAAAAGGCAAATATGACTCAGTCATAGCTTGGCATCCTGACAGACTAGCCAGAAACATGAAAGATGCAGGGGAGATAATTTACCTGTTAGAAGAAAATATTATTAAAGACTTAAGGTTTGCAACCTTTACCTTTGAAAACTCACCAATGGGAAAAATGCTCCTTGGTATGTCATTTGTTTTATCTAAACAGTATTCAGACCACCTAAGCGAGCAGGTAGTAAGAGGTCAAAAAAGAAGAATTGAAGAGGGTGTATCAATAAGCGTCCCAAAGCAAGGCTATAGAAAAGATGTAAATAAAAGATTTAGACCAGATGAAGATAATGGGAACTGGAATTTGATTAAAGAGGCATTTGTTATGCGTCTTTCGGGTAAAGGCTATGATGAAATAGTAAAGTTTCTCAAGGACAACAAATATTCAAGAGCTCCAGCGATTGGTAAGGAAAGAAATTCAAACTACAAGATAACAAAAAATACCCTGACTGATTTATTTACAGACCCATTTTACGCTGGAGTTTATCAATTTGGTAAACAATTTGTGGCTCTAACGGAGGTTGACAGTAGTTTTACCCCAATGATTTCAGTACAAGACTACTGCAAGTTAAATAACTTCACTTTCAATGGAATTGAGTTTGTGACAAAAGCATCAAAGAGCCGTTCCAGAACACCCGAGAAGCTCCTGAGAGGCGTTATAAGATGTTCTGAGTGTGATTCTGATATGGTTTCAGGCATTACAGTCAAACACAACAAGAAAACGCAGGATGAGACTAGATACTACATGTTCAGGTGCAATAATCCTGACTGCAAAGTTTATAATAAATCATTCCGTTCAAAGATTGCCCTTGAGTTTATTTATGACTATTTTGCAAAGTGCGACTTTACAACAAGGCAAATGTACAACCAGCTCATAAAGGAAAAGACCCTAACTACAGAACAAGTCAAAAACAAGCTGGAATCAAGCTTGCGTTCGCTAACTCAACAAAAGACTCAGAGAATCAAGACATACAAGCGAACTAAGGAAATAGTAATTGAAAATGACCCAAAAATAATGAAGCACTTCAAGGGAGAGCTGGATGAAATCCAAAATGATATTACTGAAATTGATTCGGAGATAAAAGAAACCAAAAATCAGATTTCAAATATTGAGGGGGCTCTACCGACATATGAAAAATACTTTGAACTATTTAAAGATATGGTTAAAATCCTGAAAAATACAAGTAATATGCAATTAAAAGACCAGATAGTCAGAAAATACTTTTTGAACCTCTATTTAAAAGCAGAAAAAACAGGCATCAGAAAGGATGGTAAACCTGTTTTTAGCTGGATAGTATCGGATTATAAACTGTCTCCGAACTATGAAAAATTGCTTCTTGTACGGAATGGTACGCCCGACAGGATTTGAACCTGTGACCTTCGGCTCCGCAAGCCGACGCTCTATCCAGCTGAGCTACGGGCGCTTATTTGGTGGTACTCCCGGCGAGAATCGAACTCACATCTTAGGCTCCGGAAGCCCACATTCTATCCGTTGAACTACGGGAGCAAGACCATATCCTACTCTAAAACCACCCTAAATTCAATCTTACGTTGAAAAAATGTGCAAGTAAAATAAAATAACCACCCAAAAATTGATCGCGATGCTTAACGAGACAAAAACCCAAGTCCACGCTCTGCCGATGCGCTCGAAGACAAAGATAAGCGGAATGAGTAAAAACAAGATGTAATCGAGCGAAAACCGGTATCCGAACTGGGTAAATCCGACTGTGCCGTGAATTAAACTGGGAATTGCAACCAACAGCGCGGTCAGCAAAAACCATTTTACCGCTTTATCCTTGAATTTAACTAAAAACAGCAAAAGTAAAGCAGGCGTTGTCACCCACAACGCCATCCCAATACTGGATGGTAGAAAATAAGGAAAGTTCTGAGTAATTTTAGGAAAAGCTAAAAACAAAGCATTCAGCTGGCGCCAAATGTAGCTTAGATTAAAAATCCCCTCTTGATACCACGGTTCTTGTAAAACCCCCGGTATTAGCGAATAGCCGGTCTGAGTTATCGATCCGAAGCGCAGTGCGTTATATAGTCCAAATATAATTATAGCAGAGACGATTGGAACGGCGAACCAAACGAGTGTTTTAAAGCGTGCTTTGCTTTTTGAGAGTAAAAAGTAGAGCAGAATCGGAAAAGCCAAAATCGTGGGCAGACGCGAGAGGAAGGCGAAAGACAAAAACATGCCTGATAAAGATGGTTTTTTGTCAATCGCCATAAGAAGAGCGCAGATCAAGAAGAAAACCGCCAGAATGTGGGCAATGTACCAAGAGGAGCCAATCAGCGATGTATAAAAGAAATTGGTTCCAAATGCCAAAAGCGCCGTTGGCGCCAAACTCACCCATAATTTCTTAGTGAATTTTGTTGTGAGAGTGAAAAACAGGGCAACCGCGGCGGCGGCGAAGACAATCGAGGCAATCACTTGGTTAAATCCTATCCCCCAGATAGCAACGAACGGCAAAACAGCAATGGCAGGCATGGGCGGATAAACGACAAACCATTTGCCGGCAAACGGCACCAGTTCGTTCATTGCACCAGATGGCATAACATCAATGCGCCCGTGTAAAATCGCGTCGGCCAACGGTACAAAATAATTCATGTGCTGAAATGATTTTTGGGCAAAGAAAACAAGGATTATGAGCGAAAGCAGAAAAATTATTATTGCGATTTGATTTCGTGACATAACCATATTGTACTAGAAGGTTTTATTTATTGAAGTTGTCGCATATTTTGATATAGTTTACAGAAGTGGAGACCAGCATAAAATTTTGAAAATTAGATTCAGAGCGGAGAGGTGGCTGAGTGGTCGATAGCAGCACACTGCTAATGTGTTGAGCCCGCAAGGGTTCCGTGGGTTCGAATCCCACCCTCTCCGCCACGATGGATTGTCCCATTTATGGGGCAAGCCCTCGTGCTGGTGGGATGAGAAAGGCGGAGCGCGACGGCGCGAGCCAGGGTCGGGCGCAAAATCAACAGATTTCGACGCATGACCGAATCCCACCCTCTCCGCTCTGAATCTAAAAAATAACCGAAAGGGGTTATATGATAGAATTAAAGATTAGAGGTTTTAGGAAAGTGACTTTAAAGAAGTTTGAAGATGTAAAGGAGAATCCGCTGTGCGCAATCAGCCCGAAAAATCAGAAGGCGCTGGAAATATGCGAAGGCCAGATTAAGGTAAATAAAACCTCTGCCACTTTAATCAAGGGCAGAAGCGATAAGTTTATCGGGATGACCAAAGCCCTGCGAGATGCCTTGGAGCTCGAGAACGGCCAAGTTGCAGAAGTGTCTTTTGATGGCAAAGTTTTGAAGGTTAGCTAAATAAAAAGATAGGGGGAAATATGAATTGGAAGAAGTTGGTTCTACCACCAGTGGCAATCTATGCCGTGATATTTCTGTTTATCTCGGCGCTAATCGGAGCAAAGATTGCAACCGATGCGGTTTGGGTGATAGTTGTCGATCTTGCAATCACGGTTGTTGGCCTATATTTGGCAACAAGATATGCCAAGCCAAAAGATATAAAGCAGGGTTTGATTTACGGATTGGTTTGGGTGGTGATTTTCTTTATTCTTGACTTGATTTTGACCGTGCCGTTTACCGGTATGGGGTATTTCTCCAACTGGCAAACGTATGCGGTCTATGGATTAACACTTTTGATGCCGACACTCCTGCCGAAAAAATAAAAAATGCAAAAAATAGCAGAACAGATTAAAAAAGCCCTTCGCGGGGCAGGAAAAACCTGCCCGCAAAAGGAACTTGATTTTGTAGAGCGGTATTTAGGGACAAAACGAAAGTTTGTCTGCGTGAAGGCGGCGGATCGGGACAAGATCATCCGCGAGAGTTTGCGCGAAATTAAAGCACTTTCGCCCGAGCAGGCAATTAAGGTTTTAGACGAGCTTTTCTCGAGTGAAACGTTTGAAGATTTTAACCTTGCGGGGAAAATGCTGACTAAAATCCCAGAAGTTCGCAAAGGTCTTTCATTTGATCAACTTGAAAAGTGGCTTCGGACAACCAACGGCTGGGCGGAGTGCGATTGCATCTGCCAGTCGCTATTTAGCGAACAAGAAGTTTTGGATAGGTGGAGTGATTGGAAAAAAACGATCGGAAAGTTCGCGAAAGACAAAAATATTCAGATTCGCCGTGCTAGTTTGGTTTTGCAGTGCAATCCAACCAGAAAATCTAACAATCCCGAAATCTGCAAGTTGGCGTTTGAAACTGTCGACAAGCTCAGGGACGAAAGAGATGTTTTAATAACCAAGGCCGTCTCGTGGGTCTTGCGTTGCCTTTCTGTTAAAAACGGAAAAGAAGTGCTTCAATACCTTAGAGACAATCAGTCATCCTTGCCAAAGATTGCCTATCGCGAGACGATGAAGAAAATATCGACAGGTAAAAAATAATTAACGAGGTTTATATGAAAAAGATTTGTATGCAAAGTTTCTTGCACTCAATCGGCGTTGCGGTTTATATTGCGGCGGTAGCGATCTTCATGAACAATGCCAACGCAATTTTCGGGAAAGAAGATACAGTCGTCACCAGTATAGCGGCGTTGCTCCTGTTCTCTCTTTCGGCACTTGTTGTCGGTGCATTGCTGATCGGTAAGCCAATCATGCTTTTTCTTGAAGGAAAGAAAAAAGAAGCAGTTCAGATGGTATTTGCTTCGGCCGGCTGGATTCTCTTGTTCTTCATAATTGCGCTTGTTGCGATGGCATTAATTAAATGAAGACAGGATATGGAAGATTTTTCAGAAGAATATATCAGAAAGAATTGCCCGCATTGTGACGTTAGCTCGCAGGCCTTTAAATATCCACTATTCGAGACAGAAGATTTCAGGATTATTTGCGACGGCCACCCTTTGACCGAAGGACATATTCTCATCATCCCGAAGCAGCATTTGTCGTGCATTGGTGAATATTCAGATGATTTGCTTGGAAAGTTTATTAAATTGGACGAGATAGTTTCTGATTTCGTTAGAAAAACTTACGGTTCAGTGAGCTCTTTTGAGCATGGCAAATTTGGTCAAACCGTTTTTCATTCCCACGTGCACTATATGCCATATGAGGGCGAACCTTTGGTAATTGTGCCCGAGGGAAAAGATAAAATTACCAAGATTGATTCGGTTCGCGATTTGAAAAAATATTATGAGAAAGACGGTGGCTACCTGTATTTTACGATTGGCGACGATAGGTGGATAGTCGATCCGAAATTGACCGCACCGAGATTTTTCCGCGACCGTTTTGCGGGTGCTTTGGGACATCCTGAGAGAGGAAACTGGAAAGTAATGCATGAGGATCAAAAAATGATGGATGAGGTGCAGGAGGCACTGGATAACACAGTAAAAAAATGGAAAAAATTTCAATCTTGATTCAATACTACGACTAAGCTATATTTTAGCCGTTGGATTCATACTCCTGCCCTGCCCTTGGGGCATCAAAAGGAGTCCAATTTATAAAATCAAGGGCCCCTAACTATTCATAATCCGCTATCTGGCGGGGGTCGAAGTGAATAGTATTACCAATCTAACTTCATGGAGAAATTATGGACAACAAAGAGTTCAATAAGGCCTTCGACGAGGCCACGAAGAAGAAACTCTTGGAAGAGCCAGAAATCTGGTATAAGCCACGAAGGCATAGATGGGATGAATGGGGCTCACCAGTCGGATTGTCTTTGGGCTGGGCAATATTTATTGTCCCCCTTGGACTTTTCATCTATCTGTTGCACCTATCAGGGATCTTATAAGGGCGACACTAAAAATCGGCTCCGTAAGGAACCGATTTTTAGTTTGAGATATTTGCGGGTTTATCTCTGACTCTTGATGAATTGAACGGTGAGGACAAGTACGCGGCCTAAAACAGCTAACGTGAAGGCGAAGACAACTAATCCGCCGACAACCGGAATTACTCCCAGAATCATTACAGCCAAAGTACCGACTAAAATCGTTAACCAATCAACACGGTATTGTTTTTCACCAAACCATCTGAGGATTTGCGAACCAAGCGCCAATGTCGCCGCAACAGCGGCAATGATCATGGCGGCTATATATGCAACCAAGATGACGCCGGCAACCTTAAGTCCAACAAAGGTGAACGCAACAATCATCATGCCAATTGGAATAATGAAAATTCCGATAAAGCCCCAGCCGAGATTGGCCCAAAAGTTTGTCAAACTTCCTTCAACCAACTGTTTACTGGTCTTAGGCAGGATATAAACCAAGACAAAAAGCAGAGCAAGTCCCATCAGCAGTCCGAAGACCCCGAAAATGCCGAGAACGGCAGACATCTCTTTGGCAGGAAACTTTTGCTGTTCGGTTTTCTGGAAATCCGTTTTACCGATTATTTTGGCCGAGCTTGAAATTGTTGCCTGCTCGGGGGCATGATAGGTAAGATTTCCACCGATATAGGCATCGTTTGAGATTATTACCTTGGTGGCGTAAATGTCGACATTGCCGTTAATTGTGCCACTAATCGTTACATCGGATGCCGCAATTCTGGCCATACCTTCAACCTTGCCGTCAATTGTAACCTGACCGGCACCGACGATAAGATCACCGGAAACAACCGAATCTTTTCCGACCGAAACGATCGAACCGGCCGCCATAAAGTCACCCGAAATATCGCCGTTTAAATTGACGTTGCCACCTGCAACTCTGGCGTTCTGGCCAACGCTACTGTCAATGTTTAAGTTGTTACCGAAGGCAAAGAGACCGTCTTGCACCGGTCCGTCAAGATTAATCGTGTTGCCGGCGGCGGTTAGATCACCCTGGGCAGTACCCGAAACATTGACCGTATTTCCTGCAATATAAAGATTTTTTGCCGTTTCGCTTTTATCCAAGGAAATTGAAGTATCTTGGCTTGAGCGAAACTCCGCAGCAAGAGCTGCAACGGGTAGCAAAACAAGCACAAAGGACAAACAAAACAATGCGAGAAACTTTTTCATATTACCCCCTAAATATTTATTCGCCCCTATTGTATCACTTTTGGAAAAAATCAATATAGCCATGATTTAAGCGAAGAATTTTGCTAAAATGTAAATTGAGGGGAATTTATGTTTGAAACATTGGTAAAGGTCATACCACTCGATTTGGCGGCAACGATAAGCCCGGTTTTGTTCGGTTTAGTGATTTATCTGTTAAGCAAGAAAGATCGGCCGAAGGCAAGCGCGCTGGCCGTTTTACTTGGTGCTCTGTTGGTGGGGACAGGAATCACGATCGCCGGATTTTATATCGGCGACATTCCAGCTACAGCTCCTAAACATGCCCTGATAACCTCGGTTGTCGATTTGGCACTGGGTATTTTATTTATAGTTTACGGATTTAAAAAAATATTAATTGCCAAACCCGTCAAGAAAGAACAGGAAGAGCATGGCGGAAGCGTTTTGAAATGGTTCTTTGCCGGGGTTTTGTTAAGCATTGTCAACGATTCGTTTTTTCTGATTTTTGCTTCCGCTAAAGAAGTGGGCGCGTCTGGGTTTGAGAGCTGGGAGAAACTGATTTTTCTGATTATTAATGTTTTCTTCTTTACCCTGCCGGCTACTTTGCCTATTTTTATCGTAATAATTATCCCAAAATTAGCAGAGAGCATTTTGGCAAAAATTAACCGATTTTTGACTAATTATAGTGACTTTATAATTTTTGTTCTATTTATGGTTTTTGGAATTTACTTCGCAATCAAAGGTCTTAGTTTTTTAATCTAAAACGCGAAAGCCCACAGCTTTTGCTTCGCGAGAGCTTGACTTTGACTTGGTCCAAAGGTACAATTGATGGAAAATTAATCTTAAAAAAATGAAAATCGGTTTTCCTAACCACCCAAGAAAAAATATCTACGATGAGGTTGAATGGATTGGCGAAAACGACTTTAACTTTGTCGATCTTTTTCTAGAAGAGGATCTCTGCCGTTTTGATAAAGTTGATCCCTGCAAAATTAACCAACTATTAACTCGATATAATCTTTCGGCCGTCGGCCATACGGGTTTTTATTGGGAATATGGCCACCAAAGCAAGGAGCTTAGGGAACTTTCGGTGGTGATGATCGAAAAATATCTTGATACTTTTGCCAAAATAAAGAATTTGAATTACGTCACCGTTCATGCCAGTTGGCCGACATCCATGTACTCTGACGAAGAAGGCATTGCCTGGCAGATCGAATCGCTTAAAAAAATTTGCTCCTACGCAAAAAAGAAGGGTCTTGAAATCATTTATGAACCGCTCGATGGTAAGCGCGACTCGGTTGAAAATGTCGAAAAGATTTTAAATGGAGCACCTGATTTACAATTCCATCTTGATATTGGCCATGCCAACCTTTTTGGCAAAAAGCCGCAAGATTTTATTAAAAAGTTTGCCAAACAATTAAAGCACGTGCACCTTCATGACAACAACGGTTTTGAAGACCAGCATCTTGCACCAGGAAAAGGCAATATCGGCTGGACAGAACTTATAAAGTACCTCAAGGCAAATTATGATGGTACAATTACATTAGAGATTTTTAACACTAATGAAAAAGATATTCTAACCGCCCAAAAATTAATTTTAGGGTTGTGGGAGAAAAGCTGATGGAAAGAACATTAGTTAAGGACTTAAAAGAAAACTCCGGCAAAGAAGTAATGTTGCAAGGGCGCGTACAAAACATCCGCGCTTTGGGTAATGTAACATTCGTTGTTTTACAGGATTATTCGGGCACAATACAGTGTGTTTTTGAAACCGACCCTAAAGCTAAAGTCGGTGAAGCAGTCGAAATCGCTGGAAGCGTCAAAGAGGAAAGGCGGGCAAAGGGAGGGTTTGAGATACAGGGCAAAAGCTTAAAGGTGGTTTCTAAAACCGAGGAACTTCCCTTCGACCTCGCCAATCCCAAGCTTCAACTTCAGCTTAATACCCTGCTCGACTGGCGGACAATTTCGCTTCGCCACCCAAAAACACAGGCAATTTTCAAACTATATGACATTTTACTTGACGCATACGAGCAAGTCATGCGCAAAGAAGGTTTTACCGAAGTAAAAACGCCGAAAATTCTTGAGGCGGCGTCGGAGGGTGGGGCAAACTTTTTTAAGATTGATTATTTTGAAAAACCCGCCTATCTGGCGCAGTCACCCCAGTTTTATAAACAGATTATGGTTGGTGTTTTCGAGCGGGTTTTTGAAATCGGCTCGACCTTCCGTGCCGAACCGCATTTCACCACCCGCCACGTCAACGAATATATATCCTTGGACGGAGAAATGGGCTTTATCGAAAGTTTCCGCGACATTACCGCTATGTTAACACGGGTATTTAGCGAAATTTTTGAAATAATTGCTGATAAAGGCAAACCCTACCTTGAAATGTGGGAAGCAACCGTGCCTAGTGTCCCCAAAGAAATTCCCCACGTTAAGCTTTCTGAAATCAAAAAAATAATTAAAGAAAAATACGATTATCAGGTTCCGGAAACAACCGACATTGATCCCGAAGGAGAAAGGTTGGCCGGACGCTACGCCAAAGAAGAATTTGACAGCGACTTCATTTTTATCACTCATTATCCGTGGTCTGATAAACCGTTTTACACTATGCCATCGAAGGATAATCCCGAGGAAACCGAAGGATTCGATCTTCTTTTCCGCGGAATGGAAATCATCACTGGTTCACAGAGGATTCATGACTATCAGATGTTAATGGATAATATGAAGAAGAAGGGCGTCAAGCCCGAAGGAATGGAATTTTATCTCGACGTATTTAAGTTCGGCATGCCTCCGCACGGCGGTTGGGGGTTGGGTTCGGAGCGCGTTATTCAACAGATTTTGGGACTTCCAACGATTAAAGAAGCTATTTTGTTCCCGCGTGATGTGAAAAGGTTGAGGCCCTAAAATGAACGGTTTTTGGACAAGGAAATGGGTTTATACCGCGGTACTTATCGCAGGATTTGTGATGTTTATGGTTGGCTTCCCTTCTCTTTTAAGCAGTATTGCTACAAGAGGTGGAATAGGCAACTTTTTCCAAGGCCTAATAATTACAGTAATTGCTCTAATTATTGTAGTATTTGGATTCAATGCAAGATCAAGGTCTGATCAGAAATCAATGCCAGTTTTTCCGTCAATTTTCATACCTATAATTTTTGCCATAATACTCTATGTCATCGGTATTTTTTTGTACCTTTTTCTTTCAAATTTATTCTTTCCTCCGTATTAGAATAAAGAATTTAGAATCTAGAATTAAGCAAACCCTATTCATAATTCATTATTCTTAATTATAATGCCTGTGCTATAATTAAGTCATGGCTGAGAAAAAGAAGATAAAAAAAGCGGTGCCTAAAAAAGCTAAACCGGTTTTGAAGGCAAAAAAAGAAGAGAAGAAAAAACTTGTTAAGGCCGAACCGGTTAAAGCTGTTTTTTCTAAACCGAAGGTCAAAGAAGTCCTCGACTCGGTTATTTTGCGCTGGAGTGCGCCAGATTATTATACTTTCGAGAGAAGCCCGTATTGGTCGCTGGCGGTTGGGGTTCTAGCAATTGTTTTCTCGCTCATTTTAATTTACACAAACAATTACTTCCCTGTCATAATCATTATTTTGGCCGTAATCGTTACCTTCCAGCTCGCTCACGACAAGCCAAAGCCGCAGGAATTCGCCATTGATGAGGGCGGAATTTTGGAACGCAATCAATATATTTCTTATTTGGAACTAAGATCTTTTTGGATTACTAAACATGAAACAAAACCCATTTTATATCTCGAGCCCTTAAGCCCGTTTAAGGCGCCTGTGGTCATTCCCCTCTCTAGGCAAGTCACCAGCGAGGTTCGCGTTTTACTTTTGCATCATTTACCTGAAAAAACCGAAGCGGGAGAACTTCTCTCCGATAGGTTGATGCGTTTGTTTAGATTGTAAAGAAAATAACTGTTGATTTCAGGTGGGCTCTTCCAAGTGAGCCCTTTTTTTGTTTAAATGAATTTACAAAAGAAAGGTAAAAATATGAAAATTTTAGTAACTGGGGGTGCTGGTTTTATTGGGAGCAATTTAGTTGATGCGCTGATTGAAAAAAGTCACGAAGTTAGCGTCGTGGATAATCTGTCGACGGGAAGCCGCGACAATGTAAACAAAAACGCCAAACTATTCGAAGCAGATATTACCGATGCAGATAATTTAGATAAAATATTTAGTGAGATTAAACCAGAAGTTATTTTTCATCTCGCCGCACAGGCCAGTGTAATTGTTTCAGCAAAAGATCCAGCACTCGATATTAAAACCAATGTTATCGGGACAGTTAATCTTTTAATGGCAGCAAAACAGTACAAGGTTAAAAAGTTTATTTTCTCTTCAACCGGTGGCGCAATTTACGGAGACAAGGCCGAGCGGCCGACAACAGAGAAAGCCGAATCCGAGCCGGTGTCCCCTTACGGAATCGACAAACTTTTTGCTGAAAGATTTATTAAATACTTTTCGGACGAAGGTCTCCAGAGCGTAGTTTTGCGCTATGCAAACGTCTTTGGCCCCCGTCAAAATCCCAAAGGCGAAGCCGGAATTGTGGCAATATTTACCGCCGGTATGATTTTGAATGAAAAATTAAATGTTTTTGGTGACGGCACCCATACGAGAGATTTCGTCTACGTTGGCGACGTTGTCAATGCCAATCTTCTCGCAATGGAATCGGACGTCAACGATACGTTCAACGTCGGTACGGGGTCTGAGACGTCAGTTAACGGCATCGTAGAAATTATCAAAGAGCTAGCCGGTTCGAAAAGCGAAATTGCGCACATTGATTACAAGGCCGCAGAGCAAGAACACAGTTCTCTTGACGCAAGCAAAATCAAGGAAAGTTTGGGGTGGAAGCCACGAGTTACGCTCAAGGACGGGTTGCAAAAAACTATCGAGTGGTTTATAGATAACTCAAAAGGCAAAAAATAAAACTCAATAATAAGTACTCCGCTGGGTTTTTTCGCTTTTGACTTTTAACATAAATAACATGCACCTAGCCATCGTCATCCCTGTCTTCAACGAGGAAGAAGTCGTAAAAAAAGTAATTGATTCTCTGCCGAAAAAGATTAAGGGCATTGATAAAATTACTATTTTGGCGGTTAACGACGGATCGACGGACAATTCTGCAAGCGAAATTAAGAAAACGAGGGCAGTTTTGATTAGTTTGCCGCTTAATTTGGGTTACGGGGGTGCAAATATCACTGGAATCGAGGCGACCAAAATACTTCACGCCGATATCGTTGTAACCTTTGACGGGGACGGCCAGCATAACCCGAAGGAAATTGAAAAAATTATTCAGCCCATTTTGTCAGGCGCAGCTGATTTTGTCATCGGGGTTAGGAGCATCAATAATAACAAAATGCCTAAGATCAAAAAAATTGGTAACTGGGGCATGAGTTTTATTACCTCCATACTCTCCAAAAGCTGGGTTACGGATTCGCAATCGGGGTTTAAAGCTTTCTCCAGATTTGCCATCGATAAAATGAAAATTGATGCTTTAGGGTATGAATTTTGCTCCGAATTGGTGATCGAAGCGAAACGACAGAACATTAAAATTAAAGAAATCCCTATCAGTGCAATTTATACAGATTATTCGATGCGCAAAGGCCAGAGTATTTTCAACGGAATGAATTTAGTTGTAAAATTATTTTTTAAGAAATTCACGAGGGAAAAATGATTATATTAGCCAAAATCTTTTCGGCCATTTTCGCCATCGTTGTTTTATCAAGGTCGATTGTTGATTACCGCGACAAAAAAGAATCCCTACAGATGACCGTCTTCTGGATTGCAATCTGGCTTGCCATCATCGCAATCGCTTTCTTCCCCGTTTTGATAGACAAGATCGTGGCGCTTTTTGGAGGTAACAGATCTGGCTTGGGAACCGTTCTTGGCATGGGATTGGTTTTTATCATGTTTATCAGCTACCGCATTTATGTTAAGGCAAACAGAGTCGAAAAAAATGTTGCAAAATTATCAAGAGAAATTGCCTTGCAACAGTTAAAAAACCCTAAGCGGTGAGATGATTTCTGTAATAATTGTCGGCTACAACAGCCGCAGAGATCTCAAGGACTGCATTGACTCAGTTTACAAAAGCACCTACAAAAAATTTAGGATTATTTTTGTGGATAATGACTCGGTCGATGATTCGGTGAATTTTGTTAAAACAAGATATCCTGAAGTTGAGGTGATTACGGGTAAAAACACCGGCTGCTCCGGAGGCAATAACATCGGCATTAAAAGGGCAATGAAGTTAAAATCGGATTATGTTTTTTTGCTCAATCCAGATGCAACGATTGAAAAAGATTGTCTTGAAAACCTCGTTGCCAAATCCGATCGGAAAACAATACTACAAGCTTTAATTCTGCTTAATATAAACGGTAAGAATACCCGCAAAATCAATACAACCGGGGATTATCTTAACTTTTTAGGTTTTTGTTACTGTAATGACTATCGGGCGGATCAAAGCATCGCAAGAGAAAAAGATATTGTGATCGCCAGCGGTGCAGCGGTGCTTATTCCCACCAAGATTTTGAAAAAAATTGGGCTGCTCGATGAGAATTTCTTTATGTACCACGAGGCGGTTGACTTGTTTTACCGTGCGGGATTATTTGGTTATAAAATAAAATTAATTCCAAGCTCGCGCGCCTACCACAAATACTCATTTTCCAAGAATAAAAGCAAAATGTTTTATGCCGATCGCAATAGGTTGCTGTTTTTGTATAAAAATTTTTCCGCTAAATACCTGCTTCTAATTCTGCCCATGTCGATCGTTAACGAAGTTCTGCTTGTCTTATATTCAATCATTAGCGGTTGGTTTGTTGAAAAAATAAAAGTATATATCTCGGCACTAACCCTGCTCAAAGAATCTTCAATCCAGAGAAGAAAAAATTTGCCCTACATTAAAAAACGGGAGGGAGAGATGAAAAGATTTATCGGGGCGGAAATATCGTTTTCGGAAATTAAGAGCCCTCTCTTCATCCCATACAATCTGCTTCTAAGAACTTATTGGTTTTTGATTAAACCGCTAATTTAGGATCTGGATTTTTGTTTTCGGACAATTTTTTTCCTAGCGCTAACCACGCTTTTTCCCCAAGGTCCGTTTAAAACAATTTTCAAAATAGCCGACTCAATCAGGTATAAAATTGCTCTCCCAAAAGATTGATATGAAGCATCATATTGGGTGAGCAATTTATGCATTTCGCTTTTTGAAAGACAATCTTTTAAACCCATTTCGCTTTCAACGAATTTCTTCTGGGCAGGTGAAATCTTTGTCACTGGTCCCGTGTCAAACAACCGCGTTGCAATCGCCCCATACTTAAAGTCGTCGGCATGTGTGGGTTTATCGGCGTTCACGTCATTACCAACATTGATTACTAGTGGCTTTTCCCCTGTTAAAAAAAACGGGAGGCCAAGGTCAACGGCATAGAAAGTATGGCTCCCGATTTCGTTTGATGTGGCATATTTGTGCGCACTAAGAATTTTGTAAAAATTTTTAACAAAGCTTAATCCGGTGCTAAATTTATATCCGGTGGTAACAACATTAAAGCCAAACTTACGATAAGCGTCTGCCTTTTCAACAAAATCAAACCAAAATAAACAGATGGTTATGGGCTGGTACTTTGCGGATAATTTTTTTAACTGCCTGCAATATTGCTCGAGTGAAAAATTGCTATCTAAATCGTAGGTGGAATGCCCTGGGAATGCGATTGTCCCTTTGGCCTTTTTCTTTTTGGCAATATGGTTCATATTCTTAAAATGGATGAAGGGCGAACCCATAATGGCGACGGGGGTTTTACTTTTTTTCTTCCATGCAGCCGCTCTTCTTTTGGAATAAACGAGCATTAGCGGTTTTCGGGTTAAAAGATCACTTTTTAGGGCAAATTCATCAGGCGTCCAGCCATGCTCAAGATGCACCGGCAAAGGTTTATACCAGGGAAAGCGCGCGTAACGCTTTATTATTTGGTTGACGCCATAGTTTCGAGTTTCTTGAAGCTGCATTTTTAGTTATTTATTGGCCGAAACGAGTTTATTGAGCCGTTTTTCAATAATTTTAGCGATATCCTGCAGAGATGGCTCTCTTTGACTATTTTTCCTTCGCTTAATTGATTTAAGTAGCGAAAAAAATTCGGCTATTTTCTTCTCGTTGTAATAATAAATATTATTTAGGCCATGATTATCGGGGAAAATATCAACTAGTCCCGGCAATCTGGTCGCGATGACCGGCTTTTCACAGGCCAGATATTGATAGATTTTGCTCGGAAAAATGATGTCGGTTATTTTGTTAATTGCAAAAGGGTTAATACAGATATCGGCAAGATTTATGTAATCGTTTAGTTCGCCATAATCGACAAAACCCGTCATTATTACATTTTGCTCAAGTTGATTTCGCCTCACAATCTCCTTTAACTCAGTTTCCTGTTGGCCGTGGCCTACAATCAAAAATTTTGTTTGTTGAAACTTTGCAATGTGTTTTGCAAGATATTTTAAAACCAAGTCGAGACCGGAAAAGTTATAAAGAGTTCCGGCAAAAAGCACGACCTGATCCGATTTTTTAATGTTATATTTGCGCAACAGGTTGGCATCTTTGGCTTTAGGAAAGAATAGGTCGGCATCGTGGCCTGAGGGCAGATACGAAGTCGTCTCCTTATTTGCACCAAGCGAAACAGCGTATCTGGTTAATTTGGGCGTAATCGCCGTTAGCTCATCAACCCTGCGATAAATGCGCCGCTCCATAAGATAAGTTGGCCATGAGAGGACCTTATAAGGAACAAGCTGGTGCAAGACATCGAGCAAGCGGAAATAAACCGGAATCTTAAAAATCCTCGTCACCCGAAGCGCCTGCAACCCGTTTGTCGGAACAGAATATAAAAATAAAACGTCAATTTTATATTTTTTGATGACTTTTTTAATGACAAAGTAGTGGTTTATGGAAGCGCTGATCCGGCTAAGCAAGGGAATCCTAATGAAACCTGGTCTGATAAGAGTAATGCCACATTTTTTGTTCGCTCTTTTAACGTTTTTTATGATCTTTGTATGATTTATCAGATCAAAAAAACCCGATCTTCGCCAATTCGTCTCGAAATCCACAACGTAAACCCTGTGGCCCTTTGAGGCCCATATTTCCGGAATAATTTGATACTCAAAAACCACCTTTTTGATATATTCCGTTTCATGGATAACTAAAATATTCATTTAGCTTTTAAACCTTATTCTTTATGATATATTGACAATATGAAAATTGCTCAAATCATCCCGTTTTTCGCACCGGCATGGGGATACGGTGGGCCAGTAAAAGTTTGTTTTGAGCTTTCACGCAAACTGTCTTTGCTTAACAACAAAATAACGGTTCTGACTACAGACGCATACGACCATACTAGACGAATAGATAAAACTTGTGAAGAGATGGACGGCATTAAAGTTCTTCGCTTCAGAAACGTCAGCAATAATTTAGCAAAAAAATCCAATTTATACCTGCCGAAGGGCTTTAAAAAATATTTTAAGCAAAACGTCAAAAACTTCGATCTTGTCCATTTGCACGCATTTTATACCTACCAGAACATTGTTGCGGCAAAATATTGCATCTTAAACAAAGTCCCTTACGTTCTCCACCTGCACGAAAAATTTGATGCGACGAGTGAGATGGGTAAATCGGGCGTAAAAAAGCTATTTTTGCACTTTTTTGGTAAAAAAATCATCCAAAACGCAAAAAAGATATTCGTACTCTCTGAGCAGGAAAAGGCAAATCTGCTGAAATATGATAAAGGACTTAAAGACAAAATCGAAATTGTTCCAAATCCCGCACCAAGATTTGAGGGTAAGTGTAAAAATAAGACGGCTTTGCGAAAAAAGTATGGATTGAGGCAAAACGATAGGGTTATTTTAAGCTTGTCCCGCTTGAGCCGTTTCAAGGGAATTGACTTGTTGGTTCGCGCATTTGCAATTCTGGCAAAAAAAGATGATCGGTACAGGTTGATCATAGCCGGACCGGACGAAGACGGGGAGAAATTAAAACTAGAGAAGATTATAAAAGACAGTAACATCACTGACAAGGTCATTTTTACTGGTTTAGCCGATGAAAAAATGAAAGACGAACTGTTCTGCGTCAGCGATCTTTTTGCCCTATTCTCGAGGTACGAATCGTTCGGTATAGTTATTTTGGAGTCACTGGCCCATTCTGTACCTGTTTGCTTATCAAGGAATGTCGGTTTATCGGGTGTGGTTGAAACCGGTAAATGCGGGATGATTATTGCCAATCCTTGCGATTACAGGAAATCCGCTTTAGAATTGGAGGGGGCATTTGCCTCAAGAAATAAGATGGCGCTGCATTGCAAAGCAGTTGTTGAAGAGTTTAGTTTGGATAAAATAACCAAGAAAGTTGTCTTAATCTACAAGGGAGTTTTCAAAAAATAATGCCTTTCACTCTGCAGGATTTAATTTCGGTTTCGGAGATTGTGTTGGTTCTTGTCGTAAGCGGTTTTGCCCTACTTTTACCGATATACGCATATTTCAAAAACCTCAACACCTCGCTTAAGGTTTGTATTCCGCTGTCTATTTCAGCCGAAGTAATGATTGGTTACTTGTTTTACACCGCGGGACAGATGGAGGTATTTGCACTATCCTATCTAACTCTTATCTTGGCGATTAATATTTTCTTCGCAGTGCGCCTCCGGCTATTTCAAAAGATAAAGAAGATAAGTTTTAAATTCAACTGGAAGGTAGCAATCCCCGTTCTGCTAGTGGTCGCTTCCGCTCTATTTGCGCGTTTTTATGATGCTGTGCTAAATATCGCCCCGGGGGCGCTAGATGCCGCCGCCCACGCGCAATACGTTTTAGATATCGGATTCTATGGGAGATTAAGTTGTACATACTACGCCCCCGGTTTCCATATTTTAATTTTCCCCCTCTCTCAGTTTCTCGAAATGGGAGGTGTTTACAGATTTGCCGGACCGGTTTTGGGCTCAATGACCATGCTTACCATCTATTTATTATTCAGAGATTTTTTCAAAAACAAACTCTCGAATTATTTTCTCGTTCTCGCCTTTGGCCTGCCTGTTTTTAGCATTCTGACCCTTCAAACAATCAGCTTTTTCCCCACCTCCCTGAGCTTCATCTATGTGCCGATGCTTGTTTACCTTCTGACCAAACCGAAGGAGCTGACGGCTAAGATGGCTCTGCTGTTTTTTGCCATTACGATTTTTGCACTAGCCCTGACGGTTCCCTATCTCTTGGTTCAATTTATTCCCGCAGTAATTATTTTGTACATCATCGCCCTCTTTTGGACAAAAAAAATAGGCCGAGAATATGTCGGCTTTCTCTCTAGAGTTTCGGCAATTATATTGCTTGGATTTGTCCTCGCTTTTGGACACGTATACCTTCAAAGTGCGATTTCGAATACAAACAATACCCGTAGCTTCCCGCAAATTATGATTGCCGAGGATCAAACTTCGGAAATTTCGATTTCAACAAACTTGGAGAAAACTTATGCTTTCATCGAAAATAATTCGTGGCTGAAGAAGGTTGGCGGGGAAAGCGAGGTTTTTCAAAGATATTTGATGCCGATGGTTATGACGGGCCAAGACGTCATCTCAATCAAAAACCTGAGACCTTTAGACAGCGCCGTTTCGATTGTGGCATATCTCTGGATTGTTATCTCGCTTATTATGATTTATTTTGGCATAAGAAAAAAAGATACTATTTTGCTCGTTTTGGGCTCAATGATTCT
>Ga0172380_10002504_pt1 | contig 27925 bp, 24 predicted proteins | sample Leawe162metaG_FD_119747 | JGI IMG/M metagenome (GOLD analysis project Ga0172380, IMG submission 119747) | Leachate microbial communities from a municipal landfill in Southern Ontario, Canada - Leachate well 162 metaG | ecosystem: Engineered > Solid waste > Landfill > Unclassified | place... | reverse complement strand
CTGGCTTTCCTGCATATGAGAAATTAGCCTTGTCTAATCAGATGCAAAGAGCTGCTGTTTCTGTTACTAGTAATATTGCAGAAGGCTTTGCTAGACGAGGTAAGAAAGAAAAGATCCAGTTCTACTATATGTCTCTTGGTTCACTATCAGAATTGAGGAATCAACTTATTATCTGCAAAGACTTAAAATATATAAGCATTAACGTTTTAGAAGAACTTGAAGCTAGGTCAATAGAGGTTCGTAAGTTACTAAACGGTTTGATAAAAACCTCAACCAGCTATGACTAAATACTTTATACAGAATACTCTATACTGGATACTATCATGAAAATTGGTATTAATGGTTTTGAAGCTGTAATTCCGCGATTTGGATTTGAAAAAGATACTGGTCTTCCGAAGCGAGTAGGGAGTTCTGAGTTTTGCTTTCAACTTTTAAAAAAAATTTATGAGATAGACAATAAAAATGAATATACTATTTATTTACCTCAAATTCCAACATCGGATATGCCACAAGAGAAAGCAAATTGGAAATATGAAATCATACCCAACACTAAGTTTTGGACTATATTTGGACTCTCCAAATATTTAAGAAAGCAAAAGAGCCTTGATTTATTTTTTTCTCCTACTCACTACGCACCTATATTTATTTCTATGCCTCAAGTAATCTCAATCCTTGACGTTTCTTATAAGCATTTTCCAGATATGTTTCCAAAAAAAGACCTATTAAAGCTTGCGATATGGGGTAAGTTCTCGATACGAAATTCGAAGAAAATTATTACAATAAGTGATAGTTCTAGGAGTGATATAATAAATGAGTATAAGGTAAAGCCGGATCAAGTAGAAGTAATTCCTTTGGGAATTAAGGATATAAAAGTTTCAAAAATGAACAAAAATGATTTTATAAAAAAGTATCAAGTTGATAGTCCTTATGTGCTTTTTGTTGGAACACTTCAACCTCGTAAGAATATTGTAAAGCTTATAGAAGCATTTTCAAAAATTGATAATAAAGATATCGATTTGGTTATAGTTGGAAGAAAAGGATGGGACTATGAGAAAATTTTTAATGCTCCAGAACAATATGGAATTTCAAAGAGAGTTAAATTTATAGAGAATGTGACAAATGAAGATTTGCCTTTGTTTTATAAGAACGCAGAAGTTTTTGTCCTCCCGAGTCTTTATGAAGGATTTGGTTTGCCAATTCTTGAGGCGATGCAATACGGATGTCCTGTTATAACAAGTAATATTTCATCTCTTCCTGAAGCCGGTGGGGATGCTGCAATCTATTTTGATCCAAATGATGCGAATGATATTGCTTTAAATATATCAAAAGTTCTAAGTAGCACAAAGTTACGAGAAGACATGATAAAAAAAGGATATTTGCAAATAAAAAAATTCTCTTGGGACAAGAGTGCAAAAGAGGTTATTAGGATTTTTGAAGAGACTTCAAAAATCAGTGTCAAGAAATAAGTATTAATTATTAAAAAATTATGACAGAGAAGATTATTAGAAGAATGGGTACGGTAATGCTCGAATTTGAAAACTTTATTTTAAAGATTGTTGGTCTAGTTCCTTCGCACTTTATAAGAAGGTTTTTTTACAGATTATTTGGCGCTAAAATTGGGTCTGGTTCTACGATACATACTGGTGCTGTTTTTTATAATATTGCAAATCTTAAAATTGGGAAGGATACTATAATAGGCGAGAGTGTAGTTTTGGATGGACGGGAGGAAATTATTATAGGAGATCATGTAGATTTTGCATCGGAAGTTATGATTTATAATTCTCACCACGATATTCATAGCGAGGACTTTAAGGCAATTTCTGCGCTAGTAACTATAGGAGACTTCGTATTTATAGGTCCCAGGGCGATTATTTTGCCTGGTGTTAATATCGGTCGTGGGGCGGTGGTGGCTGCAGGAGCAGTTGTAACAAAAGATGTAGAAGATTTTAAAATAGTCGCTGGAGTTCCTGCAAAAGAGATTGGCGAGCGTAAGAACAAGGATCCTCATTATAAATTAGGTAGAGCTGCATGGTTTAGGTAGAAAATATATGGTAAAACTTTCAATAATAATTCTTACCTATAATTCAGAGAAATATATAGATCCGTTAATTCAAAGTCTAATTAAAAAATACTCTGAAGCGATTAAGAGTAAAGAAATAGAAATACTTATTGTTGATAACGAATCCTTAGATGGTACATTAACGGAAGCTCAAAAGTACAAAGACGACGTAAAAATTATATCGAATGGTGGTAATTTTGGTTATGCAAAAGGAAATAATTTAGCCTTTAAAAAAGTAGATGGAGAGTATGTTTTATTTCTCAATCCCGATGCAAAGCTATATGACGGTGACTTAATGGAAGTATTGAATTTATTTGACGATGAAAAAGTTGGAGTAGTTGGGGGTAGAATTATTTCACTTGATGGTAAAAAAGAGCTATCTTGTGGAAAGTTTTATAATCCGTTTAACACTTTAATGCTTGCTTTGGGACTTGAAGACGCGATTGGTTTGAGGTTTTCGCCCGAACGCGAGATGCCAGTCGATTTTGTAAGCGGTGGTTTTATGTTTGTAAGGTGCAAACTATTTGAAAGTATAAATGGCTTTGACGAGAATTATTTTATGTATATAGAAGATTCAGATCTCTGCTACCAGGTTAGAAAAAAGGGTTTTGTTGTAAAATTTAGCCCAAAAGCAACGATACAGCATGTAGGACAAGGAAGTTCTAATAGAACATTTGCGATTGTAAATATATATAAAGGGTTATTATATTTTAATAAGAAAAATTTAGGCAGCACTGCTCGTTTATTAGTGAAGTTAATCTTAAGTATTAAAGCGATATTGCTTGTATTAGTAGGCAAAATAATGAATAATAAATATTTGGAAACCACATATAATGAGGCTCTCAAAGGAATTAGTAAATGAATAAATTATTTAAATTTGTATCTGATAATCTACTATTTATACTGACTATTTTTTTATTGGTCTTTATTCCCCTTTATCCTAAAATACCATTGGTCGATATTCAAAATACATGGGTATATATAAGAGCTGAGGATTTCTTTGTATTTATTGCTCTTTTTATCTGGATTATCTATCTAGTGCGTAATAAGATTTCTTTAAAAACACCTCTAACAATTCCTATACTCACTTTTTGGATAATAGGAGCAATTTCAACTATCCATGGCATCATCTTGATCTTTCCAACTATCGCAAATGTTTTTCCAAACGTTGCATTTTTAAGTTACTTAAGGCATATAGAGTATTTGAGTGTATTTTTCATTGCCTTTGCCGGAATGCGGGATAAAAGATTTCTGAAGTTAATTATTATTTTTCTTATTCTAACTCTCATTGCGATAATTTTTTACGGCTTTGGGCAAAGGTATTTGGATTTTCCGGCGTTTTTGACGATGAATGAAGAATACGCAAAAGGTATTCCAATTCGACTTTCGGATTTGGGCCGCGTCCCATCAACATTTGCCGGTCATTATGATTTAGCTGCATATTTGGTTTTGGTTATTCCTATTGTAGTGAGTCTTATTTTTGGATTTAGAAATTGGTTTTTAAAGATTTTTCTTTCAATTGTTTCAATTTTGGGATTTATATTGTTATTTATGACAGTTTCCAGAGTTTCATTTTTTGTACTCATTTTGTCTCTTATGATAGTCGTATTTTTTCAGAAGAGAAAATTCATTTTATACTCATTGCCGGTTCTTATTGTTTTTGGATTTATTTTTACTGTTCTTCAGCCAACTACATTACTTCAGAGATTTACAGATACAGTAAATGAGGTAAACGTACTCGTAGATGCAGAAACTGGAGTTGCAATAGGACATGTACAATATGTTTCTCCTGATTATTTTGATAATAAGGTAATTGGTCAACAGAATATTCAGGATAAAGAGGAATTGGATGGAGCGCTAACCGGTGAATTTGAAGACGATTTGGAGTCCACTCCATCTGCCTTACTTCCGAAGACTTTATTTCCGGTAGATGCTCCACTTGTACTCGATGCAAATATCTCTACTGGTGAAGAGCTTATTCAGGGGACGGGTTATATTAATTTATCTCTTTCACCAGTTGATAGGAAGTTGAATAGCTTCTTTTATGAAATCACCGAGGACTCGGATTCTACAATTTCGGCGGAAGTTTTGATTTTTCATGGCGATTTTTTGGTGAAGCGTGCTGCAGCATACGATTTGTCCTTTACTACGAGATTTCAAGGTGGATGGCCTAATGCTATAGATTCTTTTGAGCGAAATGTATTTTTAGGAAGTGGGTATGGAACTGTTAGTCTGGCAGTAGATAATAACTATTTAAGAATTTTGGGAGAAATAGGAATACTGGGCCTCGCTTCATTTATAGGTATATTTGTTACTTTAGGGATTTATATCGTAAGAGTATTACCTAGAACTAATTCGAGAGTACTCAAAAGTTTTGTTTTGGGTTTTTCTGCAGGAATTATTGGCCTTGCGTTAAATGCGACCCTTATTGATGTTTTTGCTGCTTCAAAGGTAGCTTTTACTTTATGGATCTTAACAGGAGTAGTTGTTGGGTTGTTATCTTTATATCAATCAAAAGAATTTGATGTAGCATACGAAATTAGAAGGGCAGCAGTATCACCATTTGCAATTATTATTTATTTGTTGATCCTCTCTTTCGTTATTTATATACCCATTCTTAGCAATTATTTTATAGGAGATGATTTTACTTGGTTTAGATGGGCTGCTGATTGTGGGGTAAATGGTTCTACAATTTGTCAAAATTTTTCGGAAAGGATTATTTCTTATTTTACACAAGCTGATGGGTTTTTCTATAGACCAGGATCTAAAATATATTTCTTGTTAATGTATTCAATCTTCTGGTTAAATCAAGCTGTCTTTCACATAGTATCGATACTTTTGCATGCAATATCAGTAATTTTATTCTTTTTAATTGCAAGAAGAGTAACAAGAAGTAATAGTATATCTGCCCTTGCAAGCATACTTTTTGTTGTTATGAGTGGATATTCGGAAATGGTATTTTGGATATCTGCTACAGGTCATTTATTTAACGCCGTCTTTACTTTGGCTGCTATTTTACTTTTTGCCTTATGGGATGAAAAAAGGAAAATATATTATCTATTAGGATCAGTTCTGTTTATTTTTATAGGTACATTTTTTCATGAATTAGGAGTGGTAGCGCCCATATTAATAATAACTTACCAAATTTTTACATCGAGTACCCTTAATATTAAAAAAATATGGAAGAGATATGATTATTATTTGATTTTTGTTCCAATAGCTATCTATTTGTTATTGAGATTTTTTGCACAAAGTCATTGGAGCGGTGGAGATTATAGTTACGATTTATTAAATTTACCATTTAATATAGTAGGTAATTTATTTGGATATCTGATGATAACCATTTTAGGTCCAGTCGCGCTCCCAATATATCAGACAATACGGGAAACTATGCGAGAAAATATTGTGATCGCTATATTAGGTATAGGAGTTTTGGGAGCAGTTATCTTTTTTACAAGTAGATCAGTCTTTAAAGCAATAGATAGTAATGGTAGAAGAATTATATTTTTCGGAGTTTCATTTTTTACTATTTCATTACTGCCATTTTTGGGTCTGGGAAATATAACATCAAGATACAGTTATCTTGCCTCGCTCGGTATAATTTTGATAGTTGCTTATATTTTGGTAAAAATTATTAATGGTCTTAGACAATATGGAAGAACAATAGCATTTTTAACAACGGGTGTTATTATGTCTGTATTTTCTCTACTGCATATTATTCAGGTCCAACAGCTTCATGGTGACTGGGCTACCGCAGGGGATAAAGTTGAAAGATTTATCGTCAGTATGGATTCTTTGTACAGAGTGGAATGGTCTAATCCTGACACGCAACTACATTTTGTAAATGTTCCTATAAAACACAATGATGCGTGGGTTTTTCCAGTTGGAATACAGGATGCAATTTGGTTAACTTTTCAAAACAGCAATTTGCAGGTTTATACTCATAATAATATAGGCGATGCAATTAGTGCTGTTGGGCTTTCTCCTAATAAAACAATTTTAGTATTCGAAGAAGATGGAGGAGTAAGAGAGTTGATATTATTTCAAAATAAAATAACTGGGGAGTTGGAGTATGATGTGAAGTCTAAATAATATGTCTCCGACGATGTGCGAAATTGTTTATATTAGATGCGTTTTGAAAAATAAATGAATAGACTTAATGTCATATTGCTTCTATCACTCTTAGTAATTGGTTTCTTTATTCGATTGTACAAATTTTCTGAGCCTCTAGCTGATTGGCACTCTTTTAGACAGTCGGACACAGCGGCAGTAAGCCAGATTTTTGTAGATGAAGGGTATAATTTGCTGTATCCGAAGTATTACGATATTTCAAATGTCCAATCGGGCTTTGATAATCCTAATGGATATAGATTTGTAGAATTTCCGATATATAATTTTTTTCACGCTTTCTTATATAAAACGATAGGAATATTTTCATTTAATGAATGGGGAAGGATGATAAATATTTTGGCTTCCCTAGTAACTGCATTTGTAGTTTTTAGTTTACTGAGAAGGTATATAGGTCTTGCTGCCGGATATGCAGGGCTTTGTGCTTATTTGTTTTTACCCTTTTCGATCTTTTATAGCAGGGTGATATTGCCAGATGTCATGATGACATCGGCAATATTTCTTGGAATATACTTTTTTGATAAATATTTGGAGCCTTATAAAGAAAGAAGATTAAGTCTCCTTTATTATTTATTATCATTGTTGTTTACATCACTATCCTTTCTTCTTAAGCCGTTCGCATTATTTTTTATAATTCCTTTTGTGTATCTTGCTTACGATAGATATGGTCTAAAAATGCTTATAAAGTGGCAACTATATTTGTTTGGAATCGTGACTTTGGCACCCTTGATAGCATGGAGGAACTGGATTTCTCAATTTCCGGAAGGAATTCCTGTATCTGACTGGTTATTTAACGGAAATAATATTCGTTTTAGACCATCTTTTTTTAGGTGGATATTATTTGAACGTATTACTAAATTAATTTTGGGATACTTTGGAGTTTTATTTTTATTATCTAGCCTCTTTATTCTAAAATCAAAGAAAAGCTTTCTTTTTATTGCTTTTGGACTGTCTTCAATTTTATATCTTTTGGTTATTGCTACAGGAAATGTACAGCATGATTATTACCAAATAATAATTATTCCGACTATTTGTATGTTTGTAGGAATTGGAATCGACATGATTTATAAATTTTTGATTAGAAGAATAAATCACAATTGGGCATTTGTGATAATTATAGCAATTTTCACATTTTCGTTTTATTTCTCTTGGGTTCAAATAAAAGATTATTTTAATATTAATGATCGGGGTATGGTTATGGCAGGGGAAAAGGCGAACGAAATTTTACCTAAAGATGCAGTTGTGATTGCGCCATACGATGGTAGTACAGTATTTTTAAATACAATAAAGAGAAGAGGGTGGCCTGTTTTTCAGCAAGATATTGAAGAACTTATCCTAGAGGGTGCGCAGTATTTAGTTATTGCAAATCCTACTCCTAATGATTTTTCTGGCTTTGGTACACAATATAAAGTGGTAGACTCATCAAAAGATTATTTGATATTACAGCTAAAATGAAAAAAGTACTATTTGTAACTTACGACTTTCCATATCCGCTTACTTCTGGTGGTAAAACTAGAGCATTTAATTTAATGAAATATGCTAAAGATAAAAATATCGAACTGCATCTCTTGTCTTTTACACGCGATGATTATAAAGAAGAATGGAAATTGGCGTTGGAAAAGATTGGCTTAAGCAGTATAAATGTGTTTAAAAGAAGAAAGGTTAAATCAATAAACACAACTTTAAAAAATATATCTTCAAAAGATTCTATTTTTAAAACTCTTTATTATGATTCAAAATTTTTAGGGCTTATGAAAAGTATTATAGAAAAACACAATATTCAGGTAGTTCATTTTGAGTCAAGTTATACGGGATTTTATATAGGAGATGAGCTTTCAAAATTGGGAGTGAAGCAAATATTAGGTACTGAAAATATTGAGTATTTATTATATGAGGATTATTTAAAAAATTCTAATAACTATCTCAAAAAAATAGCACTTCATCATCAGGTAAATAGATTTAAGAAAGAGGAGACTGCAATGATGAGAAAAGCCGATTTATGTCTTGCAGTTACTCAAGAAGAGGCCGATTATATTAAGGGTGTTTCAAAAGATAAATGTGAAATTATTGAAAATGCTATTTCTATAGAGGATCTAAAATTTAAAGTACATAAGCTGGATTCTAACAATATTTTATTTGTAGGCAATTTTACATACATGCCAAATGTAAATGCAATTAGTTATTTTATAAAAGAGGTAATGCCTAAATTTGAAAAAAATATAACTCTTACCATAATTGGGAAGAGGATAAATGAATTCGTAACCCCAAACAGTCAGATAATAATAAAAGAATTTGTTAAAGATCTGACTATAGAATACGACAGAGCGGATGCATTAGTATTTCCAATTAAGATTGGTGGAGGTACTAATTTTAAAATACTTGAGGCGATGGCGCTTGGAACTCCTGTAATTGGATTTCCTGATAAGATAATGAATATTGGTGCAAAACCAGACAAGGAATTTTACAGTGCAAATACACCAGAAGAGTTTGCATCTCAATATTTAAGAATAAGAAGAGATGGAAAAGAAGTTGAGAGGATAACTAAGAATGCAAGAAAACTCATAGAAGAAAATTATTCATGGGAAAAGGTGGGTAAAAAACTCAATAGTATATGGAGTAAAATAAATAATGACAAAAATTGATTTATCTATTATTATCGTAACTTTTAAGTCTGAAAGTACTATAGAAAAGTGCTTAGATTCTGTATATTCAAGCTTTGGAAAAATAAATTTTGAGGTAATTATTTCCGACAATAGCCCCAACAAGAATACTAAGGATTTAATTGAAAAAATAAAAGCAAAATATAAAAATTTAACTTTTATTTATAACGATGATAATGAAGGGTTTTCCAGAGGAAACAATATTGCTCTTAAGAATGCATCTGGAGAATACGTATTGTTTTTAAATCCGGATATGGTGGTTGAAAAAAATACAATTTCAGGAATTATGGAATTTATGAAAGAGCATCCGGAGGCTGGAACAGCAACTCCCAAAGTTCATCTTTTAGACGGCACACTTGATGACTCTTGCCATCGCGGATTTCCCACACCATGGAGAGCATTTTGTCATTTTTCAAAGCTATCAAAAATTTTTCCCAAAAATAAAATATTTGCAGGTTATAATTTGACCTATTTGGATTTTACAAAAACTCACGAAATAGATGCGCTTGCTGGGTCATTTTTAATTATTAAGTCTACTTTGGGGAAGAAATTAAATTGGTGGGATGAGGATTATTTTTTCTATGGTGAGGATATAGATTTTTGTTACAGAATAAAAAAGGCTGGATATAAAATTTATTATGTGCCTAAATATCAGGCGCTTCATTATAAAGGGGTTTCCAGTGGAATAAAAAAAATATCTAAAGATATAAGTACGGCTGATAAAAAAACTAAGCTTTGGGTCACTGAGCAGCGATTTAAAGCGATGGAAATATTTTACGACAAGCATTATAAGAATAAATATCCTGAGGTTTTGAGGATGATAGTTCTTTTTGCAATTAGAATTAAAAGAGATATTGAAAGAATAAAAATTAACTCAAATTAGTATGAGGATTGGAATAGACGCACGGCTTTATTTTGAGAGCGGAGTGGGGCGATATATTAAAAATACGCTATCTGAATTAGATAAGTATTGTCTAGATAACCCACCATTGAATAAATACTATATCTTTTTAACACACAAAGGTTTTTCTACTTTGGAATTTAAAAGTGAATCAATGATTAAAGTAGAGGCAAATTTTCCATGGCATTCTTTGATCGAGCAATTTGGATACACTAGACTTTTGAATTCTTACAAATTAGATGTCATGCATTTTACTTATTTTTCGCTTCCTATTTTTTATAAAAGAAAATTTGTCGTTACGGTTCATGATTTAATAATCAACAAAATCAATACTGGTAAAGCCACGACCCTTCCAAAACCCTTGTATAAAATGAAAAGGCTTGGGTATCTTGCTGTTATGAATCATGCCGTTAAAAAATCAAGATTTATAATAAGTCCTTCTGATACTACGAAGAAAGAAATTTTAAGTACATATAAAATAAACAAAGATAAAATTATTGTTGTTCCAGAGGGAATTGATAGTAGCTTTTTGGAAAAAGAGGTTAAGCCTGAACAACCAGTTCCAAAGAAATTTATTTTATATGTGGGTAACGCATATCCTCATAAAAATTTAGATAGACTTATTGAAGCATTTGAAAGTATAAAATCCAAAATAGATGAAGATTTAGTTTTGGTAGGTAAGAGCGACTATTTTTATAAAAAGCTTGATAACAAAACCAGAAATAATAATAGAATTTTTATCATGCATAATATTTCAGATAGTAACCTTTCTTATTTGTATAAACGAGCAAGTTTACTCGCTGCACCTTCTCTGATGGAAGGTTTTGGTTTGACTCCGCTTGAAGCGATGGGTCACGATTGTTTGCCGGTAGTCTCGTCTATTGACGCATTTAAACAAGTATGTGAAAATGCAGCATTGTATTTCAATCCAGAAGACATACAGGATATATCAGTAGTTCTATACCGCGCGTCAAAATTAAATGAAAATGAAAAAAATCAATATAAAAAGTTATTTAAGAAAAGGCTGGAACTTTTTTCATGGAAGAAGTCACTGCTTGGAACATTAAAAGTATATGAAAGTTGCAATAGTATATGACAGGATAAACAAGTGGGGAGGCGCTGAGCGTGTCTTGCTTGAACTCCATAAGATTTTTCCGGATGCTCCGCTATATACGTCTCTATATGCTCCAGAGAAAGCAAAATGGGCAGAGGTTTTTGAGGTGAGGCCATCCTTTTTGCAAAAGTTAAAATTTCTTAGAGATAAGCATGAACTTCTAGGTGTCTTTATGCCAATTGCTTTTGAATCATTTGATTTTAGTAAGTTTGACCTGGTAATTTCTGTTACAAGCGAGTCGGCAAAGGGAGTTATTACAAATAAGGACACTAAGCATATATGTATCTGTCTTACTCCCACTCGGTATTTATGGAGTGATTATGATATATATTTCAAGTCTAATTTATTTAAGATTATTACATTTCCAGTGGTTTTTTATCTGAAGAAGTGGGAAAGAATTGCTATTAAGAGACCTGATGGGGTCATAGCTATTTCTGAAAATATAAAAGAGAAAATAAAACAATATTATGATGTAGATAGTCATGTAATTTATCCTCCGTCAAGTTCAATATTAAATACAAGAAAAATTGTTTTACCTAATGAAAAGAACTATTTTCTAGTTGTATCTCGTCTGGTTCCACATAAAAGAATAGACCTTGCTGTAAAGGCTGTTAACAGATCTAAGACGAATTTAATAATAATAGGAAAGGGAGTTGAGGAGGGTAATTTAAAGTCAATTGCTGGAAAGAATGTTAAATTTATAAAATCCGTCTCTGATAGTGAGCTGCGAGGATACTTAAAAAATGCAAAAGCATTAATATATCCATCTGAGGAGGATTTTGGAATAGGCATGGTGGAAGCCCAACTGCACGGTGCACCAGTAGTCGCTTATAGAAAAGGTGCGGCAAAAGAGATTATAAAAGAAGGTAAGACTGGGGAATTTTTTAAAGAGCAAACAGTTAGATCACTTTCTAGAGTATTGAAAACAATTAAAAAAGATAAGTATAATGAAAGAGATTGTTATAATAATGGATTAAGATTTTCTAATCAGAAATTTAGAAAAAATCTTAGTACCTATATAGAAAATGCTATAATTAACAATTATTAATTTATGAAAATTGTATTTTTTGCGGGAGGAGTAGGAACAAGGCTGTGGCCTATATCGAGAAAAAATTCACCAAAGCAGTTTGAAAAAATAATTGGAGATAAGTCTACTTTGCAGCTCGGGATAGATAGGGTTTTACCGATTTCAAAGTATAAAGATATTTACGTTTCGACTGGTGAAGGATATAAAGATTTAATTTATAATCAGCTTCCAGAAATTCCAAAGGAAAATATAATTCTAGAGCCTGTTGCTCGTGATGTCGGAGCTGCCGTGGGACTCGTTGCTGCAATTTTTTCAAAAATAGATCCTGACGCACCATTTGTTATTTTATGGAGTGATCATTTAGTTAAAAATGTAGAAAATTTTCAGAAAATATTGCTTACTGCTGAGGGAATTTTAAAAAAAGATCCGGAAAAAATAATCTTTTTAGGTCAGGAATCGAGATTTGCAAGTGAGAATTTAGGGTGGATTGAACAAGGCGAAAAGGTGGATTCAGTTGATGGTTTGAATATTCATACATTTAAAAGCCTTCATTATAGACCGGATCGCGAAAATGCAGAAAAGTTTCATGAGAGCATAAATTACGCCTGGAATCCTGGATACTTTGTAACAACTGGGAAGCATTTATTTAGTTTGTATCAAAAATTTGCTCCCGAAATGGCAAAAGAGTTAGAGGCGATTGCAGATTCTTATGGAACTGAACGATTTACTGAGGTGATTAATGAAAAATTTCCGTCTTTAGAAAAGATATCTTTTGACAATTTAATCTTAGAAAAACTGGGCGATGGTGATGGGTTTGTTATAGGAGACGATTTAGGATGGAGCGATATAGGGGCTTGGGAGGCATTAAAAGAAGCTCTCTCTGAAAGCGAGGAGCAAAATGTAACAAAGGGCAAAGTGATGCTAGAGGATGCTAGGGACAGTATTATCTATAATTATACTGAAAAAATGATTGTGGGAATTGATTTGGATAATATGATAGTTGTTAACACCGATGATGTAATTCTTATTTGTCCAAAAACATCTGTTCCTAAGATTAAAAAGCTAGTAGAATCTCTGCAAGGCACAGAGCACGAAGATTTAACATAAAATGAATTCCAATATCCTATCAGGTTTAAATTAATTATGTTTTATAATGTATCGAAGCGGTTTTTTGACTTATTATTTTCGATAGTGCTTCTTATTTTTTTTTCACCAATACTTTTAATAACAATTGTAGCTATAAAGCTTAACTCACCTGGACCTATATTTGCTGATACTCCGCCTAGAGTTGGAAAAAACGGCAGGCAGTTCAGGATGTACAAATTTAGATCGATGGTTCAAAATGCGCATGATATTTTAACCACGGATCCGAAATATAAGCATTTATTTGAAGAATATAAGAAAAGTGGATATAAATTGAGAAACGATCCGAGAATTACAAAAGTTGGAAGATTTATAAGAAAGTACTCTATAGATGAAATGCCGCAATTCGTAAATGTAATTATGGGAGACATGAGTATAGTAGGTCCAAGAGCTTATTATCATGATGAGCTGCGTGATCAGCAGAAAAAATTTCCCCATACTAAGCAGGCAGTTAAAGTTGTGTTATCTGTAAAACCCGGTATAACTGGGGTATGGCAAGTTTCGGGAAGAAGTGATATAAAGTTTGATACCAGAATACAGCTCGATGCTGATTATGCCATAAAACGATCAATAATTTATGATTTTTATTTAATATTCCGCACTCCTTTTGCTATGCTTTCAGGCAAAGGTGCATTATAGATTTCTTGCAAACAAAAAACTTTTTATGGTTTAATATAGTCTATGGATGTCGAAGGGTTTAAAAAAATAGAGTTAACAAATGAAACGAAAGCTGATGTATCGGTAGGTAAGAGCATAAATTCAAATATGGGAAGAAAACGCAGAACAATTAAATTTTCATTAAAAAGCAGAAAGTCCAAGATAATTGTTGGATTAATTGCCTTCTTCCTTTTGTTGGCAGTATATACGACAATTACAACGCTAAGTATATATAAGCAGGCAAGAATAACAGAGGCAAAAGCAAGACTAGCGATGGATGCTGCCAAGCAACAGAATATAGAGGATACTAAAAATAAGCTGGTCGAGACGAAAAAAGAAATTGAGGTCCTGTCATCCAAAATGAAAGGACTCGCATTTGTAGGATTTATACCCTTGGTTGGTGGATATTATAATGACGCCGTGCATTTGGTAAATGCAGGAAATGAAGGTGTAGAGGCTGGAATCATTACTACAGAGACTCTTATTCCCTATGCTGATCTTTTGGGGCTTAAGGGTGAGAGCACTTTTTCAGGGGGAACTGCGCAGGATAGAATAAGACTTGCAGTTCAAACTATGGGCAAGGTTGTTCCTGAGATAGATAGGATAGAAGAGAAGATTTTAATTGCAAAAAAGGAACTAGATGAGGTAAATCCAAATAGATATCCTGAAATAGGTAAAGTTAAAGAATTTAAGACCTTGCTCGTGGAGGTAAAAGTGGGGGTTGATGGAGCTGTGTTTGCTGTTCAGGAGGGTAAGCCTCTTATAAAGGCTTTACCGGAGCTTCTAGGTGAATCAGAGCAGAAAAGATATCTCGTTTTATTCCAAAATGATGCTGAGCTGCGTGCTACAGGTGGATTTTTAACTTTCTATTCAATTTTTAGTGTTGATGAAGGTGTTATTGAAGTTGAAGATTCTTCTGATATTTATGAACTTGATGATAGTATACCGACTCATCCTGCACCTCCTCAGATAGTTAGAGATTATTTGGAGGTAAATAGGCTTTATATTAGAGATAGTAACTTGTCTCCTGATTTTATTGAATCAATGGATAGTTTTATGGATCAGTATAAGACCTCTTCTAAAGAGCAGGATATAGATGGAATTATAGCGATTGATACTAAAGTGTTAGTTAATATGATAAGAATTCTGGGCGAGGTAAGTGCTTCCGGTCTTACTTTTACTGCTGAAAATGACGAAAGGTGCGATTGTCCACAGGTAGTTTATGTTTTGGAAGATCAAATTTCTCGTCCGGTTAACTATATAAGAACTAATCGAAAAGGGCTTATTTCAGAACTAATGCTTGCGCTTATGAATAAAGCACTATCCTCGTCCCCTGGTCAGTACTGGGGACCATTATTCCAGCAGTTTGTTAAAGATGCGCAGGAGAAGCATGTTCTGTTCTATGTCTTTAATAAAGATGCGCAGGGTGGCATAGAGGCATTGAACTGGGCAGGAAGAATAAAGCCTTACGAAGGGGACTATATGCATATTAACGACGTAAATCTGGGAGGAGCTAAGTCAAATATATTCATTACTCAGAGTGTAAAGATGGATTATACGATTTCGGATAGTGGGGAGATAAATAAAAAAGTAACTATAGAATATAGAAATAGATGGCCACACTCTGATTGTGATCTTGAAAGCGGTGGGCTTTGTTTGAATGCCAGACTGAGAAATTTCCAGAGATTTTATGTTCCGGAAGGGTCAGTATTAAATGATGTAAAAGGATCTCAAGTTGAGGTAGAGACTAAAGAAGAGCTTGGTAAGACTTACTTTGAGTCATTTTTGACAGTTAATCCGTTGGGCAAGGCTGAGATAATTTATGACTATACCCTTCCATTCAAATTAAAGGACGATTCGATTTTGCCAGTCTTAATACAAAAGCAGCCCGGAATAGAAACAGTAAGAGTAGAAGTGAGCGTGAATGGAAAAAAGGTTGAAGAGATTGATTTGAGATCAGATACTGAACTTGAGCTTTCTATTTAATATGCAATTTATCCGCGATGAAGGATTTGTCATCAAGAGGAGAAACTTCGGTGAGGCAGACAGAATGTTAACCATTTTCTCAAGGGAAAATGGAAAAATAACTGTAGTTGCGAAAGGTGTTCGAAAAATTACCAGTAAAAGAGGTGCCCTTTTAGAACCATTTAACCTTATAAAATTTCAAACAGTACAAAGTTATTCTATGAAAATTCTTACTGAGGTTGAGCTCATTTCGCCATTTGAAAAAAATAAAGCAGATCTTACTAGTTATAGAAAAATTTTAATTGCTTGCGAGCTTGTGGATGTGCTGTGTGCGGAGGATATTTATCTAAGATCTTTGTATGATAAATTGATGATATTTGCCTTTAATCAGAATAAGGAGAATTCGCTTATGGATTTTAAGATGAATTTACTTGTAAATTTAGGATACTGGAATCAGGATAAGAAATTTGCAACAGACGATGATTCGTATAGATATATAGAAAGTATTATTGAGAAGAAGTTAAAATCAACAATTTCTTTTTAAAAAAGGTTTAAGCTACGCATAAATTCTGATATACTACCGATTAAATGACAAAAACTTCCAAATCAATGCAGGATGTAACAGCGCTCGCTAAAAGGCGCGGATTTATTTATCCTGGATCAGAAATTTACGGAGGTCTTGCAAATACTCACGATTATGGCCCTGTAGGAATAGAGCTTTTGCGAAATATAAGAAATTTATGGTGGGATAACTTTGTGCAAAGGCGCGACGATATAGTAGGGCTTGAGGCAAGTCTTATATCTCATCAGGAGATATGGAAAGCATCGGGACATACTTCAGGCTTTTCTGATGCTCAGATAGACTGCAAGAATTGTAAATTAAGAATGAGGGCAGACCATCTAATTGAGGAAAATTTAGATGGTAAAAATGTTGAAGGGTTAACTGTTGAAGAGTTGGGAAAGATTGTAAAAGAAAATTCAATTAAGTGTCCTAATTGCGGAAAAAGTGATTGGACAGATGTTAGAAAGTTTAATTTATTGTTTCCTGTTAATTTAGGGATAATTGAAGGAGATCAGAGCTTGGCATATTTGCGTGGAGAGACGGCGCAGGGAATGTTTATAAATTTTAAAAATGTAATTGAATCAACACGTGTAAAACTTCCATTTGGAATAGCTCAGTTAGGAAAAAGCTTTAGAAATGAAATAACTCCTGGAAATTCTGTTTTTAGAACGCTCGAATTTGAGCAGGGAGAGATAGAATATTTTTTTGATCCGACTGAAACTAACTGGGAAGAGTTATTTGAGGGTTGGAAAAAGTCCATATGGGAATTTATTACTGTAAAGATCGGAATAAATGAAGAAAATCTAAGATGGCGTGAGCATGAAGAAAAAGAGCGATCGTTTTACAGTAAAAAAACTGAGGATCTTGAATACAATTTTCCTTTTGGATTTAAGGAGCTTTGGGGACTTGCTTATAGAACAGACTATGATTTGTCTGCCCATGAAAAGGGTTCTGGAAAAGAGCTGAGAATTAATAATCCTCAAACGAATGAGAAAAAGCTTCCCCATGTGATAGAGCCTGCAGTTGGAATTAATCGAATATTTTTGATGGTTCTTTGCGATTCGTATCGGGAGGAAGAGAATCGGATTTTTCTTAAGATTAGCCCAAAGCTTGCTCCATATAAAGCAGCTGTTTTTCCATTACTCTCAAATAAGCCTGAACTTGTAGATAGGGCGAAAGAAATTTATGCTGACTTAAGGTCAGAAATGATGGTTGCTTTTGATTCACGTGGAAATATAGGAAAAAGATATCTTTATCAGGATGAAATCGGAACGCCGTTTTGTATTACAGTTGATTTCGATACTTTGGAGGATGGTATGGTTACAATCCGCGATCGGGATACAACAAAACAAGAGCGAGTGAAGATTTCTGAGGTTAAAAAATATATTAAAGAAAAAATTTAGATTTAGTCTTATTGACAAATTTTTTTAATTCTGACTAAAATTAATCACATGAAAAATAAAAAAATCATTATTGGAATTGCAGCTTTTTTAATACTGTTAATCGCAGGCGTAGGGTTATTTCTGCTTAATAGTGCGTCAAATGAACCCCAGGTAGAAAAAAATGAATTTGAAGAAAATTTTGTAGAGCTCAGTGCTGAAGACGTTGGATTGAGCCTATCAAGTCAAAAAAATAACCAACAGTTAGTAATGGAGCTTACAAAACTTTTAGATGTGGAATCTTTTGAATACGAAGTAAGTTATGAGGCAATTGAAGAGGGTGAGGTTGTAATGCAGGGTACATTTGGTTCTGGGCCTAATCCTGACGAAGAGGGAAAATCTGTAATAGAAAGAGTAATAGACTTAGGTACGTGTTCTGCAGTGTGCAGATATCACGAGGGTGTTGAAGAGATTCAATTTACTTTAAGAGTTAATCTTAAAAATGGTGAAGTTGGTATTATCGAGGAAGTTTTTGTATTAGAATAGCCCCTATTATATTTAGTGATTTTTATCCCCAAATTCAGTATATGTAGTTGTTGACTTTTCACGTGTTATCTAGCAGAATGGTGAAAGGTGGTGAATATTGGTGAATCTATTAGGACAATATGAAGTTGCGGTAGGAGACAAAGGGAGAATAGCTCTTCCTGTAAAAGTTAGAAGAGAGCTTGGAGAAAAAGTAATAATTACTTACGGATTTGAAAATTCACTTATAGTCGTATCCGAGGCAAATTGGACAAGTCTTATTGAGGAGCTTAAATCTTCATCACTTTTTGCAGTCAATGCACGAGACACAAAAAGATTTTTGTTTGGGGGTGCGGTTTCAGTAGAACTGGATAAGCAAGGAAGATTTTTGCTTCCTGATTATTTGAGGCAATATGCAGAGATAGAAGAAGAAGTAGTATTTTTAGGTTTAGATTCATATGCTGAAATTTGGGATAAAAAACGCTGGATAAAACATACAAGCGGCTTAAAGGGAGAAATAGAAAAAATAGCAGAGTCGCTAATAGAAAAAATTGAAAAATAATAGTTATCACACAACAGTTCTTTTAAAAGAAGCAATTGATGCCTTGCAAGTAGTACGCGGGGATAAGTATATTGATGGGACATTGGGAGGAGGAGGTCACACTCAGCTTATTCTAGAAAGAGGCGGATATGTATTGGGCATAGATCAAGACAGCGATGCAATAGACGAGGTAAAAAAAAGATTAGGACAGCGACGCGAATTAACGCTTGTTAGGGGTAATTTTAGAGATATCAAGGGCATAGCGGCGAGTAAGGGATTTATAGACTGCTCCGGGATAATTCTTGATCTGGGTACGTCTGTTCATCAAATAAAAGCGTCTTTACGGGGTTTTAGCTTTAAAGATCATGCAGAGTTAGATATGAGAATGGATCTGAGCCAAAACCTTACAGCAAAAGAAATAGTAAATGATTGGCCTAAAGGAGCACTTATAGATATTTTTGAAAGATACGGTGAAGAAAGCGAGGCAAAGGAAATTGCTGAGGAAATAATAAAAGAGCGAAAAAATAAAGAAATAGTATTTGCAGATGCCCTTGCAGAAATTATTGCTAAAGCAAAAAAAAGACGTGAAGCAGGAATAAATCCAGCAACTAAGTCTTTCCAGGCAATAAGAATAGCAGTAAATGAGGAATTAGATGCTTTAAGAGAAGTAATTGAGTCAGGTTTGGAAATACTAGGAAGTAAAGGTAGAGTCGTGATAATAAGTTTTCATTCGCTTGAAGATAGAATTGTCAAACAGGCATTTTTGGAGTTTGAAAGGAAAGGGAGAGGTAGAATTATTAACAAAAAGACGATTCAACCGAGTTTTGAAGAAAAAAAATTAAACAAGAAAGCAAGAAGCGCAAAATTGAGAGTATTTGAAAAAAAATAAAATGAAAAAGTTATATGTAATTGCAACACTTTTATTAATAGCATTATCGGTAATTGAGGTTAGTTACTTAACACACGCTGATGCACTTGCTTCAGAAAGTATGAATGCGCAGAAGCTGCGTAAAGAGATCGCTAAAGTTGAAGAAAAAAATCAAATCATCAAGTCAGAGATTCTTTCTCTTTCTTCAATTTTGATTGTTTCGTCAAAAGCAGCTGAATTAGGTTTTGCAAAACCTACAGAATTTATTTCTCTCAAAAAATTAGATTCAATAGCGCTGAATCATGAATAATAAGCGTAAAATTTCCCCAAGATTTGTAGTGCTGTTCCTTGTAATACTTACTTCTTATAGCGTACTGACAGGGAAGCTTTTTTATTGGCAGATTATTCGAGCACAAGAGATTAAAGAAATTCGTGATATTCAAAGTACGGAGTCATTAGAGCTTCTGCCTGAAAGAGGTGAAATATTATTTAGTGATAATTTTCCGATAGCAACTAATAATATTAATTATCTAACTTATGCAAATCCAAAAGTCATAAAGGATGTTCCTGGGTACTCAAATAGTCTTGCGGCAGTTCTTGACTATGATGCAGCGTCTATATCAGCGAGGTTAAATCAGGATTTATTTTGGGTAAGGCTTGGGGTATTTGATCATAAGACAAAGACAAAAATCGAAAATTTAAAATTAGATGGTATTGGATTTCAGATTGAAGCGAGTAGATTTTATCCTGAAGCGTCAATGGCTGCGCATCTAGTTGGCTTTGTAGGTAAGAATAATGAGGGTGAAGATCAAGGATATTTAGGTCTAGAGGGGTATTATGACAGGCAGTTAAGGGGGAAGTCGGGAAAACTATATATAGTAAAAGATGCGTTGGGTAATCCGATAGTGACTGATATTCGAGAGGAAAGAAAGGTAGATGGGAGAACACTAGTAAGTTCTATAGACAGAACCGTACAGTATATTGCAAGCGAGGCTCTTAAAAAAGGGATCCAAAGTTATGAGGCAGAGGGCGGGAGCATTATTATCATGGAGCCTAAAACAGGAAAGATTCTAGGGATGAGTTCTGTGCCTAACTTTGATCCACAGGAGTATTATGAATTTGATGGTGATTCATATCAAAACCCAGTTGTGTCAGATTTGTACGAACCTGGTTCGACATTTAAGGTCTTAGTAATGGCAGCAGCATTAAACGAAGGGTTGGTAAAAGCCAATACGAGGTGCAGCATTTGCTCGGCACCTGTTCAAATGGGCGGTTTTACTATAAAAACTTGGAATAATGAGTACTATGCTAATACGACAATGACTGAAGTGATTCAGCATTCAGATAACACAGGAATGGTTTTTGTTGGGCAAAAATTAGGAATTAAGAAAATGAATTATTATTTGGACCAGTTTGGTTTTGGGAAGACGACTGGAATAGATTTACAGGGTGAAGTTTCTGGGTCTTTAAGACGTGAATCTGAGTGGCTCCCGATTGATCTCGCAACAGCAAGCTTTGGGCAAGGTATATCTGTTACACCGATTCAGTTACTGACTGCAGTATCTTCGATTGCAAATGGAGGGTATCTTGTAAAGCCGCATATAATCAATAGAATAATTGAGGACGATGGTGAGATCATAGAAATAAAATCGGAAAATAATAAAAAAGTATTATCAAGTAGTGCAGCTGAGGTTATGAAATGGATTATGGTAAATGCTGTAGAGCAGGGCGATTCTAAATGGGTGACTTTGGGAAATATTCCAGTTGCCGGTAAAACTGGAACAGCCCAAATTCCGGTAGAGGGTAGATATGATCCAAGTCAGACAATTGCATCTTTTGTAGGATTTTTTCCAGCAGATGATCCGCAAATTTCGATGTTGGTTTTGGTTAACAAACCAAAGACTTCAATTTATGGTTCTGAGACTGCAGCGCCGATCTTTTTTTCTGTTGCTCGTGACCTAGTACAATACTATGATATTAAGCCTGAATAAGTTGAATTAGTAATATTTGGAGCTTATAATTTCCTTATGGATCAAAATAATTTACAAAATATTGCAAACTTTAAATCGTATTGCGGTTTTTCACTTTTGCATAATTACAAATAATGACCGAAATACGAAGTCTTGTAAGACATCTAAAAAATATTGCCCATTTTGCCCTTGCAAATATAGCTATTATTTATTATGGTAATCCGTCCAAAAGGTTAAAGATAATAGGTGTTACGGGTACTGATGGTAAAACTACTACCAGTAATTACATTTATCAAATATTAACTTTGACCGGAAAAAGAGCTACACTCATTTCGACAATTGGATTTTTTATGGATGGCAAAAAAAGTTTATTGGGTTCTCATGTAACAACTCCTTCTCCATTTGCGCTTAACAAATATTTAAAAATGGCAGTTGATGCAAATGTCGAATATGTAGTCTTGGAAGTTTCGTCTCATGCCATAGATCAGCATAGAATCTTTGGAATTAAATTTGATGTTGGAATACTTACAAATGTTACAAAAGAACATTTGGATTACCATAAAAATATTGAAAATTATCTTAATACTAAAATTAAGCTTCTAACTGCATCCAGCAATGTTGTTTTAAATAGTGAAGATCCATTTTTGCATAAAATTAAAAGTAAAGTTATAAATAGAAATATACTTACGTATTCTCTTGAGAATAATTTATCTGATTTAAAATACAAGGATATTAAAAATGAAGCAACCGAAGAATTGACTGATTATAATAAAAAAAATCTGATGGCAGCACTTTTAGCAGTGCGGATTTTAGACAAAAATATTAATTTAAAAATTAATTTTAAGATGTTAGAATTGCCAGAAGGAAGACTTCAGTATTTAAAGAAAACTCCATATAGCGTAATCATTGATTTTGCACATACTCCGAACGCATTTGAATCTTTACTTCCTGATTTGAGATCCAAAACAAAAGGTAAATTAATACATGTATTTGGGAGTGCAGGAAAGCGAGATAAATCTAAAAGACCGGATATGGGACGGTCTTCGTCTAAATATAGCGATGTCATTATTTTAACTGCAGAAGATACTAGAGGAGAAAATCTTCATAAAATAAATAGTGATATTCGGGCTGGAATGGAAAAAGATTTTTCTCTGATTTCCATGCAAGATATAAGTAAGAAAAACTTGGTAAAATCCGTAATCCAGATTGATGATAGAAAAAAGGCGATCGAGTTTGCAATTAAATCTGCCCAAGCAAATGATTGTGTTCTTATAACCGGAAAGGGTCCAGAGGATTCTATGAATATGGGTAAGGGAGAAATTCCTTGGAATGATATTGATATAGCTTTAAAATTTTTAAACTAATATGAATCAAAAGATCGATTGGAAAATTATAAAGAAAATATTTTTTGTAGGTATAAAGGGAGTTGGCATGATGCCTTTATCTATTATTGCAAAAGAGTACGGATTTGAAGTGGCAGGTTCAGATCTTAATGAGGAATTTATAACAGATGAGGTTTTGATAGCAAATAAAATAAAGGTTTTTGATTTTAAAATAGAAAACATAGAAGAATTCTTTAAAAATGATTCCAGTGATTCATGTCTTGTAATAACTACTGGTGCGCATTCAGGTTATGATAATCCGCAAGTTAAGTGGGCAAAAGGAAAAGGTATAGTAGTCTATAACCAGGGGGAGGCATTAAGTGTTTTTATGAATGGCGCTCCATTTGGTAGAGAACTTAAGGGAATTACCGTAACCGGATCTCATGGAAAAACTACTGTTTCTGCTATGATTTCATCTGCATTTGTTAGCCTGGGGCTCGATCCATCATATGCGGTGGGTACCAGTCAAATTTCACCAATCGGATATTCAGGTCATTATGGAATTGGAGAATATTTTATAGCAGAGGGTGATGAATATGTAGGAGAACCTGTTTATGATAGAACTCCTAAAATACTTTATCAAAAACCAAATATTGTAATAATTAACAATATAGATTTTGATCATCCTGATGTTTATAAAGATTTAAATGACGTTAAGGATACGATTCTTAAATTCATAAATAACATGAAAGATAATGGTCTGGTTTTGTTAAATTCTGACGATTTAAATTTGAAGGATTTAGAGAGTAGTATTCGTGATGATTTAGAAGTTGTTTTTTATGGGAGTAATAACTCTGATTATTCTATTTCAGATATAAACTCAATCATTGGATCTATAAAATTTACTGTGGTAAAAAATAACATTTTCTTTGGAAATTTTGAATCATTTATACCTGGAAAACATAATGTATATAACATGCTTGCAGCTATAACTCTTTTAGATAAAATAGGATTTGATTTGGATAAGATTAAAAAAGCAACTGAAAGTTACAGGGGGTGTAAAAGAAGGATGGAGAAGATCGGTGTTACTAAGAAAGGGCAGGTTGTAATAGATGATTATGGGCATCACCCATTTGAGATTAAATCAACACTTAAGGCATTAAAAGATTTTTATGGAAAAAGGATAGTTTGCGTATTTCAGTCACACACCTATTCGAGGACAAAGGAATTCTTAAATGAATTCGCGAATTCTTTTGGTGAGGTTGACGAGCTTATATTACTTCCAATTTTTAAGTCGCAAAGGGACACGGAATCAGATATAATTTCAAGCAATGAATTTGCAGACGCATTCAGAAAGAAGGTAGAAAACGTATATATGGCAAAAAGCATAGAGGATGCAAGTTCTTATATAGAGGGTCTTCAGAATTATGACAATGAAGTTGTAGTTACAATAGGAGCAGGTGAGGTATATAAAGTAGGATATAAATTAATAATATGAAAAAATATATTATAACAGGAGGAAATAAATTAAAAGGAGAAGTCGAAATAGCAGGAGCTAAAAATTCTGCATTAAAAGCGATTGTTGCTGCGTGCATGACGAATGAAAAAGTAATTCTACATAATATTCCCAAAATTAGCGATGTGCATTATATGCTTGAAATGGTAAGGCATTTTGGAGGAATAGTTGAAGAAGATCAGAATACAGTTACAATCGAAGTGCCTGAGATAACAAGTGTAAGACTTCCCTTGGAAACTGCAGCAAAAATGAGAACATCCTCTTTGTTCTTTGCACCATTTATAGCCCGTCGCGGAAATGCTGAAATTCCGAATCCTGGAGGAGACAAGATTGGTGCAAGAAGAATAGATATGCACATTGAGGGCTTAGAAAAAATCGGCGTCGAGGTTCATGCAAAAGAAGATGGTTATTTTTATGCTCAAGCGAAAAATCTAAAGGGAGCAAATTATAGATTCAGTAAAAATACACATACAGGTACAGAGCAGATGATTTTGGCAAGTGTTATGGCGGATGGTAAAACTATTCTTGAGAATTGTGCACAGGAACCAGAAGTTGATGAATTAATTGATCTATTAAATCAAATGGGTGGAAAAATCGAAAGAACAAGTGCTAGGGTAATTGAGATCAATGGAGTAGAAAAATTGCATGGTGCAACATTTAGAATTAAATCTGATAGGAATGAGGCGGTAACTTTTGCAATAGCATCCGCTTTAACAGGAGGAGAAATTTGGCTGAAAAATGTCGATAAAAAACACCTTACTGATTTTATAGAAAAATTCCATTTGGCTGGAGGAGAAATAGAAGAAGATGAGACGGGTAAGCTGAGGTTTTATATAAAAGATAAAATAAATCCAACCCATATAAAAACAGAAATATATCCTGGATTTATGACTGACTGGCAGGGTCCATGGTGTATATTTATGACTCAGGCAGAGGGGGAGTCTACTATACACGAGACAATTTATGAAGATCGTTTTCAATATGTTCACGAGCTTAAGAAGATGGGTGCGGACATAGAATTATTTAATCCTAGCGTTGCAAATCCTCAGGAGTTCTATAATTTTAATTATGACGATTGTACTCTTGAGACCAGACACGCGATAAAAATACACGGAAAGACTGAGATAAATAATGCTGTGATGACCATGATGGATCTGAGAGCCGGTGCAACACTTGTTTTAGCATCTCTTATTGCAAATGGAGAGTCTGTTATTTATGGGGTCGAGCATATCGAACGCGGATATGAGATATTTGATGAGAGATTGAGAAGATTAGGTGCTAATATAGAATACATAGAAGAGTAATATGGATAAAGTAGGCGTTATTATTCTTGCAGCCGGAAAGGGCTCAAGAATGAATTCAAAAGATGTAAACAAGGTCGCATTAAAAATAAATGATAGGCCGATGATTTTAAGATCACTAGAGGTTATCAAGTCGACAGGTATAAGTGAGATTGTCGTTGTGGTAGGTTTTGCAAAAGAATCAGTAATAAGACTTCTTCCTGAAGATGTTAAAATTGCTGTCCAGCTGGAGCTTTTAGGCACAGGAGATGCTGAAAGGGTAGGGCTTCTGAAGATTTCTCCAAATATAGAATTAGTATTAAGTGTTTATGGCGATGACTCTTTCTTGTATACTCCTGAAATATTTCACGAAATGGTAAAAGTTCATGAAGTTACTAATGCCGCAGTTACTCTTGCCACAGTAAATTTAGAAAATCCAACTGGATACGGAAGAATTGTAAGAGGGGAAGATGGGAAAATTGATCGAATAGTTGAAGAATTAAGCGCAACTGATTTAGAAAGGAAAATTACAGAAGTAAACACTGGGTGTTATTTATTTGATAGAAGATTACTTGAAGACAATATAGGAAAAATTAAAAAGAATGAATTAAAAGGTGAATATTATTTAACGGACATTTTGGAAATTTTTGTAAATGAAAACTATCCAATATCATCTATAAATATTAACAGCACTAACTGGCGTGGAGTAAATACACCTGAAGAGCTCAGGGTTGCTGAAGAGGCGTTAAAAAATGAATAATTATTTAAATGACAAGTTGTTTGATTATGGCAGTTTTTTTCAAAGTAAAATTTTTGAGGATTATACAACACCATGGGAAATAATTTCTAAATTAAAAACTTACATAGATGAAATAAATGGTGATCAAAATATTTTAATTGGTGAAGGATCAAAGATCGATCCATCAGCAAAAATAGAAGGGAAAGTTATAATTGGAAAAAATTCGACTATTGGAGACAACGTTCTTTTAAGAGACGGATGTATTATAGGGGACAATGTTCATATAGGTCATGCTGTGGAAATAAAGCACTCTATCATTATGAATGATACTGCGGTGGCTCATCTAAATTATGTAGGAGATAGCATAATTGGAAACAATGTAAATGTAGGAGGGGGTGCTATTGTCGCAAATTGGAGGTTTGATAGGAAGAATATAAAAGTAAAGGTGGGAGATGATGTGATTGATACCCAATTAGAAAAATTTGGTGCATGTGTTGGAGATCATTCTAGTCTTGGTGTAAATTGTGTTCTAAATCCAGGTACTATTTTAGAGAAAAATGTTTTGATTTTCCCTCTCGTTTCTGTTCATGGCACTCATCCAGAACAGAGCGTAATAAAGGGTTAAATCTTTTTTCTGGAGCAAAATAAATGTTATAATTAAAGTTCTATGGAAAAGATTTTCGGATTCGCAATACTCTCGTTATTCATCACTTCTATTTTGATTGTTCCATTTATCGATTTTCTATATAAGATTAAATTTCTGAGGCGTAAACAAAAGACGTTAAATTTATTCAATGAACCAGCGACGGTATTTGATAAATTGAGCTCAGAAAAAGTAGGGACTCCTGTTGGCGGAGGGCTTCTTATTATTTTTGTAGTAACAATATTATCCCTATGGGCGTTTGGTCTTTTTAGAATTGAAGTCAGACTATGGGAGCTTTTTGTATTGTTGTTTACATTTGTCGGATTCGGTGCACTTGGACTATATGATGATTTTAAGAAAATGTTTGCATCAAAAGAAACTAAAAATATTTTTTTTGGCCTTCGATTTAGAGCAAAATTTATTATTCAATGGATTTTAGCTCTTATTACCGGATTTATTATTTATCAGTATGGAGGGTATGACTTTTTATATATTCATTGGATTGGTGAAATACATTTAGGAGCCTTTTATATTTTATTTGCAGCCTTTGTTATAGTTGCATTTGTGAATGCTTTTAACATTACGGACGGATTGGACGGATTGTCATCTGGAGTTTATCTTATTTGTCTAAGTGCCTTTTTAGTTATATCAAGTGCTCTTTTAGATACATTTTTAGCAATTTATATTGCGATACTGATGGGTTCGGTATCCGCATTTTTGTACTTTAATATTTTTCCTGCAAGAATTTGGTTAGGAGATGTCGGGTCACTTTCATTGGGAGCGTCACTTGCTGTTATTGGGCTTCTAACTGGAAAGCCGGCAGCTGTCGCTTTGATAGGTGGAGTATTTGTATTAGAGGTTTCGTCGTCACTTATTCAAATTTTGTCAAGAAGATTTTTGGGACGGAAGCTTTTGCCGATCGCACCGCT
>Ga0172380_10002503_pt1 | contig 27951 bp, 23 predicted proteins | sample Leawe162metaG_FD_119747 | JGI IMG/M metagenome (GOLD analysis project Ga0172380, IMG submission 119747) | Leachate microbial communities from a municipal landfill in Southern Ontario, Canada - Leachate well 162 metaG | ecosystem: Engineered > Solid waste > Landfill > Unclassified | place... | reverse complement strand
TACCTTTCCTGAAAGTTTCTGAGCAACTCCCATCATCAGATCTTCAATCCGATTCTCAAATAACATCCGCTCCTGAACGGTATGTTTTTGTACTTCTGATTGTGGATCGTGGTCGCCTGGGATGTTCATTTGTACTTTAATTTAGCAATAATAAGAGACAAAACCAGAATTGTCTCTATGGTATTTGTAATAATTATTGGCATTTCGTTAATACCGATTCCGTAAATAAAGTAGAGCAGAAGCCCGATCAATAATATAATTGTCCAGCCCAATGATATGTCTTTTGTAGACTTGGTTTTCCAGGCTTGTATCACCTGTGGAATGAGTGAGACGGCGACGATGAAGCCTGAGATGTAGCCGATGAGTTGGATGGAATTCATAATTGCATTATTGCTGGATTTCATTATACAGATTCCTGAATGTTTCAAAACTCCTCGTTCCAATCTCAAATTCCTCCACCTTCCCAAATCCCCAACCCGCTCGAATAAACTCCATGCCCGCCTCACGAGCCGCCTTCTGATCACCCACCGTGTCGCCGATATACGTCGTCCCCTCCAACCCAAACTTCGCCTTCATATTCTTCAACATCTCACCCTTCGGCACTCCCGACATCCCGTGACAATCAAACGCCGTCACCACCTCTCTCAGCCCCGAAAACTCCAAAAAGCTCTCCATATACCAATCCTGACAGTTACTCACCAGAAACACCTGCCGGCTCAATGCCAGCTCCCGAATACTCTCCAACGCCCCCGGATAAAACGTCCCACCCATCTCCTTGATCGCCTCAATCTCACACTCATCCAACTTCTCCTCCAACCCCGGATACTTCTCGCACAACCCCGGCATCAATATCTCAATACACGTCCTGTTCGGATTCCCCGCCACACTCGAATTCTGCTCAGCCGTGATGATCTGATCAATATTAAAATCTTTGAGCGCCTTACTCCAACCTTTTGCCGTTGCCGGTGAAGCGTTCCAAAGGGTGCCGTCGATGTCGAAGATTAAGTATGGATTTTCCATTTTTCTAACAAATTTATATTGTGCCCCTGTGGTTCTTGTTCTTTCTTTTCAATTTTATTAATTCTCATTACTACTGGAATTTGTGCAATTAGTCCTGCCAAAATGCAGGTTCCAGTTGCTAGACTAGGTATTGAGTCAGCAGAAACTTTATCTAAATATGCAATAGTTTTTTCAACTGCAAGGAGGTCATTGTTGTTTATCAACCTATGTAAAAAATAATTATGAAGCTGTGAGATAATAGTTGGAGATATATCTGAAGGCCTTTGGCTTGCAATGGTTAAGAATGTACCAAATTTTCTTCCTTCTTTTATAACTTCTTCGAAAGTTTCTAATCGATAATCTTTCCATTGTTCAGCTTCGCGATCAGAATTTTGAGAAAGAATATTATGCGCTTCGTCAATTATAATATGAAGAGAGTGATTTTTATTATTATTCCTTTTCTTTTCATCATAAAGCTCTTTTACTAAAAGCATTGGTATCATTTTTCTAATATCTAAATTTACATCCTTTAATGATACGATTGTAAAATTTTTCGGCATACTACTGTCATTCTTTACAGTTAAAACTTTCTCTAAATCAAAGACTCTTTTATCCAGTCTCTTAATTAAAGGGGCGAGATGGTCTTTATTTGAAAAACCTCGAATTATATCATCGTAATATTTTATTATTATTCTTAATCCAAATTTTCTAATTATTGAAAGATTGTTGATATCAATATCTGTAAATCCATCTGTTTGAGCTTTAATTAAGTCATTAAACTCTTGACTACCGGCAAAACGCTTAACCCCGACCTGCTCGATATGAAAAGTAATATTTTCATTCCCGCCCGCCAAATTACTTGTAAAATATCTCGCTGAGTTTTTTAGAGATTCGCAATTTAGAAAATTCCCAATTTCACTAATCAAATCTACAGTTATACCTCGATCGACATTCTTTCCGCTTACGGATGTGGCTGCAATAATCTTATCGTAAATTAGTTTTTGAAAACTTACATTATCAGCAAGATGATCGTTAATATAACTATCTTTAATCGCTCGATCTATAAATGGTTTTTGAGTTTTTTCGGTTGCAGATAAAAAAATCGACCAAAATACAGGATCTTCTAGTGTAGATTTTCGAATGGGAAATTTTTCTTTATCCTTGATATCCTCAATTTTTTTGCCGGTTGTCAGTTCGTAAATATTTTTATACTTATCATCAATAATCACATTTTTATTTAAATACTTATTCGTACTTTTATTTACTTCTCCGATATACTCTCCGTTAAAGTCAATTAATATGAATTTTGCATTTTTTTGAAAATTGATATTGTCTTTATAGATATCAAATAATTCTTTATAAATCTTTGCTAACGTATATGATTTTCCGCTTCCCGTATTGCCAAATATACCTATATGGCTAGCAAATAAGCTATTGATTCCCAATTTTATCTTTTGTCCGCTATCATATTCCAAACTACCAATTTCCACTGCCGCATCATCACTTCTAGTAAAGTCATGGATTTTATTAAACTCCGCTTTGGATAACAAATAACAGGTATTTTCTATTAACGGAAGATCCTTGATTCCTCTATTGAACACTCCGTTCAAGATGAACCCTAAGATTTTAATATTTAAAATTCTATGTATTCTTTCCTTATTGCTTGAGTATGGCGATTGAAGAAAAGCTCTGTCTTCTATCACTGATTCGCCTTCGATTTTTCCTATTAACTCCTCGAATCCTTTCGAAATTTTAACATAGCCACCAACTGAAATATTTTGGATCAACTCCCCATTATATAATACTGAAGATGTATTTTTTCCCTTATCAACCTTTACTTTTACGGATTGGCCAAAAATTTCTATGACTTTCCCAATTCTAAAAATTGAGCCTGAACTCATATATGCTTTTGCATTTGGAATCAAATCGACCATAGACATTGAATTATGCTTTTTCTATTTCTACTAGTTCCGCGATATCCTCAGTCTTGTCATGGTTAACCGGATCGATTTTGTGGAAATAATTTTCAATTATAGCCTTAAAATCATTTTGTTTAGCTATCTCTGGATATACGATTTCTATATTTTTGTTTTTCGCCTCCCTTTTTAAACCATCATATATAATATCTGGGGTTACCACGTAGCTAAAAATATAGATTTTTAGCGTTGGATTAGCGTTGGCAACACGTAGTGTAAGATCGTGAATATGCTTATCTCGAAATGAAAAGCCTAAGACGAACAAGACGCTACCTTCTTTTTCTAGTTCATTTGAATAAATTCTTAATAAATCATAGTAATATTCATTCAATAAAGTATCTTCAATTTTCTTTTTTGTAGGATTAACTATCATTAATTCATTATACTTCCCTTCAAATGAGGCATCGCTGATGTTTTTTTGCAATTCTTCAATTGCGCTTAAATTACCATCTAGATAAACACTCCCATCTGTTTTTATCCATGAAATTGAGCCATGAATTTTCATTATATTAAATACTGGTATCTCGGATGTATTTTCATAATGTGAACTTTTCTTAAAATAAGATTTATTAAAATTTCCAATATCATATTTTGACTTAAATCTTCCGTGGAAGCCATCATTGAATTCTACTCCAATATTCTCAAGTGCCTTTTCTGAAAATATATCAATGTTTGTTGTAAATATGTTTACTTGCTTCGTTAGTATGGGACTTTCTCTTCTTAGCACTATATGATTAATTGTTTTGTAAAAGATTTCATAATTTTCCAGTACCTCATCTTTATCTGGAGTATTTATTTCTTTTACGATTTTCAGGTTGCCGGCTATTGATTTCTCAAAATATTCTTTTTTTAATTTAAGCACTTCGGGGATATTTTTTTTCTCTTCGGCAACCGTTAGCCTTTCTTCAATATCACTCAATATAGCTAAAAATGGCATAGATATGCCTGATCCAATCAAAAAATTAATGTTTGCACTAGTTATGGTTTTCTTGATATTTTCTATTAACATTTCAAATGTTATTTGTGATTTTATATATAGCCAATTTCAAAAACTATTAAAAGTTACTAAGTTTTAATTTCTTCGATGTACTTTTCAAATTCATTTAATTTCCCAGTAAATTCTCGGTCTGTTTTTACCGTGAAGGATTGTAGCTCCCTATTGTTGTAAAAATCTTTTATAACATAACCTGTTGCAACATTGGTGGGGCCATCGTATAAACCTTTCCCTTCTACATATACGCATGTATTTAGCTTATTACTAAAGAATATTTCTTCAAGTTCAAATGTCCATGAATGAGATGGACTAGGGTTTTCAGCAATAGAATTTTCGTATTCAATTTGGCTTTTGACTGTATCTTTATATGCAATACACCTTGATTCTTTTTCGGCTAGAGTCTGTGTGGACTTACATCCAGTTAGCAAAACTGCTGCTATTAAAACTAATAATCTTTTTTTCATGAAACTTTTGTAAAAAATATCTATATCGTCAGCCCCTTCCCTCCAAACCACTCCACCAAATCATCGATAGCCACGCGTTCCTGAGCCATGGTGTCACGATCTCGAACTGTTACCTTCTTATCTTCGACGGTGTCGAAGTCGACGGTGATGCAGTACGGGGTGCCGATCTCATCCTGACGGCGGTAGCGCTTTCCGATGGAGCCGGTTTCGTCGTACTGGCACATCCATTGCTTTTTTAACTTCATGGCGATGTCGTGGCCGATGGAGGAGAGGGGTTCTTTTTTGGAGAGAGGGAGGACGGCCATTTTGATGGGAGCGAGTTTGCGTGGGAGGCGGAGGATGAATTCGGTTTGGTGGACGGAGTCTTCTTCGCCAGAGCGGGCGTCGAGTTCTTCGAAGGCGGAGCAGAGAACGACGAGAAGTGTTCGGTTGAGACCCCAGGTTGGTTCGACGACGTGTGGCATGTAAACATCATTCGTGACAGGATCACGATATTGGAGGTCTTGTTTTGAGGCGGCGGTGTGTGCCTGAAGGTCGAAGTCGGTGCGGTATGCGATACCGTAGAGCTCTTTCTGACCGAATGGGAAGAGGTACTCGGTGTCGACGGAACGTTTGCTGTAGTGGGCGCGGTCTTCGGCGGCGATTTCGTGGAAGACGAGATTCTCTGGTTTGGCACCAATAGCTGTGAGCCAGCTCTTCTGTTGATCGAGCCAGTACTCAAACCACTTTTCCCATTCATTTGGGTGGACGAAGAATTCGATCTCCATCTGTTCGAACTCACGAGTTCGGAAGATGAAGTTACCTGGAGTGATTTCGTTTCGGAAGGCGTGACCGATCTGTGCGATACCAAATGGAATGCGTGATCGTGATGTCTCTTGAATCGTCTTGAAGTCGACGAACATACCCTGAGCGGTTTCTGGACGAAGGTAGACAGTATTCTCAGCGTCTGCTGTTGGACCAAGGTGTGTCTGGAACATCATGTTGAACTGTTTCGGTGCGGTGAGCTCGTTGCCCTTTGGAGATTTGAGATTGAGTTCTGCAACCTTGGCGACCATGTCATCAAAAGACATGCCGTTGACGTTGACTCCTTTTTCTTCGAGGAGGTGGTCGAGACGGAAACGTTCGTTTGTTTTTTTATCTTCGACAAGCGGATCGTTGAAGTTGGCGACGTGGCCTGATGCCTGCCAAACTTTTGGATTCATAATGAGAGCGGCATCGAGACCGACGACGTCATCACGTTCCTGGACGAAGGTTTTCCACCAGAGTTTTTTGATGTTGTTCTTGAGTTCGACACCGAGAGGTCCGTAGTCCCATGAGTTAGCGAGACCACCGTAGATATCTGAGCCGGGGAAGATGAATCCCCTTCTTTTACAGAGAGAGACGAGTTTTTCCATGATTTCTGATCCTGGGGCTTGTGGCTTTGCCATTGTAATGAGTTAGTTATGGTTTTTTTCGAGCGTAAACGTGGCTGGGCCGTCGTTCTGCAGGGAAACTACCATATGTGCGCCGAACTTTCCAGTTTGGACGGGGATATTTTTGTCTTTGAGGAGCTTTACGAAGGATTCGTAGAGTGGTTCGGCGATCTCTGGACGGGCGGCGTCGAAGAAGTCTGGGCGTCTTCCTTTGTCACAACCGCCGTAGAGGGTGAACTGGGAGACGATGAGGAGCTCGAATTTTGCGTCGATGACTGAGAGGTCGAACTCTTGGTTTTCACGCGGGAAGAGTCGGAGATTGGCTACTTTTTCTGCGAGGAAGATTGCCTCCTCCATCGTGTCGGTTGGTTTGACGCCGACGAAGACGAGAAGACCTCTTTTGATTTCGGAGATGATTTCGTTGTCGACGGAGACTTGTGCAGCGTTCACGCGCTGGATGAGAACTTTCATAATGACGTGGTTAGATGTGTTGAGATCGTTTGTATGGGAATCGTACCGCAGTTTATTTCTTTTTCATATATTTGTTATCTTCTGTCCAAGTGAGCGGGCAGTTTTTTGATATGGCGTTTTTCTTTTGCTGATCGATGAAAGTTACGGTTAGTGAGTGATGCCTATTTGACGATCGTGTGAAATTTTTCAAAATGAAGTTCTATTTATTTGTTTTTGTTACCCCTACTTTTTATGCAGGCTATACTTTTTAGTTCGAATCCTCACGAGTGCATTCCGCTTATTTCTGGCATGCGAAGTGAAAATATTTTTGTTGATGCTGTTGAGGGAATAGATGCGGAGTATAAAAATCAGCTCCTTTCTGGCACGCACTTTTTCTTTTTTCATCATGAGATTCGCGCGGATGATTTTTTGTTTTTGCAGCTTGTTCGCTGTATCAAGCCAGCCGCGGTCACTATCCTTCTCGATCCACTTTCTGCAGATGGTTTGGAACAGGTTGATATTGCCTTTGCTAAGCCATATTCGTATGCGGTGATGGCGATTTATATGCAGCGAAAACTTCTCGAAAAACGTGAGCGATTTTTTCCGAGAGAGATTCGAGTTGGCGGTTTGACACTCGACGTTCAGAAACGAACACTTTCGAGTAGCTGCACCACCATTTCACTTAAAAACCGTGAATTTGCGCTCCTGCAATACTTCTTTGTGAATCGCGGGAAGATTCTTTCACGGTCAGACATTCTTGAGTGCGTGTGGGATCGGAACACTTCGATGACGACAAATACGATAGATGTTCACGTGAGCCGTTTACGAAAAAAATTGGAATTATGTGACGCTGATCGCTATTTACAAACAGTACCTTGTGTTGGGTATGTTTGGAGTTGTGATGCTATGTAATATTTTACTTTTTCCACAATACCATTTCCTTTTCACCTTGCGAAAATATTCTATAATTTCAGAGTCTTCTAACGACTTACCACTTCACTCTCACATGCTATGGAACCAGTCAATCAACAAGTACGAGATGTCTTTTCTAAAGTCCCTGAAGTTGTAGCTCAACTCTTGCGCCTTCTTTCTCCTAAAGAACGAATGGTTATTGAGCGACGTTACAATCTCGACCACACGAAACGTGCGACTCTTGAAGAAATCGGTAAACATTTTAAAGTTACACGTGAACGTATTCGCCAGATTGAGAAGAGTGCATTGCAGAAACTTCGACGAAATGTCTTCACAACTCCACTCTCATCTCTCTATACGATTGCTACAGAAGTGATCATTGAGAATGGTGGCGTGATGCGACAAGATTTGTTCTTCAATGAACTTGTTCAGAAGATTATGAATGGTGGAAGTGCTGATGTTGACTCACTTTCTCTCGCTTTTGAGCTCGATTCTGCCTATGTCGTTGTTGGAAATACGATCAAGCTTCACCCATATATCCGTCTTCAGCATATTTCTGATGATTCTATCGTTGAGTTGTGCGAGGCGTCAGCTCGTGTTCTTGATGAAAAGGGTGATGTTGCTCCAAAGGCCGATCACGTCAAAGAGCTTTTTGGTATTTATCAGACAAAGGCAAACGTCTCTCCTGTATTTATCGAGTCTTCACTTCACTTGGATAAGAATATCAAGGTTCTTCCTGAAGGATACGGACTTTTCAGCTGGAGACATATTCACCCACGAACACTTCGAGACAAAATTTTCTTCATTCTTCGCACGAACAACAAGCCAATGCACTTCGTTGATATTGCAAACAAAATCATCGACATGCACTTCGATGGCAAGCGTGTGAATCTTCAGGCCGTTCATAATGAACTTATTCGTTGCGGTGATTTCGTTCTTATTGGACGAGGTATCTACGCTCTCAAAGAGTGGGGCTACCAGTCTGGAACTGTTATGGATGTTATCGAATCAATTCTTCGACAGCATGGAGAACTCGAGCAGGAAGATATCGTCAAATCTGTTCTCGAACGACGACAGGTTAAGCGTATTACGATCTTGCTTGCGTTGAAAAATAACGACAAGTTTGTACGTATCGGTCGTAAGCGATATAAGCTCGCTACAAAGTAATTAGAGATTAATTACTGATCCCGGCTGAGCGGCTGCATCTTGCTTGAGCGTTTCTGCGCTCTGTTTGATCTGGTCTTCCGTTTCGTCTCGGACGAGTTTTTCGAAGGCACTTTTTGATTTCTCGTAGAGGGATTTTATCGTGCTGTCTTTTGAATTAATGTGAAGAACTTCTTCGGCGACCTGCATCGCCTTTTCATATTTTCCAATCTGGTAGAGCATTTTTGCGTTCTCAGTTGCGCGGAGAATAAACTCTCGCTTCTCGTCGATTTGTGCGTCGAGAAGTTTTTGTCGGTAGGTTCGGAGAAGATCTGCGAGGAGTTCTGAGTCTTTGTCGATATCGAGAAGTTGGTGGAGGAAGTTCACGATGTCTTCGTATTTTTCACTTTCGAAGAGGGATTTTTTTTCTTGGATTTTGGATTGGATGATGCGCGCGCGGAAACGTGTGTGCAGTTTTCGGATGTCTGCGTCGCGCGCGGCCTCTCCCGCATTTTTCTGCATTTTCTCAATCAATTCCGTATATTTCTTTTCCGCAAAGAGCTGTTCAAGCTCTGTTTCATATGCTCCAGTCCTCTTTGATTTCTGTGAGTTGTAGGCACCTCGGTACATTGCCTGTGCGTCAGCAAGAGCCTTCTCGATCTTCTCGTAGTGCGGTGCGTATCGATAGAGTTCGGTGAGTTGTTTGACGAGTTCGTCATAGGCGCCCTGCTCCCAGAGAGGCTTGAGTGCTTCGATTCGGTCGTCAATCGTATGAATATTGAAGTTCTCGATCATATCCTGTGTCTTCTTGCGAAGCGCGAGTCCACGGTCATTTTCCGGATCATTTTCAAGAACCTTCATGCAGAGCGTGTAGGCATCTTTCAACTTTCCTTCTGCGAGAAGGGCTTCAGCACGGTCGAGATATTGATTGAAGATCTCTTGAATGTCTGGCATGCGTTTGGCTTGAGAAATAGTGAGAGGTTTTTTTACTTCTCACTATTATATCATATTTTTAGCTTTACTGCCACTCGCCTATTTTGCCATTTTTTCGAGGGAGACCTTGTGCTCCTTTAGCTTTACGAGGGCCTCTTCGTGATGAGCCGCGTCCTGCTTCGCCTGGTCGACAATCTCTTTCTTAGCGTTGGCCATGAAGGCCTTGTTCTGTAGACGTGAGTTCACTCCAGCAAGTTGTTTCTCATGTTCCTCCATCTCCTTCTTCACTCGTTCGAGTTCCTTTTGAAGATCGAAGATCTGTTCAAGTGGAAGATAAGACTCGATACCACCGGAAATAACGCTCAAGGATTTTTCTGGTTTTGGACCCTTTTTCTCGATCGTAATTTCTTCGAGGTTAGCGAGACGCATAATCGCCTGCTTTTTCTCGATGAGAAGTGGTGTGAGTGTTCCGCCGTACATAATCGCACGAAGTTTTTTGGCTGGATCGATCTTGTACTCACCACGCATCTTGCGGATATCTCCGATTGCTATGTGAATCTTTTCGATCTTCTTTGAGTCGGCTGTGAAGATGAGTGCTGCGTCATATTTCGGCCAAGACTGTTCCATGATAAATCCTTCGCTTCCTGTTTTCTCCCAAAGTGCCTCGGTCATGTATGGAACAAATGGGTGGAGAAGTTTGAGTGTCTCGCGAAGAACGTGAAGCAATACGGCTGAGTTTTTGTGTTCACCCTTGGAGAATTCGATGTACCAGTCGGCCATTTCGCTCCAGAGGAAGTCATAAATCTGCGTTCCTGCTTCTGAGAAGTTGTACTCCTCGATGAGTTTTGTAGCGTTCTTGATGACCTTTTGAAGTCGTGTAAGAATCCACTTGTCGGCGGTTGTTTTGATGAGTTTCTTGGTGAACTTCGTTGCTCGCTCTTCTGCGGTTGTGTTGAGAAGAATGAATCGTGAGATGTTCCAAATCTTGTTTACGAAGTTTCGGTAGCCGGCAATTTTTTCTTCATAGAGACGAATATCATTTCCTGGTCCACCCCCAATAACCATACTGAGACGGAGTGCGTCTGCGCCGTATTTCGAAATCATATCGAGCGGATCGATGCATGTTTCTGGCTTAGACTTGCTCATCTTTTCACCATTACGTGTCCGGACGAGACCGTGTAAATATACCGTGTTAAATGGAACTTCATTGAGCGTATATGTCGTCATGATGATCATACGAGCAACCCAGAAGAAGAGAATGTCGTATCCTGTTTCAAGAACGGATGTTGGGTGGAAGTATTCGAGTTCCTTTGTTTTCTTTGGCCAGCCAAGTGTCGAGAAGGTCCACAAACCAGATGAAAACCAGGTATCGAGGACGTCTGGATCTTGTGTGAGTTCTGAGGCCTTACACTTCGGACAGCGGGCAGGAGTGTCGATCGAAACGATTGGATCGCCATGACAGTTATCGCAGTACCAGACTGGAATTTGGTGACCAAACCAGATCTGACGTGAGATGCACCAGTCGTGGAGGTTCCCCATCCAGTGGGTATAAATTTTCTCAAATTTCTCTGGAAGAATTTCGATCTTTCCATTTTTTACCACTTCGATTGAGAGCTGTTTAATCGTCTTGTTTCGTTTTGGAATTTTCTTGTCGACGTTGATAAACCACTGCGTTGATGTGAGTGGTTCGATTGCGGTATCACAACGATAACAGACAGAAAGATTGTGCCGGTAGTTCTCATCGATCTTTTCAACGAGACCTTTTTCCTGAAGATTCTCGATAATTTTTTCTCGTGCGAGTTTGGCGTTCATTCCGGCGAATTCCTTTCCTGCAGCATCGGTGAGATTCCCCTTTTCGTCGATGATTTTTACAATTTCAAATTTGTGTCTCTGAGCGATTTCAAAGTCGACCATCGAGTGGGCTGGTGTGATTGTCATGACTCCTGAGCCAAATTCTGGGTCAGATGCTTTGTCAGCAATGACGGTTCCTTGAAGTGTTCCATTGATCCATGGAACGTCGAAGGTCTTTCCGATGTATTTTTTGTAGCGCTTATCGTCTGGATGAACGACGGCAACTTTGTCGAGAAACTTCGTCTCTGGACGTGCGGTTCCGATAATAAATGGTCCGTACTTGAGGTAGTAAAATTTACTCTGAACTTCCTTGTACTTTACCTCGTCGTCGGCGAGCGTTGACTGACAACGTGGACACCAGTTGACGATTCGATTACCACGATAGATAAGTCCATCATCAAACATTCGCTTGAAGACGGTTCGAACAGCGAGAGATGGTCCTTCGTCGAGTGTGTAGGTTTCTCGTGACCAGTCACAGCTCGATCCCATCTTGCGAACTTGATTGCGGATGGTTGATTGTGAACCTTTTACAAATGTCTCAACTTCTTGGATGAACTTCTTTCGTCCGAGATCGTGTCGAGTGATCCCTTTTTCTGCGAGATTTTTTTCAACTTTGTTTTGAGTGGCGATAGCGGCGTGGTCGGTTCCCGGAATCCAAAGGGTTGAGTCCCCCTTCATTCGGTGGTAGCGAACCATGATGTCTTCGAGTGCCAACATGACGGCGTGACCCAGGTGGAGGGTTCCCGTGGCGTTTGGCGGTGGCATAATGACCGTAAATGGCTTCTTTTTCTTGTCGATTTTAGCTTTGAAGGCGCCGGCCTTTTCCCAGCTTTGATAAATACTCTCTTCAAAATTTCCAGCCTCGTAGGCTTTTGGGAGAGTATCTTCTGTATACTGAATTGGATTTTTTGCCATAGTGATGTGTTGATTTTTAGAGCGGTTGCATGATACATGGAGCTTTGAGGCAATGCCAAGCAATTTGACAAAAACGATATTTTAGCCTATAGTTGTATTGCATCGCACTCCCTCTACCTATGGCAGACCACTCAGAAAACAATAAGCCTATGCCCTCTTCAAGCGAAGCTGTGAATACTCCAGCTCAGGTTGGTGATGGCGGAGATAAGAATCTCGATTTCAGTGTATCTTCAAATGTTCGCGAGGTTATTGGTTCTCTTCCTGCTGAACAGTCAAAGGGTGGCGCTACCGGCGCGAGACAGCAGCTTGTTACAAAAACTCCACAGGAACGTAAAGCTGAACTCCTTGCTCGTTTGCCGAAGGATCAGGAGCGAGCCGAGCGGTATATGAAGCGTCAAGTTGAGTCGACTCTTGAGAGTCAGCTCGGCGAGCTTGAGCATGAGCTCAACAAGACAAAAGATCCATACACGATGAACGTTACTATGGCTAAGATTCGCCATTTCCGAGACATTCTTTCTGAGCTTTTCCACGTCACGTACGAACAGCTCAAAAGCCTCTGGCTTCAGTTTGTACATAACCTTTCCGTATAGTACTATAGGGCCGTGACTACGCTTACGACTCAACAAATTGAACTGATCGAGAGGATTCAAGAGCTGAAGAAGCAAAAGAATGCTGTCATTCTTGTACATAACTATTTGAAGCCTGAAATTTACGAGGTTGCTGATTTTATCGGTGACTCTTTGCAGTTGTGCGAAGAGGCCGCCGCAACCAAAGCGGATATTGTTGTTTTTTCTGCCGTGCACTTCATGGCGGAAAGCGCTGCACTTCTTCTTCCAAATACGAAGGTGTTATTACCGAACTACGATGCGGGATGTGCGCTTGCCGATATGATTACGGCTGACCAACTTCGTGAGTTCAAGTTACAACATCCAGGTGCAGCTGTGGTTTGTTATATTAACTCCTCTGCTGAGGTGAAGGCCGAGTCAGATGTTGTTTGTACTTCGGCGAACGCGGTCGCTGTTGTCCGCAACTTACCCCAGAAAAAAATCCTCTTCGTTCCGGATAAAAATCTTGGAAACTTTGTTGCAAAACTTGTTCCTGAAAAAGAAATTATTTCTTGGGATGGGTACTGCCCTATTCATCATAAAATTACCGTTGAGCAGGTTTTGAAGGCGAAAGCCGAGCATCCAAATGCGAAGGTTGTTGTTCATCCAGAATGTCCTACGGCCGTTCTCGCTCTTGCTGATAAAATCGCAAGCACAACCGGTATGATGAAGTTTGCCGAAGAAGATGATGGCCATGAATATATTGTGATTACTGAGTGCGGACTCACGCAACGAATGATGAAAACGATGCCGGATAAAAAATTCCTTTCTGTCTGTAACTTGTGTTACGATATGAAAAAGACGACGCTTCAATCGGTTCTAGACTCGCTCGAATACGAACAGTTTGAAATTACCATCCCGCCTGCGATTGCGATTCGCGCACGTGAAAGTTTCAAGAGAATGTTTGAGCTTACTGGAACATCAGTCAATATTCCATCTCTTACTCGCTAGTTTTACTTACTAGACACACTATGGATCGACGGCTTCTCGCTGAGAAAACTCATAACGTCGCAACTCGCCTTCACCCGAGCGATCCTCTCTATAAGCAGTGGATTTTTCGATATACCTTTTTGGAACTCGAGAAGGACATTGGCGAACATGGCGATATTACTACTGAAACTCTTTTTCCTGATTACGTTGAGATCGACTCGTTCGTTGTTTCGAATTCTTCCGGTGTGTTAGCGGGAATTCAGGAGGCGAATTATTTTCTCGTTGGAAGCGATCCTGCCTTCAAGCCTCGCATCGGAAAACTCAGTGCAGATTTTTTGAAAAAAGATGGAGACAAGATTGCGCCCGGAGATGTGATTTTGCGACTCAAAGGAAGTGTTCAGGATGTCCTCAAAGTAGAACGAATTCTTCTCAATCTTCTTCAACGAATGAGCGGCATCGCGACGGTTACGGAGCGATATGTTGATCTTCTTAGGAGGCTCAACTGCCCTTCATTACTTGTCCCAACTCGAAAGACTGTTTGGGGATTACTTGATAAGCGTGCGGTTGTTGTCGGTGGTGGTGGAACGCATCGACTCGATCTTTCTGATGCGGTCATGATCAAAGATAATCACTCGGCGATTCTGAATCACGACATTCCTTACATGATCAAAACATGCGCGAACAATCCTGGTCGATTTCTTGAGATCGAAGTTGAGAGCAAGGAGCGTGCGCTAGAAGCGGCAAAAACCTTCAAAAAACTTCACGTACCAGGCGGACTCGATGTCCCTGGTGTCATCATGTTCGACAATATGAAGGCCTCATCCATTCGTGAGTCGATCGCAGCAATCCGAGAGGCTGGATACGAAAGCGATATGCTGCTCTACGAGGCTTCTGGTGGAATACGGCTCGATAATATCGAGCATTATGCAAAGGCTGATGTCGATATTATTTCTGTTGGCGAAATTACCCACTCGGCAGTGAGCCTGGATTTCTCGATGGATATTAAGGTGCAGAATTAAGATGCCTATATCTCCGTAAGTTTAGCTCTTAGCGTAGCAATATGTTCAGCACGTTTTTTGCTATCCAAGATACCAGAAGCGTTCTCTAAGCTTTTTAGAGCGGCAAGCGCCTCTCTCTTAATGCCTGCAACACGTCCTTTTTCCACGATATCTTGAGCTTCTAGACTACTTATTGATCCTAACTGACTACCCATTTGACTCTGAGCCTGAGCATCCCTTATCCTAGAACTCTCCTGAAACTCTGCTAATGCTCTTTCTGCACTTTCTTTTCCAGATTTTTCTGTCTGTAGATCTTTTTGAAGTTGTTCAATGCGCTGTGCCAATGTTTGCACCTTTTCAGCAGCTCCCTGTACACTTCCTTTTTCTGTTGCAAGGCTTTTATTCAAATCTTCAAGTTGACCTTGAACGCCATCTAACTCTGCAGCTACTCCAAGCGCCCTAAGTCGGTATTCTTCCGTCAAGATTGTCGCATCTTCAATTGTTGCAATTCTTCTCCTTTCTTGAAGCAGGGCATTTTTTCCTCCCTTGTCGAATGATGCCAGGAAGGTTTTCATCTGATTAAAGTGAGCCTGTTGCTCTTCTCGTTTTCCGCTCGCATATATCGTTCCATCTGGAGCAATATAATCAAAGAGGGGCTTAAAGACTGGCGTCCAGTCATAATTTATGAATACTTGTTGATCTTCAGTGGGAAGCCCACCTAGGATTTGCTTTTCCATGGCCTGAATAGCCATTACATCGTGCGCAAATGTCGGGTCTGTCTGAGTGAGTGTATCCGTATCATTTCGTCCTTTCCCTTCACTATATGGTTCTTTATATAAATGGTGATCAACTGCCTGTGGAAGAGAATGATTTATTCTATCAATTGAGAAATATCCTTTTCCACCAAGAAAGTTATTCTTATTATTTGTATTAATTCTTTTTCCTCTATAGCCCAGATACTGATCAACAGCAGCAATACCGCCATAGACGTCATTTTGAGATTTATGATTATCCTTTTCGGAGAGATCTGCCCTGGAAGAAATCAGAACGCCTCGTAGCGCACGAACACGTAACCATTCTCCATTGAGAAAATCTTGATCCTCAGATGGTAGCCCTGCACTTTGAGGTTCTATTGAAAATGTATAGCGAGGCTGGTTGCCATTATTCAATGGATCCTGTGTATAGCCTTTTCCTATATATTGCGTTGGCTCCTCATTACCCTTGCTCCAGTCCGCAAAAAATGGATGACGTACATGTTTCTTTGATGCCTCGAAGAAGAGCCGCTGTTTTGCGACATCATTTGGGTAGGTTTTTACCGCATATGCTGCAATGCGGTCAGCATACATTCGAGCAAGTGCTGGCAAGATGACCGTCTTTTCATATTCCAGGAGCGGATATGCTGCATGAACTTCCAGGACTTTTTCTAGTGCGTTACGGTCCCTTCTTCCTTCCTCTGTATATTTTGTTATATCATTGAGCCTCTTTCGTATGTCGGGAATTTTTTCATCCAGATCGCGAGGTGTTTTGACTCTCCACTCACGACATACCTCATCTTTTCTTGCTTCTTCATCTTTAAATTCAGGTCCGTTCATAAGCATTTTGAGAGCTTCTCTTTCGAATACTTCTTTGCTGGTTTCTAGAGAGTCAGGCGCAGCTTTTACTTTTATGTGGAGTCCATGCTTTTCTGCTAATCTCTCCCCTGCCTCAGTATCACTCAGTGCACTTAGTCTATTGAGTTCTGCTTGTTCAATAGATTTTCCAAAAACATCTTGGGCCACGCCTTTCATTTGCTGGAAAAACCTTTGTATGATTGGTTGAGATCCGGAAGTGATCGTATTTCGAGCTGCTACTGCACCTCTTTCATAACTTGCCTTTACATCTGCTGAAGCGTTTTCAGATGGCTTTCCACCGTGAAGTCGACTTTCTAATAAGCTCAATGCTGTAAATAACTGAAGAGTTTTTTCGCCAGTACTCGAAAAATCTGAGGGTAGTGATTTTCCATGACTTTTTGCCTCATCCTTTATCCACAAATACATTGCTCTGGCATCAAATAGATCTCCATTCCCAAAATCTACCTGCTCAATGGCACTTTTTGTATGCTCTGCCATTGCCTTTGTCTGCTCTGCTCTCTTCATTCGATCCTGAGCTTCTGCCATTTTTTGCTTTAATGGTTCATCGGAAAGAAGGAGTGCCTGATTCAATAGCGCTGCGACATCGACATCTAAATCTACTGTGCTCAAAATCTCCTGCATCTTGTTTTTTGTATTTGCCCCAAATCTTTTTGCGCTTTCCTGATTTTTATCAGTTGCCAACTTGTGATCTATCTTGAATCGAACAAGAGCATCCTCTGTTGCAGGGCCAAAGTTTTCGTTTGGTGTGACTTTTAAATACCCCAAGAGCACGAGAGCTTTTTGCAAAATGAGCACATCCTCTCCTGACATACCTTTTCCTAAATCCCGTGCGATAGAGCCTATCTTTTCTGCAAGTTCATGTTTCTGCTGAACGGAAAGAGTGGAGGCATCAAGTGTTTCCGAAGCTGACCTGTCGGATGTGAGATTCATAGAATTTTGTTAATTATTTTTATTATACAATATTTATGTTATTTAGTCAAATCCAGCTTCAGCTCTGACTTATAGATCCACATCTCCTTTTGGGTATCCATGAGGATCTTTCTGGCTCCACCAGTGGGTTTCCTTGTAGGAAATAGGCCGCACCCATCTCCCTGAATCATCTAGCATCAATCTTTGTTCTGATTTCTTACCAAGACGTAAATCTCTTGTTACGACGACCTGATCACACTCGTCATTCTTTTGACATCCTGTCGCGTTTAAAAAATCCATAAAACGCCATCTGACATCTGATTCCTGATGTGGAGATATATTCCCTGCGGATAAAAATTTATGCGTACCATTAAGGCTGACTACCGCCCCCCTGAGATTCCCATGACTATTTATATAAGCTTCGAATGATCTTATTTCCCTATCTCCTGTTGCGGTGCAACCGTACACTGTCCCTCCTCTCTGTGTATCATCTTCCGAAGCATAACAATTACATATCGTCAGAGGTTTCTCTGAGGGCCTATTGATAATATCCAATGCGACTCGAATATCTTTCGCAGTAGGTATTCTTTTATGAACAATTACTTTTTCGATGGCCTTTAAGAGTTGGAGTGTCATCTCGGGATCTGCCTCTGTGGCAACTAGCTCTTCGCATTCACGCATTGTTTTGTCGACGCGATCTTTAAATTCATACCCGTCATCTATGCTCATTGCATAATAAAGACTACCCGTACCTCCGTCCCCATCAAGTAGAGGTTTGAGTGCATCTCTAGCGATAATAATTGGGCTTCGAGATGCGATGTCCTCAGGCCCAAGTAGAGCGAGTCCCGAGAGAAGACATATTCCTTTTATTGAATATCTAACAGCTACACGTCCTGCGCTGATTGCCGTATTTTTGGCGGATTCACGTAATCTTGCGGATAGGGGTGCATCTTGGGCTGCCTGCGCTTCGGTGTGCTGAGGTTTGAGGTCCTTCATTTTATGCCTAATAAGCTTATAGAGAATATTACAATAATATAAAATTATATTATTGTCAATCTCCTGGAGAGGAAAGTCAAAGCTGGAACTTCTTTTAGGACATTTTCTTCGCGCACTCTAATGCCCAATCAAATGAAGATGAATATGGAAGACCTCCTGTCCGCCTTCTTTGCCGACGTTGAATTGAAGTTTGTAGCCGACAAGTCCTCTTTCCTGTGCGATTCGCTTCGCAGTGATGACGAGGTGACCTAGAAGTGGCTCCTGGGCCTCTGTGGCATCGAGTACGGTTGGAATATGCTCACGTGGAATAATCAAAAGGTGCGTCGAGTCTTTCGGATGAATATCAGCAAAAGCCACACATTTCTCGTCTTGATATAGAAGTGGTGATGGAATGTCCTGGGAGATGATTTTACAAAAGAGGCAGTCGGTCATAATCATGTTTTATGAGATTGATTATATTGTCTCTTTTTTACGCAACTGCCGCAAGAGACCGCTTTACTTCTCGATACTATTTTTCTCTTTTGGAGTTTCCGCATTCTGAATTGGAGCGTCTTTTAGGCTACTCACGTATTTAATTGCTGCGCGAACACCTTCAACAATTGGAACGAAGTTTCCTCCGAGTATCGTAACGCTAATGCCAACTGCCATGAGCTTGTGACTTATGCCGTTCTCGTCGTGCGTTTCGTTTGGTTTCATATATTGATCAATCTAGATCTATTACTTCCCCAACGCATAAACCGCACGTCCAACACGGACGAAGTTTGGGTTCTTTTGGAGGTTAAGAGAGATAGTTCCCTTCTTGACCTGGCGCTGTTTGAGGACGCCTAACATGATTTCTTGTTTTGTGAGAGGGCTCTTCTTTTTAAGAAGACCTTCGATGATTTCTGAAACCGTTCCCTTCTTGTAGCCCCACTCTTTGAGAGCGTAGAGACCTCGGCCGACGAGAACGAACTGGTCATAACGAATGAGCTCGTTGTGAACAGCCTGAACCGTGACAACTTTCTTATCAAAACCACTTTCGATGATTTTGTTAGCGATGTCGACGAAGTGAAGTGGCTGAGCGATTTTCTTCAAAACGATGTATGCCTTGTCTCGGATACTTCGTGGGTTGATGTGTCTCCATGTGTTCAAACCAAAGCCTTCTTTTGTCTTTCGGAGTCGCTTGTCGACTTCGAGAGCTGAAATGATTGTTGCGAGCTCTGATGTCTTTCCTTCTTCGAGAAGCTTGTTCTTGATCTGCTCAGCGAGTTGGTCGAATGCAACAACATCACCAGCCTCCTGAAGTTTCTGGATTCCAACGTCGATTGTTTTCTGAACGTCTTTTGTTGAGATCTCCTTTGCTCTCCAATATGCGTGAAGTTGATTGTTCTTCTCTGACTTTACGATTGTTGGGTTGATGTTGAGTGAAAGTCGGATGATGCTTCCGTCGATCTGGCTCTCTGAACCAATTCCGTTAAGAATCTCTGAGATGATCTTTGTCTCGAGTGCAATGCCACCGTTCTTCTTGATGCATGTATTTGCGAGCTCGTTGATGCTCTGAAGTTTTGTATTCTGAACTGTTCGTCGAAGTTTTGTGAGTGCAATTTTTTCGATCTGACGAATACGTTCTCGAGTAACGGCAAACTTCTGACCGATCTTTTCGAGGGTCAAACGTGGCTTACTATCGAGACTAAATCGCTTGATCATAACCTCCTTCTCTTTTGGAGAAAGAACAAGAAGCATCTCTTCCATGAGCTGAATGAGACTTACTTTTTGGGTGTTTTGTGTAACTTTTTTTGCGTCAGTCGTATCTATTACGGTATCCATATGCAGATTGGTTAGGAGCGGGGTATACACTAGGTACTTTGAATAGATGTGTCAAGTACTGGTGTGATTTTTTCCTGGCTCACCGTTTGGTAAGTTGAAATTGTAGGCATTAAGTCTTGTTTTGTCAAGTTTTCGGTGCTTTGGCTTTGATAATTGGGTTGAACGTGGTACAAAGGTACTGTTTTGCCTGGGTGGCGAAATGGCAGACGCGCCAGCCTTAGGAGCTGGTATCGAAAGATGTGGAGGTTCGAGTCCTCTCCCAGGCACCATTCTTGAAATCAGCTTCAAAATGTCTTTTGTTCATCTTCATTCTCACTCTTACTACAGTCTTCTGGATGGCTTACGCTCTCCGGATCTCATGGTTGAGCGTGCCAAGGCGATGGGTTGTCCAGCTTTGGGGCTTACCGACCATGGAGTTTTGTATGGGGCGATTGATTTCTATAAAGCGGCCAAAAAAGCCGGCATTAAGCCGATTATTGGATGCGAGATGTATATGGCTCAGAGGACGAGGTTTGATAAGACGGCGGGTATTGATAATAAGCCATTTCACGTCACGGTCCTGACGAAGAGCTATAAGGGTTATCAGAATCTGATGCAGCTGGTGACGAAGGCGAATCTTGAGGGTTTTTATTATAAACCCCGAATTGATCACGCGCTTTTGAGTGTTTATAAGGAAGATTTGATTATTTTGAGTGGCTGTTTGAATGGCGAGGTGAGCCGGGCGATTTTGTCTGATGACATGAAGTTGGCTCGCGAGGTGATTCAGTTTTATAAGGATACGATGGGTCCGGATCATTTCTATTTGGAAATCCAGGACAATCCCCTTCTTGAGCAACAGGCTGTTGTGAATAAGGCGCTGATTGCGCTGTCGAAAGAAATGGACGTGCCACTTGTGGCGACGGGTGATTCGCATTATGTGAAACCGGAGGAGGAACACTCTCACGATATTCTCTTGTCGATTCAAACCGGTACGAATATTTACGATGAAAACCGAATGAAGTTTTCTGGTGATTTTTCTTTGCGTACACCAGAAGAGATGAAAGAGGTATTTAAAGATACGCCCGAGGCGGTTACCAATACGGTCAAGATTGCGGACATGTGTAATATCGAGATTCCGTTTCATCAAAATTTGTTGCCGCACTACTCAACGCCGAATAATGAGGCGCCGGATGTGTATTTGAGGGAGTTGTGTTATGAGGGGTTGAATATGAGGTTTGATGGGGCGCCGCCGGAGGCGGCGCTAAAACAGCTCGAATATGAGCTCGGCATTGTTCATCAAATGGGATTTGATGCGTACTTCTTGATTGTGTGGGACTTCATCAAGGCCGCTCGAGAAAAAGGTATCGTGGTTGGCCCAGGTCGTGGATCGGCGGCCGGCTCACTTCTTTCGTATTCTCTTGGCATTACGCAGCTCAATCCAATGAAGTATGGACTGATCTTCGAGCGATTCTTGAATCCAGAACGTATCTCAATGCCTGATATCGACGTCGACTTCGCCGATGATCGACGCAGCGAGGTACTTGATTATGTTATTGAAAAATATGGTCGTGAGAATGTCGCCCAAATTATTACCTTTGGAACGATGGCTTCTAGGGCCGCTGTTCGTGATGTCGGACGCGCTCTCGGTTATCCATATGGAGAAGTTGATGCTGTGGCAAAAAAAATTCCACCACCACTTCAAGGAAAACACGTCCCGCTCACCGAGTCGATTGAAAAAGACCCCGAACTCAAAAGTCTCTATGAAAAAGATCCTCGAGCAAAAGCACTTCTCGATGATGCGATCGAGCTTGAAGGAACAGTTCGTCACGCTGGAACTCACGCGTGTGCGGTCGTTATCTCCTCAAAACCACTCGTAGAGTATACGCCTCTCCAGTTCGGCGCAGGTGAACATAAAGACGTGGTGACTCAGTACTCGATGAAACCGATTGAAGAAATTGGTCTCTTGAAAATGGACTTCTTGGGACTTAAGAACCTTACCATTATGGAAAAGACTCTTCTCAATATTCGAAAGTCACGAGGTATTGATATCGTCCTCGATCGAATTCCTATGGATGACGCGAAGGCGTTTGAGCTCTTGCAGAAGGGTGAAACGACGGGAGTCTTCCAGTTGGAATCCAGTGGTATGCGACGATATTTGAAGGAACTTATTCCAACTCGTTTCGAAGATATTATCGCGATGGTTGCACTCTATCGACCAGGTCCAATGGAGTGGATTCCGAGTTACATCAAAGGAAAACATCATCCAGAAACAGTTCACTATCAGGACAAGAGTTTCGAGACGATCCTCAATGAAACCTACGGTGTTGCGGTTTATCAGGAGCAGATTTTGCAGATTGCTCAGCAGTTTGCAGGCTACTCACTTGGTGAGGCGGACATTCTCCGAAAGGCTGTAGGTAAAAAAATTCTCTCGATGCTTGAAGAGCAAAAAGAAAAGTTTGTGCAGGGTGCGGTCGCAAAAGGCCACACGGCAAAACTCGCAGAAGAGGTGTTTAAGGAAGTCATCGAACCGTTCGCGGGTTATGGTTTCAACAAGGCTCATGCAGCATGTTATGCGATGATCGCTTACCAGACTGCGTATTTGAAGGGAAACTTCCCAGATGAGTTTATGACCGCTCTCCTCATGTGTGATCAGGGCGACATGGATCGAATTGCGATCGAAATTGAAGAGTGTGAGTCGATGGGAGTTCAAGTTCTTCCGCCATCTATCAACGAGTCTGAAGTTGACTTCACCTTAGTTGCTCCTGGAAAAATTCGTTTCGGTCTGTCTGCCGTGAAGGGTGTTGGAACGGCTCCTATTACTGAAATTCTCGACATTAGAAGAAAATTCGGACCATTTAGTTCGGTACAAAATCTGGCCGAGCGCGTGCCGCCAAATCTTATTAATAAGAAGTTGTTTACTGCGCTCGCCTACTGTGGCGCCTTCGAAGAAATTGGTGAACGCATGTCACTCGTTACGAACTTCGAGCGTATCATCGCTCATGCAAAATCACACCAGGGTGGTCAGGCGCAGGGTCAGATTGGTCTCTTTGATGAGATGGCTTCTGGTGATGCTCCTGAGTTTGTTCTTGAAAAAGTTAAGCCTGCTCTTCCGATGGACTGTCTTCGTTGGGAGAAAGAGTTTCTCGGACTCTATGTCTCCAGTCATCCACTTCAGGGACTTCGAAAGTATCTCTCGAAAAAAGTTCTCCTTACTGAAAAAATTACGAAAAAATACCTCGGGAAGAGCGTCCAGTTTTGTGGACTTATTACGAATACGAAAAAAATCTTTACCAAGTCTGGCGCCTACATGATGCAGTTTTTCTTGGAAGATCCAACTGGTCGTATCAACGCGGTCGTCTTTCCAAGGTCATATAATATGTTCGCTGAAAAACTCAAAGAAGATCACATCGTGATGATTACTGGACGACTCGATCTTCGCAGAAATGAGTACAACCTCAGTGTTGATAGCGTCTCTGCCGTTTCTCTTGAGAGTATGATTGAGCGAGCAAAAGAAGCCGGCATGTACGATCCAACTGAGCGCGTGAAACGTCAGATGATCGTCGCAGCTCCGGAAGAAAAAAAAGCTGAACGAACTTCTACCGATGACGAAGGTTTTATTGAGGAAGGTGGTCATGATGGCGCAGGTGGCGGTGCTTCCGGATCTTCAGGTTCTGACACCGAAATGCTCGGTCCAAAGATTATTGGTGATACGCTCGTCATAGTCGTTCCTTATCAAACCAAGCCCGAGATCATGAATTCCGTGAAAGTTATCCTCCTTTCTCACACTGGCGAGCATCCAGTTGAGGTTCATCTCAAAAATGGCAAAGAGGTCAAAAAAATTAAGCTTCCGTTTGGAGTTGGCTTCGACGGAACGATTCTCGACCAGCTCAAAGCTCTTTTCGAGCGGGAAAAAATAGGTTAATATTGGCCTCGAATTAACCCCGAGACCCTATGTATCGAAGTCATACTTGTTCAGAACTCAACGCATCACACGTTGGAAAGGAAGTCACTCTTGCCGGCTGGGTTCACCGTCGTCGAGATCATGGAGGACTTATCTTTATCGATCTTCGTGACCGATATGGACTTACTCAGGTGGTCATCGATCCTTCACAGGCAGCTGTTCACGGCATGGCTGAGGATGTTCGAAGTGAGTTTGTGTTGCAGGTAACTGGCTCTATTCGTAAGCGACCAGAAGGTTCTGAGAATAAAAATATGGTCACTGGTGAGATTGAACTCGTCGTTGCTGAGATGAAGATTCTCAACGCTGCAAAGACGACACCATTTGAAATCGACGTTCCGCAAGATCCAAACGAAGAACTCCGATTGAAGTATCGTTACCTCGATCTTCGACGTGAGCGTATGAAGAATAACATTGTCGTTCGTCACAAGATCGTGAAATCAATTCGCGATTACATGGATAAACACGACTTCGTTGAAATCGAAACTCCGATTCTTATCAAAGGAACGCCAGAAGGTTCACGCGAATATATCGTTCCTTCACGACTTTACGCTGGAAAGTTCTTCGTTCTTCCACAGTCTCCACAGCAGATGAAACAGCTTCTCATGGTTGCTGGTATGGATCGATACTTCCAGATCGCTCGATGTTTCCGTGATGAAGATCAGCGCGGTGACCGTCAGCCAGAGTTCACTCAGCTCGATGTCGAGATGTCATTTGTAGACGCAGAAGATGTCATGAGCTTGAACGAGGGTTTGATGATTGAACTCGTCGAGAAGTATGTTCCACACAAAAAAATGCTCAAGAAACCTTTCCCACGTTTGACTTGGAAAGAGGCGATGATGAAGTACGGATCTGATAAGCCAGACCTCCGATTTGGTATGGAAATTTGTGATGTGAGCGAGCTCGTTCGTGGCTGTGGATTCAAAGTTTTTGCCGATGCGGTTGCGCATGATGGCGGCGTCGTATTCGCTCTCAAAGTCGAGGGCGCTTCTGGTTTTACTCGCAAGCAAATTGACGATCTTACTGAAGTTGCAAAGGTTTACGGTGCAAAGGGTCTCGCATACATCATTATGGAAGAAGGTGGTGTGAAGTCCCCTATTGCGAAGTTTTTCTCAGAAGAAGAGATGGCGAAGTTGGTAAGTGCTACTGGCGCAAAAACTGGTGATATCGTCTTCTTCGGTGCTGATGAGTTTGACGTTGCAGCAACAGCTCTCGGTCAGGTTCGTCTCGCTTGTGGCGATACGCTCGGCCTCCGAAAGTCTGATGAGCTCGCCTTCTGCTGGATCTATGAGTTCCCACTTTTTGAGTACAGCAAGGAAGATAAGCGACTCGTTTCTGCACATCACCCGTTCACGGCTCCGATGTCAGAAGATGTCGCGATGCTCGACACGAACCCACGTGCAGTTCGTGCTAAGGCATACGATCTCGCGCTCAACGGTTCTGAAATTGGTGGTGGAAGTATCCGAATTCACGACGCAAAAGAACAGTCCAAGATCTTCGAAGTTCTCGGCATCTCTCCAGAAGACTGCGAACTCCGATTTGGACATATGCTCCATGCTTTCGAGTACGGCGCACCTCCACACGGTGGTATCGCTTGGGGAATCGACCGTCTCGTCATGATCTTCCGCGATGAACCAAATATCCGTGAAGTCATGGCATTCCCTAAGGACTCAAAGGCCAAGGATCTCATGATGGGCGCTCCATCTGAAATTCCAAAAGAACAGATCGACGAGATGCACATCGAGATTGCGGAGGAAGACGACGAAGAGATTTAATTTTTCTTCTAGCTCCGAGCACAACTCTCCCCTACAATGCTGCCATGGTTATTGAACAACATGAGCAGTTTACGAGGGCGATCGATTTGATGGAGAACACCCATCGTAGCGTTTTTCTTACGGGTAAGGCCGGAACGGGAAAGTCGACGTTACTCTCGTACTTCATGAAGCATACGAAGAAGAATGTTGTCGTGCTCGCGCCTACGGGCGTTGCGGCGCTCAATGTTCAGGGTGAGACGATTCACTCGTTCTTTGGATTTATGCCGAACATGACCGTTGATAAGGCGAAGAAAAAGGGTGCGAAGGCGACGAAGAACGAGCTCTATACACTTCTGACGACGATTATTGTCGATGAGGTATCGATGGTTCGTGCCGACCTTGCCGATTGCATGGATCAGTTTCTCAAGGCCGCTCGAAAAAACAAAGAGCCTTTTGGTGGCGTCCAGATGATCTTTATTGGAGATCTCTACCAGCTCCCGCCGATTGTAATGACTCACGAAAGAGATTTCTTTGAGGAGTTTTATCAGAGTCCATGGTTCTTCCATTCGAAGGCGGTAACTGATGAGCGGTTCTTTATGGATCTCGTCGAACTTGATAAAATTTATCGACAAAGTGATGATAATTTCATCGAACTTCTCAATGCGATTCGCGTGAATACTGTTACGGATCGGCAAATTAACGCGATCAATATGCGCGTTCTCACGGGTTCATCCGAACATGACGACAGCATTCACCTTACTTCTACGAATCAACTCGCAGCAGATATTAACGATGCACGCCTCGCACAACTCAAAACCCCGGCATGTCATTTTACAAGTACGATCAAAGGAAACTTTGATATGAAACAGTACCCTACCGATCAGGCACTCACGCTCAAAGTCGGCGCGCAGGTCATGTTTGCAAACAACGATATGGATGGCCAGTGGGTTAATGGAACCGTCGGACAGGTCACGGAAATTCTCTCACGTGCGGTGATTGTGAAAATTCATGGAGGCAAGGAAGTTCACGTCACGCCTCACGAGTGGAAACTCTACAGGTATGAGTATGACTCTTCTTCGAAGTCGCTTTCTCAAAAAAGCGCCGGTGCCTTTGAGCAGATTCCTTTGAAACTCGCCTGGGCGATTACGATTCATAAAAGTCAGGGTAAGACGTTCGACAAAGTCGTCATCGATCTTGGAAATGGAAGCTTCGCCTCGGGTCAGACCTATGTGGCACTCAGTCGTTGCCGCACTTTTGAAGGAATTCGCCTAAAAAAGCCCATCCGAAAGAGCGACGTCCGTGTCGACCGCCAAGTCCACAAATTCCTCACCGAGTACGAGAGGGAGACCTTTGAGAGGATTTAATCGCCAACAATCGAAAAGGTCAAAACTAAATCTTCTTTCCCTGTAACCATGGCTGACAACGGAGATTTCTTATCGATGTATTGGGATCGACAGTGAATAGGAGCGGATTAGAATTATGCCAAAGTATACTCAGCACAAAATCAGCTACTTTTGAATCTTTAAAGGCGTATATATTCATATCATCCACCGTCTTTCTACGATCCATAGCTTCTATGCCTGATGGAATACAATGTTTTGCTGACATAATATCTAACCCTTGCCCCTCGTATTTTTTTTCATAAAGCCTGATCATTTCTTGGTTCTTTTGACTTCCAGCTTGTTTATTTTTTGGATCGACATAATAAATACCCTCATCTACCTGCATGATACCGACGTCAGCCGTAAGGCCAAATTCCCATTCTTTTGCTCCTACTTTCTCCCATCCTATGCCCTCGATAATGTTACGACCTTTGTTCATATTCATAGCCTTCATAAGATCCATAGTTTTTATCGGTGGAATAAACTTCAACCTTATCTCACCATATGCCGCGAGGTTTTCGAGCGTTTTACCTGGAAGGCTGTTGAGCCAAGCACTGACTTCTTGTTTTGTCTGGATACCTTTGGTTGGAATTTTGAGCTTAGTCCATACTGCAACACTCGAGTCATACTGAGCAAGAACTTTTTTCATAATTTCAGCCTGTCGCGGAGTCCGAGTAATCGATGTTGCAAGTTTAGGATCACTCACTGCTGATTGAGTGCGTACAGAGTCTGCAACTCCAGCTATTGTCCTCAAAAGAGTTGGATGAATAGGAGTTTCCGATGGCTTAGCTTGATTCTGACGCAAAGAAGATAGAGTCTCCATGAGAGCTGCCTTTGTACGTGGACCAAAATATCCATATCCTTTATCGCTCTGCTGACGAACAATTCCGCGAGCTATCTGGAACTTTCCAAGAGCTTCTTTTGTTATAGGTCCGAAATTTCCAGTAGGCGTAC
>Ga0172380_10002502_pt1 | contig 27960 bp, 30 predicted proteins | sample Leawe162metaG_FD_119747 | JGI IMG/M metagenome (GOLD analysis project Ga0172380, IMG submission 119747) | Leachate microbial communities from a municipal landfill in Southern Ontario, Canada - Leachate well 162 metaG | ecosystem: Engineered > Solid waste > Landfill > Unclassified | place... | reverse complement strand
TCGACCTTCCGCGCGAAGCTTGGTGCTCGCCAGAACCAGCTGGAGACGGCGATCAACAGCGTGGGCGTGTCGGTGGAGAACCTGAGCGCGTCCGAGTCCCGCATCCGCGACGCGGACATCGCGCAGGTGTCCTCCGAGATGGTGTCGCGCCAGATCATGCAGCAGGCCGGCGTGTCGGTGCTCGCCCAGGCGAACTCCGCTCCGCAGGCGGTCCTCAAGCTGATCGGCGGCTAGCCCCCGGGCGCGCCGCAGAAACGAGGCACGAAGCACGGGATGCGCCCGAACGGGCGACTCGGACCGGCCCCCGCCGCAAGGCGGGGGCCTCTTCGTGCCCGCCGCCCGCGAGCGTACGATGCGCACGCGGGAGTTCCCCGATGCCCCCGCCCGCGCCGCTCCGACACACTGCGAGGCAGGAGGCTGCCCATGTCCCTGCTCGAAGAGGTGCAGCAGCAGTACGAGACGCTGCCCTATCCCCAGCGGGATCCCGAGCGCGAGCTCGAGGCGCTGGTGCAGCCCTCGATCTCGGAGCTGCCGCGCATCCTGGAGGCCTTCTGGGGCGGCCGCCGGGCCGTGGATGGCGGGTTCCGCGTACTGGACGCGGGGTGCGGCACCGGCGACAACACGGTCTTCCTGGCCGAGCAACTGCGTGGAACCGGGGCGGAGATCGTGGCGCTCGACTTCTCGTCGGCGTCGCTCGAGATCGCCGCGCGCCGCATCGAGCGGCGCGGCCTGGAGGCGAACGTGCGCTTCGTGCTGTCGCCGCTGGAGGCGGCGCCCGCGCTGGGCATCGGACCGTTCGACTTCATCGTTACCACCGGCGTCCTGCACCACCTGTCTTCGCCCGAGGCGGGGCTGGCCGCGCTGCGCGACGCGCTGAAGCCGGACGGCGGCATCGGCGTCATGGTGTACGCGCGCTACGGGCGCGAGCCGGTGTACGCGATGCAGGCGCTGATGCGCCACCTGGCGCCGCGCACCCTGCCCGAGGCGGAACGGCTGCGGGTGCTGCGGAGCACGCTGGCGTCGCTGCCTCGCGAGCACCGCGTGCTGCGCGGGCTGATGGACACGCCGATGTTCCGCCACGAGATCGAGGCCAGCGACGCCGGTGCGTACGATCTGCTGCTGCACACGCAGGACCGCGCCTACACCGTCCCGGAGGTCTACGCCTGGCTGGCTGGCGCCGGGATGACCCTGCGCGCCTTCAGCGTGCCTCGTCGCTACGAGCCGGCGACGTACCTCCGCGACGCGCGGGCGGCCGCGCTGCCGGATGCGCAGCGCCACGCCGTCGCCGAGCTGCTGCACGGCGCGATGCCCAAGCACGAGTTCTACGCCGCTCCCGCGTCCGCCGCGGCGCCGCCGCCCATCCGGTCCGATGAGCCGGCGGCGCGTCCCGCGTGGTCCAGCTGGAGGTTCGCGGAGGTACTGGCCCCGGCGCTCCAGCGACCCGGCAACCAGCTGCGCTTCACCTTCGGCGAGGAGCGCGATGTGCCGCTCGGTGGCGACGCGATCACGCGGCGCCTGCTGGGCGCGATCGACGGACAGCGCGACGTCGCGAGCATCCTCGAGGCGGCTTCGCGACTCCCGGAGCGGCCCTCGGCGCGACAGGTGCTGCGCCGCTGGGTGGAGAGCGCGGACGCGCTGCGTGCCGTGGGCGCGCTCTCCATGCACCTGCCGCTGCATTCGCCCCTGCATCTGCCCGCGTAGCGGGTCGCCTCGCGCATTGGGAACGAAGTCAGCGCCGTCTCAGGGCGGGCGCACCGGGACGTCAGCGGAGCGCCCGAGCAGGCGCGTGCGTCCGCCGATGATCAGGCATGGCGCTCTCCACTCCGTGCGATGCCTGCAACCGCCCGCTCAGTGACGAGCTCGTCACGGTGCGCATCTCCACGCTCTCCGTGGTGCCCGGGGCACCGGCGGCGCACCGGCTGGTCTTCGCGGAGCGGCCGAGCGACTTCCTGCTCTGCCCGGCGTGCGCGGAGACGCTGGATGCATACGTCCGGTACGTGGAGTTGAACCACGGCGTTCCGTCCGAGGCGGCAGGATAATCGTCGATGGCGAACTTCGAGGCCTGCGATCTCTGCTACCGCTCGCTGAGCGTGAGACTCGTCGACATCCAGATCTCGCCCGCCACCCTCGTGCAGATCTCGGACGAGGGCGACGTGGCGCACCGGACGCGCGGGCTGCGCGACTACCGCCTCTGCGATCACTGTGGCGGGTTCCTGCTGGAGGTGATGCGGGAGATGACCCGGGCCGCGCGCGCGGAGCGGGCCGCACACGTCGAACGGGCGGAGGGGACCGCGGAGGGTGCGGCCTGACGGGCCGGTGATCAGGACGAGTCGAGACTCGGCGCCCTCGTCAGCCGGGGCCCTCGTCAGCCGGCCCTTGTCAGCGGGGCCCGCCACCCGGCATCTGATGCGGTGGTACCATGCGGCGGTTTCCGCTGGAGGGGCCATGGCCGACGCATCCATCGACTCGCGCGAGTTCCGCAGCACCATGGGGCACTTCGCCACCGGGGTGACGGTGGTGACCACGCAGGTCCGCCACCAGCGTCGAGGGATGACCGCCAACTCCTTCACTTCCGTGTCACTTCACCCGCCGCTGATTCTGCTGTGCGTGGATCACAGCGCCTCGATGCGCCCCTTCCTGGAGGCCTCGGAGGCGTTCGCGATCAACATCCTCGCCGCCGATCAACGCGCCACCTCCGAGGCCTTCGCGCGCCGCGGTCAGAACGAGGCGGTGATGAGCGGCGTGCCCTTTCACGACGGCCCGCTGGGGTCGCCGATCCTGGAGGGCGTGCTCGCGTGGGCGGAGTGCCGCATGGAGGCGCAGTACCCGGGGGGCGATCACACGATCGTCGTCGGCCGCGTCGAATCGATCGCCATCGAGCGCCCGGGGGACGAGCCGCTGGTGCACTACCTGGGCGGCTACCGCGGCCTCGGCGGCATGATCGAGCCGTGAGCGCCCTGACGGGGTCTGCATTCAGGGACCTGCGGAGGATCGATGCGGGCCGTCCCGCATACGGGATGGGCTCCCGCAGCCGCTAGGCTGGCCTCGTGGGTCTCGAAGCGATCAGCCCGGTTGGCACCTCCTCGCCCGTGGTGCGGGTCGATGCCGCGGCGCCCGCGCAGGCGGGTGGGCCGGGGTTCGCCGCTGCCCTGCAACGCCAGCTGGAGCAGCCGCGCGCGGAGATCGCGCACGTGCGCGCCGAGGTGTCCGCACTGCGGGACGGCGGCGCGCTTCGCCGGCGCCCCGGGACGAGCCCGGGCACGGCAGCCGGCGACTTCCTGAACAGCACCGCATCGGCACCAATGTCGCCCGCGCAGGTCGCCGCGTTCCTCGCGGGGCAGGCCACGGGCGACGCCGCCGACCCGTACGGGTGGCGCGAGATGTCCCGGCAGATCGGCGACTCCGTCATCGGTCCCGGGTACGGCGCGCTCTTCGAGCGGCAGATCCAGCAGGAGTCCGGCTTCGCCCCGGACGTCGTCACGGGCCAGCGGAGGTCGTCCGCCGGTGCGGAGGGCATCGCGCAGCTCATGCCGCAGTACTACCCGCACATCAACCGCACGGATCCGGGGCAGTCGCTGTCCGCCGGGGCGCAGTCGATGCAGCAGTACCTGCGCGCCTGGCAGGGCGACGTCCGGAAGGCGCTCGCCTCCTACAACGCGGGACTGGGGCGGGTGCAGTCCGCCGTCGCGTCGCGCGGCGCTGCCTGGGAGGCGGCCCTGCCGCAGGAGACCAGGGACTACCTCGTGGCGATTGTGGGCAGCACGCGACCGGTCTTCTCGCCGGTGCCCGGGGCCGGTGGCGTCACCTCGGCGCTGCTGCGGGCCGGCCTGTCGGGGTCGCAGCCGGGGCTCGCGGGGAGCCTCCGCGCGCTGGGCGGCCTGAGCGAGCCGGCCTCGTAGCCCGCACGAGTGCGCTTCGCTCGAACACCCCGTTCGCTCGAACACCGGGCGGTCTGCTACGATCACGTTCTCCGCGTGCGCGGATGCCGATGGTGGGTGTGGCCTAGCGGTTAGGGCGTCAGGTTGTGGCCCTGAAGATCGGGGGTTCGAATCCCCTCACCCACCCCATCGCCCCTGCCCGGGACTGACCGACCCCCGGCAGCGGTGCCCTCCAGAGTCCCGCTGCACACCGTTCGAGGGGGCCAGTGATGCGTCGAAGTACGGTCTTCCCTGCGATCGCGGTGTTCCTGGCGGTCTTCGCCGTCGCGGCGGCGGGGTTCGTGGCCTCCCGCGTGAAGGGCGGCAGCGGCGGCGACGCGATCACCACCATGGCCGAGCGCTGGCTGCGCGACGATGCCACCAGCGGCGTCGAGGTGTACCCCGGCATCATGCCGCCGGTCCTGGACCAGATCCTGAATGCGGGGGTCACCAATCCGGCGGATCGCATGTCCCTGCCCGTCCACCCACAGGCCAGGCTCCTGGGCTCCTCGTACATCCACCAGTCGGACGGCACCGACCTGGTGTGGCTCATGTACGACGTGGAGGGCGACCTCGCAGCGGTGTCGCAGGCGGTGGCCGCGCAGTTGAACGCCTCCCCGTGGCAGGTCAACGGGGGGTTGGCCGAGAGCACGCAGCGCGTGGTCCGGTTCCAGAACAACCGCCTTGCAGACGTCGAGGGCTCGGTGGTGGTGCGGCTGGACCCGAACGCGCCGGACTACCGCCTGACGGTCTCGCGCGGCGGCGCCGAGACCACGCTCCACGTGAAGATGACCGCGCTTACGCCCACCCTCGGCGGGGCCACGGAGCAGAACCTGACGGTCACCCGCGTCGACCCCGGTCCGGCACAGGAGGCGGGGCTCAAGAAGGGCGACCGCATCGTCCGCGTCAACGACACGGCGGTGAAGAGCCCGCCGGAGCTGGGGGCCGCACTGCAATCCGCGGCGAACACGGGGACGCCTCGATCCGCGCTCACGTACATCCTCGCCTCGCGGGCGCAGGATACCGAGGCTGCGCCCGCGTCCGCGTACGTGCCGCCGGCGAAGCCGCTGACGCTGCCGGAGAAGTTCCCGGCGCCGCAGGCCTGGCAGGGGCTCTCGGTGGTTCGCTACGCATGGGGCCAGCAACAGGGCGCCACAGCGTACCAGGCCTCGATGATCTCGAAGGATGGCGCGCCGGCGGTCGCGGGCCGCGTGCGCGACGGGTTGAAGGCGGCCGGCTGGCAGATCACGAACGACACGGCGGTTGGCTTCGCGACGCAGCTCCAGATCGCGAACGCGACCGATGGCCTCGCCGGACAGGTCTCGATCGACGAGTATCCCGAGGACTCAGCGTACGTCGAGGTGATAGTACAGATTCAGAGCGGGCAGTCCGCGGGGAGACCCTGATCTCCTTCTCCCCCGGGGTGGGGAATGATGGCTCGGTCCGGAGCAGCGCACAGCCCGACACCCTCGGCGTGCGGATTCCCTGCTCCGCGACCGAGGAGGCCCGATGCCGCTCCAGATCAACACCAACGTTGCGGCGCTGAACGCGCAGCGGAACCTCTCCTCCACCAACCGCAGCCTGGGCGTCCTCTTCGAGCAGCTCTCCAGCGGCCTGCGCGTGAACCGTGCCGCCGACGATGCCGCCGGGCTCGCCATCTCCGAGAAGATGCGCGCGCAGATCCGCGGCATGCAGCAGGGCCAGCGCAACGCGCAGGACGGCATCTCCATGCTGCAGACCACGGAAGGCGCGCTCAACGAGGTCCACTCCATCCTCCAGCGCGTGCGCGAGCTCTCGGTGCAGGCCGGCAACACGACGCTCTCCTCCAGCGACCGCCAGGCGATCGGCGAGGAGATGCTCGCCCTGAAGTCCGAGATCGAGAACATCGGCACGCGCACCCGGTTCAACGGGCAGCAGCTGCTGAACGGATCGCTCGCGGTGACCCTGGACGCCGCCACCTCCACCGCGGACGACGTGACGGCCACGGCGAACGGGGCGACGGTCAGCGTCTCCACCGTCGACGTGGGGAGCGCGCTCGGGTCATCCTCGTACACGCTGGCGGCGTCCGGCGCGGATCTGACGCTCTCCCATGATGACGGCACGGGCTACGTGGTCTCCCAGACGATCACGGTGAACGCGATGGGGGCCAACGCCGAGCAGTCGCTGACCTTCGACCGGCTGGGCGTCGTCATCGACGTGGTGCACGACGCCAACGCCGGCAACGTCACGGGCGCGACGATCGCTGCAGCCTTCGACGCCAGCACCATCGACACCACGGCCTCCTCGACCGCCACCTTCCGCGTCGGCGCGGACAGCGGCGACAACATCGCACTGGCGTTCGAGGACATGCGGGCCTCGGCGCTGGGGGATTCGAACAAGCTGAGCGACCTGATCCCGGACAACAACGCGGTGAGCACCAACGCGAAGGCGGACACGCTGCTGACGGCGGTGGACGCCGCGATCGCGCAGGTTTCCACGTTCCGCGCGAAGCTGGGCGCCTCCCAGAACCAGATGGAGCACGCGGTCAACAGCGTGGCGGTGTCCGTGGAGAACCTGAGCGCCTCCGAGTCCCGGATCCGGGACGCGGACATCGCCATGGTGTCCTCGCAGCTGGTGGCGAAGCAGATCATGCAACAGGCCGGCGTGGCCGTGCTGGCGCAGGCGAACACGGCGCCGCAGGCCGTCCTGCAGCTGCTGAAGAGCGCATAGCCGGAGCCGATGACGCCGTGGAACGCCTCGACTGCCGCCGTGCCGCGGATCCGGCGCGGGACCTTCAGCCGCTGAAGATGCGGCCGATGATCACGGCAGGGACGGTGTGCCATGCCAGAACTGCGTGTCGATCACGCCTCGCTGCTCCCGAACGGGACGCCCTCGGTCAGTCCGGACCAGCGGCGTCGCCAGGGTGCACGCCAGCAACAGCACGGCGGCGGGCAGTCCCGCCCCGGCGCGGAGGAACTCGCGGTCGCCCTGGACGGGCGCCAGCAGCTGTCGGCTCGCTTCGAGCAGGACGCGGACGGCCAGCCGCTGGTGCGCGTGTTCGACCGCGAGCGGGGGGAGACCGTCGCGCTGCTGACTCCCGAGGAGCTGCGGGCGCTGGCGGAGCAGACCGGGCTGCCGCCGGGCATGCTGATCCACGTCTCGTCCTGAGCGCGGCAAAGAAGAGGCGGGCGTAGATGGTCAGCTCGAGCGCGGGCGTCAGCTCCAGCTCCGGCCGGATCACCTTCGGTGGTCTCGCCTCGGGCATCGACACGAACTCGATCATCACCGCCCTGATGGGCATCCAGCAGCGTCCGATCACGGCGATCCAGAAGCGCGTCAGCTCTGTACAGACGCGCATCGAGGCCTACGGCTCGCTCTCTTCCGCGATCTCGGCGCTGATGACGGCGGCCGCCCCGCTAAAAGACCCCGCCACCTTCTCGCAGCGCACAGCCTCCGTGCTGGCGCAAACCGCGGACGCGAACAAGATCTCGGCATCCGCCTCCGCGGGCGCCGCCCTCCAGGGCTTCACCTTCGAGGCGATCTCGAAGGCCACTGCCACCACCGTCACCAGTCCGGCGGCGCTAGGCCTGCCGGTGTCCTCGGCGGTCCCGCTCGACGAGGCCGGGTTCGGCACGGAGATCGTCGCGGGGACGTTCTCCATCAACGGTCAGGCGTTCACGATCGACGCCGCAACGGCCTCCACGTACGAGAGCGGCGCCGCGGTCGGGACCACGGTTTCGCAGACCGCGCATCTCGTCGATGCCGGCTTCGACCTGGTGCCGACGAGCGGATCGATCGTGGTCAACGGCGAGACGATCAGCATCGATGTCGACGCGGACTCGCTGAACGACGTGATCGCGCGCATCAACGCCTCCGAGGCGGGCGTGACCGCCAGCTTCGACGCGACGACGAAGATGCTTCTCCTGACCGCGGACGAGACCGGACCGAGTGCGATCACGATCGCCGATGCCGGCGGCGGCACGTTCCTCCAGTCCATGAACATGCTGGACGGCGGCGGCGGGAACGTCGGGACGATCACCGCCGGCACCGATCTCATCTCGCTGGACGACGTGATCTCGCAGATCAACGCGGCGGGGCTCGGCGTCACGGCCACCATCGAGAACGACTCGCTGGGGCACCCGAACCTGCTGCAGCTCACGTCCGCGACCACCATCCAGCTCGGATCGGGCGGCGACACGAGCAACTTCCTGTCGGTCACCAGCCTGCTCCAGTCCCCCACCGGCACCACGCGGACCAGCGTGGTCGGACTGGGCCAGGTGCAGCCCTCCGCCAACCTCGAGGATGCCCGACTGGCCACGTCGCTCAGCGGCTCTTCGGGCTCCTTCAAGGTGAACGGCGTCGAGGTGACGTGGGACGCCACCGTCGACTCGCTCCAGAACATCCTCACGCGCATCAACTCGGCTGGCGCGGGCGTCACGGCGACCTACGACGTGTTCAGCGATCAGATGCACCTGGTGTCCAACGACACCGGTTCGACGGCGATTGGACTGGAGGATGTCAGCGGGAACCTCCTCACGGCCACCGGCCTGCTCGGCACGACGCAGGCCACGGGGTCGAGCGCGTCCTACAAGATCAACGGTGGCCCGGTCCGCTACTCGACGTCGAACGTGATCACGGATGCCGTCGCGGGCATGTCGGTGACGATTTCGGACATCCCCAGCGCGGCGGTCACGATCAACGTCAACCTCGGGGCGCAGGCCGTGCAGACGGCGGTGAGCAACTTCGTCTCCACGTACAACAAGACCACCACGCTGATCCGCGATCTGACGAAATACGACGCCGAGAACGGGTACAACGGCCTGCTCTTCGGCGATGCCACCGTGCAGCGCCTGGAGGCGCAGATGCGGTCGACGCTGACCGGGTACCAGTCCGGCATGCCCGGCGGGCTGCGGTCGCTCTCGGACGTCGGGCTGACGTTTGGCGCGATCGGCTCGGCGGTGGGATCCACCAACGACCTCGTCGTGGATGCGGCGAAGCTGGGGGCGAAGCTCACCGCCGACCCGGACGCCGTGGGCAAGCTGCTGACCGCGTTCACCGCGGGCGCGTCCCTCGACGCCGGCGGCACCGGCATGATCGCGTCCATCAGCGGAACGCCGACGGCCGCCACCAAGGCTGGGCGCTACAGCATCATCACAGACGTCGATGGCGACGTGCAGGCCACCTTCCAGGCCAACGACGGGTCCGCGCCGTTGATCACCACGGGGGTGTTCACCGCCGGCGGGACGAACACCTCGCTCATCCCGGGGGTGACGATCACCGCGAAGGGCGTGATCACCGCCGGCACGGACCTGGTCACCATCACCGGCGTGCAGCAGGGCTTCGGCAAGTCGATCTACGAATACCTGAACTCGGTCGGCCGATCCGGCGGACTGCTGTCGACCAGATCGGACGGGCTGCAGTCGCAGATCACGGATCTGAACAATCAGATCGACACCATGACGGCGCGCCTGACCGTGAAGGAGCAGCAGCTGGTCTCCAAGTTCAGTGCCATGGAGCAGGCGATCCAGCGCATCCAGTCGCAGGGCACGCAGCTGACGAACATCATGGCGCAGCTCTCGAACTCGAAGTCGTCCTCGTAGGGGCGCGGAACGGGATCAGCGTTTCCCCGATCGAGGCGCGTCCCGTTCGTCCGATGCTCAGTACACAGGCAAGTGAGCCGCGAGCCCCACGCCCGCGGCGCCGAAGTGCTGATGAAGGGCGGGCGGGCTCATGATGAGAGCAACGGGATACGAGGCGTACCTGCGTGTTCAGACCGAAACCTCGAGCCCGGGGCAGCTCATTGCGCTGCTGTACGACGCGATGATCCGCAGCCTGGACCGCGCGAGGGAGGGGCTGGCGCAACGCGATGTGGAGAAGGCCCACGAGCCGCTGCTGCGCGCGCAGGACATCGCCCTGGAGTTGATCGTCAGCCTGAACATGGACGATACCGGCGAGGCCGGCGCCATGGCCCGGCAGCTCGCGCCGCTCTACGAGTACATGTACCGCCGCCTGCTGGACGCCAGCGTCCACAAGGACGTGGAGGCCGTGGACGAGGTGCGCCGCCTGCTGGTGCCCGTGCGGGAAGCATGGGCGGATGCCCTGGAACGACTGTCACGCCAGTCGGCCGCCGCGCCGACCATGCACCAGACGGGTGGACGCCGTGGCTAGACCGCTTGCCGCGCAGCAGTTCGACGTGCTGCGCCAGATCTTCGATCTCTCTCGCGCCCAGCGGAGCTGCATCGAGCGGGAGGAGTTCGACCGCCTCGCGGCGATGATGCAGGAGCGCGACATGCTCCTGGCGGAGCTCCAGCGGCTGGCGGACGAAGAAGCTGCGATGCCGATGAACGTCGTGACCTTCCCGACGGCCGAGGACCGCGCGCAGCAGGACTCGCTGGCGCTGGACACGGTGATCAAGGGCATCCTGGAGCACGACCGGACGAACGAGTCGATGCTTGCCGAGAAGATGCGCCTGATCATCGAGGAGCTCCCCACGTTCCGGCAGGGCCAGCGGGCCATCGCCGGCTACCGCTCGGCGAATCCCGAGACGTCGTCCTTCATGAACCGGGTCTCCTGACGATACTCAGGGAAACCCCGATCCGCCGCACCCGGCGGACGGGGCTTCCCCGGGCAGGAGACCTCGATGGCAGCACGGGCCCATGCCCTGCGCACGCCGCCGCGCAGGCGCTCCGGCGTCTCCGCGGTCGGCGGCTTCACCGTGGGCCTGCTGGCCGTGTCGTCCGCCTTCCTGTTCGCCGGATCGGGCGACTCGACGGGGCCGATGAGCGAGGCGGCGGAGATCGCTGCGCGGGCGGCGGGCGCCCGGATCGCCGCCCAGCCGGCGGCGCGTCCCTCGAATGCGGTCGCGTCCGTGCCCGCGTTCGGGCCGGCCTCACCCCAGGCGTTCGGCCCGGACGGCACGCTGTTCTCACCCCAGTCGGCGACGCGCGTGGTCATTCGCTCCATCGGCGTTGACGCGCCGGTGCGGCCGGTGGGGTATGTCTTCCAGAACGGCCAGCTGGAGTATGACGTCCCACGCATGGACGCCGGCGAGTACGTCACCGGCGCGCAGGTGGGGAAGCCCGGGAACGCCGTCATCGGCGGGCACGTGTCCAGGCGAGGCGTGCCCGGGGTCTTCGCGAAGCTGCCGCAGGTGGCCGCCGGCGACGTCGTGGAGGTCTATCGCGGCGACCGAATCTTCCGATACTCCATTACAGAGATCCGTATCGTCGCACCGGATGCGACGAGCGTGATGAGTCAGACGCACGAAGCGACCTTGACGCTCATCACCTGCTTCCCGGACGCGCAGTACCAGGACCGCCTGGTCGTCGTCGGGAGGCTGTTGTAGGGCAGCAGGGCAGTGGTCCGCCGTGTACCTCCCGGTGCCGCGGCGCGTACACTGGTTTCGCGGAGGTGTCTGCTTGGAGATTGACCGCACGTCTGCGGCCCGACCGCAGCCGATTCGACCCATCGACGCGTCGATGACGCCCACCCCGGCCGGTGACGGCGAGGGTCCTGAGCCACGCCTCGACCGCATCGAGCTGAGCCCCGAGGCGCGCGAGATCAGCGCCGAGCCCGACGCCGCGCGGGAGGCCCTGCTGGCCGCGCTCCGCGCGCGCATCGATGCAGGCACGTACCGCATCGATGCCAGCGGCGTGGCTCGACGGATCGTGAACCGCGAGGACCTCTAGGGCGCGATCCTCGCCCCGCTGCTGCACGCGCGTCTCGCACGCTGGTAATGGGCGCGCGCGCGGAAGCCCTTAGGGCGAGGCCACGCGCGGATCGCGGGGAGTCCCCCATACGGAGAGCCTGTGGCCGCTCCTACGCTCAACGGCGTAGTCGGGAGCGGCCATGGCAGTGTTTCTTCGGCGGATGACTGATTCGTGGCGCGGCCTCTCGCCGGTGCGCAAGGGGCTGCTCACCGGCAGCGCGCTCGCGCTCGTCGCGGTGGTCGTCGGCGCGTACACGTGGTCCTCGCAGGTCACGTACGCCACGCTGTATTCCGGCCTGGATGCCTCCGATTCCGGGGCGATCGTCCAGGAGCTCGTGGCGGCGGACACGCCGTACCAGCTGGAGGCCGGGGGATCCACGGTCCGGGTGCCGCAGGCGAAGGTCAACGACCTGCGCGTGCAGTTCGCCTCCAAGGGCATGCCGGCCGGCGGACACACCGGCTTCGAGGTGTTCAGCGGCAACTCCTTCACTGCGACCGACTTCGTGCAACGCCTGAACTTCCAGCGCGGCCTGCAGGGCGAGCTGGAGCGCACGCTGGAGGCGTTCCCCGCCGTCCAGAAGGCGCGCGTGCACGTGGTGATGCCGCAGAGGTCCCTGTTCAAGAACGATCAGCAGCCCGCCACGGCATCCGTGGTGCTGGCGATGTACCCCGGCCGCGCCCTGCAGGAGAACGAGGTGGCCGGGATGGCCCACCTGGTCGCCGGTGCCGTGGAGGGGCTGGATCGCGAGCACATCACGATCCTCAACACCGCCGGCAAGATGATCTATGACGGCGCCACGCAGGGGACGGCCGACGGCTTCGGAACGGCCTCCTCGCAGATGGGCGTGCAGGCCGAGTACGAGCGCGCGATCGCCTCGAGCGTGCAGTCGATGCTGGACCGCACGCTGGGGCCCGCGAAGGCTGCGGTGAACGTGCGCGCCGCGCTCAACTTCGACCGGATCGAGACGCAGACGGAGAAGTACACGCAGCCGGAGAAGACCAACGCGCGGTCCACGAAGACCGTGAAGGAGGCCTACACCACCGGCGCGGGCACGACCCCGGGCGAGATCCCGGGCGCGCTGGCCAACGTCCCGGGCGCGAACGCCAACCTGCCGGGCAGCGACACGACCGCCACGAGCAGCACCGGCGGCACCAACTACGAGCGCACGGAGGCGACCTCCAACTTCGAGCTGGACAAGACGCTGACGAAGCAGGTCGCGGCGGCCGGGGGCGTGCAGCGGCTCTCCGTGTCCCTGCTCCTGGACGAGTCCATCCCCGAGGAGCGCGCGAAGGCGCTCCAGGACAGCGTGGCCGCGGCCGCCGGGATCAACAAGGACCGGGGCGACACCATCGTCGTCACCCGCGTGCCCTTCGACCGCAGTGCGATCGACGAGGCGACGAAGGCGTTCAGCGCGGACGCGACGCGCGACATGATCTTCTCGTACCTCCGCCTCGCGCTCCCCGTGCTCGCGTTGGTCGCGACGTTCGTGTTCGCGCGCATGCTCATGCGCTCCCTCGGCCGCCGCGGGGCGGCATCGTACGGCGCGATGCCGGATGGCTACGCGGGGGCGCTTCCCGGCCCGGGCGGCATGGCCGCTCTCCCGCCGGACGTGGCGGTGGGCGCCATCCGCGCGCTGCCACAGCCCGCGCTCGAGGACGTGAAGCGCAGCGAGCTGGAGGTCTCCGTGCAGCGCATGGCGCATTCGCACCCGGAGACCGTCGCCGAGGTCGTCCAGTCCTGGCTCAGGGAGTAGTCCGTACCCATGGCAAGCACCGCCGAGAAGAAGCCCGGTCACATGTTCGAGGATGCGCACGGCCGCAAGCGCGCCGCGGCGCTGCTGATCGCGCTGGGGCCGGAGCTCGCCGCGGAGGTGCTGCGCGAGCTCCCGTACGAGGACATCGGCCGGCTGACGTGGGAGATCGTCGGCATCGGCTCGCTGTCCGCGGCCGAACGTGAGGACATCCTCGCGCACTTCTACGAGGCGGCGCTGGGCCGTGACTTCGTCTCCGTCGGCGGCCTGGAGTACGCGCAGGAGATGCTGGAGAAGGCGGTCGGCAAGGAGAAGGCCAGCGAGATCACCTCGCGGCTGGGCAAGCACGCCGGCTCCAAGCCGTTCATGTTCCTGCAGCAGGTGGACACGAAGGACCTGGTGAACTTCCTGCAGGGCGAGCACCCGCAGGTGATCGCGCTGATCCTGGCGTACCTGCCGTCCGAGAAGGCCTCCGAGCTGCTCTCCAACCTCCCCGACACGATCCAGACCGAGGTCTCAGTGCGCGTCGCCATGATGGAGCGCACGACGCCGGAGGTGCTGGAGGACGTGGAGACCGTGATCCGCGCGCGCCTGGGGAGCATCTTCTCGCCGCGCGCCGATCTGACGTCCGCCGGCGGCATCGACTCCGTGGTGGAGCTCCTGCGCCGCGTCGACCTCGCCACCGAGCGCGTCATCCTCGAGGGCCTGGAGCGCACCGATCCGGAGACGGCGAACGAGGTGCGCAAGCGCATGTTCGTCTTCGAGAACATCACCCTGCTGGACGACCGCGCGATCCAGCGCGTGCTGCGCGAGATCGACAGCAAGGATCTGGGCCTCGCGCTCAAGGGCGCGACCGAGGAGGTCCGCGGCCGCGTCATCCACAACATGTCCGAGCGCGCCTCGAAGATGCTCGAGGACGACATGGCAGCCCTCGGGCCGGTGCGCCTCACGCAGGTGGAGGAAGCACAGAGCCGCATCGTTGCGGTGATCCGCCGCCTGGAGGAGGCCGAGGAGATCTTCGTCATGCGCGGCGGAGAGGACGACCTCCTTGTCTAGCGCGGGCGCCCGGGGCTTCCTGCGCGCGCCCCGGCGGGGCGAGGAGATCCGCCTGGGCGCGGACGGCCGGGTGCAGTCGGAGGCCGATGCGCTGGCGGCGCCCGGGATCACCGGCGCGGCAGCCTCGATCGTGGAGCTTGCGCAGGACCGCGCGGACGCGCTCGTCCGGGCCGCCGCGCTCAACGCCGCGACCGTGCAGCAGGAGGCGTACGCCGAAGGCTTCGCCGCCGGGCAGCGCGATGGCACCGCGGCCGCGCGTGCCGAGCTCGTGCAGTCGATCGCGCTCGTGCAGCGCGTGGCCACCGAGGCGAAGGCGATCCGCGATCAGCTCGCGGTGCAGGCCGAGCGCGAGCTGGTGGATCTGGTGATCGCCGCGGCGGAGTCCGTGGTTGGCGATCGCATAGCCACCGACTCCGAACTGGTGCACGAGACCGTGCGGCGCGCCCTCGCCCGCGCCGGGTCGCAGAACGTGGTGCGCATCCACGTCTCGCCGGACGAGCAACAGAGCGTGCACGTGCGGCTGGTCGAGGAGCGAGGCGAGGTGACCGACTTCCAGGTGATCGCCGACGGCATCGTCCAGGTCGGCGGCTGCATCGTGGACACCGAGGCCGGCCGCGTGGACGCGCGCCTGGACGTGCAGCTGAGCGAGGTCGCGGCACTGCTGCGCAACGCGCTGCCCGCGCTCCCGGGCGAGTGGGAGGGCGCGGATGTCCGCTGACGCCCCCGCGCTCGACCTGCGTCGCTACCGCGAGCTCCTGCGCGTCGCGACGCCGATGCGCGTGCAGGGCCGCGTTGCGCAGGTGGTCGGCCTGCTGGCGGAGGTCGAGGGCATCCCCGGTCGCCTCGGGGAGATGTGCGTGATCGATCGCTCCGGCGGCGAGCCGATCGAGGCCGAGATCGTGGGCTTCCGCGGCGACCGCACGCTGGTGATGCCGCTCGGTGAACTGCGTGGCGTGCAGGCGGGGTCACTGGTGGACTCGCAGGGCGGCCTGCTCACGGTCCCCGTGGGACCGCAGGTGCTCGGGCGCATCCTGGACGGGTTGGGGCGTCCCATCGACGGCCGGGGCCCGATCCTCGCGGCGCACCGCCAGCCGCGTGCAGGGGGATCGCCGCACGTCCTCCAGCGCTCCACCATCGAGCAGCCGCTGTCCACGGGCGTGCGCGCGATCGACGGGCTGCTGACGTGCGGCCTCGGCCAGCGCATCGGCATCTTCGCCGGTTCAGGTGTCGGCAAGAGCACCGTGCTGTCGATGATCGCGCGCAACGGATCGGCGGACGTGAACGTGATCGCGCTGATCGGCGAGCGCGGCCGCGAGGTGCGCGAGTTCATCGAACGTGACCTGGGGCCCGAAGGCCTCGCGAAGAGCGTCGTCGTGGTCTCCACCTCGGACGAGCCGGCGCCGCTGCGCATGAACGCCGCGTGGATCGCCACGACGATCGCCGAGGAGTTCCGCGCCGAGGGCCTGCACGTGACGCTGCTCATGGACTCCGTCACCCGCTTCGCCATGGCCCAGCGCGAAGTCGGTCTCGCTCTGGGCGAGCCGCCCGCGATGAAGGGGTATACCCCCTCGGTCTTCGCGCAGCTCTCGCGGCTCCTGGAGCGCGCCGGGACCGGCACCGCGGGCACGATCACCGCCTTCTACACCGTGCTGGTCGAGGGCGACGACCTCTCGGAGCCCGTGACCGATACGGTGCGCGGCACGCTGGACGGCCACATCGTGCTCTCCCGCGCGCTGGCGGCGCAGAACCACTACCCCGCGATCGACGTCCTCGCCAGCGTGTCGCGCGTGATGCCCTCCGTGACCACGCGTGAGCACCGCGGGGACGCGGCGCGGATGCGCGAGCTGATGGCGCGTTACGAGCGCTCGCGCGACCTGGTGCAGATCGGCGCGTACCAGCACGGATCCGACCCCGGCCTGGACGAGGCGATCGACCGGCTGCCGGCGATCGAGGCGTTCCTGAAGCAGACGCCCGACGAGATGGATGACCTGGCGAGCACTGTGCGGCGCCTGCGCGAGGCGGCGACGGGCGTGCCCGCGTTGCTGCAGGGCAACGAGGCCTAGCGATGCCGAAGCCGTTCCGCCTGCAGACGCTGCTGGAGCACAAGGCACGGCTGGAGGAGCGGCAGATGCTCGTCCTGGCGGCGCGTGACGCAGAGCGGCGCCGTGCTGGCGACGTGCTGCAGGTGCTGCACGAGGCGGCTGTCGAGCAGCTGCGGCACATGGAGACGCTGGCGCGTGACGCGCGCATCGATGCGCAGCAGCATCGCGACGCGGTCGCGTACCTCTCGCGGCTCGAGGCCTCCATCGTCCTGCAGCGCGACGTGATCGCGGAGGCGGAGTCGCGGGTGCAGGAGGGCCGGGACGCGCTGGTGGCGATCCTGAAGGAGAAGCGGGCGCTGGAGCGGCTGCGTGAGCAGCACGAGTCCGAGGTCGCGCTGGAAGACGGCCGTCGCGAGTCGCGCATGGTGGACGAGATCACCTCGGCGCGCTACGTGCGACGGCTGCAGGGAAGGGCATAGCCATGCTGATGGGGTTGTTCGATGCGGCTGCGTTCCGCACGGCGCACTCCGCGCTGACGGGGCTGTCCCGCCGTCAGGAGGCAATCGCCTCCAACATCGCGAACGTCGATACGCGGGGGTATGCGCGCAAGGAGGTGTCCTTCGAGGATGCATTGCGCGCCCAGATCTCGGACGACGCGGGCTCCTCGGGGGGGGCGCAGGGCGAGGTCACGATGGAGACCACGGATGCGCGCCACATCGGCGGCGGCGGGCCGGAGGCGGGCGCCGCCGGCATCGCCGGATCAGGGACACGCCCGCGCGACGTGGTGGCGTCACGAAACGACGGCAACACCGTCGGCGTGGACGAGGAGATGACGATGCTTGTCGACACACAGCTGCGCTACCAGGCGCTCTCGCAGTCGCTGGGCACGCGCATCTCCACGCTGCGGACCGTCATCCGCGGGCAGTAAGGGCAGCACGCATCGAGGTTCATCCTCGCAGCACGGCCGGGTCGCCCGGTCACAGCAGGGAGGCCGCACATGGGCCTGTTCGAGAGTCTCCGGATTTCCGCCAGCGGTCTCAGCGCGCAGCGGATGCGCATGGACATCGTCGCGAACAACGTCGCGAACCTGAACACCACGCGCGGCGTGGACGGGCAGCCGTACCGCCGGCAGTCCGTGACCTTCCGCGAGCAGACGGGCGGATCGGCGTTCAGCGACGTGCTGGGCCTCGCACGCGGGGGCGGCGCGGACACGCCCGCGGGCGTCGAGGTCGCCGGTGTCCACGCCGACACCTCGGCGCCGCGCAAGGTGCACAACCCGTCGCATCCGGACGCGGACGAGAACGGCGACATCTTCCTCCCGAACATCGACATGGTGACCGAGATGACCGACCTGGTGGGCGCAAACCGTGCGTACCAGGCCTCCGTCACGGTCCTCAACGCCACCAAGGCGATCGCACAGAGCGCGATCAGCATCGGCCGCAACGGCTAACGCCCCGGGCGGGCACCGAACAAGACGAGCGCGCCGCGAGGCGCGACAGGAGCACGGCAATGAGCATCGGCGGCATCGGCAACATCGGCGGCGCGATCGCATCCAGCGTCGGCGGGGCGCGATCCGTGGGCGAGTCCACGGCATCCGGGGCGGAGCAGGGCGGCAACGGCTTCGCCCAGCTCCTTGCGGACCTCGGCAAATCGTCGCAGCAGGCGGACGGCGCACTCAACGACCTCTCCACCAATGGCGGCGCCGATCTGCACGATGTGGTGCTGTCCACGCAGATGGAGTCGCTCTCCTTCGACCTCGCCGTGCAAATTCGTAATCGTCTTGTGGACGCGTATTCGGAGATCTTCCGGATGCAGGTCTAGTCCATCACCCCTCAGTCTGTAACGCAGGCCACTCGCGTCTCCCGGCGCGAGGGCCGCGGCCGGGCAACGCCCGGAACGCAGGGAGCACAGATGTCGTGAGCGCAGTCACCGCGCCGGGAATCCTCCCGGGGCTGGCGCCACCTGCGGCAGAGGGCCCGCCCGCCTCGACCGGATCGCCGGTCACGGGCAAGACCTTCGCCGACACAGTGGCCGCACACCGTGCCGCAACCGATGCGGCGCCGGGCGCGGCACCGGAGGCAGCCAGCGAACCAGACGCCCCGCCGGGCGAACCCACGGCGGAGATCACCACCACGGCGGACAGCGCCGGCCTGCTGGTCCTCGTACAGGACCTGATCGCCCGGGACACGGGTGCGGCCGGAACGGACGCGACGAACGAGACCGAGGCCCCCCTGCCGGACCGCCCCGCGGGGGCGGGGGACGCCAGCAACGAGACCGATGTGGACGCCATGGAGGCGTTGATGGCGCAGATGCTGCTCGTGCGCACGGCACCGCTCGACGACGTGACGACCGCCCCGGTCGCCCTCGCCGCCGCGCCCGCCGACGCCGGGCGGAGCGAGGCGGCATCGACGCTCGCAGCCCTGCAGCAGTCGGTCGCGGACGGAGCGGCGCTCGCCGCGGCGGAAGCGCCCCAGGGCGCTGTCGCCACCGTGCCGGGGATCGCCGTGGACGGCTCGGCAGCGATGCAGATCGTGCAGGCCGTCGTGGCGCAGGATGCCGCGCCGGCACCGTCACCGGCGGCGGTGAGCGAGACTGACGCGGCGCGTCCCGCGACGCCCGGCGCGACCGCCGTGGCGAGCGCAGCCGGTGACCAGGCGACCGCGCCAGCATCGACGGCGCGGGCCGTCGAGGTGCAGCCGCCTGCGGAGGCGTCGGTGGGCGACCAGGAGTCGAGCGGGCACGCGGCTGCTGTCCGGGGGAACGCGAACATCGATCCGGTGAGCGTAGACCCTGCGGACACGGGCGTCGGCGCGCAGTCCATGGCGGAGCCGGTGCAGCAGGCGCAGACCCCGGATGGTGCCCGCGAGCCGTCCGTGAACGAGGGCGGCGCACGCCGGGCGCGGGCCGTGCAGGCAGACGGAACGGCGGCGAACACCCTGGCCGCCACCGCGCCGCGCGCGGCAGGCGACACGCTGGCCGCCTCGGCGACCACGCGGGCGGAGGTTGCCACGCCGGGCGCCGTGACCTCGCAGATCGCAAGCACGGTGCAGACGGCGGTGCTGCGTGGTCAGCACGAGGTGCGGCTGGTCCTCAACCCGCCGGAGCTCGGGCGCGTGGAGATCCAGATCACCGAGAGCACCGGCGGGATTCGCGTGCACATGCTCGCGGACCAGCCGGGCGCGCGTGACCTCATCGAGCGGCAGCTGCCCCTGCTCCAGCAGGCGCTCGCCGCGCGCGAGGTGCGCGTGGAGCGGCTGGAGGTCGGACGCCCCGGCGAACCGGCCTCGGCACAGCAATGGTCGAGCTCGCAGGGCTCGAACGATGGCCAGCGACAGCGCGGGCAGCAGGACGGCAGTGCGCCGGACTGGTCGCCCCTCGCCTCGATGGGGCTGGGCATCACGGAGCGCACGCGTGCGGATCGGCCCCGGGCCGTGTCCACGGGCGGGCTGGACGTGATGGCGTAGCCGGAGGACGTCATGGGAATCAGCGGCATTGGGACCACTCTGGCGGACATCACCATGCCCGTCGTGCAGCGGACCTCGGCCAGGGACATGAACCAGCAGGACTTCCTGAAGATCATGATCGAGCAGCTCAAGGGACAGAACCCGCTGGATTCCGGCCAGGACCCCAACGCGTTCTTCAGCCAGATGCTGCAGTTCCAGTCCATGGACGCGATGACCTCCATGCAGAAGGCCATCGCGAACCTGACGCAGGTCAGCGGGCTGGCGAACGCCTCCGCGATGATCGGCAAGACCGTCACTGGCACCGTCGCGCAGACGAACGACCCGGAGACAGGCCTGCCGCGCCCGGACAAGACCGTCACGGGCAAGGTGGCCAGCGCCACGTTCGGTGACCAGGGCGCACTGCTGACGCTGGACAGCAACGTCACGGTGAATGTCTCGAAGGTCACGGCCGTCAAATGACGTTCGATGCCGTGATCGGCGCCCGGGCAGGTGCCGCGGCGGGGCTCGGCCCCCTCGCGACGCCGGCTGCCGCGCCGTCCGGGGGCGGCGATGCGTTCGGCATCCAGTTCTCGAAGCACGCCGCGAAGCGGCTGGAGCAACGCGGGCTGGACATGGACGAAAGGCGCATGGCCCGCCTGGAGAAGGCGGTCGGGCAGGCGGAGGCGAAGGGGTCGAAGGACTCGCTGATCCTCCTCGATGAGCTGGCGCTGGTGGTGAGCGTGCAGAGCCGCACGGTGGTCACCGCCATGGACGAGCAGAGCAGCAAGGAGCACGTCTTCACGAACATCGATTCGGTCGTGATCGCGCCGTAGGGCGCGCGGAGCACACGGGCGGCTGGACCTCTCCAGGGGGCCGCCTGACAACACGCATCGCCTCCCCTCGACATGGGGCGGCAACGGACAGGCGGGCACGCTGCAATGCAGCGGTCCCCCGGAGAGAGGCACACCGGCCATGATGAAGGCACTGTTTGCGGCCATCGCGGGGCTGCAGAACCACATCACGTTCATGGACGTGGTGGGCAACAACATCGCGAACGTCAACACGCAGGGCTTCAAGGCGAGCCGCGTGACGTTCCAGGACATGCTCTCGCAGACCATCGTCGGCGCGAGCGCGCCCACCGAGAATCGCGGCGGCACGAACCCGCAGCAGGTCGGTCTGGGAATGCGCATCGGCGGCATCGACGTCCTGCAGACGCAGGGGTCGTTGCAGGCGACCGGCCGCGCCACGGATTTCGCGATCCAGGGCTCCGGCTTCTTCATCACGCGTGACGGCGCGAACACGTACTACACGCGCGACGGCGGCTTCGACGTGGCGATGACGGGCGAGCTGGTGAACCCGACCAGCGGCTTCAAGGTCCAGGGCTGGCGCGCCGACACCAACGGCACGATCGACACGAACGCCCCCGTCTCCTCGATCCTGATCCCCATGGGCCAGGCGATCGCGGCTCAGGAGAGCTCCGAGGTGACCATGCAGGGGAACCTGAACTCCGCCGCGGTGGACGCGCCGGTGGCCGACACCTTCAGCACCACGATCGACGCATACGACTCCCTGGGCGCATCGCACCCGGTGGTGCTGACGTACACCAAGACGGCGACGGCCAACGAGTGGGATGTCAGCGCCAGCAGCACGGATCCGAAGGTCACTGCCGTGGCCGTGGACACGGGGTCCGGCGGCACGACGGTCACCTTCGACGCCACGGGCCGCCGCACGGACCCCGCGCTTGGCACGACGATGGCGCTGGACGTCACGCTGGACGCCACCGCGGGCGCGGCCGACTTCACGATCAACGTGGACCAGGACGCCCTGACGCAGTTTGCCGGCCCGGGCGCGATCGCGCCCACGTTCAACAACGGCTACTCGGCCGGTTCGCTCCAGTCCTTCTCCGTGGGCCCCGGCGGTGACATCACCGGCATCTTCTCCAACGGCACCACGAGGCCCCTGGGTCAGATGGCGATGGCGATCTTCACCAACGCCTCCGGCCTGCAGCGGGCGGGCGCGAACAACTTCGAGGCGACGTCCAACTCCGGCGTCCCGAACATCGGCACGCCGGGCACCGGCGGCCGTGGCTCGATCGGTGCCGGGATGCTGGAGGGGTCGAACACCGACCTGGCGAAGGAGTTCACCAACGTGGTGATCGCCCAGCGCGGGTTCCAGGCCTCCAGCAAGATCATCTCCACGGCCGACTCCATGCTCGAGGGCCTGGTGAACCTCATCCGGTAGCACCGGCCCGGGACGCGCGAGAAAAGATCGGGCGGCGGGGGGTCAATGAGTGACCCCCGCCGGCCGACAATCCACCTGGAGGACCAGCACGTCGGTGCTGGCGTCGCAGCCTGGAAAGTGGTGGTGAGCCGTCGTGCCCGTCCCCGTGCCTGACAGCTACAGCCGCCTCGGTCAGTTCACCGTCCGCCTGGCCGACGGCGCGGCGATCTATGAGCAGGGAACCGTTCCCGACCGCTGCTATGTGGTGGTGCAGGGCAACGTGCAGTTCGAGGCGCTCGACAGCGCGGGCGAGATGACCGTGGTCGCGCGCGCCGGCGATGGCGACCTCGTGGGGCACATCGCCGCCTTCACCGGCCGACCCACCTCCGCGACCGCGCGCGTGAGCGGCGACGCGACCCTCCTTGCGGTCCCGTTCGAGCAGATGCCGATCGCGTTCAAGGTGGCCCCGGAGCTCGCGATCGAGCTCCTCCGGGCATTCGCTGACCCCAACGGAACGTCCGTCGCGCTGCGCAGGCCCGGGACACCGGCGCCGACCGCCTCGGCCAACGTCCTGGAGAACCGCCGCTCGGCGTCCGCCTCGGGTGCCCGCAAGGTGCTGCGCGTGGAGCCGGGATTCGACGAGGAGTTCTTCTTCGTCGACACCATGGAGTGCCCGATCTCGGGCACGGTGTTCGACTACCTCCGCGTCCGTACGAAGGCGGTCCGCCCCGTGTCGCGCGACTCGGACTTCTACGTCCGCTACCGCGGCATCGACCCCGCGCTGTACTCCCTGATCGTGTGCCCCGGGTGCGGGTATGCCGCGTACCGCGACGACTTCGATGACCTGCTGGACGAGGAGCGCGCGACGCTCTGGGCCACGCGGGAGGAGCGCACGGCCCAGCTGTCGCACTCGCTCTCCGGGCTGCGCTCGCCCGAGGACAACGTGCTTGCGACGGAGCTGGCGCTGATGTGCTACGCGCAGCGTCGAGCGAATGACCGCCGCCGCGCGGTGCTCCTGCACCGCCGGGCGTGGGCGGAGCGCGACAGCGGCAGCGCCGAGACGGAGGCCACCTACCTCGGCGCGGCACGCGAGGCGTACCAGTCCGCCTTCGAGCGCGACGCGGCCATCTCCGACGAGTCGGCGGTGCGCGCGGCGTACCTGATCGGCGACCTGTGGCTGCGGCTGGGCGAGCCGGTGGAGGCCGTGCGCTGGCTGGAGACCGCGATCCGCGTGCCCGCCTCAAAGAGCCAGTCCGGGCTCATCCGCATGGCGCGCGAGCGTCTCTACGATGCCCGGCAGACGTTCAACGAGCAGCGGCAGGTCAGCTAGATGTCCGCCGGCGTCGCGGTGACGCCGCCCGTCGGCCGGCGTGCCGACCCGGCGCTCGTGGGTGCGCTGGCGTGCCTCCTCGTGCTCGCCGCGCTGTTCCTTGCGCCGCGGCCCGTGCTCGGCGCGGCCCCGCCCCCGTCGACGCTGCTGATCGCGGACCTCCGCGGCCACGCCCTGGTCGTGGCCAGCACCGCGGACCCATCGGGCGTCCTGCGCATCCCCCTCCCGGGAGGACCGCACGAGATGGTGGCGCTCCCCGATGGCCGCGTTGCCGTGTCGCTGGAGCAGTACCGCGCCATCGCGCTGGTCGACCCGCGCACCGGGCACGTCGAGTCGCTCGATGTCGGAGGGACCCCGCACGGCCTCGCGGTGGCCGGCGACACGCTGTACGTCACGGACCGCAGCGTCAGCGCGGTGCGACGCTTCGCGCTCGGGACGTGGGAGGAGCGCACGCCGGTGCCCGCCGGCGCCTGGCCACACATCGTGGAGCCGAGGCCAGATGGATCGCTGGCGATCGCGAACGCCGCGGACGACACCGTCACGCTGGGTGAGCGCTCTGCCAGTGTCTCGCAGGTCCCGGAGAGCATCGCCGTCGCCCCGGACGGCAGCGTGGCGACGGCGGGTTCCATCGGCGGCACGCTGCACATCTTCGACGCGGCCGGCAAGCCGCTGGCACGCTACGACATCGGCGGGCGCCCCGTCCGGCTGCAATACGACCCCTCGGGCCGCGTCCTGGCCGCATCGCTCTCCGCGGATGGCACGGTTGCGCTCGTCGAGCGCGGTGTGGTGCGGCGAGTCGCGGTCGGTGGCGTTCCGGACGGGCTCGCCTTCTCCGCCGACGGGCGCTGGCTGTACGCAGGAGACCTCTTCGGCGGGACGGTCACGATCGTCGATGTCGCGCGGTCGCGCGTGGTGCAGCGATTCGCCGCCGGGCAGAGCGCCGGGGCGCTGATGGTCCTGCCGCCCGCCCGCTAACCTCCGCTCCACCCCGTCGCACGCGGGCCCGGGACCCGTATGCGACAATGGGCGCACCTCCAGGCTCCAGAACGGTGATGCGGTTGTGCTGATCGAAGGCACGTGCACGGTCGGGGGCGGATTCCTGCGACGGGGCTGCGGGGCCGCCGCCATCGGGCAGTGCGTGTACTGCGGCGGGCCGTTCTGCGAGGTGCACGGCGAGCTCGGCCCCGATTACCACGAGGTGTGCAGCCGCCAGTCCTGCCAGGCGAAGTTCGCGGATGTCACGCGCCACCGCGAGTGGGTGGAGGCCCATCGCGCCTCGAACAGCGTCTCCATCTGCGCCGAGGACGGCTGCTCGGAGCGCATGCAGCACGTGTGCCAGCGCTGCCAGCTACGATTCTGCGAGGCTCACCTGCGGTCGGGCTCCGTGGTGGAGCAGCGATACCACCCGCCGCGGAAGGTACGGCTGGTGCTGTGCGCCCATTGCAGCGGGCGCCGCCGGATCTGGGACTGAACCTCAGCCCCGGGTCGCGAGGCCGGCGGGCCGACGGATCGTCGCGAACGCGGTCATCGGCTGGCCGTCGAGGGTAGTCGCCAGCACCGTGCCTCCCGCGTCCACGATGCTGCCCCCGCCGCTCGGGGTCGCCGCGCCCGCTGCCAGCACGACGCAGTCCGCCTCGATCGCCCGCACGCGGGCCAGCGGCTCCACGGGAACGCCGATGTCGCCTGCGCACCAGGCGATGAATGCCGCGCCGTCCTGGACGAGGGCCGCGGTCAGCGCGGGGACCAGCCCCTCCACCCCGCACAGCACGCCGATCCGCCCCGCCGACGTGGCGACGGCCGGCGGGCGGGATGCGCCCGGCGCGAACCCGGCGCCTCGCTCCGCCGCGCTCAGGCACGATTGGCGGTGCCCGGCGATCGTCTGGCCGCGATCGATCACGTAGGCCGTCTTGTACGTCTCGCCGTCGATGCGTTCCGCGAGCGCAACAGTCACCACGGTCTGCGTTTCCTCGGCGAGCGCCTCCAGCAGGGGGAGCGTCTCCGCGCTGGTGATCGCCCGCGTCTCCGCGCCGGCGAGGTCGGGGAGCACGATGATCCCGGCGCCCTGCGCGGCCGCCGAGCGGGCGAGCGCCCGCAGCGTCTCCATCAGGTCGACGGCAGACGGCGTGGGCGCGACGGCGATCACGGCGACGACCGTCGACGCGGGCTCGGCGGGGGGCGCGACGGGATCGATGGCCGCCGCGGCGACCGCGGGGCGAGCGGGCGCAGCCTCGAGGTCGATGGTGTGCAGCACGATCCCGGGGCGATCGCCCGGTGCGCGCACCACCCACGCGCCGGCGGGCGACACCACACCGGCGCGGCCTGCGTACACGCGGCTCCCGGCCTCCAGGCCCACCTTCGCGGGTGTTGCGGCCCACGTTCCGCTCTCCACGGCGCGCGCGGCGAGTTGCAGGTGCGCTTCCGCGTCGCCGAGGCGATCCAGCGCGTGACCCCACGCCGTGGCTGCGCCGGTGCTCACCAGGACGCGCGCCCCGCCGTCCGCCAGCGCCGCGACACGCGATGCGTCCAGGGCATCGCGGCCGGCGAACAGCGCGACCGGCGTGTCATCGATGCGGGCGGGGATGGGGCCACTCCCCGGCGCGAACCAGCGCGCGGGGCTGATCTCCGTCGCGCGCGCGATCACCGCCCCACCGGGGGCGATCAGCACGGCCGCGTTCTGCGGCGCGCCGAACGGGTCGCGCAGCACCAGGCCCACGGCCACGTAGCACCCGTGGCGCCGCGCGCGGTCGCCCAGCGTCGCGAGCACCTCGGCGTCGCCTCGCAGTGTCGTGCGCGCGTAGGCCTCGCGGGAGCCGAGGATCGCGGCCGGGTACGAGGCCTCGGGCGCGACGATGAGGCGCGGCGACTCGGCCGCGGCATCGTCGATGCGCCGGAGGAGCTCGGCCCACGCCTGCTCGTGGTCGGCGAGGGCAAACGCCCGGATCTGGAGCAGCCCGACGGTGAGCGACTGGCCGGACTGGCTCACCGGGGCGACTGGGCCCGCACGACGGGGTTGGAGAGGACGCCCACGCCCGCCACCTCCACCTCGCAGACGTCCCCCTCGACGATCTCGCCGGTTGTGCCGGGGGTGCCGGTGAAGATCAGGTCGCCGCGCTCGAGCGTGACGTAGCGCGAGAGGTGCGCGATGCACTTGCGCACGGAGTGGATCAGTTGGCTCGTGTCCGACTCCTGCTGCACGCGCCCGGAGATGCGCCCGATGACCCCGATCTGGTCCGGCTTCAGCGAGGTCTCGATCCACGGACCGACCGCGCAGAACGTGTCGCAGCCCTTCGCGCGCAGCCACTGCAGATCGTCTCGCTGCCAGTCCCGGCCGGAGACATCGTTGCCCGCGGTGTAACCGAAGACGTACTCGTCCACCTCGTCCTCGGTGATGTTCTTCGCGCGCCTGCTGATGACCGCGACGACCTCTGCCTCCATGTGAACGCTCGTGGCGTCCACCGGCAGCACGATTGCCTCCCCGTGCGCGACCAGCGTGTTGGGTCCCTTCAGGAAGGCCTGGGGGATCGGCGGCGCGGCGTACTCGCCCTCGTGGCTGCGGTAGTTCACCCCGATCGCGAGGATCTTCGTCGGCTGCACCGGCACCAGGAACTGCACCTTCGACAGCGGTGCGGTCTCGCCCGTGGGCGTCAGCGCGCCGAACACGTTGCCCGCCACGAGGTGCGCCGTGCGCCCCCTGATGATCGCCGTCGAGGTTCTGCCGTTCAGCCGCACCCGCGCGACGCGCATCGAACATCCTCCCCCGTGCCGGTCAGTACAGCGTGGATGCTACCAGTCCGTGGCCCGGAGCGCTGCCCGGGAACCCGCGCGGTTGCTGGGGATTCGGGCATCTCGCGTCTGCCGCGCCGAGCGCCTCCCGTGCCGGCGAGATGGCCCGGCGGCGTGCCGGCTCGCGCATCTCGACACCCCGCACGGCATGGTCCTGCGCGCCGTCTCGCCGATGTGCACCGGGTGTCCGCATGTTGTCGACATGCTGTCCGCCGCGATCGATGGACCTCGTGACATGCGCTTCATCCACGCGCACGCCGCGTGCGATCGCGATGCGATCGACGTGCCCGCGTCTCGGTTGAACTCGACCGATCTCGATCGAACTCGATCGAGATGCGATCACGGAAGGGGTGGAGATCGTGATCGGGTCCCGGCTCGGTCGCGATCGCCGATCGAAAAAAGTTGACTTATCAACTCCACTTGCACTTGTTGGTAAGTGCATCCGTGTTAGCATTTTGCGAACAACCGGGGCCTTTGTCCGTGAGGTGGAAACAATGGCCGTTGCAAGACCTGCTGCGAAGCCCGCTGCGAAGCGTGCCGCTGCGAAGCCCGCTGCGAAGCGTGCTGCTGCAAAGCCCGCCGCGAAGCCCGCTGCGAAGCGTGCCGCTGCGAAGCCCGCTGCGAAGCGTGCTGCCGCGAAGCCCGCTGCGTAGCGTGCCGCTGCGAAGCCCGCTGCGAAGCGTGCCGCTGCGAAGCCCGCTGCGAAGCGTGCTGCTGCGAAGCCCGCTGCG
>Ga0172380_10002501_pt1 | contig 27965 bp, 29 predicted proteins | sample Leawe162metaG_FD_119747 | JGI IMG/M metagenome (GOLD analysis project Ga0172380, IMG submission 119747) | Leachate microbial communities from a municipal landfill in Southern Ontario, Canada - Leachate well 162 metaG | ecosystem: Engineered > Solid waste > Landfill > Unclassified | place... | reverse complement strand
GAAAACAGCTTGACCAGTGCCTGTTCGATAAACGCTTCAGTATACGTTGATTTCATTATTGCCTACACCCTTAAAAGGTTAAATTCTGAGGCGACAACTAGTCTGACACAGGGGGGAATGGTCATTCCATTCCAAGGAGTTGCAACGCAGCCATGCGCCCGGAAAACCGTGCAATCCAGCCCGTAGCGCTTTCACCAAACAGGTGAATGCAAAATAGATGACAAAATTGTTTAGAGCCACCATGTTACACATTTTGGCAAGCGGTCAACGGAGGTTTCTAGGATCATGCTTCGTTGATCCAGTCAATCACCACCAGTCCGGCAATGCACCTGAATTCCTGCGTGTTATGGGTAACCAGCGTCGCACCCAGGCTCAAGGCGTGAGCGCCGATCATGGTATCGAGCGCGTCGATGGGGGCGCTCTGTTTTTCCAGCGTGGTGCGCACGGCGCCGTAGCAGCGCGTCGCCGTCTCGTCGAACGGAGCGATTTCCAGCGGCAGCGTGAATTCATCCAGCGCCGCCTGATTCCTGGCTTGATGCAGGCTTTTGGCAACGCCGTATTGCAGTTCAGCCAAGGTCACGGCGGAAATGCCGATGTCGCCCACCTGAAACAGGCTGAATTTCTGCAAGACCTGCGCGGGCTTGCGCTTGATCAGCGCTATACAGATATTGGTGTCCAGCATCAGCTTCACGCAAACACCTCCTCGCGGGCGGGCTGTTCGGGCTGGTTGCGCTCATCCATGAAGTCTGCGGAAAACTTATCCAGGCTTCCGAACAAAGCCTCCCAGGAATGGGCAGTCGGGATCAACAGCACGACATTCCCCGAGCGCTTGATAAAGACCTCATCGCCCTCGAAGCGAAATTCCCTAGGCAGGCGCACGGCTTGGCTTTGGCCGTTGCGGAACAGTTTGGCGGTTTTCATTTGGCGCTCCATAAAAGTAACTATTTTTAGTATATACCAATTGTCTATAGCCGACAGTAAATTTACCCATAATCATTTACATTTTCCGCAAAATGAGGACAATCCGGGTATTGGAGTCAGATGTGCGTGGCTGCGTATGCGGGCATAAGCACACGAAATGTAACCTGTGAGGAGTGAATATGTTCGGAAACAAGCGGTTGAAGCAGGAACTCATGGCCATGCAGGCGCGCTTGCAACAGGTGGAGGCGGAGCGCGCCGCCGAGCGGGCGCAGATGGAAGCCGAAAGAAACTATATGTTGGCGCAGGCGGCCCAAGTCGGCGGCAAAGATGACATTTACAAAAAGCTGTTCCATAACCTGCTTTTGTTTGCCGGCACCATAGGCGAGTCGCAAAAATCGCTGGCGAAACTCTCGATCGAAATGAAGGAGCAAAAGGAAGAGTCGGAGCAGACCTTCGAATTGACCGAAACCAATGTGCAGGCGGTTAACAAGATCGCCGACAATCTGAACACCATGTCGCAGCGCTCGCGCGAGATCGCCTCCAGCGTGGAGGCGCTCAGCAGCCGCGTCGGCGAGATCGGCGGCATCGTCCGCTTAATCAAGGAAATCGCCGACCAGACCAATTTGCTTGCGCTGAACGCCGCCATCGAAGCGGCGCGTGCCGGCGAACAAGGGCGCGGTTTCGCCGTGGTGGCGGATGAGGTGCGCAAGCTGGCCGAGCGCACCACCCAGGCGACCGCCGAGATTTCCGGGCTGGTGCATTCGATCCAGCAGGAAACCGCCCACGCCAAAGTCCAGATCGAGGTCAGCCCGCAGCAGGCGGCGGCTTTCGACGCAGATGCGAATAGGGCGACGGGCAGCATGACGGAACTGCGCGTGCTCTCGGAAAAGCTGCAACGCGTGATCAAGGCCAGTGCGTTGCGCACTTTCGTCGAGGTGGCGAAAGTCGATCACCTGATCTACAAGGCGGGAATCTACAATGTCTTTATGGGGATGTCCGATAAAAGCGCCGACGATTTTTCCAGCCATACCGCCTGCCGCCTTGGCAAATGGTATTACGAGGGCGATGGCAAGGCTTTGTTTTCCGGCTTTTCCGGTTACAAGGAAATCGAATCGCCGCACAAGGCGGTGCATGTCAGCGGCAAGGCGGCGGTGGAATGCTACCGTTCCGGCAATATTCTGGCCGGCCTGAACCACATCACCGAGATGGAGGGCGCCAGCCACCTGGTGCTGATAGAACTGGAAAAACTCGCGTCCAGCGGCGAGAATGGGATAAAGTTGTTTTGAGGGCAGGGGCGGACTAGGGGCTAGAGGCTAGGAAAAACCTGGCGCTTCGCGCCCTTCTAACTTCTAACCCCTAGTCTCTACCTCTAGCCCCTAGCCTCTAGTCAAACAAATGGTCACTCTCGCCACCACTCCCTCCCCATCCCTCTATATCGGCGGCTCCGGCTGGCAAGCCTGGCTGGATGCGTTGCCTGCCGGCTATGCGCCGGACGATGTGGCGCTGATCCGTCGCGCCTGCGAATTCGCCGAGCCGCTTTATGCCGGGCGGCAGTTTCTGGATAACACCACGCTGATGCAGCATGCGCTCGGTACGGCCGGGATCGTCGCCGATTTGCCGCTGGATTCGGGCGCGGTGGCGGCTGCGGTGTTGCATGCGCTGCCCGATTGCCTGGAGGATGCCGGCGAGCAATTGGAGAAGCATTTCGGCAAAAACATTGCCATGCTGGTGGAGGGTGCGGCGCGCATGCGGCAAATCGTCAAACTGGGCGAAGCCGGCGACGAGCAGGAGGAAAAAGCCGCGCAACTGCACATCGAGAGCCTGCGCAAGATGCTGCTGGCGATGGTGGAGGATATTCGCGTGGTGCTGCTCAAGCTTGCCGAGCGCACCCACGCGCTACGCCGCGCCGCCAAATCCGATGAGGAAACGCGGCGCAACGTGGCGCGGGAAATCCAGGATGTCTATGCGCCGCTCGCCAATCGCCTGGGCGTGTGGCAGATCAAGTGGGAAATGGAGGACCTGTCGTTCCGCTACCTGCAACCCGAGCTATACAAGAAAATCGCCAAACTGCTTGATGAAAAGCGCATCGACCGCGAAAACTACATCGCGGCAGTCATCGCGCGGCTTAAAGCTGAACTGGAACTGGTCGGCATCCACGCCGTCGTCTCCGGACGTCCCAAGCACATCTATAGCATCTACAAGAAAATGACGCGCAAGGAGGTGGATTTTGACGATGTCTACGACGTGCGCGCGGTGCGCGTGCTGGTGGATAAGGAAAGCGACTGCTACACCGCGCTGGGCGTCGCGCATAACCTGTGGCAGCCTATCCCCAAGGAATTCGACGACTACATCTCGCGCCCCAAGGGCAACTTTTACCGCTCGCTGCATACTGCGGTAATCGGGCCGGAAGACAAAGCGCTGGAAGTGCAGATACGCACCCACGACATGCACAACCATGCCGAACTGGGCGTAGCGGCGCACTGGCGCTATAAGGAGGGCGGCAAGGGCGATGCGCGTTTCGAGGAAAAAATCGCCTGGCTGCGGCAAATTCTCGAATGGAAAGAGGACGTGCGCGACGCCGGGGAGATACTGGAACAGTTCAAGACCGGTCTGTTCCAGGACACCATTTACGTGCTGACGCCGCAGGGCAAGGTGATTGCGCTGCCGACGGGGGCCACGCCTATCGATTTTGCTTACCATTTGCACACCGACCTGGGCCACCGCTGCCGTGGCGCCAAGGTGGACGGCAGCATCGTGCCGCTCAACACCCAACTTGCCAACGGTCAGCGCGTCGAGATCATCGCCGCCAAGCAGGGCGGTCCCAGCCGCGATTGGCTGAGCGCCACCCAGGGTTACGTGGCGAGCGCCCGCGCCAAGGGCAAGATACGCTACTGGTTCAAGTACCGGCATTTCGATGAAAACGTTTCGCAAGGGCGCGATGCGCTGGAAAAAGAAGCCCACCGGCTGGGGCTGACGTTGCCCAACCTGGACAAATTCGCGCACAAGTTCGATTTCGACAAGAACGAGGATTTTCTCGCCGCAATCGGGCGCGGCGACCTCAGCGCCCGCCAGGCGGTTGCTACAGTGTTGGAGTTGGCGCAGCCGGGCAAGGCCGATGTGCTGCCGGCTGCGGGCGAGTCGGCATGGCAGCCGGGACGGGGGGCGGGGGTAAAATTGCCGAGCAGCATCCTGGTCGAAGATGTCGGCAACTTGCTCACAGTGATGGCTAAATGCTGCAAACCGGCGCCGCCCGACGAAATCGTCGGCTTTGTCACGCGTGGGCGCGGCGTGGCGATCCATCGGCACGATTGCCCCAACGTCCGGCGCCTCGACGAAACCGGCCAGGAACGCCTGCTGGCGGCACAGTGGGGCGCCAAGGCGGGGTTATACGAAGTGGATGTCGAAGTCGAAGCCGGCGACCGCCAGGGCTTGCTGCGCGATATTTCCGAAGCGCTCACGCGCGAAAAGGTCAACGTCATCGCCGCCAGCACCTTGAGCCGGGGGCAGCGGGCGGCAATGGGTTTCACCTTGCAGGTCAGCGACCTGGGGCAACTGAACCGTATCCTGGCGAAAGTGCGCGAGGTGCCGGGCGTGGTCGGCGCGGGGCGCAAGCTATAAACCTAAGCCGGAACCAAAAATATTTACCGCAGAGACGCCGAGGCGCGGAGAAATATAACGGAGGGTGAAAGCATACCATTACTCTACAAAATCTCTGCGTCTGAAGCGTCTCTGCGGTAAATATTTTTGGTTCCGGCAATAGTCCGGGTTAGGTTAATGGCAGTGACGCTGGAGCGTGGGAACGATCAAAATTTCGACAGCCTAGGGCTGGCGTCATACGCGCCTGAATACGATGTCCCACACGCCGTGGCCGAGTTTGATGCCGCGCTGTTCGAATTTGGTGAGCGGGCGGTAGTCGGGGCGCGGGGCGTAGTCTGCCGAGGTGTTTGCCAGCCGGGTTTCGGCGCTCAGCACGGCCAGGATGTGTTCGGCGTATTCCTGCCAGTCGGTGGCGGCGTGCAGGTAGCCGCCGGGCTTGATTTTTTCGCACAGCAGCGCGACCAGTTCCGGTTGGATCAGGCGGCGCTTGTGGTGGCGCTTTTTCGGCCAGGGGTCTGGGAAGAAGATATGCACGCCGTTAAGCGCCGCCGGGGCGATCATGTGCTTTAACACTTCCACCGCGTCATGCTGGATCACCCGCACGTTGTTTAGCACAAGTTCGTCGATCTGCTTTAGCAGGCTGCCGACGCCGGGGGCATGCACTTCGATGCCGAGATAATCGTTGTCCGGCTGCGCCTGGGCGATTTTCGCGGTGGGTTCCCCCATGCCGAAGCCGATTTCCAGGATTTTCGGCGCGGCGCGACCGAATGCCGACGCTAGGTCCAGCGGCGCTTCCGTGTAGGGAATGCCAAAGCGCGGCAACAGCGTTTCCAGCGCCCGCGTTTGAGCCACGGACATGCGTCCCTGGCGCAGCACGAAGCTACGGATGGGGCGGTGGGGGAGGGTGTCCATGGCGTGATTGTCACCTGCAAAATGCGCTTTGAACCGCAGAGGCGCAAAGGCGCTGAGAAAAGCGAGACTAAGGAGACGTTTTGCGCTTGCTGATTTCTAGCGTTTCCGCGCTTTTGCAGCGAGGATTTTTACTTCTCTATCATCCCGCCGGTCGGTGAGCTTGGGCTGGCGGCGTAGAATTTCTTCGGCATGCGTCCGGCGAGGAAGGCTTCGCGCCCGGCTTCCACCGCTTTTTTCATCGCGGAGGCCATCAGCACCGGATTTTGCGCGCACGCGATGGCGGTGTTCATCAGCACGCCGTCGCAGCCCAGCTCCATCGCGATGGCGGCATCGGATGCGGTGCCTACGCCGGCATCGACGATCACCGGCACGTGAGCGTTCGCTATGATGATCTGCAAATTCCACGGGTTGAGTATCCCCATGCCGGAGCCGATCAGCGAGGCCAGCGGCATGACCGCGCAGCAGCCGATTTCTTCCAGTTGCCGGGCGATGATCGGGTCGTCGGAGGTGTAGACCATGACCTTGAAGCCGTCCTTGATCAATATTTCGGCGGCTTTCAGGGTTTCCACCACATTGGGGTAGAGGCTCTTGGGGTCGCCCAGCACTTCGAGTTTGACCAGGTCGTGGCCGTCGAGCAGTTCGCGCGCCAAGCGCAGGGTGCGGATCGCGTCGTCCGCCGTATAGCAGCCGGCGGTGTTGGGCAAATAGGTGAATTGCGACGGCGGCACTGCGTCGAGCAGGCTGGCTTCACCTGCGTTCTGGCCGATGTTGACGCGGCGCACCGCCACCGTGACGATTTGCGCGCCGCCGGCATCAAGCGCACGGCGGGTTTCGTCGAAATCCTTGTATTTGCCGGTGCCCACCAGCAAACGGGAGGAATAGGCCTTGCCTGCGATAATGAGTTCGTCCATGTTTTTTCAGTGAGGAGTGAGGAGTTAGGAGTGAGGCGTGGCGTTCGTCTCGCCGGCTTCAGCCGCCGCCTACGGCGACGACGATTTCCAGTTTGTCGCCGTCCGCCAGCACGATGCTTTCATGCAGGCTGCGCGGCGCGATTTCGCCGTTGCGCTCGACCGCCAGCCGCTTGCCGGTCAGGTTCAGGTGCGCCAGCAGTTGGGCAAGGGTGGGTGCGGCCTCGAAGGTATGAGGCTCGCCGTTGACGGTGAGTTGGATGGTGTTCAAATCCCGGCTTTCAAAATTCAGGCTGATTTCAGCAGAGTGCTTATTCTACCACTGGTTCATAGAGGCTAGGGGTTAGTCCGGATATTTCATCCTAAGCCGGACGATTGCCGGAACTAAAAATATTTACCGCAGAGACGCCGAGACGCAGAGACTTTGTAGAGTAATGGTATGCTTTCACCCTCCGTTATGTTTCTCCGCGCCTCGGCGTCTCTGCGGTGAAAAAGAATTACCCGGAGAGCCGCGCCAGTGCTTGATCTACGACATTGGTTCTATAGAGGCTAGGGGTTAGTCCGGCTTAGGGTAGGCGCTGCACCCACGCGGAAATAACCTATGCTGATAGCGTTGATTTGCGCAAAACGCGCCCCTCCACCCGACTAAAGCAGCGGCATTCCGTCCTGTTTTTCGCCGCGTTCGAAGACGACGTGGGCGCGGCCTACTATCATCGGGTCGAGCGGGCCGATGCGTTCGGGGTCTTTTTCCGCGTAGGGCAGGCGGTGCAGGATGTAGCGTAGCGCGTTTAGGCGCGCCCGTTTTTTGCAGTCGGATTTGATCACCGTCCAGGGCGAATCCGCCGTGTCGGTGTGGAAAAACATTGCTTCCTTGGCGCGGGTGTAGTCTTCCCATTTGTCGAGAGAGGCCAGGTCGATCGGGCTGAGTTTCCACTGCTTGAGCGGATGCACTTTGCGTTCCTTGAAGCGTTGCCGTTGCGCCTTGCGGCTTACCGAGAACCAGAATTTTATCAGGTGGATGTTGTTGCGCACCATCATGCGCTCGAATTCCGGCGCCTGGCGCATGAATTCCTGGTATTCGTGATCCGTGCAAAAGCCCATGACCCGCTCGACGCCGGCGCGGTTGTACCAGGAGCGGTCGAACAGTACGATTTCCCCGGCGGTGGGCAGGTGCTGCACGTAGCGCTGAAAATACCATTGGCCGCGCTCGATTTCGCTCGGCTTTTCCAGCGCCACCACGCGTGCGCCGCGCGGGTTGAGGTGTTCCATGAAGCGCTTGATGGTGCCGCCTTTGCCCGCTGCGTCGCGCCCTTCAAACAGGATCACGACTTTTTGCCCGGTTTCCTTGACCCAGGCTTGCAGTTTGAGCAGTTCCACCTGTAAGCGGTATTTTTGCCGCTCGTAATTACTGCGCGACATCAGGTTTTTGTAAGGGTAGCCGCCTTCGCGCCAATCTTCGAACAGTTCGTCGTCCGGGCTGCTCGGTGTTTCGATTAGCGGCTTTTGCTGCTTGATCAGCGTTTTCAGCAGGATGGTCGCTTCGTCGGGGGTGACGCCGGAAAGCACGTCCTTCAGTGCATTGAGGCGCGCTTCCCGCGCCGCGTCGATGGCTTCTTCCACCGCGAATTCTTCGACTTTATCGTCGCTGTCGATAGGTCCGATGTCGCCGTCGTCGGTGCGGCGCGCGCGTGGCGCGCGGCTGCGGGATGGGGCGGTTTTCTTGGTCGGCGGGGTATCCGGTGCTACGTCTTTTTGTACTTTTGCATCCATGGTGCATCCTCAATGGCTGTCGCGGAAATGATATCTGGTTCGATCCGCCGGAATGATAGTCATAAAAGGCGGCATGGCGCAACCGCCCCCGTACACAACGGCTGTTCAATCGATCCGGTAGATCATTTTTACCTGGCTTTTCGCCAGCATGTCGTTGGCGCTGCGCCCGAAGCCGGCATATATTTCCAGTCCGTGCAATCCGCTCAGGTCGCCGAGAACGAGGCTCCAGGTTTGCGCTTCGCTGCCGCCGCCGGGTTTGTCGGCGTAGAGTTCGGCGCCATTGGCGGCGATATAGGCCGGGAAGTCTCCGCCGCCATAGGGCGCTATTTTCATTTGCCAGTTTTGCAATGTGACGAAGTACCACTGCCCGCTATACAGTCCGGCAAAATAGAGGTTGTAGGAGCCGTTGCGCTCGGTTGGGCTGGGGGCGAAGACGGTCACCAGTTTTACATCGGACGATCCGGCGCCCTGGTTGGTGGATGTGATGGACCAAGTGTTTCCTGTCATGGTGACGATGCCGACACCGGACAAGGCGACGCTGCTGACGCCGGCATCGGAGTTGATTGTCAGGGCGCCGGTGTGGCTGCCGGTGGCGCTTGGCGTGAAGCTGACGTTCAGCGTGCAATCCGCGCCGGGCGAGAGTGCGGCAGGGCAGTTGTGTTTTACGGTAAAGTCGCCGCTGGTCAGGATGTTGTAGAGATTGGCCGCTGTGCCGCCGCTGTTGCGAAGCGTCAGCGTTTGCGCCGCAGAGGCGCTGTTTACTTCCTGGTTGCCGAAGGGCAGGGCGCTGCTGCCGAGTTCGAGCCTGGGGGCGGCAGACGCTGTGCTGCCGACCAGCAATTCGTAGCCGCCGAATCCGCCCTTGACGCCCAGCGCGTCGTTGAGCAATGCGCCGACCACCCGCACCAGATATTTTCCGGCAGGGAGATTGTCCACGGCGAGGTTTGCCGTCCACTGCCCGGATGCGTCCTGCGTTACGTTGGCGCTGGCGAGATAAACGCCGTTTTCCGGTTCCAGTTTTATATAGCTGAGATAGCCCAGAGTGGCATCTCCCTTGAAGGTTACGGTTGCTTTGCCCGCGCTCGCCAGGTTGAAACTCCACAGATCCTGGTCGTCGCGGCTGCCGCCTGCGGGGCTGGCGTTGCTGTAGCCGATGTGCCCGGTGGCGGTGACGCCCGGCGTCAGCGCTTGGGCGACTGTGTCGTTGGGTTCGGTGTCGCCGGCTCTCGACGGCGATGCGAGATCGAGGCTGACGTTGTAGCTGACGTTGTCGGCGGCGCCCAGCCGGCAGGCGCTGCATTCGATCTTGAGAAAATAGCTGCCGGCCTTGAGCGGGTAGGGGCCGGCGTAGTCGAAGAGGTCGCCGGCGCCGCTCGGCAGGAAGCGGAACATCGCCGAAGAGCCGATGCCGTACAGGATGTTGTTGCCGCTATCGAGCAGCCAGGCATCGGAATTCCAGCCGGCAGGCAGCGCGGAACTGGTTCCCTTGATGGTGACGTTGGCGTCGTCGGCGAGGGTGAAAGGTAGGGTGCGGCTGATGTTGGTTTGGGTGAGGGTGAAACTTTCATTCAATGCCTGGGCGCAGTTGGCGACGCCGGACAGGAGTATGAACAGGAATGTGGTGATCGATAGGCGGGACATGATGTGCTTTCCTGGTTTTTTGGTTTGCGTTGCGGCAATGTGGTAATGGGTGATGGGTGATGGGGAATGGGTGATGAAAACTTTCCTACCATTATCCAGCTTGGCTGGGTGCAATAACCAACGGGCAATTGCGCCGTATGCACACAAGTCAAATCAAGCCGTTCGTGCTGAGCTTGTCGAAGCATGAACGGCTTGATTTGACTTGTGTGCATACGGTAGTCGTAGGGTGGATAAGCGTGAGCCGCATCCACCAAGCCGACGCAGACAAGGTGGATGCGGCTCACGCTTATCCACCCTACCTACTGAAACGCTTTCTCCGCGCCTCTGCGGAGAATATTTCTTTGTTCCGGTTCGTCCGGCTTTATGCCCCCCGGTTCCCTGCGCACTGTGGTTCAGACTGTCGCCGCAGCCAGTCCTTCTTCGGCGAATTCCAGCCGCACTTTGTCGTTTCCGTCCATGTCCACCGTTACTTTGCCGCCGCCGGTTAAGCGACCGAACAGCAGTTCGTCCGCCAGCGCCTTGCGGATGGTGTCCTGGATCAGGCGCGCCATCGGGCGGGCGCCCATGGCGGGGTCGAAGCCGTGTTTGGCGAGGTGGGTTTTCAGCGCTTCGGTGAAGGCGATTTCGACTTTCTTTTCGTGCAGTTGTTCTTCCAGTTGGATCAGGAATTTGTCCACCACGCGCAGGATGACTTGCGCGTCGAGCGCGGCGAAGGAGATGATGGCGTCCAGCCGGTTGCGGAATTCCGGGGTGAACATGCGCTTGATGTCCGCCATTTCGTCGCCGACCTTGGTCGCCTGGGTGAAGCCTATGCCGGTTTTATTCAGCGATTCGGCGCCGGCGTTGGTGGTCATGATGATCGCCACGTTGCGGAAATCCGCCTTGCGTCCGTTGTTGTCGGTCAGCGTGCCATGGTCCATCACTTGCAGCAGGATGTTGAAGATATCCGGGTGCGCTTTTTCGATTTCGTCGAGCAGTAGCACCGCATAGGGATGCTTGGTGATTGCTTCGGTGAGCAGCCCTCCCTGTTCGAAGCCGATGTAGCCGGGCGGCGCGCCGATCAGGCGCGATACTGCGTGGCGCTCCATGTATTCCGACATGTCGAAGCGGATCAGCTCTATCCCCAACACGTAGGCCAGTTGCCGCGCCACTTCGGTTTTGCCGACGCCGGTTGGGCCGGAGAACAGGAAGGAGCCTATGGGTTTCAGCGGGTTGCCGAGGCCGGAGCGCGCCATTTTGATTGCGGTCGCCAGCGCTTCGATGGCTTTGTCCTGGCCGAACACCACACTTTTCAGGTCGCGCTCTAATGTTTTCAGCGCGTTTTTGTCGTCGGTGGAAATGTTTTTCGGCGGGATGCGCGCGATTTTGGCGATGATTTCTTCGATTTCCTTGTTGGTGATGGTTTTTTTCTGCCTGGATTTGGGCTGGATGCGTTGCGCAGCACCAGCTTCGTCGATTACGTCGATGGCTTTGTCGGGCAGGTGGCGGTCGTTGATGTAGCGCGCCGACAGTTCCGCTGCGGTGGTTAGTGCGGCTGCGGTGTATTTCACGCCGTGGTGCGCCTCGAAGCGCGATTTCAGGCCGCGCAGGATGGAGATGGTTTCATCCACCGAGGGTTCCGCCACGTCGATTTTCTGGAAGCGCCGCGAGAGCGCGTGATCTTTTTCGAACACGCCGCGAAATTCGTTGTAGGTGGTCGCGCCAATGCAGCGCAACTGGCCGGAGCTTAAGGCCGGCTTGAGCAGGTTGGAGGCGTCCAGCGTGCCGCCGGAGGCAGCGCCCGCGCCGATTAGGGTATGGATTTCGTCGATGAACAGGATCGCGTGGGCGTCTTCGGTGAGTTGTTTCAATACTGCTTTCAGGCGCTGTTCGAAATCGCCGCGGTATTTGGTGCCGGCCAGCAGCGCGCCCATGTCGAGGGAATACACTGTGCTTTCGGCCAGCACGTCGGGCACGTTGCGCTCGACGATGCGGCGCGCCAGCCCTTCGGCGATGGCGGTTTTGCCGACGCCGGCCTCGCCCACCAGCAGCGGGTTGTTCTTGCGGCGTCGGCACAGGGTCTGGATGACGCGCTCCAATTCGTTGTCGCGCCCGATCAGCGGGTCGATTTTGCCGGCGGTGGCTTGCGCGTTGAGGTTGGCGGTGAAGTTTTCCAGCGCGCCGGTCGGTGCGGCTTCCTGTTCCGCTTCCTGTCCTGCGTCGGAATGCGCCGGCGCTGCCTCCGGCACTTTGGTTATGCCGTGGGAGATGAAATTCACCACGTCCAGGCGGCTGATGCCTTGCTGGGTGAGAAAATAGACGGCGTGCGAGTCTTTTTCGCCGAAAATGGCGACCAGGATGTTGGCGCCGCTTACTTCTCTCTTGCCGGACGATTGCACATGCAGGATGGCGCGCTGTATGACACGCTGGAAGCCCAGCGTCGGCTGGGTGTCCACATCGCCTATGCCGCCCACTAAGGGCGTGTGGCTGGCGACGAAATCCGTCAGCCCGCGGCGCAATTCCTCGATTTTCGCCGCGCAGGCGCGTAGCACTTTGGCCGCCGTCGGGTTGTCCAGCATCGCCAGCAGCAGGTGTTCCACTGTGATGAATTCATGGCGTTTCTTGCGCGCTTCGATGAACGCCATGTGTAGGGATGCTTCCAATTCCTGCGCAATCATTATCTATTGCTCCTCCATCACGCATTTCAGCGGATGCTGGTATTCCATCGAAAAAATATGGACTTGTTCCACCTTGGTGCGCGCCACATCCAGCGTGTAGACGCCGCATACGCCAACGCCTTCATTATGCACCTTAAGCATGATCTGCAACGCTTGTTCGCGGCTTTTTGCAAAAAAACGCTCCAACACCGCCACCACGAAATCCATGGGCGTGAAATCGTCGTTGAGCAACAGCACCTTGAAAAGCGGCGGCGGCTTGGCGCGGGTGCGTTGCGCTTCAATGGTGTTGCCGGCAAAATTTTTGTCGCTCATCGGGTGTCAGAGGACAGAAGACAGAGGACAGAGGACAGAAAAATCGCCTCGAAGTTTGCCTTTGGTCTTGCGTTCGCTGTTTTTCGGGAAGGGGAGCGGTTCAGGTTTTCCAGTCTCATGTTGTTCTTGGCGGTTTGAAAAAGGGTTTTCAGGTTGATTCCAATTTGATGTTTATTTTGACGCCGATGGTGAATTTTTCAAGTCCCCGGCTAAGTTTGGACAGGGTAAATTTGTTCCCGGCACGGAAAAAACCGATTCACCGCAGAGGACGCGGAGGAAACACCCCTCATGCTTTTCCTTTGCGTCCTCCGCGTCCTCTGCGGTGAAAAAGGTTTTGTCTTTATGGGTTGCCGCCATGAGTCAAACAGAGTCGCGTCGCGGCTCAGTTTTCCTGGGATTCATGAATGTCTTCCATCATTGATTTTTATCATGAATTTCAGAGAACAAATTTACTCTGCTAAGTTGGATTTACCCTTTTCGCGCGCCTTGTTTTCCTTGTCCTGCGCGCGCAATTCCCGGAGCCGCGCCTCGGCGGTGGAAAGCAGGTAGAAGTCGTTGCCGCCGCTTTTCAGGCCGATCTGCAATTGGGTGATCGCCGCTCCGAGATTACCCTGGTGGAAATACGCTTCCGCCAGCGCCTGGTTGGATTGCAGCGTTTTACCCTGCGCGGCGTAGCCTTGCGCCTGGAGCTGATATAGGTGCACATCGCTCGGGTAGGATAGCAGCTCATTCGCCACTACTTTCATCGCTTCCCCATAGTGTTTGGCTTGCAGCAGCGCTTCGGCGTAGCCGTAGACCAGGGCGCGCCGGTTGGGGAAGCTGTGCAGCGCGGCGCGATAATGCGCCAGCGCCGCATCCTCCTTGCCGGTCGCCAATTTGATCTGCGCCGCCAGGTTTTCGACGATGGCGTTGGCCGGCAGGCTCTGACGCAATAGCGCCAATTCCCGCTCCGCCCGCTCGAAATTCCGCGCCCGCATCAGCGCTGCGGCAAGCCCGTAACGCTGGGCGGCCTCGTTGACGTATTTTTTCTCGCGCAGCGATTCCTCGAAATAGGTCACGGCCTGGGCGGGTGTGCCGTCCTGCGCGCGCAGCTTGGCGCGCAACAGGTAAAAATCGGGGCTGTCCGGCACTTGACGGTAGGGGGTGTCCTTCAGCCGGTTCTGGATGTCGGCGATGCGTTCGCTGGTCATCGGATGGGTGCGCAGGTAATCCGGCGCGTTGCTGTCGTACAGCCGCCCGGCCTTCTGCAAGCGCTCGAAAAACGTCTCGGCGGCATGGGCGTCGAAACCGGCTTGCGAGAGGATTTGCAGTCCCACCCGGTCGGCCTCGCGTTCGTGGTCGCGGGTGAAATTCAGGTAATTCTGCATGGAGCCTGCCTGCGCCGTGGCGATAGCGGCGCTGCTGAGTTGCGGATTGGAGCGCGAGGCGAGGATTGCCACCGCCACTGCCGCCAACGAAGTCAACATGCTTTGCTTTTCTTTATCCATCATGCGCGCCAGGTGATGCTGGATGACGTGCGAGATTTCATGGCCGAGCACTGCCGCCAGTTCCGATTCGTTCTGCGCCGACTGCACCAGCCCGGTATGCACGCCGATGAAACCGCCGGGCAGGGCGAATGCGTTCAGCGTGGCGTCCTTGATTACGAAAAACTCGAAATCCTGGCGGTTGTCCGGGCTGGTCGCGACCAGCCGGTAGCCGAGATTGTTCAGGTATTCGGTCAGTTCGGCGTCGTTAAGCAAGCTGCGGTCGCGGCGGATTTCCGCCATGATGGTTTCGCCCAGGCGCCGCTCCACCTGCGGCGAAAAGGCGGACTGCGCCACCTCGCCCAGTTCCGGCAGGCCGTCGGCATACGCTGGGGGAATGGCAATCGTGGCGATAAACAACGCCAGGGCAATTAGTCGGCTAAATTTCAACCTGGAAACCTCCGTTGAACGGGCTGGAGTGTGCGGTTTTCCGGGTGCAGGGCATACCCGACGGCCTGACGGCCTGGGCACAAGAGGTGCAACGACGAAGAATGGTTTGTTCCATTCTGAGAAGTTGCAACGCCGCCATGCGCCCGGAAAACCGTGCAATCCAGCCCGCAGCCGTTCTCACCAAACGGGTGGACGCGAAATAGATGACAAAGTTGTTTAGCACCGCCATGTTACACATCTTGGCAAGCGGTCAACGGAGGTTTCTAGGTTCATGGTGCTATGATAGCGGTTTTATTCAGGAAGTTCACCGATGTCGAGCGAATTTACTCATTTTGACGCAGCCGGCCAAGCGCACATGGTCAATGTGGCGGATAAAACCGAAACCCGCCGTATTGCCCGCGCCGCCGGAAAAATCGCGATGCAGCCGGCCACCTTGCAACTCATCCTGGATGGCCACGGCAAAAAAGGCGATGTGCTGGGTGTCGCGCGCATCGCGGCGATTCAGGCTTCCAAACGCACTGCCGAACTGATCCCGCTGTGCCATCAACTGGCGCTGACCCGCGTCGGCGTGGAATTCCAGGTGGATGAGGCAAGCGCGGAAATCGAGTGTAGCGTCACCGCCGAGACGCTAGGGCGCACCGGCGTCGAGATGGAAGCCCTGACGGCGGCCAGCATCGGCCTGTTGACCATTTACGATATGTGCAAGGCGGTGGACCGCGGCATGACTATCAAGGAACTCCGCCTGCTGGAAAAATTCGGCGGCAAATCGGGGCATTGGCGCGCGGCTGAATAAGCTTGGTTTGAGTGATGTCTCTATATTCCTGAGCCTGAACCAAAAAAATAGCTTCACCGCTAAAGACGCAGAGAAATAATGACCTCAGCGCCTCCGCGTCTCTGCGGCGAAAAGCATTTCAGACTGTCGCCCGCAATGCCTGATCGATGTCGGCAAGGATGTCGTCGATGTGTTCTATGCCGATGGACAGGCGCACCATGTCTTCCTTGACGCCGGCCTGTTCCAGTTCCGCCGCCGAGAGTTGGCGGTGGGTGGTGGTGGCCGGGTGGCAGGCGAGCGATTTGGCGTCGCCGATATTGACCAGGCGGGTGATGAGCTGAAGCGCGTCGATGAATTTAGCGCCGGCGTCGCGCCCGCCCTTGATGCCGAAGCCGAGGATGCTGGAAGCCTTGCCACCCATGTATTTGTCCACCAGCGGTTTGCTCGGGCTGTCGGGAAGCCCCGCGTATTGCACCCAGGTGACCAGCGGATGCTCTTTCAGGCGCTGGGCTACGGTCATCGCGTTGGCGCAATGCCGCTCCATGCGCAGCGCCAGGGTTTCGATGCCTTGCAGGATGAGGAAGGCGTTGAACGGCGAGATTGCCGCACCCATGTTGCGCAGCGGCACCACGCGGGCGCGCGCGATGTAGGCGGCTGCGCCGAAGGCTTCGGTGTACACCACGCCGTGGTAGGAAACGTCCGGTTTGCTGAGGCGCGGGAAACGATCTTTGTGTTCTGCCCAGGGAAATTTGCCGGAATCGACGATGATGCCGCCTATGCTGGTGCCGTGGCCGCCCATGTACTTGGTCAGGGCATGCACCACGATGTCCGCGCCGTGCTCGAAGGGGCGGCACAGATAGGGCGTCGGCACGGTGTTGTCGACGATTAGCGGGATGCCGTGGGCGTGGGCGAGTTCCGCCAGCGCGCCGAAATCCACCACGTTGCCGAGCGGGTTTCCGATGGATTCGCAGAATATCGCTTTGGTTTTCGCGTCTATCAGTTTTTCGAAACTGGAAATATCGTGGTATTCGGCGAAGCGCGCTTCTATCGCGTATTGCGGCAGGGTGTGGGCGAACAGGTTGTAGGTGCCGCCGTAGAGCGTACTGGTGGTGACGATGTTGTCGCCGGCCTCGGCGATGGTCATAATCGCGTAGGTGATCGCCGCCATGCCGGAAGCCAGTGCCAGCGCCGCGACGCCGCCTTCGAGTTCGGCCACGCGCTTTTCCAATACGTCGGTGGTAGGGTTCATGATGCGGGTGTAGATATTGCCGGCCACCTTCAGGTCGAATAAGTCGGCGCCGTGCTGGGTGCTGTCGAACGAATAGGACGTGGTCTGGTAGATGGGCACCGCGACGGCATGCGTGGTCGCTTCCGGGGTGTATCCGCCATGCACGGCGATAGTTTCGAATTTCATACGGTCTCCTGAATGGTGGTTTTTAAGAGTCAACAACAGGAATTTTATCAGTTATGCGACTACTTTTGCGGATTTGGGTGCTGGCGCTAGGCTTGCTGGCGTTGCCTGCCGTTGCCGCGTCCCCGACCACGTTCCAGCCGGTGGTCGGCGGCGGGCTGCTGTGCCGCGATCAGATAGATCATGTTTATTTTACGGATTACCTGATCCAGGCCTTTAAAGCGCCCTACAAGACCGAAGGGGAAGCCTATTGGTTCAAGCCGGATAATGGTCAGAAACTGTTCGGGCTGGAACTTACGGATATATTCGTCAGCGTCGATGGCAGCCGCTATGCCTTTCTCGGCGTGATTTTGAAGGAAAAACTGGAGGACGCGGCGAAAAAACTGCTCGAATTAAGAGGGTTGCGCTTCGAACCTTATGCGCCCATGGGGGAGGTCGCCGGCCCACATGTGCTGCGCTCACCGGAAGGCGCTTTCCTGATCCGTTACGACACCACGCACAGCAAGCTGTATTGCGCCAAACACCGCATAGACCCGTGGCGCGGCGAGGCGACGCCGCCGAATTGGTGGTGGGATGCACACGGATTTTGGCGCTACGTGCCGCGCTATCAATTGCCTCTTACGCCTCCCAGTCCTTGAATTCTAGGCCGGGTGAGGCGGAATCCAATATTAAGGGGATGGGGGATGTACTAAGGGATGGGGGATGGGGGATGGGTGATGAAAACCACCTCTCATCCCCCATTACCCATTACCCATCCCCCATTACCCAATCACCCAATTCTCAGTCCCTCAGTCAGATGAGGAGCGAGCGTTTGCAGCAATTGGTGGAAGATTCTCGGGTTGCCGGCGACGATGTTGCCGCTTTCCATGTGCTTTTCGTTGCCGGAAAAATCGCTCACCAATCCGCCGGATTCCTGCACCAGCAGGCAGCCGGCGGCGATGTCCCATTTGGAGAGGCCGATTTCCCAGAAGCCGTCGAAACGTCCCGCTGCAGTGTAGGCCAAGTCAAGCGCGGCCGAGCCGGGGCGGCGCACGCCGGCGGTTTTTTGCACCATGTCGCGGAACATCGCCATGTAGGCGTCAAGGTGAGTAAAATCGCGAAACGGGAAGCCGGTGCCGATCAGCGCATCATCAAGTTGCTTGCGCTTGCTCACGCGCAGCCGCCGGTCGTTAAGGAAGGCGCCGCCGCCGCGCGAGGCGGTGAATAGGTCGTTGCGACCGGGGTCGTAAATCACTGCCTGCGACAGCACGCCATTGTGCTCCAGCGCAATGGATACGGCATATTGCGGGAAGCCGTGGAGGAAATTGGTGGTGCCGTCGAGCGGGTCTATAATCCACAGAAATTCCGAATCCCCTTGCGCGCCGCTTTCTTCTGCTAAAATAGCGTGTTTTGGGTAAGCGTCGAGCAAGGTTTCGATAATCGCGACTTCCGCAGCCTTGTCCACCTCGCTGACGAAATCGTTGTGCTGCTTGCGCGTGACGGTGAGTGCATCAAGGTCGCGGGTGGCGCGGTTGATGACGCCGCCGGCGCGGCGTGCGGCTTTGACCGCGATGGTGAGCATGGGGTGCATGTTAAAGAACGTCCAGTCGAATGCCAAGGTTAGCCAGCCATTTTAAATGATTCCTCGCCAATGATGAAATCCGTTTCCGCGTTAGACCGCATTCGTGTGGTTTTGAGCCACACTTTCCACCCCGGCAATATCGGGGCGGTGGCGCGGGCAATGAAAACCATGGGGCTTGGTCGGCTGTATCTGGTCAATCCGCAACGTTTCCCCGATGCCGAGGCGACGACGCGCGCGACAGGCGCCGCAGATGTGCTCGAACGGGCGCAGGTGTGCGCTACGCTCGACGAGGCTTTGCAGGGGACGGTGCTGGCGGTGGCGACCACTTCGCGCCGCCGCGATTTGTCACACCCGCTGTTCACCCCACGGGCAGCCGCGCCGCTGTTGCTTGCCGAGGCGCAGCACGGCGAGGTGGCGCTGTTGTTCGGCGCGGAAACCAGCGGCCTGACCAACGCCGAATTGGACCGTTGCCAGATGTTGCTGATGATCCCGACCAATCCCGAATTTGCGTCGCTGAATCTGGCGTCTGCGGTGCAGGTGTTGGCCTACGAACTGCGCGCCGCGCTGCCGGACGGCGCGTTGCCGTCGGCGGAGGAAGAGGGGAATAGGGCGAGTTTCGAAGAAGTTGAGGGGTTTTACGGCCATCTCGAACAAGCTATGATGGCAAGCGGCTTTCTCGATCCGGCCAGCCCGAAGCGCCTGATGCACCGGCTGCGCCGCCTGTTTGCGCGGGCGCGACTGGAGCGGGAGGAGATCAATATTCTGCGCGGCATACTCACTTCGCTCGCCCCGCGGGATAAAAAATAGTCCCCACGCATAAAAAAACAGTTGATTGTTTGGAAGTTCGCGATAACATAGCCGTCTTCTTGGGGTTGATATATTTTAAAAAGCCACAATGTATAATGTATACTTGCAGGCTAGGGACTAGAGTCCAGTGGATGTTACACTATGCGCCGGAGGGGTGTTAGCCCCCCAGTCTCTAAAAAACAGGATAAATGTGCTCAATCATTTGCGTGAAGATATTGCCGTTGTATTCGACCGCGACCCGGCGGCGCGTTCCACCTGGGAGGTGCTTACCACCTATCCGGGGGTGCATGCGTTGTTGATTTTTCGCCTGTCGCAGCGGCTGTGGCGCTGGGAATTGAAATGGGCGGCGCGTTTTTTGTCGTTTCTCGGGCGCTGGTTCACCGGCATTGAAATTCATCCGGGAGCGACGATAGGCAGACGTTTTTTTATCGACCACGGCATGGGGGTGGTGATCGGCGAGACCGCCGAAATCGGCGACGACTGCACTTTGTATCATGGCGTGACGCTGGGCGGCACCTCGTGGAACCGGGGCAAGCGCCACCCCACCTTGGGGCGGGGCGTGGTGGTGGGTGCGGGCGCCAAGATACTCGGTCCGATCACTATCGGCGAAGGCGCGAAAATCGGCTCGAATGCGGTGGTGGTGCGCGATGTTCCGCCGGGAGCGACTGCCGTCGGCATTCCTGCGCGCATTCTGGATGGCGATAAAGCGGAACAGCGCGAGAACAAGGCGCGCAAAATGGGATTTTCCGCCTACGCGATCAGCGAGGACATGAACGATCCCTTTGTCAAGGCGATACATGCGATGCTCGATCATGCTTCGGTGACGGATCAGCGTATCGGGCTGATACTTGAGCAAATGAAGAAATGCGGTATGGAAGTTGAACAGGATGTGGCGGTGGCGGAAGCGTTTGATGTGAATTATTTAAATAAGATAGTTGATTAATGTTGTAAAGTATTGTAGAGTTGTTTTCATAAATCCATTGGAGGGTAAATATCATGCGTTTGACTACAAAAGGCCGCTTCGCGGTGACAGCTATGTTGGATTTGGCGATGCGTCAAGGTGGCGGACCGGTGACACTGTCCGGCATCAGCGACCGTCAAAAAATTTCCTTGTCTTATCTTGAGCAATTGTTCGGCAAATTGCGCCGCTTTGGGCTGGTGGAGAGCGTGCGCGGGCCGGGCGGCGGCTATTATCTGGCCAAGAAAATGGACGACATTACGGTGGCGGACATTATTCTGGCGGTGGACGAGACGATGGATTCCACCCAGTGCGGCGGCTTGGGCAATTGCCACGACGAGCACGAATGCACGACCCACGAGTTGTGGACTACCCTTAACACCAAAATCCTCGAATACCTGTCGTCGATCAGGATGTCCCATCTGGTGGCTAAACAGTGCGAGGGGAAACCCGATTTTGTCGGCGATGTGAAGGGAGTGCGGGGCGCGCGTCAAGCGAAGAATGCTGCCGTCGTATCTTGACCACAATGCCGCCACCCCGCTCGACGAGCGGGTGCTGGCGGCAATGTTCCCCTATTTCCGCGAACATTTCGGCAATCCATCCAGCCGCCATGAATATGGCCGGGAAGCGCGCCGCGCCGTAGATCTGGCGCGCGAGCAAGTGGCCGCAGCGGTGGGCGCGCATCCTTCCCAGGTTATTTTCACCAGCGGCGGCAGCGAAGCGAATAATCTGGCTATTCGCGGCGTTGCCGCCTACCTGCCGAAAACGCAGGTGGCGGTGAGCGCCATCGAACATCCTTGCGTGATGAAACCGGCACAGGAATTGCATAGGCAAGGCTGGGCGCTCAGGAAAGTCGCGGTAATGTCCGACGGCAGCGTCGATGTCCGCGACCTGGAAAACGCCTTGCGCGCGCCGACCGGCCTGGTTGCGGTGATGCTGGCGAACAACGAAACCGGCGTGTTGCAGGATGTCGCGAAATTGTCGGAAATCTCACATAATCGCGGCGCGCTGTTGCATACCGACGCCGTGCAGGCGCTGGGCAAGATACCGGTGAATTTCGCGGCGCTCGCTGTGGACATGCTGAGCTTGTCCGCCCACAAAGCTTATGGGCCGAAAGGCGTCGGCGCTTTGGTGGTGGGCGCAAATGTGGAATTGCAGCCGCTGATTGTCGGCGGCGGGCACGAGAAGGGGCTGCGCGCAGGCACCGAAAACGTGCCGGGCATCGTCGGATTCGGCGTGGCCTGCGAGTTGGCGGCTGCGCGTGTTGCGGATTTCGCCGAACGGGTAGGCGCTTTGCGCGATGAGCTGGAACGTGGCTTGAGCGCTTTGGGCGCGACGCTTTTTGGAGCGGATGCGCAACGTTTGCCGAACACCGGTTTCTTCGCCTTTAACGGCATAACGGGCGAAACCTTGGTAATGGCGCTGGATCGCGCCGGTTTTGCCGTCGCCAGCGGCGCTGCATGCTCCAGCGGCAGCGCTCAAGCCAGCGCCACGCTGCTGGCGATGGGCGTGAGCGACGAGCTGGGGCGTGGCGCGGTGCGCGTGAGCCTGGGCAAGGATACGACGAGCGTTCAGGTTCAGGCATTTCTGCATGCCTTGCAAGGCGAAGTGGCGCGGTTGCGCGGTCTTGCCGCCATGGCGGTTTGAAGAATGTACGTAGATCAAGCACTGGTGCGGTTCTCCGGGTGATTTTTTCACCGCAGAGACGCTTCAGACGCAGAAGATTTTGTAGGATAATGGTATGGTTTCACTATCCGTTATATTTCTCTGCGCCTGAAGCGTCTCTGCGGTAAATATTTTTGGTTCCGGCTTATCTGGCTTATGGATAAGCAGAAAATTAACGTGCCCCGTTTTTTTCTCCGCGCTTCTGCGTTTCTCGCGGTTAAGCAGTTGCTGTTATCAGGTATTAAGGAGAATTGCCATGGTTAAGACACCGATTTATTTGGATTATTCCGCCACCACGCCGGTCGATCCGCGCGTGGCGGAGCGGATGATTCCCTACCTGACCGAAAAATTCGGCAATCCGGCGAGCCGTTCCCATCCTTTCGGTTGGGAAGCGGAAAAGGCCGTGGAAGATGCGCGCGCACAAGTCGCGGCGCTGGTCAACGCCGATCCCAAGGAAATTATCTGGACTTCCGGCGCCACCGAATCCAACAACCTCGCTATCAAGGGCGCGGCGCATTTCTACTCCGGTAAAGGCAAACACTTGGTGACGGTGATGACCGAGCACAAGGCGGTGCTGGACACCATGCGCCATCTGGAAAGCGAAGGCTTCGAGGTGACTTATCTCGCGCCGGAAGCAAATGGTTTGGTGGATGTGGAAAAATTCACCGCCGCATTGCGCCCGGACACCATCCTGGCTTCGGTGATGCTGGTCAACAACGAGATCGGAGTGATCCAGGACATCGCGGCTTTCGGTGAAATCTGCCGCAGCAAGGGCGTGTTGTTTCACGTCGATGCCGCCCAGGCCACCGGCAAGGTGGCTATCGACCTGGCTACGCTGAAAGTCGATCTGATGTCCTTTTCGGCTCACAAAACCTACGGGCCGAAAGGCATAGGCGCGCTGTACGTGCAGCGCAAGCCGCGCATCCGCCTGGAAGCGCAGATGCACGGCGGCGGTCACGAGCGCGGCTTGCGTTCCGGCACGCTGGCCACACACCAGATCGTCGGCATGGGCGAAGCTTTCCGTATCGCTCAGGAGGAAATGGTGAGCGAGAACGGGCGTATCCGCAGTTTGCGCGACCGCCTGCACCAGGGACTGGCGAAAATCGAAGAAGTCCACGTCAACGGCGACATGGAAAGCCGCGTGCCGCACAACCTCAACATCAGCTTCAACTTCGTCGAAGGCGAATCGCTGATTATGGCGGTGCGCGATCTGGCGGTTTCCAGTGGCTCCGCCTGCACTTCGGCAAGCCTGGAGCCTTCTTACGTGCTGCGCGCGCTGGGGCGTAGCGACGAGCTGGCGCACAGCTCCATCCGCTTTACCCTGGGACGTTTCACCACCGAAGAAGAAGTGGACTACACAGTAGACCTGGTCACCCGGAATATCGACCGCCTGCGCGAAATGTCCCCGCTGTGGGACATGTACAAGGAAGGCATCGATTTAAGCACCGTCAAATGGGCAGCGCATTAAAAACAGTGCTGAGTTAAAAGTGCTGAGTGCTGAGAAAAAAGCATCACGTAGCGATACAACGGACTCAGTACGCAGCACTGAGCACGCAGCCACTTGGTAGGTAGGGTGGGCACGTTTTTGTGCCCACGCGGTGGGTGGATGATATTTCCGCGTGGGCACAAAAAACGTGCCCACCCTACCGAATTAGCACTGGTTTCGACGAAGGAGAAACACCATGTCTTACAGCACAAAAGTATTGGATCATTACGAGCACCCGCGCAACGTCGGGAGTTTTTCCCAGGACGACGACGAAGTGGCGACCGGCATGGTCGGTGCGCCGGCTTGCGGCGATGTGATGAAATTACAGATCAAAGTGAACAAGGATGGCATCATCGAAGACGCCAAGTTCAAGACCTACGGCTGCGGTTCTGCGATAGCCTCGTCGTCGCTGGTCACCGAGTGGGTCAAAGGCAAGACGCTGGATCAGGCGCTGGAAATCAAAAACACCCAGATTGCCGAGGAACTGGCGTTGCCGCCGGTGAAAATCCACTGCTCGGTGCTGGCCGAAGACGCGATCAAGGCCGCCGTGGCGGATTACAAGGCCAGGCACGGCGCGACGGTGGAAACCAAGGTTTGTAGAGGCTAGGGACTAGAGGCTAGGGACTAGAGGCTAGAGGCTAGGGAGGGGGTTGGTTATACTAGCCTCTAGCCCCTAGTCTCTATATTAAGGAGAAACAAATGGCAGTCACATTAACTGAAAAAGCAGCGAAGCATGTTTCCAGCTTTATCACCAAGCGCGGCAGCGGCGTCGGCTTGCGCCTCGGCGTGCGCACCAGCGGGTGCTCCGGCATGGCTTACACGCTGGAATTCGCCGACGATGTCGCGGCGGACGACCAGCAGTTCGAAAGCTATGGCGTCAAGGTGTTTGTCGATCCCAAGAGCTTGACCTATATCGACGGCACCGAACTGGATTACGTGCGCGAAGGCTTGAGCGAAGGTTTCAAATTCAATAACCCCAACATCAAGAGCCAGTGCGGCTGCGGGGAAAGCTTCGGGGTCTGATGCCGAATCTTATGAATCCGAACCTGAATCTGGATTTCGAGAAAAACCATTTCGAACTATTCGGCCTGGCGCCGGGTTTCCAGCTCGATGTGGCGCGGCTTGAGCAAGCCTACCACGACATGCAGGCACAAGTACACCCAGACAAACATGCCCATCTGGGCGATGTCGAGCGCAGGCTGGCGATGCAGTGGGCGACCCATGCCAACGAAGCGTACCAGACCTTGCGCCAGCCTTTGAGCCGGGCGCGCTACCTGCTGCAACTGCACGGCGTGGCAGGCTCTGAAGACAGCAACACCGCGATGTCGCCGGCTTTCCTGATGGAACAGATGGAATGGCGCGAGGCCATCATGGAGGCCAAGGCCGCCCAAGTCGTGGACGATCTGGAAAGCCTGGCCGGACGGCTGCGCGCCGAGACGCAGCAACGCCAGGATGTCTTGCACCGGCTACTGGATGTCGAGCGCGATTATCGACAGGCGGCGGAACAAGTGCGCGAATTGAAATTCATGGAAAAATTGCGCGAGGAAATCAACTACGCGCTGGAAGCATTGGACGCATGATCCTAAGCCGGACAATTGCCGGAACCAAAAAATATTTACCGCAGAGACGCAGAAACGCAGAAATTTTGTAGAGTAATGGTATAGTTCTCCTGCTTTTTTTAGGAGGCGCAACGCCGCCATGCGACGCAAAAACCGTGCAATCCACTTCGTAGCAGGCTCACCAACCGAGTAACACGATAAGTCATGAAAAAATTTATTGGAATCGTAATGTTAAATATTCCATCAAGCGGTCAACTGAGGTTTCTAGGATAATGGCCTTACTGCAAATCGCCGAACCCGGTCTCTCCGCCGCCCCCCACCAGCACCGTCTGGCGGTGGGCATAGACCTGGGCACGACCAACTCGCTGGTGGGGACGGTGCGCAGCGGCATCGGCGTAGTGCTCAACGACGAAGACGGGCGGGCGCTGCTGCCTTCCGTGGTGCGTTATCTTGCCGCCGGCGAGGTCGAGGTCGGCCATGCGGCGCAAGCCATGCAAAGCGCCGACCCGCACAACACCATCATTTCGGTGAAACGCTTCATGGGGCGCGGCGTGCGCGACATCGCCAATATCACCGATTTACCCTACCAGTTCGTCGATGCGCCGGGCATGGTGCAAATCAAGACCGTCGCCGGGGTGAAAAGCCCGGTTGAAGTGTCGTCGGAAATCCTCAAGGCGCTACGTAGCCGCGCAGAGAAATCGCTGGGCGGCGAACTGGTGGGCGCGGTGATTACGGTGCCGGCCTATTTCGACGATGCGCAGCGCCAAGCCACCAAGGACGCGGCCAAGCTCGCCGGGCTGAACGTATTGCGCCTGCTCAACGAGCCGACTGCGGCTGCGGTGGCTTACGGCCTGGACAATGGCGCCGAAGGGGTGTACGTCGTGTACGACCTGGGCGGCGGCACTTTTGACGTGTCTATTCTGCGCTTGGCGCGCGGCGTGTTCGAAGTGATGGCGACCAACGGCGATTCGGCGCTGGGCGGCGACGATTTCGACCACCGCATTTATTGCTGGGTGCTGCAACAAACCGGGCTTTCCGCGCTGAGCGCGCAGGACACCCGCTTGTTGCTGACGCGCGCGCGCGAAGCCAAGGAAGAACTGACTTACCATGCCGAAACCCGCATCACCGCCGTGCTGTCCAGCGGCGAGACGGTGGACATGCCGCTGACCGGCAAGATATTCACCGAAATCACCCAGAGCCTGGTCAACAAAACCCTGGCGCCGACCAGAAAAGCCCTGCGCGACGCAGACTTAAGCATCGCAGAGGTCAAGGGTGTCGTGATGGTCGGCGGCGCGACCAGGATGCCGCAAATCCAGCGCGCGGTGGGCGAGTTTTTCGGCCAGGAGCCGCTCAACAACCTCGACCCCGATAAAGTGGTGGCGCTGGGCGCTGCGATCCAGGCCAATGTGCTGGCCGGCAACCGGTCCGGCGACGACTGGCTGTTGCTCGACGTGATCCCGCTGTCGCTCGGGCTGGAAACCATGGGCGGTTTGACGGAAAAAGTGATCCCGCGCAATTCCACCATCCCCGTGGCGCGCGCTCAGGAATTCACCACCTACAAGGATGGCCAGACCGCGATGAGCATCCATGTGGTGCAGGGCGAGCGCGAACTGGTTTCCGATTGCCGTAGCCTGGCCAAATTCGAATTGCGCGGCATCCCGCCGATGGCTGCGGGCGCTGCACGGGTGCGCGTGACCTTTCAGGTGGACGCCGACGGCCTGTTGTCGGTTTCGGCGCGCGAAAAAAATTCCGGGGTGGAAGCCTCGGTGGTGGTGAAGCCCTCGTATGGCCTCTCCGACGGCGAAATCGCCGACATGCTGAAAGCCTCCCAGCAACATGCGCGCGACGACATGGACGCGCGCAACCTGCGCGAGCAACAGGTGGATGCCGGACGCATCCTCGAAGCGGTCGCCGCAGCGCTGGAGGAAGACGGGCAATTGCTCAGCGCAGCCGAGCGGAAAACCATCGAAAAAAGCATGGCGGCGCTACGCAACACGCTGGAAGGCACAGCGCCTCATGCGATCAAGCTGGCAATCGAAGCGCTCAACCGCGCCACCGAAAACTTTGCCGCGCAGCGCATGAACGTCGGCGTGCAAAAAGCGCTGGCCGGACACAAGCTGGAAGACCTGGACGGATAACCCCTAGGGAGAATAAGCCATGCCGCAACTGATCGTGTTGCCCAATCAAAAACTTTGCCCCGATGGCGCGGTGATCGAAGCCAAAAGCGGCGTGTCGATCTGCGACGCGCTACTCGCCAACGATATCGAAATCGAACACGCCTGCGAGCAAGCTTGCGCCTGCACCACTTGCCATGTCATCGTGCGCAAAGGGTTCGACACGCTAGCACCTTCCGACGATCTGGAGGACGACATGCTGGACAAGGCCTGGGGGCTGGAGCCGAATTCCCGGCTAAGTTGCCAGGCGCTAATCGGAACGGGCGATCTGGTGATAGAAATACCCAAATACACCGTCAATCTGGCCAGCGAAAAGCATTAGGCGGCCAGGGGTTCGCACCCACGCAGGATTGACAGAACGCATCCAGTTGCGTTTAATAACTGTTGTAAACTAGTGAGGAGGGATCGACATGCCAACCAGTGTTGCTCTTAGCCAGCATTTCGAAGTCTTCATCAAGGGGCAGGTGGATTCAGGGCGCTATAACAACGCCGGCGAGGTGGTGCGCGCGGGGTTGCGTCTTCTGGAGGATACGCAGACACGCCATGCGCCTCAGTTGGAAGCATTGCGTTCCGCCGTTGCCGCAGGGCTTGCCAGTGGCAACGGACAGCCTGCCGACAAAGTGTTTGACCGGCTGGAGGCTAAATATCGCATGTTGGACATAGACCAATCAGCCTGATGCGATTTATCATTACGCCGCTTGCGGAACGGGATATTGAAGATATTGGTGATTATATCGCGAGAGACAACCCGCGCAGAGCGCTCGGTTTTATCACCGAATTGCGCGGTCAGTGTGCCAGGCTTGCCAAAACGCCACAGATATGCCTTGCGCGGGGGAAATTGTCCGGATTGGATTGTTCCCAGCGGGATGCAATGCAAGGCGCAAATTGCGCCGTGTAGCCATTCTACACAAGCAATTTGCAACGCGGCAGTGCGCCCGCTG
>Ga0172380_10002500_pt1 | contig 27967 bp, 30 predicted proteins | sample Leawe162metaG_FD_119747 | JGI IMG/M metagenome (GOLD analysis project Ga0172380, IMG submission 119747) | Leachate microbial communities from a municipal landfill in Southern Ontario, Canada - Leachate well 162 metaG | ecosystem: Engineered > Solid waste > Landfill > Unclassified | place... | reverse complement strand
TAAGAGTGCCGTCGCATTTTTCTTCCAAAATATCGACTAAAGTTCTGTATTTGATGTTAAACTCGGAAGCATGCCAGCCGATATTCTCCATCTCTTTTGTAGAAAACTCATCTACGCCGTCAGCAGTAGTATCGTCATACGTAGCTCTTGGAGTGTTTAAGCCTATGATCTCCTGCCAGTTTGCAAATGCTTTTATAAGCACTCTATCGTCATCTTCGAGTACTTGATAGTTTTTTCCAAACGCAACTTCAATCGGTAAGTTTGCATTTGGAATGCCTCTGTAAATCAAGATATCATTTAAAGTAAACGGCTCGTAGCAGATATTGCCATCAACCCTTATGCCAAATAGCTTGCCTGAATTGATGGCTTTTTTTAAATCATCTCTGTTTGCAACTATAATTTCTTTAAAAAGATTAAATTTTTTCACCAATATTCCTCTGTTTTTATTGACATTATAAAAGTTTTTGCTTTATTTTAGTATAATGCCAAAAAAATTTTAGGCATTTAAGCTTAATATAATTCAAGGAAAAACAATGGCATTAACTGTTTACTACGACAAAGATTGTAATATAGAACTAATCAAAAGCAAAAAAGTTGCAATGATAGGATTTGGCTCTCAGGGTCACGCACACGCAGAAAACCTAAGAGACAGCGGTGTTGAAGTAGTTGTTGGTTTAAGAAAAGATGGCTCTTCATGGGCAAAAGCTGAAGCAAAAGGCTTTAAAGTTATGACAGTTGGCGAGGCTTCTGCTTACGCTGATTTGGTTATGATTCTTCTTCCGGATGAAAATCAGGCAGAAATCTACAAAAACGAGATTGAGCCAAACCTAAAAAATGGTGCAACTATCGCATTTGGACACGGTTTTAACATCCACTACGGAAGAATTCACCCAAGAGCAGACATCAACGTTACTATGATTGCTCCAAAAGCTCCGGGACATACTGTTAGAAGCGAGTTCGTAAGAGGCGGCGGTATCCCAGACCTTATTGCTATCGGACAAAACCCAAGCGGAAAAACTAGAGAGTTAGCACTCTCTTACGCTTCTGCTATCGGCGGCGGAAGAACTGCAATTATCGAGACTACATTTAAAGATGAGACTGAGACTGACCTTTTTGGTGAGCAGGCTGTTCTTTGCGGTGGTGCAGTTTCACTTGTTCAAGCAGGTTTTGAGACATTGACAGAAGCTGGATACGCTCCTGAGCTTGCATACTTTGAGTGTCTTCATGAGCTAAAGCTTATCGTTGACTTGATGTTCCAAGGCGGAATCGCAGATATGAGATACTCTATCTCTAATACAGCTGAGTACGGCGACTATGTTTCAGGCAAACGTGTTATCAACGCAGAATCTAAAGCGGCGATGAAAGAGATTTTAAAAGAGATTCAAGACGGAAGATTTGCAAAAGACTTCATCCTTGAAGGTCAAGCAGGATACCCTCGTATGAACGCTGAGCGTGCAAATGCAAAAGCTTCACTGATTGAGCAGACTGGTGTTAAGTTAAGATCTATGATGCCGTGGATATCAGCAAACAAAATAGTAGATACTACTAAAAACTAAAATAGCGACGCATTTTCTGCGTTGCTACACTCGTCGCACCCCAAGAGTACTTCTTCACTTTGTTCAGGGCGTGCACACTAGTGCACTTCCTCATTATGCGCCTTGAAACTCCACCACTATTTTTATTTTTCAATATCTAAAATCAAAGAACTATAAATCAAAAATCTTTAGTTTTTATCTATAATTATGTATAATTTTTTTACAATAATAAAAGGGGTTATGTTATGATTGATGCGAAGACACGCGCAAAATTGGCGGAGTTTGGAAGCGAGCTGCTCTATAAGACATCTCTTGCAGAGGGTTTGCCGCTTATCTCAACTTATGTCAAAGAAATTATCGGAGCGGATAGATGTTCCATCTTTATCTACAATCCCGAAACAAACGAATTTTGGACAACTTTGGCAGACGGCGTGGAGAGGATTGTAATGCCCGCTGAGAGGGGTATTGTCGGAGAAACACTAAGATCAAAAAAAGCGACCTTTGAAAACGATGTGCACTCAAATCCCTATTTTATGGGTGAGCTTGATAAAAAGACCGGATATACTACAAAAAGTGTTATTACTGCACCAATCTTTAACTATAAAAAAGAGGTCGGCGGAGTGCTGGAGCTTTTAAACAAAGAGGGCGGCTTTAAAGAGGACGACCTAAAATACATGAAGTTCTTTGCCCAGTATATAAGTGAGTTTTTAGAGCTTATAAAGCAGTTTAAAAACGATTAACAAGTTTTAGAGCAACTGTTGAGCTCTGATGAGAGTTGAGAGTAAAATAGCAGTTTTATCCACATGTGAGCTCTTCATTTTAAGCTCGCTTGAAAGAAGCAGCTCGTGCAGTTTATAGTATACGGGCGGCTTTATCTTTATGGATGCCGTTGCTTTGTCCTCAACCACAAACTTTGGAGCGTTGTACCCGAGTATCTCCATAGCGTTTGGAGCGCCGTTTACGCGTATGTAGATATTGAACATGTAGAGCTGAGTCAGGTATGAGGTGAGTGCTGTGAGAATCCTTATCTCATCCTCTCCGTGTTCAAGCAGGCTCACAAGGTCGCTCTTAAAATCTTTCTTATTTAAAATCTTTTTTATAAAACTCTCTATACTTATCTCTGCTAGGCCAAAAATCATATTGTCCACATCTTTTAGAGTTATTGCCCTATCATAAACGGAGAGTTTCTCCAGCTCGTTGCATGCAAGAGCGATGTCACCGCTTTGAATATTTAGGAGATGGTTTATTGTGTAGCTGTCTATATTTACATGTTTCTCACGCGCTATTTGCGTGATTGTTGCAACAGCTTCGGTGTGGTTTGGATGAAAAAATCTTACACACATCGTTTTTGTACCGGAAGCAGGTTTTGCGTATGCAGCGTGCTCTGTTCCGTAATATGCGTACACAAAAATATTGTCTGAATTTTTTTCGCACTGTTCTATTAGTGTATCAAGCTCTTTTTTTGGAAGTTTTTTCTCGCTCTTAATGATGAGGATATTTTGGTCGCCAAAGAGCGAAGCTTGGGAGAGATGCGCTTTTGCGGAGTTGAAATTGTACTCGTCATGATAAAACTTTAAAACTGAAGCACCCTCTTTGTTTGTAAGAGTGTTTGTATATCTGTCGATTAAAAAACTGCTCTCTCCAAAGAGTATAAAGCTGTTTGAGAGGGAGTTGTTTTGTATATGTTTGTCTAGCTCGCTTTTGTACACGCTTAGATATCTTTCTCTATTATCTCAACAACGCTCGCGTAGATTTTTGCTTTAGGAATGTCGACTTTGTCTATCCTTACTCTTACGTCATCAAATAGCTGGGCATTAAGATTTTGTGTTATTAAAAATCTAGCTCCCTGAATCTCGTCATGAAGCTCGGCTTTGAAAAACGGGTCTGTTGATGTAATTCTTGCTTTAAATATTTCGCCTATCTTCTCATCTGCCCATCTTGCAAATTTTCTTGCCATAAACTCAACCTCTATGGTTGCAGCTTCTCTCTCTTTTTCACTCACACTTATACAGAGTGATTCGATGTTTCTCAAAACATAAGAGCCCTCAGTCGTGTCATTGTTTGCTATTGCTTTTAGGAGTCTGTGTACTATCAGGTCAGAGTATCTTCTGATAGGTGAAGTAAAGTGCGTGTACTCTTCAAAACCAAGCCCGAAGTGACCCGCATTTAGCGGTGCATATCTTGCCTGCATCTGAGACTGGATTATCAGCGTGTCAACTTCAGAAGAGATATTCATCTCCTGGGCCTGCTTCTGTATCTCGGTAATGGTCTCTTTGATATTTTTTTTAATATCTATATACATCCCGATGCCCGCAAGTTCCTGATAGAGGTTTTGCAGCTTTAGCTGGCTTGGAGGCTCATGGATACGGAATATTCCTCTTTGAAATCTCCTTGCAGCCTCTTTGTTTGCCAAAAGCATACAGTCTTCTATGAGCGCATGTGATGGAGTCTCCTCGGAGTATGACGTGCTTACTATATTTGAGTTCTCGTCTATAAACATCTCAAGTTCATGTGAGCGAAAGTTATATCCGACTTTAAATCTTTTTTCTCTGAGTGCGTCCGTTATAACTCTTAGTTTGGAGATATAGTCAAAAATCTTCTCCTCGGAGCTGTTTTTTGCGCTTAGTGTTCCCTCAAAAAACTCATCTATCTCTTCGTAGTTAAATCTTCTTTGCGAATGGATAATCGCCTCGTAAACCTTTGAACTGCTTACTTCTAAAGTACTTAGGTCAAGTTTCATCTCAAAAACATATGAGAGTCTGTCGACATGCGGCTGGAGTGAACATAGAGTCTCGCTTAGCTGACGTGGGAGCATCGGGATTGAGCGGTGCGGAAGGTAGATGGAAAAACTTCTATAAATTGCCTCGTTGTCAATCGCGCCAAAAGGAGTTACATACTCGCTGACATCGGCTATGGCAACGTAGAGGGTAGTGCTTTCTTCATCGTAGCAGATGGCGTCGTCAAAATCTTTTGCGGTAACCGGGTCAATCGTGCAAAAAGGCAACTTTCTCAAATCCACTCTAGATGGATATTTTGAAGCGTCAACTTCTTTAAACGATGAAGCTAGCGCTAACACCTCTTCGCTGAACTCATCATGTTTGTTGAAGTGTGCAAGAACGATTTTCTCATCAACAAGAGGGTCTTTGATATTGCCAAGGCGCTCCATGATGGTGAAATCTTGATTATTTACTTTGAAAACGTCACCATCTTCGTAAGTGTTTAGCTCATCTATGCCAATCTCAACTCCTGCGGGAAAATCTGTTTTTAAATCAAGCAGAGATTTCTTGCCATCTTTTTCCACAATATAAGCGACGCTGTATGTTTGCGCACGTCCTACGACTTCGACTATTTTAGCACTCGGAGCGCCACGTTTACCGAGCAGTCTTTGAGCAATTACAAGGTCGCCCTCTGTTGCTTTAATGGTCTCTACATCTTCGATAAAGAGGTCTCTGACATATTCGCCGATAACGTTGAGGTATGCGGTTCCGTTTTGGACTAGACCGAGAGTTCCGGCGCGGTATTTGGAGTTGAACTTATAGACACTCTCGTTTTTTGTAATGTACTCTTTTGCCAAAAAATCGTCTACGTATTTGCGTTCGTCCTGGGAGATATCCTGCTCATCCAAACCATTGGTGAGCCTAATTAGAAGAGATTTCATCAGAGCCTTTAGATGTTTTGTAAAGCTTTGTCAAAACTTTCCATATCAAGATCATATTTTGTTATCAGCTCTTTTGCCGCCAACGTGCTCTCTTCGGTAATAACGCCGTTGATAGGTACTGCGGTGCGAACAACTTGCAAAATTTGCGCAGCTTTTTTGATCTCGTCTTTTGCATTTTCTGGTTTTAGACAGTTGCGTATAGTTTCAACCAAACCCGCTTCAAATCTCCAGTGTTCAAAAATAGTCGCACTAACTTCGGGCGTATCTACTCCCGTCACTTCTCTCTCGGCAGCTTCTACGTTTTGAGTAGCTATGAGAGCCTCTTTGAACTTTTCTTGTGTCTTGTAGGCTATGATTTGCTGAGCTATGAGAACTTTGCCGATTTCAACCAAAAATGCTGCAGGAGAGAGAACGCCTAAGAGCTTGTTCTCTTTTCTTATGCACCATGAAGTCGTTAGAGCATGCTGTTTTTTTGAGAGGAGAGAGAATATGTCATTGTCGATGCCATACGGTGAGAGATCAAGAGTAAAGCTTTTTTTCACAATACTTGCAAGAGCGAAACCTCTTACCGTTCCCATGCCAAAAAGACCTACGGCTTGGTTTATCGTGTTTATCTCGCGGCTAAATCCATACAGAGGAGAATTTGCAGCTTTTAAGATGTCGGCCGTTAAAAGAGGGTCTTTTTCTAAAATCTTGACCATATCGTTAAATGTGCTGTCTGGGTCTTGATAAACAGCCTCTATCTGCATTGCAGACTCTGGAAGTGGCGGAAGTTGTTTGATTTTTTTGAGTATCTCTTCAGTCATTTTTTTGCTCTTTTAAGTGTGTAATAAGTTGAGGTAAATGATACATAGATATTCATAAAAGAGCACTGAATGTTTACAAATAGTTGATATTATTTTCACATCATTTTTAAAAGGGAAAAATATGCAAAAAGAAGCAATGCTTACACAATTGGGCTATGTGCCAAATAGTGCGCTACTCGAACAACTTGATAGAATAGTGGAAAATACGACGGGTTATGAGAAGATACAAAAGCATATCATGGATTTGCATGATCATCTAAAGGTTGATGACTCCTATGTGGCGATGTCAAACTCTAACGACTGCTTTAAGATAAAAATTGATTCTAAAACTCCTGAAATAGCACAAGAGGCACATGAAAAAATTAAGCACTTCAGCGAAAAATATAAAGTAAAAGTTGATAAATTAGAAAATAAAAACACCTACTACATAGTAGGGTTTAACCACTAGGCGGCGCTGCAGTTGCAAGAGCCGATGAGCATCGAGGGTTATGACCTGTTAATAGAGGAGTTTAAATACTTGCTAGAGGTCGAAAAGCCCAAAGTCGCACAGGAAAAATTAGTTGCCGCGGCTTTGGGGGACAGAAGCGAAAATGCCGACTACCAAGCCGCAAAAGAGAAGCTACGTCACATTGACAAACGGCTTTTTTATCTCAATTCCATAATACAAAAATCTCAAATCATAGACCCTTCAAAACTATCACACACAAAGGTCAGTTTTGGAAGCAGTGTAAAGATTTTAAACATAGATACGGACGAAGAGGAGCTTTACGCAATATGCGGGGTTTTGGAGTCAGAACCTGAAAATGGGCTTATAAGCGTGCACTCTCCTCTTGCTCGTGCCATGATTGGAAAAGAAGTCGATGAGCAGTTTAAAATCCAGCTTCCAAACTCTAAAAAAGAGTATGAAATAGTAGAAATTTTTTATAAAAATATATTTTCTCTCAAAAAAAACATTCGTAAAAAGTCTGATTTTTCATTTCATTGAATTTCCTGCAAAATTTAAAAACACATTCACTAAGGCTTCGCTGGGCTGCAGAATCGTTCTCTTAGTTTTAATTTTGCAGGAAGTTTATTTATCATTGGTTAAAACTCTTTTTACCTCACATTGGATATAATCCATTTTTAAAAACCAAATTTTTAGGATTTCCCCGTGAGCCAACAACTAGAAAACATTGAAAAAGTACTCTCTTCTCACAAGCTATCAAGCGATGACTATGTGCATATTAAGCAGATTTTAGGGCGTGAGCCGAATTTGGTCGAGATAGGTATCTTTTCTGCCATGTGGAGTGAACACTGTAGCTATAAGTCGTCCAAAGTTCACTTGAGCGGCTTTCCGACAAAAGCTCCGTGGGTTATTCAAGGACCGGGAGAGAATGCTGGCGTTATCGATATCGGCGGAGGATATGCTGCCGTGTTTAAGATGGAGTCTCACAATCATCCTAGTTTTATAGAGCCTTATCAAGGTGCAGCAACTGGTGTCGGCGGAATCATGAGAGACGTATTTACTATGGGCGCGCGTCCTATTGCAAACCTGAATGCTCTTAGATTTGGCGACGTCCTAAAAGATAACAAAACCTCTGCGCACCAGAGATATTTGGTTCGCGGCGTTGTTGCTGGAATCGGCGGATACGGAAACTGTATGGGAGTTCCGACAATCGGTGGCGAGACAAGTTTTGACGAATGTTACAACGGAAACATTCTTGTAAACGCTTTTACTCTGGGTCTTGCAAAAAGTGATGAGATTTTTTACGGAAGAGCTGACGGTATAGGAAATCCTGTAATTTACGTAGGTGCAAAAACAGGTCGTGACGGATTGGGCGGAGCAGTTATGAGCTCTGATAGTTTTACGGAGGAGTCAAAATCTCTTCGTCCGACAGTTCAAGTGGGCGACCCGTTTACTGAAAAACTTCTGCTTGAGGCTTGTTTAGAGCTATTTAAAACAGATCATGTTGTCGGTATTCAGGATATGGGTGCAGCCGGACTTACTTCAAGCTCATTTGAGATGGCAGGAAGAAGCGGCAGCGGTATGATAATGCATTTAGACCGTGTTCCTGCTCGTGAAGAGGGAATGCAGCCGTATGACTTTATGCTCTCAGAATCACAAGAGCGTATGCTTCTTTGTGCAAAAAAGGGAAGCGAAGCGGAGATTATCAAGATATTTGAGAAGTGGGATTTGGATGCGGCGGTTATCGGTGAGGTAACGGCAACAGGCAATATGGAACTTTTCTGGCACGGTGACAAAGTGGCGGAAGTTCCGGTTAATCCTGTGAGCGAAGAGGCTCCGGTACTAAGACGTCCGATGACTCGCCCTGCATACTTGGATAAAATCGCAAATGTAACAATCAACGACTTTGCAAAAGTTTCAAATCAAGAGGCATTTAACAAGCTTACAAAATCTATGGAAGTAGTCGACAAAGCTTGGATTTACACTCAGTACGACTCAATGGTGCAGACAAACACAATCAAAAAAGGCGGTATGCTTGACGCTTCCGTTATCCGTGTAAAAGAGAACGGCAAAGCGCTTGCAATGTCGGCTGACTGTAATGTTCGCTACTGCTACATAGACCCAAAAGGCGGAGCTGCAGCTGCGGTTATCGAGAGCGGTAGAAATGTTGCTATGAGCGGGGCTAGACCTTTGGCGATTACCGATTGTCTCAATTTTGGAAATCCTGAAAATCCTGAAGTTATGTGGCAGTTTGGCGAGAGCTGTTTGGGGATTAAAGAGGCTTGCGCGGCACTCACAACTCCTGTAATCGGCGGAAATGTCTCACTTTATAATGAGACAAACGGAGTGTCGGTATTTCCGACTCCATCAATCGCAACTGTCGGCGTTAATGATGATGAGAATAGAGTTCTTATGTCAAGCTTTCAAGGCGAGGGAAACACACTTTATCTGGTCGGCGAGTCAAAGTCAGAGTTCGGCGGCTCTCTTTATATGAAAGAAATCTGTGGAACTGTTGCAGGAAAACTTCCTGAGATTGACTACAAAAAAGAGTTGGCTCTTTGAGATTTGGTAATCGAAGCAAACAAAAAAGGTCTTTTGTCATGCGCAAAAGATGCAAGCAGCGGCGGTGTTGCGATAGCGCTTGCTAAGATGGCAGCGGTTAGCGGACTTGGATGTGACGTAAATATGAGCGTTGCTGATGATAGAGATATTTTTGCAGAGAGCATGAGTCGTGCGATTATTGAGGTTAAGCCTGAAAATTGTGCAGAGTTTGAAGATATGATTGGTTCTCTAAAGTGCGAGCAGATTGGAACAATCGGCGGCGACAGTATTAAAATCAACGATGTTTCTATGAGCATTAGCGAGTTGCAAGACAACTACTTTAACACATTTAAAAGAGTTATTGAGAGAGATATCTAGACATAATTTTATTTTAACATGTAGAAGAGCTACATGTTAAAAATTTTCTAATCTACTTTCATATATTCAAGTGAAAAATCTCCGGAGATTCTGTTTGTAATACTAGTTCTATATGCCGGAGCAATTGAGGAGATTGTTAATATCTTCTCCAAAATATCTCTGTGCATAATCGGATTTGCAAAAGCCATATTTGCATCCAATATGGAGACTTTGCTCTCATCTTGAGAGACCACACTTACTTCATCTCCTGCTTCGACAAAACCTTCTTGAAGCACTCTATAATACCAACCCGTTAGCCCCGTTGTGTATATCTCGTTTGTAAATTTTTTGTTGTGCCATCGTTTGGCGATTTTCCAGCATGGTTTTCTCGGCTGTGATACCTGCAAAAGTGCAGAACCGATTTTATGTATATCGCCAAGGCACACATTGCTCTCATGAAGTCCTGAGATTGTGAGATTTTCAGCCAGAGCGCCAAAAGGAATTGTATCAAGAGCTAAAAATTCTGCCCATTCCCCGTAGTTTTCATAGCTGTTTGCAAACACCGCCTTTTCCAGCCCGCCGTGATGGATTTTATCCGCCACTTCATCGCCTTCTAGACCTGTTTTGCTAACAAAAATCTTGCCGTTTACCACCTCTTTAAACGAGGCGCTCTCCCAATACTTCTCTAAAAACTCTCTGCTCTGTTTGTCGCCGTAAGATTTTACACGTCCGACTTGAGTTGAAATTAATTTGATGCTCATTGTTAACCCCTTATAAAAACAGCTATTTTAGCAAATAATTTAAAAAAAATTATTTCAACATGTAAATTTAAATCTCTTCCATCCTAAAAACTTCATAAGCAACTTCCTCATATGGATGAACTTCTTTTAACCTTTTTACGGCTTCATGTATAAGCTCATCGGCGCAAATCATCTCTACTTTATACTCCGCCACATGTTCTATTTTGTCGAGTTCGCCGATATGCGGATGTGCCTTGTTTATGGGCTTGAACTGTCCAGTTCCGAGTGTTTCAAAAGAGCAGCATTCGTAGTTTTCATATCTGCCGACTCCCATCGCAAAAAGTGCGGCTTTTACTCTCTCTTTATCTTCAGATGGGACAAAAAAGTTTAGCTTATGCATCTAAAATATCTTCAAATAGTCTAAAAGTTCTATATCAAGCTGATACTTCTTGTTTGCCACTTCTTCTATACTTTTGTACTCAAAACCTTTTTTTGTGTAGCAAATCACGCTCTCATCTTTGCCGCCAAGCAGACCGTCAATTGCGTGATTAACAAATTTATAAGCCATAAGTCTGTCATAAATTGTCGGGTTTCCGCCTCTTTGCGTATGCCCCAAAATAGTTACTCTTGACTCCAGCCCAATCTTTTGCTCAAACCACTTTGCAATCTCGCTTGATTCCTCTTTTATCCCCTCTGAGACTACGGCAATAAAATATTTGCGTCCGCTTCTTATCTGCTCTTTGAAGCTCTCTTCATACTCTTTTAAATCATAGTTTATCTCAGGAATAAGGCAAAGTTCGGCTCCGCTGCATAGAGCTGAGACAAGTGCCAGATAACCGCAGTTTCTTCCCATTGTCTCTATGACAAAAGCTCTTGAGAATGAGGCTGCCGTGTCTCTTATGTTGTCGATGGAGTCTTTGATAACATTTAGTGCGGTATCTACTCCCAAGCAGTACTCGGTGCCGTTTATGTCATTGTCTATGGTAGATGGTATGCCGCAAAATTTTATTCCGCTCTCCTTGTAAAAAAGGTCCATCCCTCTAAAAGAGCCGTCACCCCCAAGAACTATTAACATGTCGATTCTAAGAGCATCAAGATTGTTTTTAGCGACTTCTCTAAAGCCCTTCTCCATAAATCTTTTGCTTCTGGCAGAGCCGATTATTGTTCCGCCGCGGTTGATAATTCCGGATACATGTTGATGGGCAGCTTTGTATATTTTGTTATCAATGAGCCCCTCAAAACCTTCATAAACAAAGTACGGCGTTAAACCATTTTGCAGTGAATACTCTACAAAATGTTTCAGTGCCGGATTCATACCGCTGACATCGCCGCCTGAGCATAAAATGGCTATATTTTTCATCTGTCATTCTCAATTTTCATTTTTTTAAGTTTACCATCTTCTAATCTCTAATTAGATAAAATTTCATAATTTATTTTTTAATGTACATGTAATAAGGCTATAAATGAAAAAAGCATTGGTAAGTGTCAGCGATAAGAGCGGCGTGGTTGATTTTTGTAAATCATTGGTAAAAAACGGTTTTGAAATCATCTCAACGGGTGGAACATATAAAATATTGGTAGAAAATGGCATAAAAGCTATCGAGATAGATGAGGTTACAAAGTTTCCAGAGTGTTTTGAGGGACGTGTAAAAACACTAAATCCATACGTTCATGGCGGGATTTTACACAGACGCGACAAGCAGTCGCACTTAGATCAGGCAAAAGAGTTGGGCGTTGAAGCGATTGATTTGGTTTGTGTAAACTTATATCCGTTTAAGGCGACAATCGAGAAAACTGACGACTTTGAAGAAATCATAGAAAATATCGATATCGGCGGACCTGCAATGGTTCGTTCGGCTTCTAAAAACTTTGATAGCGTTATGATTGTAACGGACGTAAATGATTATGTAAAAGTAGTAGACGCGATAGAGAATGAAAAAAATACGCTTGAATTTAGACGAAATCTCATGATAAAAGCATTCGAGCATACCGCAGCGTACGACTCAATGATAGCCAACTACATGAACAAACGTTTTAACGGCGGTTTTGGCGAAAAGCAGTTTATTGTTGGCTCTAAAGTGATGGATACCCGTTACGGTGAAAATCCTCACCAAAAAGGCGCGCTTTATGAGTTTGACAAACACTACTCAGAGAACTTTAAAACGCTAAAAGGCGAAGCAAGTTTTAACAACCTGAATGACCTGAGCGGAGCTGTTAAGATTGCTTCTGCCTTTGGAAATGACAATGCGGTTTGTATAACTAAGCATGGCAATCCATGTGGGTTTGCAATCAAAGATACACTTTTAGAGGCTTATGAAGAGGCTCTAAAGTGCGACCCTGTTTCAGCGTTTGGCGGTGTTGTAGCAGTTAACGGCGTTGTGACAAAAGAGCTGGCACTTAAGATGAACGAGATATTTTTGGAAGTCATAATTGCAGGGCGCATTACCGAGGAAGCTCAAGAGGTTTTTGCTTCTAAAAAACGTATCAAACTATTTGAAATGGGACATGATAAGTTGGTTCTTGCAAATGACGAGAAGGATTTTAAACATATCGATGGCGGTTTTGTATATCAAGATGCCGATAAAGTAAATGACGATGAAGTTAAAAACGCAAAACTTATGACGAAAAAAGCTGCTACTGAGCAAGAGAAAAAAGATATGGAGATAGCTTACAAAGTAGCATCTCTTACAAAATCAAACTGTGTTGTCTATGTCAAAAACTCTGCGATGGTAGCCGTGGGAATGGGGATGACAAGCCGTGTGGATGCAAGCCAGTGCGCGCTTAAAAAAGCAAAAGAGATGGGACTTGACGTAACGGGTGCCGCACTTGCAAGCGAAGCGTTTTTTCCGTTTCGTGACTCCATTGACGCGGCAGCTGCAGCAGGCGTGAAGTCTGTAATAGAACCTGGCGGAAGCATCAGAGATGATGAGATTATAGAGGCTGCCAACGAGTTTGGCATGAGCCTTTACTTCTCAGAAGTTAGACACTTTTTACACTAAGATTTTTTTACATGTCAAGCATTTTGCTCTACATGTAGATTTTTTATTTGAGTTATTTTATATAATCAATAATTTTCTTTTTCTCCTTTATCTCAACATTTTTATAACTCTCTTGAATTTGCTCCGAAAATCTCACTATTTCATGCTCAAAACTTGAAATATAGTTGTTTTTTAATTCCATTTTTGTCTCATTAATTGAATTTAAGATCTCTTCTTTTAGCTCTTCTCTATGTAGTTTTTCATCAATGGTATTAATTATTACATCAGTGCCAAACCAAGCTATTACTCCACCGATAGCTGCACCTACCGGGCTGCATATTATAGACCCCGGACCACAAAGAATTCCAGCACTTGCACCGGCAACAGCACCTCCTGCTGAGGCTGCAAGTTTTGTACCTGCTTTTGCTCCTGATGTAATAGCCGTTTTTGCAGCAATTTTTCCAGAGACAAGAGCTGCAACTTTAGTTCCTATTGCCGCACCCACTACACCCAGTTTTATTTTTTGTTGCATGAAATTATTGTTTATCTCTTCTTTTACGCTATCAAGTGCTTTAGAGTTTAGTTCTAAATCCACTTGATCCGTAGAAATTGATTCCACAAAATCTTGATGATTTTTCATGCTCTTTTCATAAAAGTTTGTAATATTTTTTGAAGATTTTTCAAGTTTATCAAAAAAATCATTTCCAAGCAGTTTCTCATTTATATATTTGTCATAATCGCTAAATGCCATCGTTCCTAATTCTACGTAGCCGCCGACAAGTGAGTAGTGAAAGTCTAGAAAGTTGTCTATATTTTCATTGATTATTTTTTCAAAGAGCATATCTACTTCATCATCTATTTTGCTGTTTATATTTTGTATTTGTAAATTTAGGTTTTCTTTAATCTTTTCTTGATTTATAAACAAGTTTTGTCTTATCCTCTGAGATGGCAATTCAAGCCATTTTTCAACAACAATCGGCTTTCTATCCTTTTCATTTTCTTTTGAGGAATCACTGTTTATTTTGTATAGCGCAATTAAAGAAATAACAATAAACACAATAAGAAACACAACTATCGTACCCCAAAAATATTTTTCATTTTTTGACATGTTAGATTTAGCAGTTGTCTTCTTGGTTTTTTTATTTTCTAAATCCTGGGAATTATCTTCCATCGTCTCTCTTAATGATTTTGTTTAATAAATATACGACCTGTACTATAAAACGATTTAAACCTAAAATAGCCATGGAGTTTATTAGCAAAAAACCTATCCATAAAATATTTTTACTGTTTTGCTCTTCTATGGCACTATCTGATTCTTTCATTAAGAACCAAACACGGCTGTCTATTTCAGTTTGTACTCTTAGAACAGTATCAATAAAGCTGCAATTGGAAGAGATGGAGTCTGTAGCAGCATTGATTGTTTCTATTAAAGTTTCTCTCAGATATTGAGGCTCATTGCTATTTAAAAACAGATATGCGTATATGCAAAATAGCAGTAAAGCTGAAATTTTAACTGTTGTTTCTTTGGCAAAAATCTCTAAATGTTTATCATTTACAATATTTGCAAAAAAGCTTAAAAAAAACCTATATATTCCAAAAACTGCAGCTATAAATATAATCAATAACAGGTAAAAAAGAGAGTCAAAATTTATAGATATGTACATCAGTGTAAGTGAGTAAGAAATTGACAATAAAATAAAAAGGATTGAAGTTAAAACAGGAGATGTCAAAAATTTTGAAATGAGTGTGCTTTTTTTAAAGTAACAATCTCGAAAACATTTTTTCTGCTTCATTTTAATCTCTATATAACTAGAGGCAATAACTACAGTTACTATGATAGGCATCAATAAAGAAAAACAACCTATCTTGTAACTGCTTACCCACAACAACAATACCAAAAATATTACGGAAACGGCACCTGCAACTTGTCTGATATCAAAGTAACCCATTCTCTATCCATTCTCAATAATTTATACTTATAGATATTTGCCCAAAAACAGACCATTATCCCACATAGTATTGCACTTTGTCAAGGTATTTTTTTCTTTACCTTTTCATTAACCCATCTCAACTATAATTTTCAAAAAAGCTATGAGGAATAAAAATGTTTAAAAGAGTAGGACTTTTTTTACTTACAAATATAGCCGTTATGGTAGTTATTGGGATAATCGTCAATATTTTTGGATTAAACAGATTTTTAAATGAAAACGGACTTGATTTAGTCTCTTTGTTTCTCTTCTCTCTGGTTGTTGGTTTTAGTGGCTCTATCATCTCTCTTTTAATGTCAAAACAGATGGCAAAGATGGCGGTTGGGGCTAGAGTTATAACAAACCCTGCAAATCAAGAGGAGTTTTGGCTGGTTGATACCGTAGCAAGACTCTCACAAAAAGCTGGGATTAAGATGCCTGAGGTTGCAATATTTGAAGATATGAGCCCAAATGCTTTTGCAACGGGAGCATTTAAAAACGATGCTTTGGTTGCGGTTAGCCGTGGTCTTCTAAGAAGTATGACCCAAAAAGAAGTTGAAGCAGTGCTAGGACATGAGATAGGGCATGTCGCAAACGGAGATATGGTAACACTCACGCTTTTGCAAGGTGTGGTAAATACTTTTGTGGTCTTTTTTGCACGCATTATCGGTTATGTGGTTGATAGGGTAATTCTTAAAAACAGAAACGAGGGCGTAGGTGCGGGTTACATGATAGCAAGCATTTTAGCAGAGATAGTTTTGGGTGTTTTGGCATCTATGATAGTTATGGCATTTTCAAGATATAGAGAGTATAGAGCCGATGAAGCAGGGGCATATTTATCTGGCAGAGAGAATATGATAGCCGCTTTGGCGGCTTTGGCACGCTCAAAAGAGGAGCCGCATTTACCTGAAGCTATCAAAGCATTTGGTATAAATGGCAAAGGTTTTGCAGCACTTTTTAGCACACATCCTTCTCTAGAAGACAGAATAAATAAGCTAAGAAATATGAATTAAAGTTGATTGACATCCACTCAACTCCTATGATATAATCTCACTTAATAAAAATAATATAAATTTAGGAAAAAATAATAATGAGCAAATCTTTATACGAAACACTTGAAATATCAGAAAATGCAAGCGAAGCAGAGATTAAAAAAGCATATAGAAAATTGGCAAGACAGTATCATCCGGATGTTAACAAAGACAAAGGCGCTGAAGATAAATTTAAAGAGATAAATTCCGCATATGAGATATTGAGTGATAAGAAGAAAAAAGCGCAATATGACGCTCACGGTGATAACATGTTCGGTGGGCAAAATTTCCATGACTTCTCTCGCTCGCACGGCGGAACTGGGGATTTGGATGAGATTTTAAGAAGTATGTTCTCAGGCGGAGGATTTGGCGGATCATCATTTGGAGGAGGTGGATTTGGTGGCTTTGGCGGCGGAGGTTTTGGCGGACAACAGCAGCCAAACCTTGACATAGAGACAAGCGTGACAATTCCATTTAGCGTATCTATTTTAGGCGGTTCCCACTCTGTTGCGGTTAATGGAGAGAGATTTGACATCAAAATTCCAGCAGGTGTTAAAAGCGGAGAGAAAATGCGTGTTAAGGGCAAAGGACATGCCCAAGGCGGAAGAGCGGGCGATCTGTTTTTAAAGATAAACGTAGCGTCAAATCCTGACTATATAAGAGAAGAAGATGACCTGATTAAAAAAGTTGATGTTCCGCTTTATGCAGCACTTTTTGGCGAAAAAATATCAATCCAGACTTTGGAAAAAGAGATAAAGCTAAAAATCCCGCAAAATACTAAAAACGGACAGAGATTTCGTGTAAAAGAGATGGGGGTCATGAACCGCAAGACAAAAGAGCGTGGTAATCTCTACCTTGAAGCAAATATAGTTCTGCCAAAAGTTGAAGAGCTAGACGAAAAACTCTTAGAAATGATGAAAGAAAAACTACCAAAGGAGTAACAATATGATGCACCAATACGATGAGCCAGTTTATTTAATTAGTATTGTTGCTAAAGTGTTGGAGATTCATCCCCAAACACTTAGACAGTATGAGAGAGAAAACCTCGTCACTCCTTCTAGGTCTAACGGCAAGATAAGGCTCTACTCTCAAAAAGATATAGACAGAATCAAGTTGATACTAAGGCTGACTCGTGAACTTGGTGTAAACCTAGCAGGTGTGGATATTATTTTGAGACTCAAAGAGAACGTTGACAGCATGGAGCAGGATATTTTGGAGTTAAAGCAAGAGGTCTTAAAAGCAAAAAACTCTCAGACCGTATCGCATGACAAGGCACTTGTTACTAAAAAAAGCATCTATGAGATGATAATTTTTAAGAAGTAATTATTCTTTAAGTCTTACTATATCCGCACCTACGTTTTGGAGTTTTTTCTCCAAAGAGTCATAACCTCTGTCAAGGTGGTATATACGGTGAATATTTGTTATGCCATCTGCTACAAGACCCGCCAAAACAAGTGCACTCGAAGCACGTAAATCAGTCGCCATAACATCTGTTCCGCTTAGTTTTGATTTTCCCTTTACTGTTGCGACGTTTCCGTTTAGAGAGATGTCTGCACCCATTCTTTGAAGTTCGCTGACATGCATAAACCTGTTTTCAAAAAGTCTCTCTTCAATTATAGAAGTGCCCTCTGCCTGAGTTGCAAGTGCCATAAACTGAGCCTGCATGTCGGTAGGAAATGCAGGATATTCTTGAGTAACTATCTTAACCGCTTTTATAACTTCTGAGGGATGAATCGTGATTGTGTCTTCTGTTGTCGTAAATCTGCTGCCCATCTCTTGAAGCTTTGACAAAACTGCACCCAAATGCTTAGGATTTACATCTGTTAATGTAAGTTCAGATCTTGTTATTGCGGCTGCACAGAGGTACGTTCCAGCCTCAATACGGTCTGGAATGACGCTAAACTCATCAATATGTATAAGTTTGCCGTTTGTTCCATGAATAATCAAGATAGCAGTTCCGATGCCATCTATCTTGACTCCGTTTGCATTTAAAATTTCGCAAAGTTGAACAACCTCAGGCTCTCTTGCGGCATTTGTTATAGTAGTGACACCCTCTGCAAGCGCTGCAGCCATGACAATATTTGCAGTCCCTGTGACGGTAATCTTGTCAAAAATGATATTACACCCCTTAAGTCCCTCTGGCGCCGTAGCATGGATGTATCCTGCCTCTATGTTTATAACGGCTCCCATCTGCTCAAGCGCTTTTAAGTGCAAATCAACCGGTCTTTGCCCTATCGCACATCCTCCTGGAAGTGATACTTCACAATGACCAAATCTTGCTAAAATAGGCCCCAGTACAAGTATAGATGCACGCATTGTTCTTACAATGTCATAAGTTGCTTTTGTCTGTGTAAGAGTAGATGTATCAACTGTCGTAAGGTCCTCTTCTCTGTTACATTTTGCACCGAGATTTGAGAGCAGTTTTAATAGTGTGTTAATGTCTGCAACATGAGGCAGATTTTTTATGCTGACGCTATTTTTAGCGAGTATAATCATCGCTATTAGCGGAAGAGAAGCATTTTTGGCGCCTGAGATTTTTATATTTCCGTTTAGGGAATTAACTCTTTTGATTTGTAGGTAGTCCATTTATCTCTTTTGCCCTAGTTGTTTTTGGTAAAATTATATCTTATAAATCAGCGGTTTTAAATGTAAGTTTGTAAGAACTTCGTAAATTCTTCTTTTGGTATAGGCTTTGAAAAGAAGTATCCCTGAAGCTGATCGCAGCCCATCTCTTTAAGCAGGTTTACATGCTCTAGTGTCTCTACGCCCTCAGCAACTGTGGAGAGATTTAGAGACTTTGCCATAAGTATGATTGTTTGCGCTATTACCCTGTCGTTGTGGTCGGTTGTCATGTCCATAACAAATGATCTGTCAATCTTTAAAGTTTTTATCGGGAATTTTTTCAAGTAAAGCAAAGAAGAGTGCCCCGTTCCAAAGTCATCTATTGCAATTGAGACACCGATTGAATTAAATTCGGTAAGAATTCTAAGCGTCTCGTTTAGGTTATACATCGATATAGATTCTGTTATTTCAAACTCTAGTTGAGATGGAGAGATATCATGGCTTTTAATTATTGAGGAGATGTAACCCACAAGATTTACATCTTGAAATTGTCTCGAAGATAGATTTATAGCTATAACTAAGTTTGAATATCCTAATTCTTTTAAAGTTTTTATTTGTAAAACCGCATTTTCTATTATCAGATATCCGAGCTCTATCATAAGACCCGTACTCTCAGCAATATATATAAATTCGTCGGGATATATTAGACCGTCTTTTGGGTGAACCCATCTCACAAGCGCTTCAGCACCTACTATTTTGTTTGTAAACGTGTCTATTTTTGCTTGATAGTAAACCTCTATGTCGTTTTTGCTCTTTATTGCTTCTACCAAATCTTGTTCTATATTAAGACGTTTATTTATGCTTCTTCCCATGCTTTGCTGATATAGCCTGCAACAGTTTCTGCCGCTATTTTTTGCCTCATACATGGCTATATCTGCGTTTGTAATCAAATCATTGACATTTAGCGCATGTTCCGGATAGATTGCAACACCTATACTTGTAGTTATATAGAGCTGGTGCTTTCCTATCGTATGTTTTTGCTGCAAAGCGGCTTGGATTTTTTCGCCAATATATTTTGCGTCTTCTAAAGTTTTGATGGATGAGAGCAGAATGACAAACTCATCACCGCCAAAACGCGATACGGTATCTGCTTCGCGAACCTGTTTTTTTAGAAGCTCTGAGATATATATAAGCAGATTGTCCCCGACGCCATGACCCAGAGTGTCGTTGATTAGTTTAAAATGATCCAAATCTAAAAACATTACCGCCAGTTTTGTATCGTTTCTCTTTGCAAATTGGATGGCTTTTGCTATTCTGTCTTGGAGTAGCAGCTTATTTGCAAGATTTGTAAGAGAGTCGTAATATGCAAGTTGCTCTATTCTTTGTTTGTTTTCTATCTCATTGGATATATCCATGCTAACTGCGGTTATTTTTGCAGAGCCATCCTTCTTTTTACGCACTTTTCCGCTTGTTTCTATATATATTTTTTTGTCGTTTGAGAGTTTTAGAGCATATTTCATATTGAACTGAGAGCCGTTTTTGATAGCATCTTCCAAGACAGCCACGACTTTTGGATAGTCGCAGTCATCCGTAAAATTTAAAAAATCTTCCCAGTGAATTTGTGTGCTGTGTTTTATGCCAAGTATGCGGTAAATCTCATCACTAATAGTGAAGCACTTCGTAACGATATTGTATTCCCAGCTTCCCACTTTTGCAATTCTTTGAGCGTCTTTTAGGTGGGCCGCTTTTTTATACACCTCTTCGTTTAGGCTCTCTAGGTTGTTTGCTATCTCATCAAGCGGCCTTAGAGATTTATATAGAAGCAAAGAGACTATGACACCAGATAGCAAGAGCGCTATGATAAGCGTTTTATAGCTGTCTCCGTACATAATAAAAATCACCGACATGGATATAAAAATCAGAAATAAAATAGCTACTTTTGCAATTATGGAGTGAATATCTAGCTTCATGCAATCTTTCTGAAAAATAATTTAATCTGTAGTTTAAATGTATTATACATAATGATTGTCTAAAATGGTGCTTTTAGATATAATTTCTCAAGAAAATAGAGGAAAAACGATGAGTTCAGCCTTAGACAGATTAAAAACTTTAACAAATAAAATCTCCAGTTACGAGCGCGCCAGAAAAGATAATATGGTGCTTCTGCAAAATCTATTTAATGAATTAAATATAAACCAAAAGGTTGAAGAGTTTAGCGAACTTTTTAATTTTAAGGCTATAAACCTCTCAGGGGCATCACTTCTTAGTGAGAACTTAGGCGAGATAAAAAAAGGGAAATATCTGCAAATATTGGCAATCGGCTACGATAAAGAGGCGATTGTTAAGAGCAAAAACGTCTCTCTTGGATATTTCGGAAAAGCTGAAAGTGTCGATGAGGAGCTAAAAAAAAAGATAGTGGAGTTTATAATCCGCTTCAGGTTTGAGAAAAGTTTTATGACGCTTGAACACTACTACACAATGTTGGAGTCTCTCAAGCCTAATGAGTAAATTTTATATAACTCTTTGGCTCAGATGGGCGGCTCGCCTAACTATTTGCAGTCTCATTTTTGCGCTGTTTTTTTCATTTTTTGCGACACTCTTTATATACTTTTTGCGCGATATGCCTCAGTTTAGCAGAGACGTATCGTTTGCGCTTTTTGAAATTTTTAAGTTCTGGTTTCCTGTTTTTTGGTCGCTTGGCATACTTTTGGCGCTTTTTAGAGGACTTAAATATATATTTAACAACTGCATAAATGGATTTGAGCTTAAACTTTTAACATGTGATGGCAGCCAAACAATAGAGTCTGTCGGTTATGGGGATTTGATAAAAGTTTGGCGAAAGTGGCTTATGCTGCTTGTTTGGCTTGTCGGCTCTTTTACAATTTTAGCTACTGTTTTTACAAATCTTTTTACTTCTTATGGCGGTCTTTTTGAGTGGTTTGATATCTACGCTCTCTACGGCTTCATACTTCTTGGAGGCTACATCTCTTTTGTCATTATGAGTTCTAAGTGTAAAAAAGTAAAGATAGTTACATGTTAATTTTTTTGGACTTGGAAACAACGGGTTTAGAGAGTAGCGACAAGATATGTTCCATAGGCATTATAGGCGTTAGGGATGATGAGATTATTTCGATATACGAGCTTGTAAACGAGGGTAAAAAAATCTCACCGAAAGCTTCTAGTATAAATCATATAACAAATGAGATGATTAAGGCAAAACAACCGCTCAAAGAGAGCAGGGCATGGAAGTTTTTGCAAGAGTACAACAATGAAGATGCAACCATAATAGCTCATAATGTAAACTTTGACATAAAAATGCTTCATGGAGCAGGATTTATCTGGCATGGCAAAATAGTAGATACGCTAAGATGCACAAAGCATCTTATATCTGAGTGTGAATATTTCTCTTTGCAGTTTTTAAGATATGAGCTCAAACTCTATCAAAATGAGAAAAAAGAAGCCGAAACCTGCTTCTTGGAAAAGAGTGACTTGAGTGCGCATAACGCGCTTAGTGATGCTCTGTGCGTAAAACTTCTGTACGACTATCTGCGAGAGATGAAGAACCATGAGGAGTTAATATCTCTCAGCTCTAAAAATGTGCTTGTAGAGAAATTTGACTTTGGAAAATACAGCGGCCGTTATATAGAAGAGATAAGCATGTTTGACAGAGGATATCTGGAGTGGATGGTTATAAATATCCCAGATTTGGATGAAGATTTGAAATACAGCATAAATAGATATTTAAACCCAAAATCTAATTTTTGATGTGTTATACTTCCTATAAAATGTATTAAGGAGTGTTTTTTGAGAGTAGCCGTTGAGTGCAAATCACCGCTTTTACAAAAATCACTGGAGCTTTTTCTCGGCAAGCATCTCAGTTCACTTAAAAATTGCGATATTCTCATAAGAGATGTGAAATGCCTTGATGATAAGAGATGTTTTTATATCTCAGGCTCAAAAGATTCGGATTTGGTTAAACCGTTTTCAAAATCGCAGCTTTTTTTAGCGCTTGAAAACAGATATAAAAGTCTCAATAAAGGGAATTTATACTCATTTCCAAAGTCAAATGAAGACGAAGAGAGTGATTTTGCCGATGACGCTCAGCCTGACTTTGAGATACTGCAAAGGCGTATAGAGTCGCTTACAAAAGAGTATCAAGAGAATATTTTAAAAGCGGTGCGTGCGTTTTATGAAAAGTAGTCCAATAACAAAAAAGATAGTATCCGGTAAGTTTAAAAATAAAACCATAAAGCTTCCCTCAAAAGCAACTACAAGAACTTCAAAAGCGATAGTGCTGGAATCGTTTTTTAACACTATTCAGTTTGAGATAATCGATGCAAATTTTGTAGAGCTCTTCTCAGGAAGCGGCTCCATCGGGCTTGAAGCTTTAAGCAGAGGTGCTAAAAAAATTATCTTTATGGAAAAAGACCATGAAGCGCTAAAGATTTTAAGAGAAAATATCGCACAAACTGATCCATCTGCATGTGAGGTGCATAGTGGCGATACATTTGCAAATATTGCTTCCGTTGTAAAGAGTCTTCAAAGAAGAGGCGAAGATGCATATTTTTATATTGACCCTCCTTTTAGCATAAGAGAAGGGATGGAGGAGATATACGACAAGACAATCTCTCTGATAGCATCTCTTCCAAAAGAGTGTGTAAAACTCATCATTATAGAGCATATGAGCGGCTTAGAGATACCAAAAATCATAGGCCCCTACACCATAAAAAAATCCAAAAAATTCGGCAATACATCGCTGACCTACCTTGAGAGTGAATAAAGTGGAATAAAGTTTGCTACTTATCGCTATATTCAAGGATTAGCGATGAGAACATTTATTCTATTTTTACTTACTTTTACCACCGTATTTGCTGCTAAGATAAGCGATGTCGCAAATATTGTAGGCGTAAGAGACAATCATCTTATTGGATACTCACTGGTTGTCGGTCTTCAAAAGACGGGTGACGGCACCACTTCAAAGTTTACACTCCAGTCAATCGCCAACATGTTAAAAGCGATGAATATTGACATGAAGCCAATTGACATTAAATCAAAAAACGTTGCGGCAGTTGTAGTAACGGCTGAACTTGCTCCGTTTGCAAGACAGGGGGATAAGATAACTATAACCGTTTCATCAATCGGCGATGCAAAGTCGCTTGAGGGCGGAACGCTTCTTATGACTCCATTAAAAGGGGTTGACGGCAAGATATATGCGCTTGCTCAGGGAGCCATCAGTATCGGCGGAAGAAATGGGCAGGGAGGGGGAGATTCACACCCTACGACAGGCCTTATTTATGACGGTGGATTGGTTGAGAGAGAGATAAGCATTGATTTGTACAATCAAGAGTTTGTAACACTCTCACTAAGAGACGCAAACTTCAAAAACAGCGTATCAATTCAAAAGACCGTTAATGATTTTTATAGCACTGAAGTTGCGGTAGCAATGGACTCTAGAACCGTTAAGTTGAAAAAGCCGCAGAATAAAACCATGATAGAGTTTTTGGCTGAGGTTCAAGAAATAGACATGGACTACAATGTAAAAGACAGGATAGTAATTAACGAGCGAACAGGAACAATAGTTTCGGGCGTTGGAATCCCAATCAAGCCCATAATTATGACTCATGGAGACATAACCATAAAAATTACCGAGCAGGAAGATTTAAGTAAGCCGGCAGGTTCTATGATTGTGGATGAAAATATGGTAATCGGGCTTAATGAAAATGAGCTTTACACAAAATCAGGAACGACAACGGTGGCAAATCTAGTGCGCTCGCTTCAAAAACTTGGTGCCACGCCAAAAGATATAATTTCAATCCTTGAAGCCATGAAGAGTGCGGGAAGCATCTCTGCTGAATTAAAGTTAATCTGATGCAGAGCGCTAATTCTATAAATTTACAAACTGCATATATATCGCAGCAACACACTATTCCTAAAATAGACGAAAAGGCGGAGAATGCCGAATTAAGAGAGCAGACTGATGCTTTTGAGTCGGTAATTATTAAAATGCTTATGGACAATGCGATGCAAAATGAAAAAAATCTTTTCTCTGAGGCGAATGACCCAGGTGATAAGATATATAAATCTATGTACAGAGAAGAGCTTGCAAAAGCTAGTGCAGGAGGGTTTGGATTTTCTCAGATGCTATATGACTTTTTGAGTGAGAAACGTTAATATTTTTCTTTATTATGCCGATATAGTTAGACAGAATTATAGTGACAAATGAAGTAAAAAAGGATAGGTTATGATTTCACAAATTAATAGTGCAAGCGTCCGTAGTGCTTATGCCGGCAATTTTGGCGAGAGCAAGGAAATTGCGCAAAAAAATGGGGCTAGCGTCTCAAAACAGGGTGATACAAGTAAGGTTGAACAGGTAAAAGAGGCTCTTTTGTCTGGTGAATATAAAATAAATCTACAGGCTCTTTCAGAAAAGATTGCCGAAGAGTTGATGTAGTTTTTTAAACAAAGAGAAGGATTTTATTATGCTGTCATATCATTTACAAAGTGCATTAGGCGACCTCAGAGATTTGATAAAAATTACGGAGTCTGACATAGAAGATATTCAGGTGGCAAATCATAATCCTCAGTTTGAGAGACTAAAATTAAAAGAGGAGAAGCTAAAGAGTTTTGAATCAAAAAAAGCAATGATTGACCATGAAATTTCTGCTCTTACACGTCTTCATCCGAATTTAGAGTTGCTAGAACTTTTAAATGAAGAACAGCATGTTATGCTAAATAAGCTAAAGGTTGAACTTTCAAATCTTCGTAATATAAATAAACGCTATGCAAGACTTGTGCTAGCAGTTAGCAATCTTTATAACACATTTTTAGAGAGGTTGGTTCCGACTGAGATGCAGGGTTATAACAAGGTTGCTTCGAAAGATTCGACCATATTGAAAGTGAGAGTGTAATATGAGTTCAATATTCAATACTTTAAATATCGGCTACAGTGGGCTTTCAGCAGCGCAGGTTGGAGTTGACACCACTAGTCATAACATAACTAATGCCGAAAGTGACGGATATACTAGACAAAGAGTAGTAACGGCAGCGGCTACCCCGATTTACGGCGCAGCTGGAAATGTGGGCAACGGTACCGAGATAATGGATATTTCCCGTATATTTGACAACTTTGTTTATGACAGATATACCGGAATTTCAGCAGATAAAGAGTACTCTGATTTTACAAAAAGCACGCTAGAGGAGCTCTCCACCTACTTCCCTGAGATAGATGATGTAGGTATAAAGTCTGATTTAAAAGAGTATTACAATATGTGGCAAACATTTTCAGACAATCCTGATAATGATGCTATAAAAGTAGCACTTGCAAAACAGACAGAGACCCTCTCGGCAAGCATAACATCGACTCAAAATAAGATTGTGAGTCTTCAAGAAAGTATTAATGGGCAGCTGTCTGTAAATGTTAAAGAGGTAAATGCTTTAGCAGAGGAGCTTGCCGGTGTCAATAAATCTATTGAAATTGCCGAGGCAGGAGGTGCTTACACCGCTAATGACTTAAGAGATAAAAGAGGTTCAATCGAATTAAGACTTGCTGAACTTATAGGGGCAGAGTCGAATATTGAACAAATTACCTCAAATTCGGCAATTGACAGTTCATCAAACGAAGGATACGGAAGCTATACATTAAGCGTTAACGGCTTTAATATAGTTGATGGAGGCTCTTTTCATCCTATACATATTTCAAACGACAATAATCCTAACGGCTTTTATGAACTCTCATACGAGAGACAAGACGGCGTATTAATTCCTATGGATGAAAGTATTGACGGCGGTAGAGTAGGTGCAATTTTAGATCTCAGAGGAGACAAGAGACTCGACGACAATTCAGGTACACCAAGCAACGGAGTGTTGCAGCAGGTTATAGACCAGATGGATGCTTTTACCAATACGCTGATAGAATCAACAAATAATCTTTATGCAGCCAGCGCTACAACTAAGATGGAGTCAAATACATTAAATATAAACAACACTCAGTCATTGGTTAACTCTTCTCTTAATATTAATAAAGGTTCTTTTGACGTTGTCATGTATGATATTGATGGAAATGTAACAGCAAGAAGAGCAATCAATATAGATTCAGCAACTTCTATGAGCGGTGCTGCAGGTTCCAATTCGATAGAGGGGCAGTTGAGTGCAGAGGGTGATGATAACAGTGACGGAAACGCAAACAACGATATTGACGATTTTTTACAGTTCAACTGGGCTACATATCCTGATGGAGACAATGCTGTAGAGTTTATCATGGATCCTGCTTATGCGGCAAAAGGGTATACTTTTGCAATAGAAGATAATTTAACGGACGGAGATTTTAGTACCGGTTCAAACTTTGCAGGTGCATTGGGACTCAATAGATTTTTTGACGGAAGCAATGCAAAAGATATAGACTTAAACTTTAAACTAAAAGAGAATACGACAGATATATCGGCAGGCAAATCACCTCTAACGGGAGACAATAAGTTGGCCATGGATATGATTCAGCAACAGTTTGAAGTGTATGACTTTAATGTTGGAAGTGCAACCTATGAGTCTACTATTTACGGTATGTTTGATGTTATTGCAACTGAAGTCGGAGTTACCACAAATCAGGCAATTTTAAACAACGAGACTATTTCTGCACAATATAATGCGACTGAGTTAGAGTATTTTTCTGTTTCAAAAGTAAGTATAGACGAAGAGTTAACAAATCTTATAAAGTATCAAACAGCGTACGGTGCGGCTTCAAAGATTATTACTACGGTAGATCAGATGATGCAGACACTGCTTGGAATCAAGCAGTAACTTTTAGATGCCTAAATTTAGTATTTTTATACTTCTTTTTGTTTTTCTATTCTCTTTTTTAGGTTCTGTTTTTTACCAAGTTGACGCTTACATGCTTGATAACAGCGCTATCTTGCTTCCTCCTTCTTTTGAGCATTTTTTGGGGACTGACAGACTTGGAAGAGATATTCTTGCACGCCTTATTGAGGGTGGCAAAGTTTCACTCCTTATCGGGGTTGGAAGTGCGTTTATTGCCTCTGTAATCGGGCTTATATTAGGCTCTATGGCTGGATATTTTAGAGGCGGTGTGGACAAGAGCTTTATAGTTTTGGTTGACCTCTTTTTAACATTTCCCACTTTTTTTCTTCTTCTTGCACTTGTGAGTTACGTAAACGCTTCCGCATGGGTTTTGATAGTTATTATCTCCATTACCGGATGGATGACAACGGCAAGGCTTATCCGTTCAGAGAGTTTTCAAATAACCTCTCAGCCATATATAAAAATACTAAATATCGCAAAAGTAAGCAAACTAAAAATACTTTTCAAATATTATGCTCCAATCTTAGCACCCATCT
>Ga0172380_10002499_pt1 | contig 27972 bp, 32 predicted proteins | sample Leawe162metaG_FD_119747 | JGI IMG/M metagenome (GOLD analysis project Ga0172380, IMG submission 119747) | Leachate microbial communities from a municipal landfill in Southern Ontario, Canada - Leachate well 162 metaG | ecosystem: Engineered > Solid waste > Landfill > Unclassified | place... | reverse complement strand
ATTTCTTGCTGCCTCTCTTAAGAAGTCATCACAGTCTCCATTTGCTATCGTTTTATATACGGATTCGTTATTCTCAGGACAGTCTGTAAAGAAAAAAGGATTAGCGCTTATCATAGGGGTCCAGCCGTTTACCGATATATTTTCTAAGTTTTTTATAAGGTCTTTATTATTAAGATAAGACCATTCGGAGTATATATTTGCGATTGCTACCTTACTTCCGATATTGCTTTCAAATTCTTTTAATACCTGCGTATTAAGAGCCTTTTTATCATTGTTCCAAAAATCTCCTACCCAAGCGCCCAGATAAACCTCGCGCTCCGGCTCGGTTTTAATGCTATTTATTGTCTGGTTATCTTTCTTAGAAATAAAGCTAAATATTATTACGGCAAGTATGGTTATTATTAAAGCGAGTAGAGCTAGCCATTTCATATCAGGAATTTAGCACATTAATTTAGATATAAGATAATACAATTTTAAGAATAAAGAAAGCAAATCCCAAGCTCGTGCAGTTTAGGTGACCAAGTCTGAAGCTAGTGACCCAACATTTCATTCCTGAGCTTGTCGAAGTGTGACCCATCGCATGACAGCACGGAATTTAGTAATCCCTGAACTGATTAAAATGTATCGGTTGTTTGGTGAAGAAACCTCGAGGCTATATCTTTCTGCTTAATCTTTCCCTCAGTAGGTTATAGAATTGTTACAGTGATATAATCTGACTATGAATATTGAAAGAATAGCTATTGAAGCTCTTCGCGCATCATTTGAAATTCACAATGCTCTTGGCGAGGGTGGAAAAGAAGAACTACAAAAGAACCAATTTGGTGATACCGCCATGATAGGTGATTACGAATCTGAAGAAGCAGTCTTGAAAGTTTTAAAAAAACATAATTTTCCTGCTGTTATTCATTCAGAGGAACATGGAGAAGTTAAAATAGCCGAAGAGCCGAGTTTATTAGGAGTTTTAGATGGAATTGATGGTTCTAGTTGGTATAGAAGTGAGTGGGGTGTTGGTAGATATGGAACAATGCTTGGCATTTATGAAGGCGTCAACCCGCAATATAAAGACTATGTTTTTGGTGGGATAATGGAACATGCAACAAAAAGATTGCTTTACGGTGTAAAAGGTGAGGGGGCTTGGGTTATAGATTTGGAAACGGGAGAGAAGGAAAGAATTCATACCTCTGGTTTTAATGATTTAACTGCAACAACAAGAATTCATATTGATGAATATTGGGATATAAATAATGAAGTTTTTACAAGTAAATTAAGTGGGTATAATGTCATGGATTACAAGCTATGTTCATCTTTTCACTATGCTGATACCTCAATGGGTGCCGCAGATTTAACACTTGAATGCACAAGAAAGGGAAGTTTAGAAATTGCAACTGCGTACCCATTAATTATGGAAGCAGGCGGAGCAATGGTAACTCTAGATGGTAAGTCTTTAAGTGATGAGTATTACTTGAAGTTTGGAGTTGAAGAACACATTCCTGTTATTACAGCTGCTTCACAAGAGTTAGCAAATAAAGCATCCAGCTTCTTCAATAATTAGTAAATTCCGAGCATGAACAGTTTGGGTATCTAAGTTTGAATCTGGTGAGCCAAACGGGTTTGGAACCAGATAGGCCTTATAACTCACATTCTACATCCTTATAGCACCCAGGAGCAACTGTCTCACGATTGTGGCTAAACGAGACAAATGAGACAGTAAAAAAGGAGTGTCTCAAAAGCTCTTGATGTAGTTTGATATATTTATCTTCTCTAGGATTGTTTTGGTATAATTGAGCAATGAAAAAACTACCCTCTCTGCTGGTCATTATTGTTTTAGTGGTTCTTGGAGTTATTGTTACTGATAGATATCTATTAGGCACTTCGGAAGCTCCTCAACCCCAAAAAGAGACATCGACTTATAAAATAAAGGATTGCGGAAGTTCAGTTAGCAAAAAGGCAGATAATTCAGACAATATGGACAGAAACTGCTTCCTTGAAGCATACAAAACCTGTACTCCTGCAAAGCTATATCAAGAAGTAGTAGATCCCGATGACAATACAATAAAAACAACTGTATCAATTGATACAAAAGAAGGAGATAAATGCAGAGTAAGCGTTAATGTTGAAAACAAATTCAAATTCCCTGAAAATGAAATTTATTATTGTTATCAAGTTAGTACTACAGAACTTAATAACTACAATATTAAAATTGATGAATGCACAGACAGAAAACCTCTAATTCTTTAAAACCAAAAAAGAAATATCTCACTCAAAGTAAAATCCGTATCGCTTTATTTACAAACTCCTACGCTAACCATCGTATCGCCCAAGTCATAAAAAGAAAATACAAGATCGATAGAAAACTAAATCCCAAGGAACTAAGGAGAAAATACTTTAGTAAGAACGCAATTCCTGAAATCTCAAGATTATCCTATACACTAAATCTTCCATACAAGCCATTATGGGAAGGGATATTATTGAATAAATCATCACACCTAAATATAAATGTTCCTGATAAAGAGAAAATAAAAGCATACCTTGCTGTAGAAAAGGAATTAATTATGTTGTCAGTCGAGAAAGAAGCAAGGGCTAATTCTTTCTTTGAGCCAGATTATGAGAGCGAATTCGCATTGTTAAGCATCGCCATTGAACGTGCGGTCGGAAACAAACTGATAAACATTGAGGATGATTCGGCCTTTACTCATCAGCAGGAAATATTTCAGAAGTTATATCTCAGATGGTATTACAAAGTGGCGTGGAAGTATAAACTACCGACTACAAGGATTGTGCCGTTTGTTTTGAGGCTTATTGGACCATAGCGGTAGCTACTGTTATCTGCTTGCAATAATAGTAAATGGTAACTTGTAAGTCTCTATTAAGTAGTTTTCGGTAACGCTTAGTAGGTGTAATATATTCCGTGTTGCTAGACGTTTTGAAAGACCTGGCTGAACAATAAAAATTCTGATATTAACGGGAAACCTAACGGATTTCATATGAAATTTTGATACTAATTCACTAGTTCCTACTATAAAGCGACTAACTCCCGTATCAGATACTCGTTTTGAATCTCTTCTTTGTAAGTGATTAAAAATGTCATCGACTTTTTCTAACCAGCTAACACTTTTTTGGGCTTGCCCGCAAACCGTATACAGATCATCTATTCTAGCACCAGGAATATCTTCTTGTGAGAATTTACAATGATAAATGTCAATATTTAGAGACACATTATCGTCTTTAATCGCAATAACGTCACCTATCTCCCCAGAGCCATCATCATCAAATATCACATCGTAGTTATTTTGATTCCTCAATTCTTGAATTACCTTATATTGAATACTATCTGTTTCTTGATTTATTCCCTGAGATTCCTTCTTAATATTCACACCTGCCCAATTCCAAGTCTCAATTTTACTTGCTGCGTAAGGTGGATAATGCCACTTGAGTTCTGTATAGCTATTACCTTCAAGCGAAGATCCGTCATGAAACCAAATTTTTGGTGTATTTTCATTAAAAAAGTCAGTGAGCTGAAGTGAACTACTCCTATGCTTAATAATCGCGCTATGCCTTCCTACGATTGAAAAACGATAGCTCTGAATCCCATTTATGTTCAAAAGTTCCAGCTTTATATCGATGGAATGGTTTTCAGAAGCAACTTCGAATAGGAGATCGCCAGTTTCAGAAGGATTTTTTAATCTAATGTCTGCTTCGTAAAGAGGAATGCTATGGGTTCCATCTAAAATAAGTTCATATACTGCTTCAGATTCCGTATACATTATATCTGGCCAATCAATAAATACTGGCATTTTCCGAGGACGAGCGGATATGAATGTGGGAACCAGAGTGCCCTTAAGAACATCATCTGGATTAATCGATTCATCAAGAATCTTTTTCCCTATGTCCTTGCACCACTTGGTTAGCTGTTCAACATTTGTCTTTTTGCGCGCCCAGATCCTCCCTTTATAAGAGCAGCCAATTGATGTTTTTCCTCCATTTTCATAACCAGAACCAAATATGTTTGCTTTTCTTACTGTACGGATTTGCGCTGGAGTTAATCCTGATTCAACGTCCGAACCAGATCTCATAATATATCTTATGAATCGTCCAAGTTGTTCTATAAGTCCGACATTTTGTAACTTTAATCTGTTAACTCCGGAAAAACAGCGAAAGACAGGAATTTCCTGAATTAATTCAACGTCTTCTCCTGCTACGGCTTTTGCTAAGTTTATAAAATGACCTTGATTACTGGAAGAATTTATAAATAGTAAATTCTGTTCTTTATCCCAAAATAGTACAAACAATTCCCACGTCCAATCATATATATCTTTTACTTGCGCCCAGTCTACTGGTAATTTTTGAGCAGTAACAATAATTAAAGTATTCTTTGCCGCATTAAAATCGCTATTTTCCTTATCTATTTTTTTGCCTCTGAATCCTTCTTTCCATTTTTCTGGTGTTAATTCTGTACATCTTGTTTTGTAAATTACAGTACTCATTGCTGGGTGTAGGTTTTGTAGAGGTAATTCTTTAGGAAATTTTTTAAATCCTTCCAAAAACTCCCAAAAATCGACTTGATCTTGAGTAGCTCTTTCACTACTTTGACTCAGCAATACATTCCAGTCTGCATCTTGCGAATAAAGTTTTTTCAATTCATCTGTAACCTCCATTGTCGCTATGTTTGCAATAAAAGTAGGGATACCAAGATCTGATCTCGATCGAGTAAACCTACCCACAAGTTGTAAAGTTACTGGCAAGCTTTTTTTAACATCATGAAAGGCAGCAATTTTGAGTTCTGGCAAATCAAAACCCTCACCAAGCATGTCAACACAAACTATAATTTTTGCTTCTTTGCTTAAAATTTTTTGCCGAATGATATCTCTTTCTGTTTTTGATTTTATACCTGTATGAATTTGTACAGGATTGAATTCACTATATGGTCTGTAAATCTCAAATACTTCTCTTGCTCGGTCAACGTTATCAACTCTTGCCATTAGAATATGGTCATATCCATTCCTAATATCTTTCCGAAGTTGTTTGACAGCTTTTGTAGCAATAGCTTTATCAATTTTTTGAGGATCATATTCAAATAGTGGATTGTATTTGATGGGTTTGAAATACCCCTGCTCCTGGGCAAGACTAAGTGGAAAATTAAATATTATTTTACCATCAATGATCTGACCGTCATTTCGGAAAGGTGTAGCAGTAAATTGAAGAATAGATTTTTTTTCAAAGAACTTCCTAAACTTTTTCCAAGTGGGTGCCGATATATGATGTGCTTCGTCTATAAACAACTGAGTACAGGAATCTGCGATTGCTTGCTGTACGTTTTCGGAACAACCATTAACAATACTCATTGTAGTTACGATTACATTACAAAGACTAAAATACTCCTTTACGTTTTCCGCAGACTTGAGTTGATGTTCAAGCGTACCTACGACAGGAAATTGAACATTTTTCCCAACCACCCCTATTTCTTTTAACAAACCCAGACCTAAAAACTTATTTGTTATTTGCTCCCGCAACGCATCAGTTGGCACGACGATTAAAACACGTTCAAGACTTTGCGAAATGGTAACAGCCAGCATGGTTTCAGTTTTTCCCAAGCCAGTTGGCAAAACTATAGTTGCAGGAGAATTGGTAGTTTTCCAATGCGCAATTGTTGCGTGGAGCGCACCAATTTGTGGTGAACGTAAGCCCGGCTCGGTGGTTCCCGTTTCGTTTTGTTGCTCTTCTTTAAAGAAGAATTGTTTTTTCCAAGACTGTCTTGCTTTAAAATTCAACGATGGAACTCTGGATAACTCTCTAGTATTTAGAGTTTTTGTTTTTGGAATGGACCCAGATAGGCGAGCATTTTTATCGAGCTGTCTTATAGGGTTGTTTAAGATTTTTGTGTTTACTACAAATTGATCGTTATTCATCGCGTCTTGAGCTGTTCCTTTTATAAGCTGAATTATATACAATACGAGGGTAGAAAGCCAGAATTATAGGATTATGAAAAAGGATTATCTTGAGGAAAAGAAAAAAAGGTTGGCGCAGAAAATAAAGGTGCTTGTGAGTAGACCAGCTTTTCAAAAGGAAATTCATGATTTGAGATTAAAATGGAAAATTCCGCCCAAAGGAATAATCAATGAAGAAGACAATCAGAATTGGAATACGCAGCTTAGCATTGATACAGATGAATACTATACAAAGAATTGGCCGAAGGAACGAGCTGAAATCATAAAATTAAGACAAGAAGGAAAATTTAGAGAAGCAGACGAGTTGAAGAAACAAATTAATGCGGATGCACCCCTAAATGCTTTCAGTGAAGATATATGGAGTGTTATCAGAAAATACAAACTTTCTCCCAGATGGCACAACGGAATTCGTCGCTACCTATTATTTAATGATCCTAAAAATATGCAAATACCAGCAGGTATCACAGTCGCTATGAATTGGGACAACGGCATAAGGCGACTTTCTCTTGAGATCGACGAGGATACAACTCTTAATGATCTCAAACACGTCTGGTCATGGGCAAGGAAAATGCAAAGAGGTAAGCAATCAGATAAATATCAACCAATTCCGAATTTTGAAAGAGACAAGAGAGCTTATGAACTTGAACTCGAAGGAAGGACAGAAAAAGAAATCGGGGATACGATACAAGAAGAATTTGGAGATAGTCTTGATTACAACGAACTTAAAATTGTAATAAAACGTTACAAAAAACGACTCAACATCAATTAAGCTCAATTGATGTTTATACAAGCCCCTTTCTCTTCCATATACTATCCTCATGCTCACAGAAAACACAAATCAAAACCTAAATGTAGTTTATGTCCCAATAGCAGAACTTCTTCCGGCAACATATAATCCAAGAAAATGGAACGATGAGGCAATAACGCATTTAACCGAAAGCATCAAGCGTTTCGGGTTAGTTGATCCGATTGTTGTTAATGGTGCTCCTGAAAGAAAAAACATCGTAATAGGAGGTCACTTCAGGCTAAAGATTGCTAAAGATCTTGGATACAAGGAAATACCTGTTGTGTACATAAACATTCCCGATTTAGAAAAGGAAAAGGAGTTAAACCTAAGGCTTAATAAAAATGTGGGAGATTGGGATTGGAATCTACTTGCTGAATTTGGTGAAACAACACTTGCAGACATTGGATTTTCGAGCGAACAACTGGATGACATTTTTGACATTGAGGATACCCCTGAACAATTTGACCTTCAAAAAGAACTTGAGAAACTAGATATTAAAAACATTGAAATTCAAAAGGGTGATATCTGGCAGCTTGGTGAAAGCAAACTCATGTGTGGTGACTCTACTATCGAAGAGGACGTGCTCAAGTTAATGAATGGAGAGAAAGCAACAATGTGCTTCACAGATCCACCCTACATTTTGGATTACCTTAATGGCAAGAAAAAGCATGGAAAAGCAACTGAAGGATTTGGAGCAAAAAGAGACAGAAGATACCTTGAAACTGACGTACTGCCTCCTGACTTTACAGAAAAATGGATGGCAAACATTGCAAAGGTTCAGGAAGAGAGCTTCTCAATAATAGTATATGAAAATTGGAAGAACTTAAGAATCATATGGGGCGAAATGGAGAAATACTGGAAGTTAAAAAACATGATAGTCTGGCATCTTCCCAATAGAAACCAAGGATTTGCAGCAAAATATAAATTTTTCTCAAAACACGATATTGCCATGGTTGGTGCATCTCCTAATGCGGATGTTGAATATAACAATGAGCCGGAAGAAGACGGACTTCAAGAAGAATATGAAACAGCACTTTACGCCATATCCGGCAAACCCCAATGGGAAGGCTATCAAAAAGGAAAAAAGATTCAGCCAACTGACTTTATCGAATATGTTGCTTCAGATGAAAAACATTCAGGACAAGGTGTAATCTTTGGAACGAAACCTGTTGAAATATTAATCCCATACATAAAAGTCCTCACAAAACGTGGGGATTTAATAATAGAACCTTTTGGTGGTTCAGGTTCTACTCTAATTGCTGCAACTAAGATGAAACGCAGATGCAACATCATGGAAAAGTCTCCTGTCTACGCAGAAGTAATCAAGAAACGTTGGGAAAAACTGACAGGACAGAAAGGAACTAAGATATGAAGACAGATAAAAATAAAGAGCTACTAATTGAACAACTCAAAAAGACTCCAATAGTTCAAGTCTCATGCGAGAAAGTTGGTGTTGGTCGCGCAACATTCTACCGTTGGAAACAGGAAGACCAGGATTTTGCAACAAGAGCTGATGAAGCACTTGCCGAAGGTTCCTCTCTTGTGAATGATGTAGCGGAAAGTCAGTTAATGTCTGCGATAAGGGATAAAAATCTCACAGCCATAATTTTTTGGTTGAAACACCACCATCCAAGCTATGCAACAAAAGTTGAAGTAACAGCAAGACTTAAAGCAGACAACGAAATTCTCACTCCGGAACAAGAAGAACTTGTTACAAAAGCTCTAAAGCTTGCAGCACTTATTCCTCAGGTAAAGGAGGAAGAAAAGTAATGACAACAGGAATAATTACAGATAAAGAACTTGATGAGATAAAGAAGAAAAGATCGGTTAGGCGGATGCTCGCCAAAAATAGCCACCTTTGGTTTTTCTCTATTTATTTAGGGCACTACATTAAATATCCATTCGCCCCATTTCACTCCGAGATGTTTGCCTTAACTGAAGATCAAGAACTTCACTTATCAGTTCTTGTTGCTTTTCGAGGATCAGGAAAATCTACTCTTATTACACTTTCATATCCCATCTGGGCAATAGTCGGAGCACAACAAAAGAAATTTATTTTAATTCTTTCCCAAACCCAAGCTCAAGCAAAGCTTCATATGGCAAATATAAAACGCGAGCTTGAGAGCAACGAACTTCTAAAAGCTGACATTGGCCCATTTGAGGAGATAAGTGATGAGTGGGGATCAAACTCAATTGTTATTTCAAAATATGGCGCTAGAATAACAGTTGCATCAACTGAACAAAGCATAAGAGGCTTAAGGCATGGAGAACATAGACCGGATTTAGTTATTTGTGATGACGTAGAAGATTTAAATTCAGTCAAAACTCGTGAAGCGCGGGACAAAACATTTCAATGGTTAGTAGGAGAGGTTCTTCCAATCGGAGATCAAGAAACAAAAATTGTAATTGTTGGGAATCTTCTTCATGAAGACAGCTTACTTATGAGGCTTAGAAAAGGAATAGAAAATGAGAAACTAAATGGAAAGTATTTCTCATACCCTTTACTTGATGTAAACAATACAATTGCCTGGCCTGCTAAATTTAAATCCTTGGAGGACATTGAAAGACTAAGGACAACTATTGGAACAGATTCTGCATGGTACAGAGAGTATCTTCTGAGGATAATTTCAGATGCTGATAGGTTGGTTCATCCTGAGTGGATTAAATACTATGATGAGCTTCCTTCAGAGGAGGGTAATAACTTTCGCTATACAGCAACAGGAATTGATCTTGCCATATCGCAAAAGGAATCAGCTGACTATACAGCTATGGTTTCTGCAAAAGTATTTGGATATCAAGATGAGTTAAAAGTATACATCCTCCCCTATCCTGTAAATGAAAGACTTAGCTTTCCAGAAACTTACGATTTGGCAAAAGAGCTATCCAAAGAGCTTGGAAATGGTAGATATACAAAGTTATATATTGAAGACGTTGGCTATCAAGCTGCTCTTATTCAAGATTTAGAAAGAAACAATGTCCCAGCAGAAGGAGTAAAAGTATCGGGTCAAGATAAGCGCTCACGTCTTGCATTGATAACTCATCTTATTAAACAAGGCAAAGTGCTTTTTCCAAAAGGAAATCAAGCAGAAGAGCTAATTATGCAGTTAACTGGTTTTGGGATTGAAAAGCACGATGATTTAGCTGACGCATTTTCACTTTTGCTCCTAAAGGTACTTGAGGAAGATGAGGGAGGGTTTGGATTTTTCTTTATCGGAAGCGTTAATGATTTTTATGATAGTAGGAATATATCTTTTCGGGATGAATTTGGAGATAGGTATGATAAGCCTTTTAGTCTAGATACTAAGTTTTAGAAAAGATCAGACATTTTGACTTTTAATACCCTCGCAATCTTTTCAATCACCTCAAGGGAGGCAGAGTATCTTCCTTGTTCTATGTATCCCATATATGCGCGGCTTATTCCTACTTTTTCGGCCACCTCCTCTTGGGTAAGGTTTGTCTTCTTTCTAGCTCTTTGGATTCTGCTCCCTAAAGCCTTGGGAAGCTTTGCATTCTTTCTCATGCCTCAATTATCAATATCTTGAGTTCATCAATCCACTTAGTTAGACTTAGCAAATAGCCTCAAATACTACTTGCTTTTACTCTTAGTTTCACTTATCATTTGGCTAAGGACAAAACTGAAAGGAGGTGGATTATGAAAAAGATATTAAAATGGGGAGCAATTATATTTGTAGGCCTTATTATAATTGGAGCAATCGCAAGTGCTGGGAAGTCTGGAAATAACACAACTTCTGCTCCTTCTACAAATGGTAACACTGATTCACAAACTGAGAATGCTCAGCCTACGTCTTCAACACCAAAAGAATGGGTAACAGTCTCTGAGGTAAGCGGCAATTCAAACAAAAGAACTGATACTTTCAGATTAGGTGGTGGCAAAGCAAGACTGACATACACTTTTGACGGTGGAACTGCGATCATCGGATCTATATATGTTATGAAGGAGGGAGAAAGTCTTGAAGAAAAGGGTGGCTTTCCTGAAGTTACAGTAACTGAAGCAGGCACAGACTCAACTTTTTTAACAAAAGGAGCAGGGAATTATTATCTCGATATAAAATCAGCCAATACTGATTGGACTGTAAAAGTAGAAGAAGAAAAATAAGAGAGATTATTTTTTGCATTTAGCCCCTCTTTTATGAAGGAGCTTTTTGTTATATTGACATGCAACTACAGAAGGTAGTATTATATCCCTGATAGGGGGATATATGGCATACAGACCAAAAGATACACAAGAAAGAATACTTCACAGGCTAAAAATCGCTAAGGGTCATCTTGAGAAAGTGATGAAAATGGTTGAGGAAGATGCCTATTGTATTGACGTGTTACATCAAATGAATGCTGTTCAAAGTGGGTTAAAGGAAACGGGGAATTTGGTACTAGAAAACCATCTAAAAGGCTGTGTTGTTGATGCAATTGGAAAAGGTGAAAAAGAAGAAGCAATAGAAGAAATAATGCAAGTTTTTAAGAAATCTCAATAAAGAGAGGGGGTGTTTTTTATGATGGGTTTTGGAAACTATGGAAATTACGGAAATATGATGGGAGGTTTTGGTGTAATAGGATCACTTTTATGGATTGTAATTTTGATTGATTTAATTTTACTAGGAATTTGGCTTTGGAAACAAATTAATAAAAAGTGAGATCTCAAGATTTATGGAAGTTATGAAAAAGAAAATTATCGTGGTAATTATCATATTTATTTTAACTACACTATCCTATTTCGGATATCTAGCCATTAAGAAATTTACTACGCCTGAAAATGTGCATTACCATGCAGGATTTGTGGTATTTCAAAATGACAAGAAAATTGATTTTTCAGACTTTAAATATATGAGGGTTAAACCCTGCCTTCTTGATGAAAGCAATCATGATGAATCACCCGAAGATATACAGTCCGAAAAAGCACATTTACATGATAATGTTGGAGATGTTGTTCATATCGAAGGAGAGGGAACTATTTGGAAGGATTTATTTACCAATATCAAATACGATTTGGATTATACATCTGCAACAACGTATATCAACGGGAAAAAGGTTAGTAATTTTGAAAATCTTAGCGTTCAACCTGATGATAGCATCGTAATTTTAACTGGTGATAACAAAAGTGATCATTTGAAAGATGCAGTCTCAAAAAAGTATATAGAGGAAAAGGCTGCGAAAAGTGTTGATTGTGGTGAATAGGATATTTTGTGATTTGATCTGACAATTTTAAACCATAGACAATGAGGTTATAAATATGAGCAATTCGGATACTAAAAAATGCACAGTTGAACCGATAAGAGGCAGCGTTGCTATTCTTGGGATAAAGTTTGTTTTAGTTTTTTTAATTCTAGATGGGTTTTATGGATTACTCTACTATGTAATTACACTTGGCGTGAGTCTTCCATTTGATTTGCACCATCACATAGCAGTTATTTTATTTGCTACATTCCTTGTAAAAGTTGCACTTCAAATATATTTTGTTCTGTACGCTTTCTTGATTTGGGCAAACAATATTTATTACATTACAGACGAGGAGCTTGTAAAGAGGCAGGGTATTTTTAGTATTCATGAGCAGACATATAAATTTGACACTATTCGCTCAATAGCTATTAACCGTTCATTTTTAGGAAAGTTATTTGGATTTGGAGATATGATAATAACTGCAGTTACCGGAGGAAATAGACAGGAATCAATATTGTTATCAGGAGTATCAAATCCCAACAAATACAGGACTATGCTTAGAGATTGTTGCAAAAAACTAGTTAAGGAAGAAGTACTTTTTGAAAAAAGATAGGTACATATAACACTAAAGAAAGGAGTTGATGATAATGGAAGAGAATAAACAAGAAACAAAAAAATATAGTTGTCCAATGCATCCAGAAGAGACTTCTGACAAGCCAGGGAGTTGTTCAGAGTGCGGAATGGATTTAGTAAGTGAGGAGAAAGATGAACAGTAATTTACATTCGAACCACTTAACTGCTTCAAAAGATTCGCGAGCTCTATCTATTGCTGGTTGGCTTACAGGCGTATATTTTGTTATAGAACTTGGGATTGGTTTTTGGACGGGATCTGTCTCCGTAACATCTGATGCCTTTCATACCTTCTCTGCAGTTGGTGGAGTCCTGATAGCATTGGTTGCAAGTTTTTTTGCTCAAAAAAGCTCAAATATATTTCAAACTTATGGTCTTATCCGCGCTGAAATTATTGGTGCATTAATAAATGGACTTTTCTTGGCAGCAATGGCAATACTGGTTTTTTGGATGGGTATTATGCGTCTGCAAACACCCATAGAGCTGCCGACAACTCCTATGTTTTTAGCAGCAGCAGGCGGCCTTGTAACAGAAATAATTTCTTTTGCACTTTTATATAAAAGACAAAAAACTAACTTAAATATTAAAGGTGCTTTCTGGCATATTCTTCAGACATTTGTAGGTAGTCTTATAATCATAGTTTCGGCAATTGTGATTAAAACCACGGGATTTTTGGCAATTGACCCAATTCTAGGTATGGCATTTGGCGTAGTACTGTTTTGGGCTTCATGGAAGATTACTCGTGATGCCGTTACCATACTTCTTGAACGCACTCCAAGAGACATAGACCTAAATAAAATTATGCGAGAAATCAAAAGTGTAAAAGATGTTATTAATTTACATCATATCCATGTGTGGAGTCTTACCACCAACAAAAACATTTTTTCAGCTCACGTTCATTTAAAAGATGCAGGAAGTATTGAAAGAGCTCAAAAAGAAATCCATAAGATATTAAGAACTAAGTTTAAGATTTATTTTTCTACCATTCAGGTTGAAAAAGATTGCTTAGACAAAAATGTCGCAAAAGATATTGATATAGTAAAATAAAAAAGTATGACAAAAGAAATTCAACAAAAAAAATATAAATGCCCAATACATCCTGAAGTACATTCAGATAAGCCCGGGAAGTGCCCTAAGTGTGGAATGAATCTTGAAAAACAAGAGGATAAGGTAAAACATAAAAACATGAATCATGATCAGCCCGATGTCCAGGAGCATAAATCTGGATTATATACCTGTCCAATGGACCCGGATGTAATTCAAGAAAAGCCAGGGAATTGTCCAAAGTGCGGCATGAAACTTGTTCCCCTTAACGCATCCGAGCATGAAGGACATGAAATGCATTCTTCAATGGAACAGGAATTTAAAAAGCGTTTTTTCATAACTCTTCCGTTTGTTTTGCTGACAATGCTTCTCTCTCCAAATATCCAAATGTGGTTAGGTTTCCAGCTTATCTTTCCCGGACGTGAGCTTGTTCTATTTCTCATAGGAACTTTCATTTTCATATTTGGCGGAATACCATTTTTTAAATCTGCAAAAGGTGAACTTTCGAGCAAAAACCCTCAGATGATGACTTTAGTTGCCTTTGCAATTACTGTCGGATACATATTTTCAGTTGCTGCGACCTTTCTTTTCCCAGGCGAATCATTATATTGGGAAATAGCAACTCTTATTTCTGTATTTCTACTTGGGCACTGGCTTGAAATGCGAGCAGTTAGGGGTGCAACAGGAGCACTTGCCGAGCTGGCAAAGCTTATTCCACCTGCTGCTCACCTTTTAAAAGACGGAAAAGTAATTGATGTTAAAACATCAGATATAAAGCTAAATGATGTAATTTTAGTTAAGCCCGGTGAAAAAATTCCAATTGACGGAATTGTAATTGATGGGGAAAGTTCTGTAAATGAATCAATGATTACTGGGGAGTCACGCCCTATTAATAAGAAAAAGGGGGATAAAGTCATTGGAGGGACAATAAATCAAGACGGGGCACTCACTATCAAAGTCGCAAAAACAGGAGCAGACACCGCAGTCTCTCAAATAATGAAGCTTATTCAAAACGCGCAAGCCTCAAAGCCCAATGTTCAGCATCTTGCTGACCGAGCAGCAGGCATTTTATTTTATATAGCTGTTTCCGTTGGCACATTAACCTTTATTTCCTGGCTATTCATTTTTCCACAAGGGGCAGTTTTTGCTGCAACTGCAGCTGTTGCCGTAGTAGTAGTCGCCTGTCCCCATGCTTTAGGTCTTGCAATTCCAACAGTTACAACAATTACGTCCACTTTAGGTGCCAAAAATGGAATTCTTATTCGCGAAATGAAAGGTCTTGAAATAGCACGTAAGATTGATTATGTCGTGTTTGATAAAACAGGAACTCTTACAAAAGGAGAATTTGGTGTAGATGAAGTGAAGCGCATACCTTCCTCAAAACTATCGGAAAATGAATTTTTATCTCTAGCAAGTGCTATAGAAGTTAAGTCTCAACACTCTATTGCGCAGGGAATTGTGAACGAGGCAAAAAAACGAAAGGTTACAATTCCCGAGGTTGCTAACTTTAAGTCGTATCCCGGAAAAGGAGCATCCGGGAAGGTAAATAATAAAACAATACTCATTGGAAACAAAACGCTTCTTTTGGATTCGAATATAAAAATTGATGATTCGGCATCGCTTGCAAAAGACAAAACCCCTGTTTTTGTTGCAATAGACAATGTATTTGCAGGGGTGATTTATTTGGCCGATATTATTAGGCCGGAATCAATTGAAGCTATCAATAAGCTTCATGCAATGGGTCTTAAAACTGCAATGCTTACAGGAGACACAAAGGACGTAGCTAGTGTTGTAGGGAAACAGCTTAAGGTAGATACAATATTTGCGCAAGTACTGCCAAACGATAAAGTCAATAAAATAAAGGAGTTGCAATCTAATGGACATATCGTAGCCATGGTTGGAGATGGAGTTAATGATGCGCCTTCTCTTACTCAAGCGCACGTGGGAATTGCCATTGGAGCAGGGACTGACGTTGCAGTTGAATCTGCGGACATAGTGCTTATGAAAAACAATCCCCTTGATGTTGTTAAAGCTATATCCCTGAGTCGCAAGACAAACAGCAAAATGGTTCAAAATCTTGCATGGGCAACAGGATATAACATCTTTGCAATTCCACTCGCAGCAGGTGTTCTTTATCCTACATTTGGAGTTCTACTTCGACCTGAATGGGCAGCAATACTTATGTCTGCTTCATCAATAATTGTTGTTTTTAACGCATTGCTTTTAAGACGTGCCAAACTTAGCTAAGGAAAGGAGGTGACTGATATGAAATATGAAAAGATGACCCTTGCTAATGCATTTGCACTAGCCTCCGTTATTTTATGGATTTTATGTACATTATTCGTTGCTATTTTACCTGATTTTTCTCTAAGCATTACAAAATGGTGGATGCACGGAATGGATATTTCTGTCATGGGTTCATGGAATCTTGATATAACAAACATTCTATTTGGAGGAGTTGCGCTTGCCGCTTCTGCATGGATTACGGGGTATGTTTTAGGATGGTCAATTGAGATAGTCAGCAAGAAATAATTGTTGTAATTTTTCTTATCGTCTTCTACAATACGTAGTAGATTGTTTGATGAAATTTAAAGGAATTTTTCTTGTTCTTGTATTAATTTTGATTGTAGCAGTTGTTGGCTTTTTGTTCAGTATAATAAATGCAAATAACACGAGGGAGAAGAACACATTAAGAAATAAGGAAAGTAAAGTAAGCACAGATAACCTAATTGTTTTTCCGCAAGCTCCAAAAGACAAGGTTGTAGCAGATAGCGTAACTCTCAGTAAAAATGGTTTCCTAGTTTTGAGACAAATAGAAGATGGTAAGTTGAGTCAGATTGTGGAAATGAGCGAGCCTCTTGCTGCCGGAACTCACAAAAACATACCAATATCCTTTGGCACTGCGGATGTAGGGAATAGCGAGCTTATTATCATGATTTATGAAGACTACGCAAATGACGAAATATTTAATGACCTTGACATGCCAGCCCTTGATGAAAACGGCAATATGATAGCGCGCTATGTCGCAACAGGTAAGCCAATCCCTTCTACTCTGGCCGAAGGAGATACATCGGATGGAATGATGAACATGCCCGGCATGAAGAGTATGGTAAAAGTAAGTCTGACAGATGAAGGTTTTGACCCTGAAAAAGTGGAGATAGAAGTTGGGGATATGGTTGAATTTATCAACGAAAGTAATTCTGATATGTGGGTAGCATCAAACCCTCATCCAGCACATACCAAATTACCTACTTTTGATGAATTTCGGACTGTCAAAACGGGAGGAAGGTATAGATACACTTTTGATAAGAAAGGAACATGGGAATATCACAATCATGTTGGCGAAGTAGGCGGAATAGTAATTGTGAATTAGTCTATCGCTATGAACTCACATAAGATAATTATTGCATTTTGTATCATTACATTCGCTGGAATAGGTATGTTTTTTCTTTTGAAAAAACAACCTTCAAATTTGGCAACTATAAACAAAGAGTCGCAAAGCAAAACAAATACTGAAGTTTCAGTTGATAGCAATTCTTTCATTGAAAACTTGAGGGCGAGAGAATTTAAAGGAGGAAATATTATCATCGAGGAGACACTATCTCAAAATAGCGCGTACACAAGTTATATATTTTCCTATCCTTCAGATGATTTAAAAATATATGGAAGAATGAATATTCCTGCCGGTGGTGGCCCATTCCCCGTTATTATCCTAAATCATGGGTATTTTAATGCTTCAACATTTCAATCAGGAGACGGAACCCAAACAATGGCTGATATTTTAGCAAGAAACGGATATCTTACTCTTGCTTCAGATTACAGAGGCTTTGGGAAGTCAGAGAATGATGATCAGGGATCACGTGGACACAACCCTAACTACGCGATAGACATACTGAATTTAATTGCATCGGTTCCGAGTTTGAATCAAGAAAATCCAGAAAGAATAGGCATGTGGGGACACAGCATGGGAGGAGAAGTTACTTTGAGAACAGCAGAATCAACGGAAAAAGTAAAAGCAATTGTATTATGGGCCCCAACAAGTGCGAGAACTTCAGATAACTCAGGATTCTATGGAGACAGAGGAACACAGCCAACAGGTAGCCATGACGATGATGGTACATCTCCAATAGATTATTTAAAATACATCTCTTCTCCTATTAGTTTGCATCAGGGGCTTTCAGACACTGAAGTCAATCCTGAATGGTCAAAAGAGCTTAATGAAGCTTTAATAAACGAGAAGAAAAAGGTAGAGTATTTCGAATATCCGGGACAGGACCATAATTTCAGAAATCTTGGATGGGATACAATTTCAAGTAGAACAATTGAGTTTTTTGACAGATATTTGAAATAAAGATTATCTGCTACAATATGTAGTATGAAAGCTATAACTTTAGGAGAACTAGAAAAACAAATAATGGATATTGTTTGGGAAGAAGATTCCATTTCTGTGCGTGGAGTTATTGATAAGCTAGATAAGAAACTTGCATATACGACTATCGCAACAGTTCTTCAAAGGCTTTACGAAAAAGGATTAGTTGTGAGAGTTGAATCAAAAAATGGATATTCATATTCACCAAAAATATCAAAAGAAAAGTATTCACAGAATGTCGCGAAGTCATTTGTTAAAAACTTCATGAATTCGTTTGGAGATACCGCTATTGCTTCATTTGCAGATAGCATTGATAAACTTCCTCGAGAAAAACGAAATGACTTGCTGAAATTAATTGACAGACATGACAAAAATAAATAAACGGATTTTTTCCTTGAATAAAAATATCGTTTTGTTTTCCGGCTTAATATTAGCTTCAGCTGGAATACCTTTATTAGTATTCCAAAAGGTAACGCCGCTACTTAACCACATTACTTATTATTGTCAATCAGTTATTAATAGTAACATGGTTCAAATTCCTAATTTTTTAAGTCTTCTTCCTATATTGCTATTCATTTTAATCATTGCGGTTGTAATCTTTAAGGTTTTAATTACTTATTTCAAGATACATACCTTGAGACATAAACTAAGAGGCAAAATTACAACAAACAACAAAATAATTGTATTAGTAGAAAAAATAGGATTGAAAAATAAAGTAATTGTAGTAGAGTCTAGTAAAAAATTTGCTTTTTGCTTGGGGATTAGAAATCCCAAAATTTATATATCAACAGGATTTATGTCTCATATCTCTCTTAAAGAAGTTGAAGTAGTACTCCGTCACGAGCAATATCATTTAGAAAGGCATGATACAACAATACAAGTTATGGCTTCGGTTGTGCATTCAGTATTTTTCTTCTATCCTCTTGTTGGCGACCTTGTAAGAAGGTATCAAATTGAAAGGGAAATTGAGGCTGATAAGTTTGCTGTTTCTTATACTGGAAATAAAGATACACTTGTATCAGTCTTGAAAAAGCTACTTTCATTTCCATCAATTGAGCCAGCATTTGCTGCAAATATTTCAGATCAAAATACACTTGAACCAAGAATTTATTCACTAATAGACACGCCTTATTCTAAAAGATATTTTAAGACAAAACACATATTAATTACTTTGTTTTCAACATTAATTTTATTGTTTATTATTGGTATTCCGGTGCATGCACAAGAAATACATCACGAAGAGCATGACGTTATGATGGTATGTACAGACGGGGAATGCATGAATTCCTGTATGAGTGAACAAAATTTAAACAAGTTGTATTCTGAAATTCCAATTTCAAACAAACCTGAAATGGATAATTTCTCACATCCGTATTCTTCTGCACGCTAACTCGTCCTCTAGTTATTTTCCACTTGACAAACATAATAAGATGCTACTACAATTTGTAGTAGATAATTATGGCAACTAAAAAAGGTCTAACAATTGGTGATTTGTTTGCAAGGCTTTCTAAAATAAATATTACCCAGATACTTGTTGTACTCTTGGTTATTTCCGCCTTTTTTATTGGTGTTCTTTATACAAAAGTCGAAAATCTTAAAGCGGAAAGTACAAACCCCGTTCCAAATGCCCCCCAAGCAGCTGCGCCCGAGGTGCCACAGCAGCCGTCAGGGCCAGTTGAAGTTTCAATTGATGACGACCCAATATTGGGGGATAAAAACGCTAAGGTCACAATAGTTGATTTTTCAGACTATGAGTGCCCTTTCTGCAAGAGATATTTTGACGAAACATTCTCCCAAATTAAAAAAGACTATATCGATACTGGTAAAGTAAAATACGTATATCGCGACCTGCCGCTTTCCTTTCACCAAAATGCCCATGCAGAAGCACAAGCAGCCGAATGTGCAAGAGAACAAGGCGGAGATACCACATATTTCCAGTACCATGATGAAATATTTAAGAGAACGACTTCAAATGGCACAGGGCTTGCACTAGATCAACTTTCAGTTATTGCAAATGATATCGGGTTAAACGGTTCTACTCTCCAATCATGTCTTGATTCAGAAAAATATAAAGCGGAAGTTGATAAAGATCTTGCTGATGCTGCAACGTACGGTGCGACCGGAACCCCATCATTCTTTATTGGTAAATCTGGTTCGGGGAAAACATTCAAAGGGACGATTTTAGTAGGCGCACAGCCATTTGCTGCTTTCAAAACGATTATTGATGAGCAGTTGAAATAAGAATATGTATGCGCAAAATATTAACTTCTCTTAGCTTTTTACTTCCTACAGTTGTTATAGCTATCATTTACATTTTATTTACAACATACCTCATGAATCTTAGATTGGTTCTGGATACTCTAATTGGATCCTTCTCACTCACATATAAATTTGATCTTATGCTTGCTTTACTCGGCGGAATGTGGACAGCAATGAGTGGAGCCGGGCTTGTTATTCTATTCTCAACTGCCGTTCTTACCGGAGCAAATCTTACCTTGCTGTTTAAACAGCTCAAAATGTTAAAACATGCTCAAAATCTTCATTTTGTTGTAGGTGGCAATACAATACTTGGACTGGTAGGAAGTGGCTGCGCTGCTTGCGGTCTCCCTGTCTTGGCTCTACTTGGACTCTCAGGAAGCATAATTTATCTCCCACTAAGAGGGGCAGAGATTTCATATTTGGCTGTGATACTACTTTCTATTTCCTTCTATCTTCTGCTAAGATCTGTTTTTGAAAAAGAATATTGTGCTATACCGTCGAGAAGATTATGAAAAAAAAGTCATTATTAGTAATAGTTTTAATTTTCACTTTAATATTTGGATATCTGGCCTATTTTTGGAATGGAAAAACACCAAATTTAACAGGTAATGCATTTGCAGCAGGCAGCAAAGAAGCATTTGATTATCTCTCAACAACCAAATCGAGCACAAGTAGCTTCTGCGGACTTCAGCCGACAACAGTAGACGGTTTTTCCGATAAAGACAATATCCAAGGATCTTGTTGTGGCGCTATGGATTTTCATCGTTATAAAGAACAGGTTGGGGGATTGGAAAAATATAAGAATATTTCTCAAATTCCTGAAGATCCATATAATATACCGGTTACACTAGCAAAAGAATTATTTGAGTACCAAAAGACTATCACCTTAAACTCCGAACAGCAGAAAATTTATGATGAGGCGACAAAAATGTCCCACGAAGGTGGCCCATGCTGCTGTAAATGCTGGAGATGGACTGCGTTTGAAGGACAAGCGAAATATCTAATAACTGAACATAATTACACAGCCGAGCAAATTGCTGAAATTTGGGATTTGGAAGACGGCTGCGGAGGCAGCGGACATGTAGACCATGATGAATAATATTAGTACCGAAGCAAAGGTTATTGGAGCTATTTCAATTTTTACTATAATAGTGTTGGTTGGTGGCGTTTTGCTTCTTTCAAACCAGAGTAAAGAGGACTCCTCGATTTCTCAAGAGCAGATAGTGTCAGGCAATGGACTGCACTGGCACCCAAAACTTGAAATTTATATTAAAGGCGAAAAACAAGAAATTCCGGCAGGAGTTGGATTAGCAGGAAGTACTCACCAAGAAATGCATACACACGATGAAGACGCAAAAGATGGGGTAATTCATATGGAAATGAATGGAGTTGTTACAAAAGATGAAACAAAACTAAGTAATTTCTTTAAAATTTGGGGTAAAAAGTTTTCCTCAAGTCAAATTTTCGAATTCACGAATGGAGAAGAAGGAAAAGTCAGAATGCTTGTGAATGGATCCGACAATGAACAATTTGGAAGTTACCAAATGCAGGAAAATGATAAAATTGAAATAAGGTATGAGTAAAAGTATTATAGAGAAAATTTCAAACATTACTGTTAAACAAGCGCTAGCGCTCATTTTAGTTTTAGGTGCAATTCTTATTGGTGGATATTTTTATTCTAGTAATAAAATTCCCTTGATTTCAAAGACACAAACTGGAGAATTTTTACAGGAAATAAACAGTTACCCATTCGCAAAACAATCTGAAATTGTAAATCTTAAAAATGGAGATAAATATGATCTTACAGCAAGCATTGTTAAGAAGACTATAAATGGAGCTGAAGTTAAAATGCTTGCATATAATGGCTCAATTCCCGGACCACTTATTAAAGTACAGCAGGATGCAGAAGTTACCATAAACTTTAAAAACGAAACGGATGTTGATTCCACTCTTCATTCACATGGAATACGAATGGATAATAAGTTCGATGGAGTTCCTGATGTTACGCAAGAAGTTGTAAAACCCGGAGAAAGTTTTACTTACAAATTAAAGTTTCCGGACGTAGGAATATTCTGGTATCACCCTCACGTCCGCGAAGATTACGCACAAGAACATGGGCTTTACGGAAATTTCCTTGTAACGCCAAACACTCCTGATTACTGGGCAGAAGTAGATCGAGAAGAAGCGCTTTTCCTTGATGATGTTTTAATGACAAATGGTCAAATAGCACCTTTTAGTCCAACTATTGTTAATTACACTCTCATGGGAAGATTTGGCAACGTCATGTTAGTGAATGGAAGCGATAATTACAAGCTAAATGTCAAACAAGGAGAACGGGTAAGATTCTACCTCACAAATTCGGCAAACACACGTGTTTTTAATATTTCAATTCCCAATGCCCAAATGCGTCTTGTCGGAGCAGACAATGGGAAATACGAACGTGAAGATTGGGTGGACTCGGTGATTCTTGGACCATCTGAACGTCAAATAGTTGAAGTTTGGTTTGATAAGTCGGGAAATTACGAAATAGATCATAAAACTCCTGACAAAACTTATGCGATGGGAATAATTAATGTCGAACCCTCATCGGATACGATCTCTTATCTTCTTGTCCCTCGAATAAATCAAGACGTTACAGATGCTCTCTTAACTTTACGTCCCTTATTTAGTAAGACTCCAGATAAGACTCTTAATTTAACGCTGGACGCGATGGGAAGCATGATGGGGGGTTCTGGTGGACATATGATGCCAGATGGAACTATGATGGGTGGGAATATGATGATGGGCGATGACAATGAACCTATCGAATGGGAAGATACAATGAGCATGATGAACTCAATGGCTACTAATAAGTCATTAAAGTGGAAACTAGTAGACAATGATACGAAAAAGGAAAACATGGATATTAATTGGCAATTTAAGCGAGGAGATAAAGTAAAAATTAAAATTTTCAATGATCCAAAATCTGAACATCCAATGCAACACCCAATTCACATTCACGGACAAAAGTTCCTAATTCTAAACACTAATGGCATTTCTAATTCAAATTTTGTTTGGAAAGATACCACTCTTGTTAAAAACGGTGATACTCAAGAGTTACTGGTAGATATGGACAATCCCGGAGATTGGGTAATTCATTGTCATATCCCAGAGCACATGGAAGCAGGCATGATGAGCGAATTCAAAGTAATTTAATGAATGAGCAAGTAAAAACAGTAGCCAGTCTTATTTGTCCTGAATGCGGCAAATCACAAACTGTTTTAATGCCGCTTGACGCATGTCAGTTTTTTTACAAATGTGTCCAATGTGCAGCTACACTAAAACCAAAGAAGGGAGATTGTTGCGTGTTCTGTTCATATTCAGATAGCAAATGTCCGTCAAAACAAATCGAAGTATAGATAAAAAGCATATGAATAATAAATATATTATAGGTGTTATAGTTGTAGTCCTATTTATAGGCGCTTTTCTTTTGTTGAATAGACAAAGTGAAAATCAGCAAGACCCTCCTTCAAATAAAAGTGTTTCTTCAAGTAAATTAACTCTTATCGATTCAATAACTCATGGTCACGGACTTGCAGTTGACATTTCTAATCCAGGCAAGCTTTACATCGCTACTCATCATGGTTTGTTAATGTTGGAAAATGAAAAAGATTTGTATCGAATTGGAGAAAGCGAAGATGACTTTATGGGTTTTACTCCCCACCCAACGAACTCAAGCATATTCTTTAGCAGTGGGCATCCGGCAACTGGAGGCAACATTGGTTTTCAAAAATCAGAAGATGGAGGTATAACATGGCAAAAATTATCAAATGGAGTTAATGGACCAGTTGATTTTCATGCAATGACAATTAGCTCTGTCAATCCTAACCTAGTCTTTGGTTGGTATACAGGAGGACTCCAGAGAAGTATAGATGGGGGCAAAAATTGGGAAGTTGTTCAGAACACACAATTTCCAATTGTGAGTCTTGCTGCTGACACAAAAGATGAAAACATTCTTTACGCGGCTTCTCCTCAAGGCTTATTTGTAAGTAAGAACAAAGGTGTTTCTTTTGAGCCTGTGCTTGAGGGCTTTGTATCAGTCGTAGCTGTCCATCCTTCTGATTCACAAAATCTTTTATCTTTCTCAGAAAAGGAGGGATTAGCTAAAAGCAACGATGCTGGCAAAACATGGGAAAGAATAAGTGAAGATTTCGGTACAGAAACTCCATTATTTATAGCATTTAACAAGCAGCAGCCTAAAATTGTATATATTCTTACTGAAAAAAATAGTATTTATAAAAGCACAGACAGTGGAGCTAATTGGAACAAAGTTCGTTAACTTCTTATAGTATTTTCCTGCTGGACTTCCTTATCTTTCTGCGGTACCTTCTACCCTGAAATGGATTACAACACCAAGCCGGATATACCACTCGAGTACTGTCTGTATGCTCGTAAATCAAGCGAATCAGACGAGCGCCAAACAATGTCAATTGATTCTCAAATTGAAGAGATGATGATACTTGCCAAAAGGGATAAGCTAAAAATTAAAGAAGTCAAAAAAGAAAGCCACTCAGCAAAGTCATCTGGTACTCGTCCTGTATTTACGGAGCTTCTTCAAGAAGTTAGGTCTAAGAAATTTAATGCGATATTGACATGGGCACCAGATAGACTTTCAAGAAATGCTGGAGATTTGGGATCAGTAGTTGACCTTATGGATCAAGGGAAGTTAGTAAAGATTCAGACATATTCACAAAGTTTCTCAAATAGCCCAAATGAAAAGTTTTTACTAATGATTCTTTGCTCCCAGGCAAAACTTGAAAATGACAATAAAGGCTTGAATGTTCAGCGAGGAATGAGAGCGAAGTGCTTAATGGGCTGGCGTCCTAGTATTGCTCCAGTTGGATACTTAAACCAAAATGGTGATCCGGCAACAACAGAGTTAATAGTAGTTGATCCAGAACGGGAAAACTTTGTAAGGCAGATATTTGATAGGATGGCAAACCAAGGACAGTCAGGTAGAACAATAAAAATGTGGTTAGATAGAATTGGCTTTGAAACAAGAGGAGGGAAGAGACTTGCATTAAGTAAAGTCTATGCAACTTTAAAGAATCCATTCTATTATGGAGAGTTTGAATTCCCAGTCGGAAGTGGTACTTGGTATAAAGGAAAACATAAGCCATTAATTACAAAAGAGTTATTTGATAAAGCTCAGCTTCATCTTCAAATACAGCCAGATAAGGGATACAAAAATAAATTGTTTCCATTCAAAAAGATCTTCAGATGTGGAAAATGTGGTGGAGGAATAACAGCTGAGGAAAAATATAGAAAACTTTTAAATGGGAGGATTGTAAAACACATATACTACCACTGTGGAAGATCACGTGATTTTGAATGTGACGAGCCTTATATTACGGAAGCAGATCTCATCAAGCAACTCATCGCAAAAATTCACGTAATTAAATTTAACTCATCAGGAATCACAAGAAAAATCCAAGAAGATATAGAACGCTACCACAGACTCAAAACTCAGGTACTTCATCAGGAGTTTATCGATGGTTATTTACAAGAGTTTAATAGAATTCCGGAAAGTGGAGATGATAAGAATGAAATGATGAAAAACTACCTTTTGCATATTCTTAAGATTGGAACAGCAGAGGAACGATTAGAAGTGCTGTCATTCATTAAAACAAAATTCATTTTATCTCAAAGAGAAATAATAATCGAAAAATAACCGCAACTGCTACGATAGTTGTTTTTCTCGTGGGCTAAATTATCTTTTTTGAGGTCTAAATATTACTATTACAGGCTCTTGAAGTGGTTTTAGAACGACTTCGATTTAATTTAGCAAGCCTTATCAACCTAATCGAATATACCCAACGGGTCTGTTAGGAATACTATAAGATATGTGACCCCACCGGAATTCGAATCCGGGTTTCTTGGATGAGAACCAAGTGTCCTAACCACTAGACTATGGGGCCGAAAATTTAAGAACAATATATTATACTAAAATAAGACTTTGAACTCAATTTAGAATTATAATCCCGCGCACTTTGTGAGACGGCTCAGTTATTTTAAGTTGTTTAAAACCTCATCTATATTTCCACTTATCATCACCCACTGAGATGTTTCTTCAAATCCGAGACTTTTATACCACTTTAAAGGATGTTCATAAACCCTGTGAGTAAAAGTGTCCCATGATACAGCTTTATATTTTTCTTTTGCTTCGGAGAATAATTTTTTAATTAACAATTTGCCTATACCATGCCTTTGGTTATCCGGATGCACAAATAGCTCTCCATCAGTTAAATGATTACCATCCCACCAAGGCTTAATAGGAGCTGTAATTGCACCAACTACTTTTCCATTTTCTTCGGCTACAAAAAATAAATCTTCCTGCTCGGAGTATAAGTGTTTGAGCAGCATTAAGGCAGTAGGTTCATTCCAATTCTCTCCAATACTTAGCGAGTTATATGCTAGCGCATATATTTTTGACAGTTCTTGAAAGTCCGCATCGTTAACAGGTCTTATGTTGATCACAAAAAGATTATATCACTGAATTTAATTGTTTTTCGGTAAGCTCGGGGTGTTGTAGTTAGATCTTATTACTTTTGGTTGTTGCGGCAATTCGACTCTTGTATAATAATCTCATGAATAAATTTATGCTGTCTGTTGTTATCCCCTCCTATAACGAAATGGCAAATCTCCAAAAAGGAACTCTTAGTAAGGTAGAGGGGTATTTACTGTCACAAAGTTATGATTATGAAATTATAGTAGTTGATGATGGTAGTAACGACGGCAGCCGTGAATTTGTAGAAAAAGAGGCTAAAAAGAATAAAAAATTAAAACTGATAGAAGGTACTCATAGCGGTAAGGCGGGCGCTGTTACAACTGGAGTTCTTACAGCCAGAGGTGACTATATACTTTTTTCCGATATGGATCAGGCAACGCCGATAGAGGAGATAGAAAAGCTTCTTCCATATATAAAAAAAGGGTATGATGTAGTAATAGGTTCGCGTCAGGGTCAGAGAAAAGGTGCTCCATGGACTCGTAAAGTTATGGCGCAGGGCATGATAACGCTTAGATCAACCATAGTCGGCATTTCTGAAATTCGCGATACTCAGTGCGGATTTAAATTATTTACAAAAGACGCCGCACAAAATATATTCCAAAAAGTAAAAAAAGTGCATGGTGGCTTTAGAACGATTAAAGGCTCCTCAGTTACAGCCGGATTTGATATAGAAGTTTTATATGTAGCGGAAAGCAGGGGGTATAAGATTAAGGAAGTACCCGTTAGCTGGCTTTATGTAGAGACCAGACGCGTAAGTCCTATAAAAGATTCTATTGAAGGTCTCTTTGATCTATTCCGCATAAAGAAGAATATTTTCTCAGGTGTTTATAAATAAATATGCCAAATAAAATTATTTTTCCGTTATGGGCACTTGGCGGATTGGCACTGCTTCTATATTCTTTTACCCAGGTAGATTTGTCACTTACTCTTTCACAGGCGTCATTTCTCCAGCAGGTCCAGAAGTCTTTTCAGTACATTGGGTGGTTTAACCGTCCTCTCTCTACCTATTTATATATAGGGATAGTCTCTTATCTTTTTATTCTATTTATTACGACCCTTTTTCTGGTGTCAAAGGAAAAGATTTCAAAAAAATCGTTATGGATTATTATTATCTCACTTGCACTTATCCTAATTCCTTCATATAACGCTTTTTCATACGACTTATTTAATTATATTTTTGATGCTAGAATAGTCACTTTTTATCACCTTAATCCGT
>Ga0172380_10002498_pt1 | contig 27995 bp, 42 predicted proteins | sample Leawe162metaG_FD_119747 | JGI IMG/M metagenome (GOLD analysis project Ga0172380, IMG submission 119747) | Leachate microbial communities from a municipal landfill in Southern Ontario, Canada - Leachate well 162 metaG | ecosystem: Engineered > Solid waste > Landfill > Unclassified | place... | reverse complement strand
GTCGGGGTTGTCCTCGAAGTACATCCGCAGCAGGCTCTCCACCCCGCCGCAAGCCTCAGTGGCCCTGGGGGCGGCCAGCAGTCCAGCATTCGACAACAGAGCAACGGTTTCGTCCACCTTGTTCATGACTTCATTCCTCGCAATTGTGAGCCTTCGCGGCCTCTTCCAATGCAGCAGCGTGAAACGCCGGAAGTTCATCCATCGCCAAATGACCACACTCGGCGACCACTGCATCGTGTATCACGGTGCCCGCGGTCAGGGGACTGCTCCCCATCAACTCGTGACCGCAGGGCCAATCTTTCGTCTGCCTGAACCACCGAACATCCTTCACGTTCCCCGGCACTCGGATGATGGGGAACGAGAAGGTGGTCAGCCATCGCAGGGCCAGGTATGGGTTTCTGTACACGGGATCGCTGAGCACCATGGATTGGACGTCGATCCCCCGGCGGTTCAACTCCCTGGCGAACTGCATCGCACCCCAACCGGCACCCCAACTATATGCTGCTATCGTGACCCTGGGCTTCCCGTTCCTGAACCGAAACACGAACTCCGCTTCGTCCGACCAGTTGGAGTCCCAGGGGCAAATCTCCACCCGCTCTCCGCAATCATGGTGGCTCAGGTACATCTCCCACCAGAGATCCAAGCACCCACCGCACGATCCACGACGCTGAAGGAATCCCGGTATCACGTAGTGCCAATACGTGATCGGGGTCAGGGGGCTCTGCATCCTTCCCTCGACTTCACTTTCCTTCGATCTGAACAAACCTCGGATCAGCCGCCACATCGTCAGGCAGCTTCCAACCGGGGTCCTCATCCATTGCGTCACGGAAAGCCCTCCGAACAACGGTCACGCAGTTCTCACCCTTCTTCTCGCCTCGCTTCAGCCGCTTGAACCTGGACACCAACGCCCTGTAATCCTTGCCAACCAGAGAGTTCGCCGACTGAACCATCCTGTCCGCGAGGGCCGGTGAACCCGGGGACTTCAGCCTCAGGATCAGGATCTTCGGGTACCTCTGCCAGAACTCGGGCAGGTACGAAACGATGACGTGACCGGGGTCCCTCTGGGCCTCGATCACGCGATCCTCTCCAGCGAACACGGCACAGTGATTCCAGTAGCCGGGGGTGACGTTCTCGCTCTCGTTGGCGTTGATGGTCAGCAGGAAGTCACCGGGTCTTGTCACGTCAGTCCCCATTGTTCCGCCTCCCCCTTTCGATCCGCTGGCTGCCCTCGATCACCCTCGTCAGATCCCCGACCTTCTTCAGGAGCGTTGCCTGATCGAACTGATCCATCAGGTACCAGACTTGCATAGAGAGATTCAGCATCATGACGATCTGCCTCCCGCTGAGTCCTTCCTGCATCGCATCGCGGATTCCATCGATCAGCTCCAGCGGGAGGTGTTCACTTCCCTGGGGGTCACGTGCTCCGGTCGTCCGCCATCGTCGAAGATCAGATCGACCATCTTATAAGCTCCTATTTTATTCCAGGACCGGGGAAACCTATATACCTGTTTCATCAATCCAGAATTACTCATCCCGCCCGTCACACGAATCGTAGATGTCCCGCAGCTCCTTGGGCATGCCTTCCAACTCATCCTTCGTCAGATCGCTCTGGGAGTTATCTGCCACGTCGTCGGTGTCTTGCAGGCCCGTGCGGGCCAGCATCGATATGGCCTTCGGCAGGGCGATGGCCAGGGCGGTTCCCACGTCGGCGTGCCCATACTCATCCGACACCGATTCCAACTTGTACCCGGACGGCGGACGCTCCACAATGTTGAACTTCCCGAAGTCCCTCCTCAGCCGTCCCTCGTCGTCGTCGTAGCACTCCAGGATTCCAGACTCGATCGACTGTATCATGCACGATGCCATCTGAGTGCAATTCACCGACGACGAGAAGCTGTACTCCCGCATCGGCACTCCCCTGGCCCTGAGCCTCTGGCCCATCAGCCTGGCCTCGGTGGGATCGTAGCCGACCCAGGAGCAGTTGAACATCCTGGACTGGGCCAGCACCATGTTCTCCACCTCCATCAGATTCACCTCGTGGGAATCTCCGGACGGAGCCCACCCCCGCATCCAGGCCAGGCGGATTCGCCTGGCCATCATGTTGATCCCAACGATCACAAATCCAGAGTGATCATGAGTAACCCCCAGATCCAACGCCCCGATGTACTGCCACCCTTCCTCCGGCTTCAGGATGGGACCCTTGTGCTTGGACAGGCAGATCTCGATCTTCACATCATTCAGAGCATCACCCTTGCCGGACGACCATACACCCCACCACAACCTGCGGTAGCGGCTGGGGAGATCTCTCTGCTTGGCATCCTCCACATTTGCCTTGTCGATCCACGGGGCCGGCTCCTGCCAAAGCTTCATCGACCAACGTCCTGGGTTCGACTCCACTGTCTTGCGGAGCACATCTGCCTTTCCTCCCTTGATCCCCGCGTTCGTAGCTATGAACACTACACCGTTCTCTACCTTGTCTGCATTGTCCATCAGGTTCTCGATAAACTCCCACTTCCTCACGTGGGACAGTTCATTGACAATCATTACATCTGGAGCATCTCCTTGGGAACCCGGTACATCGGCTGCCACAATTTCCATATCGACATACTGACTGGGGAGGTTGACCGCACGATACCTTTGAATCTCAACTAATTCCTTCATCCATGGATTGTGAAAAAGGACACTCTCCATGCGGCGTCGGATGATGGCCGCCTGTTCCTTGTCGGTGGCACCGACCTGGAGCTGGAGCGGTCGGCGGGGGAATGCCAGGAGCCAGAGCATGGCGGTGGCGAGGTCAGAATCCTTTCCCGCTCCCTTGGTCCTCTCGATCCAGAAGCGACGCTTGAGAGGCTTGATGTTCTGCCTTATGGCATCGAGAGAATCCGCCCATTCGATGAAGCACTCCCGCTGGAACGGAGCCATGATATCGTCGAAGAGCTTGATCCCAGAGCTGGACGGGATCATCAAGCCACGGACGAAGGTGTAGTAATCCTCCTCCGCGAAGTGCAGGTAGGCTGCATCAACCTCGGCTTCTCTTTCTCTCAGATCCTTCACTCATTGTTTTCCCGATGCAGGTCCTTCTGCCTCTTCACTCTCTACATCTGGTGTGATCGGCAACTCCCTCTTCACCAAACCCCGAAGATGTTCGATGCAACTCCCGCACAAACCCGACGATGTCGAGCATTCAATCTCGACCCCGCACCTGCGGCACTTCGGGACATGCTCCTCATCCCAGTACATGGGCTTGTGACTGCTGGTGTCGGCGGGAGGGAAGCCGTCCGGTTGCTGTTCCATCTCCTCTGACTCCATTCCTGATTCACCGCGGGACAGCAAGGCAAACATCCTACCTGCCCAATCACGTCGCTGGGACGGTTGATTGTGGAGCCTTGCCCGACCATCCTGGGTCTTCATCATCCGCTCATGCCATCTACGCATGGCCTCTCTGTTCCGCCTTCTTCTTTCCTCGGGAGATTGCATCCCTTCCTCCTGCTTCCTCTTCGATCACATAATGCTATTGATGTTCAACGACATTGGGCGGGATCGTCTCCGTCAGCATCGCCTGGGCCTGCTCGAACTCCTGTTGCTTCCTTGGGTCCAGCATGTCTTCTTCCTCACTCTGCTCGACGTGGATTTAGTTCTATTTTCGTGAATGCTCTGAATGATGATAGCTGTACATCCATATACCTAGGGGGTGTTTCCTTCAATCAGAATGGGATTTCTTCCTCGCTTCTGCTCCCCTGCTTCTCCCAACCTTGATGGTCAGAATCCTCGCAAGTCATCAGCCTCAAGTTGTCAACAACATCATTCGTGCAGTCCTCGTCTATGTGGTCTATCACGAATCCTTCTGGCACAACCTTCCTGTGGTGCCACATCCACACCAGCTTGTTGCGGTAGATCGTCCTGGACCTAGACCCCTCTCTGCCTTCGGCTCCGAATCTCAAGTTGGCCTTCATTCGCCTTGCATCCCCGTTGGGCTTGAACACGATGGACACATATTTGTGGCTGGAGCAATTCCACTTCAACAGAGTGCTGCCGTCCTTGCTGAATATCAACAACGCCAGATTCATCAACCTGAGTATCTCTTCATCCGTGACCTCGGGGGTATGATTTCTGGCATAAGTCATTTCCTCATTGACCCTCACTTGGTCTTCAATCTCTCCCTCTGTCATCACTCCACCTTGGGGTCCGCAGAACGAGTGTCTGCTTTTGTGAACACACCGACAGGCTTCTCGCAACCAATTACAGTGGATCTTTCATCTCCCTTCGGCAGCGTGGCCAGCAGGGCGGACAGGTGAATCAAAAAACGTGTATTCCTGAAATTCCAGGCGTTGCACGTTCCACACCAGACACTCAGCCTATCGTCGAATGTGACGTACACTCCCACTAATTTGTCATTGTCCGCCAGCCCATTCGGCCGCTTGCCGTCCACCACCTTGATCCACGGCACCGCCTGCTGCCTCGCTAGGCGGTCGATGATGACAAGCAGCGACTCAGCCTCTCGGCAGCTCAATCCCCAGCAGTCTTGCAATCTATCGCGTGCCCAAAGAACTTCCGCCTTCTGTTCCTCGCTCAGCCCACGCAGCTGCAAGTCCGCCAATTCCGTGTTAGCGACTTTCAGTAGCCCCTCGACCTCTTCCAGTTTGCCCTTTGCACGGTCGCGGTCGGCGAGGGCCTCGGCAAGTTGTTCCTTGAGGCGGTCACGTTCAGTGGTAGCATCTCGGCATTGCTTCGCCAGCGGATGCATCGGATGGGCGTTGCATTCAGCAATATGCTGCCTGAATTGTTCGACGCCTTCTCTCCCCTTCGGAAACAGCTTACCGCAGTGAGAGCAAAAGCTTTTGGACTTCTGCTGTAACTGACCAAGCAGTTCGTCAGCCTTCCTTTTCCAAAGGTCGCAATCTTTCCGAAGCGACAAGATTTCGTCACGCATCTCCAGCAACCCGCCTTTCATTTCACAGGGCTTGTTCGGAAAGCACTCTCGACGAACTGCGGCCAACTTATCGACGATATGCTGGTGCTCGCGATCTTCTGCCTCCCACTTTGCTTTGAACTCGTCACGCTCGTTTGCAATTTCGCAATGGGCTTTGGTCAACAAATCAACCTGCGAGCGGGATATTTCGGCCTCGGCGAGTTGCTCCTTGAGGTGGTCGCGATCCTGCCTCCATTCATCACGTTCACACTTGGCGGCAATGCACACGTTATCGTACGCTTGTTTGTTGCGTTCTGCCGCACGCTCCGCCTTCTGGCACCGCTCGGCCGCGTCGATGAGGCGGGAGATTGCGTTACGAAGGATCATCTCGGCATCGTGCGATGGGTCATCTCCTGGCAACTTAAACATGGGCGGCAGGATGCTTGCTGCCTTCCTCAGCGCCGCGAAGTCCAGCTCTTCCGGATCGGCTGGCGATGAGTCGCACGTCTCGACGGCCGCTATCTCCTGGTTGATCGTGGCGGTGTCGAGGGTGGTGTAATAGTCGGTGTTCATGGGGTTCCTTTCGTGTTATTCCCGCCCATCCTGGCGAACATCGCCAGCACCAGGACCAGCGGGAGTAGGGCGAGGGGGGTCATGTGTAGCCTACTGAATTGGCGGAGGAACAGCCGCGAAGGTCACGTTCTCCGCAGCGACTACAACAACGCCTCGTGTCTTGTCGTCGATGATGATGGCCACTGGAATCATTCCGGGGCCGGTCTCGTACTCAACGTGGTCTTGAGCAAACTGCACTAGCTGGCCAGCAATCCAGCCGGTCAATTCCCTGGGGCTTGTTCTGCCCTTGCAAGGCTTTCGATACCAACATGCCGTACCTTCAATCGACATCATACTCCCCTTTCTGCCAGCCGAGAGTGGCTGTTACATCATTCGCGCTATCAGGACAACGGCTAATACGATCACCAGAATGGCAGCAATCAATTCCCACATGGCATTCTCCCCTTTCTGCCGGCCGTGCCGGGCTACTCAACCTGCTCGTACGTTGCTACGAAGATGTCCGGCTTGCACGGGTACAACTCGCCCTTCACGCCACGGATGATCCAGTCTCCTGGGCAAACGATATGACCGCCTTCCAAGGTGTCAATCCACCCGTGGTCGATCATTCGTCGCCCGCACTTCTCGCAGGCCCGCTGGTCATCATCTTGTGGATGACGGTAGTAGCGAACGATATGCCCCTTCGCCTTGGCGGCTTCTTTTGTGTGCCACTTCGCCACTCGCTTGGCCACCTTTTGGTTCTCCGCGTCGGTCAGAAATCCGTGAATGTGCAGCAGGATTCGACACCCCTCCACGCGGTCGATGGCCGCCTCTGCTTTCCACGGCCGCAATAGGTCGTAGGGCTTCATTAGGACTCCTTCGTCGCCTTGGAGGCTAATTGTCGCCCGCACTCTGCACACTCGTATCGCTGATTCGACTTCAGCGGGACACTCGCCGGATGACCATTCACCATGTACTGCGTCTGGTCCCATGAGTGCCGGATCATCGCGTCGGGATGGTCCGGGCATCGCCACGGCAACACTGCAATGTCGTCCGGGATCGGTGTGTCGCTCATCTCGTCACGCTCCTTTCGCCAAGGTAGATTGTGTTGCTGTGACCTCGGTGTGAGCTTCTGACTCCTTCTTATTATCGGCCCCGATCTGACTCCTCGCTGCTTCGTTCCTTCACCACCTCCCCGTCCTGATCCAACTCCACGATCGACTCCTTCAGACGCAGGCAGGCACGCTTGGCCTCCAGAACCAGCTCCGGAGAGGCCCTGGAGAAGTCGTAGTTCACATGGCGGTGAAGCTCGATGTTCGTCAACCCCTGCTTTCCCTTCCTCTCCCTGGGCAGCACCCCACGGATCTTGGCAGCATCCTCCATGAACTTCCTGTACTCCCCCAACAGGGAGGGATCACCTGCCTGCCCCGTGACACGCCTGACCACGTTCTCCAGCATGATCTCCCCGTTGCCCTCGCACCTGGAGCACCAATTCTCGCTGGGCTCCCCCTTGATATTCAGCTCGAATCCTCCCCCCTTGCAGTCCGGGCAGGTCTTCCTGATGTACTCGGTGGTGATGGTCTCCTCGTTCTGCTTCGACCTCTCCCAAGCGGAATAAGCCTGGCTGGCCCCGAACAGCATCCGGCGGATGTACAGAGATCGCTCCTCGGAGATCCGCTTGATGTCCTCCCTCAGCCACTCACCGCGGATGAACGCCTGGTCCTTGCTGATGGTCGGAACCGAGACCCCGAGTATGTTGGCCAACTGGGACTGATCGGTGATCCCCTGGAGGATGAATTCCTGGATTCGTTGACGCCGCTTGCGGACTTCGACCGTGGCTGTCCCGTTGTCACACTTGCAGTAGGCCATGCTTCATTGCTCCTTCATTAGATCAACATCCAGCTCACATCCTCTGCCAACGAATTTCGTCAGCAACCACTGCCTGCCCTCCTCATGCCACGTCCTACCATTGGGCTTATCATTGGCAATCGCCGATAGAATAGCCTTGCATGACGTGGTGCCATCGCCGTTTTCGACCAACTGATCGCATGTCCCAACAAATCTGGAATTACGATCAGCAGCCATCCACCTACGCAGATCGCAGACCGTTGCCTCCCGACAACACTTGCCGCATCTAGTACAGGGCCATCGTTGGCTCATGCCTTCTTCTCCACTTCATTCGGGAGGATCTCGAAACCAAGCAGGTCGCACCAAGCACCCTCAACCTTGGGCTCGTCGAACCTGGCGGCCACCGCTCCCCAATTCTTTCTGGGACCATCGTCATAGACTCCGCACAGCCCGTTCAGCAATCCAAGCAATCCGACATGATTTCCACCATTCTGTGCCATGACCTGGCATGTGGGATGATTTGCCAACTCCAGATTGCATGGAACACGATTTGAGATGAGGGCACCCACGGCCACTCGATCCAACTCGGTCAGCTCGTTCAGATAATCCACCACCCGTTGGGCCAGAACAAGATCAACCATCTTACCTCTCCATCATCATTTATGTTCATCCCTCACCCTGTCATCGAGACAGGACTTCCACTCAAACTCTTTCTTCGGCGATCTGCTGATGACCCTCTTCACCAGCATGTTGGGATTCACGGACGGAGCGAACACGAATCCAACCCCCTTGCGAAGAGCCCTATACTCAGGCCATGGTGCTGATACACTCGAAGATCCGCTGACTATGGAATTCTGCTCATCACTCAACTCACTCCCACCATTGGCACGATCGAAGCACACCACCAGATTCACATCCGCAATGGACGCCACCTCCAGAAGCCTATCCAGAGTCAGGGCAACTCCTCCCATGAACGTGTATCCCCTCTCCCATACTTGCCGACTGTCAGTGAACGACATCACGGAGCAGGGCTTGCCGGATGCGGGGAGCCATATTTCCCCCGCATCCTTGGCAAACTCCTCGTACATCCTCGCCCCGTTCATGGAGGAAGCACTCGACGACCATGGGCCCACGAGCCTGATCTTCTCCCCACTCAACATGGTAAAGTTCCACGAAGATCCCCCGTAACCTCCCCCAGGACCGTTGTAGAATTTGAACTCCACAGCTCCATCGCATTCCCCATAGTACAGGGGACCCCTCTTCACGTAGCGAATGTCACTGGGCCATTCATCCACCAATATCTTGAAGTCTGGGGTGTTGGAGTATTGCTCCATCCACTCGACACGGGCATCCAAGATCTTCATCTCTCAACCTTCTTCCTCCAGCATCCGCCGGACTCCAGGGTTCTTCAGGTAACGCTTGACCTTCTCCATGAAGCAGAGCATGTTGCCACTGGGGGGATCGGTCAGACTGCATAGATAATGCAGAGGCACGTTCTCGATCGGCTTCCCAGAGTGAGCCCCGAACCAAATGGAGGTCTTCTCGAAGGCACGGGACTCCTCATCGGTCATGGGAACGATCGGAGGCTTGATGGACTGGGCTGGGGTATTTCCGACCAACTGCTGAACCCTCTCGGCGAAGGCCCCCTTGTCCTCGATTGCTGCGTAGCACTCCTCGGCCCACCTCCTGGCCTCGACTCTGGCAGCCATCGGATTGTCCATTGCTGTTCACTCCTCGTACTCCACTTGGAGGTACAGAGTCCGCCCCACGAAGGGCTTGAACCACCTATCCAGGCTAAAATTCTCCACCTCCGGACTGATCGACGATTCAGGAAACTTCAAGAGTGGATAACCTACCTCCTGAATCACCCGCATCCGGTGACGTCCCGCGGACTTCTTCGTGAAGACTGAAGCCCATATCTTCTTCACCCCGTCCGGGATCAGGAACAACTCGTTCAATCTGTCCAGCATCCCAGAGCGACAGAGGGTTCTACGAAACAGCCTCCCGTTCCTCCTCACGCTGAACCACGATTCATCCTCGACCCAACTGGCGGTCATCAACGCCTTCTCCGCACCGACCACCTTCACCATCCTCTTTCTCATAATCTTCTTCATCGTTCTATAACCTCCTAATCACAGACCAAAATGCAAGCGTACCAAATGTTGTCACGCCCTCGAACCATGTCGGCTCCCATGAACTTGTGCTCCATGGATGCGATCTCCCAATGAAGACCACCCACGAGCTTCCAGCACTTGAACATCTCTACCCCCAAGGCGATCAACGACTCGTCAGCCTGCCAAGGCCAGGACTCGGCCACTATCTCCTGGGACTTCATGTCGAGTTCCAGGAGCACCTGATCGAACCGTGCCTGGAAGTTGCTGTGATTCTGCCGACGATTCCATGCCATATGCTGAGCATGTCCGCGGGCGAGGCCCTGGAGCAGTTCATTGACCGGGCTGTTCACCACCAGGGCCCCGGGGCACCCCTTGCCGGCTTCAATCAAGGCATAGGAAGTTTCGGTCATGGCTTATCATTCCTCACGGCTCGAATGCTGGGGACAGAACGTAGTTGTCCGGAACGACCTTCCAATATCGCAGGCAGTTCACCGGGAAGGCATTGTTGATCGCCTCGGCCACCGCCGTGGCAACCTCCACCGACATCGACGGAAGGTTGACGAACTTCTCACCCGGGTAGTCTCTGCCAAAATTATCTGTTTCCACGATCCTGCTCATCATCATTCCTCCACTGAAACCAACCCATGCTTCATTCTCCAGCACACGTCATCAACCAGCTCGGCCGCAGCTACCGCTATTCTCTCCACCATCCCCTCGTTGATCCACTTGGTGCTCAGCAGATCCTCCCTGGTGGTCGCCAGAAGCGGTCCCATGTACAGACCATACCGCACCTCCAGGGCGTTGATGGTCCTCTGGTCGATGCCATACTCCTCCAGGCTGGCTATCGGAATGCTCTCTACTCTCACAACGGAAGCTCCACGATTGTCCCCAACCTGTACTCTTCGATGTCGGTGTTCAGCAAGACCTGAACCCCGAGGTCGTCGGCCAACCGCTCCAGCATCACCCTGGTCCTGGCACGGTTCCCCTCCCCGCGGACGTTTTTGAACGGCTCATCCAGGGCCAGAAAGGCCCTGGCAGAAGGCCTGGCGAGCAGTATGCTGGCCAGACGCAGGGCCAGGGAGGCAACGTCCACCACACCTCCCCCGATCTCGTTCAGCGGGTCGTCCAGCTCCACCCCGTCACGGGAGAACACCATCACGGCCTCCGTCCGGTCCCTCTTCCGCTCGAAGCGAATGGAAAATGCATAGGGCTCCTCGAACACCGCCGTGAGGCAGAGGCTCACTACGTCGGCTATCTGCCGGTGAACCCTCTGCTGAATGGACTGGGCGATGCTCTGGACGATCTTCGTGGCCTCATCAACCGCCGCCTGCTCCTGCTCATTCTCCTCCAGATCCGCGGTCTCCTTGGCGAGCTGGACTTTCACCTGCCGGTATTCACCGACCCTCCGGTTCACGATCCTCCGCCAGTTGGCCAAGTCCGTCATCGTTCATCCTCCGCGAGATACGGGTCCAACTCCATCCGGTTGATGGCGACCAGGATGTCCTCCCTGGTCACCGATCCCGGGCCCTTGTGGCAGATCTCTCCGACCCTCATCATCTCGGCCCTGATGTTCACACCGATGACCGACATCAAGATGATTGCATCGGCGGAGAACGAGTGTCCGTTGACCATCGGGTTGTGAACACCCATATCAGCCTTTGGTCGGCCAAGTAAATTTCGACGGAGCAAATCGGGCATCTCCCTTATCTCCCCACTCACCCTCGAAGGCCAGGACGCTCTCGTTGAACTCTTCTTCAGCATCCGCCAATTCAGAAGACAGCGATTTCAGCTTCTTTCTAGCCTCCTTGGTCGTCCCGCAGCCGAACTCGTTGCCCAACTGCTTCGTCAACTGAGCCAGGGCTCCCTCGGCCCTGTCAGATTCCCTCTGGGCCTTCTCAACCTTCTCCTTCAACTGCCTGTAGCGACCGAGGTCCATGTGTTCACTCCTGTCTTCACAAATTCAACACAAGCACACCTGCTTGTCTCTATGACAAGGACAATGGCGCAGACAATTCTTTTCAGGCACCGGGAGAGGAACGGTGATCGATGGATGTGCTTTCTGGACCGCCACCGCCAACCGATCCTGATCCACTGTTCCATCCTCGCGGATATACTTGTGTTGAGCCAGATTGCAGCAGCCAAACATTCTGTTGCCTCACTTTCCTTCCACCAATTCCATCAGAATATTCTTTGCTGCCTTCGACACCTTGTTGTCGCTGTCCGATATATACCTGGTTACAGCCTCACGAAAATCCAGGCTGTCATGGTCTAGGATCTTCAACCCCTCCAAAAACTCATCCATGCCGGTCGGCTCCGCAACGGCTTTTACCTCCTCCTGCTCCAGCCACTTGTCCTGCGAGCAGTCCAGAATCTTCCTCTCAACGGTCCCATCTTCCATCAGCAGCCAAGCCGAGGGCTTCAACTTCCTCTCGTCGGACTTCCTCGGAATCAGGCACCCACAGTTGACCAAGCGGGTGTCCCCCAAGCTCACCTGAAACCCGATATGATTATCCCCAAACACCGCCACGTCGTACCCTTCCAAGGACTTCGCGAGGTGATGATACCTGCTTTCCGGCGGAGGGTTGTCGTAGCTGGCACCCTGCTTCCAGACGTAGCGGTGAATGACAGCTGTCTTGAGATCCCCAACACCCGCATCCACATTGCAGACGTCCGACCCCCAGGGAAACGACACAAGCAATGTCCTCCTATCTTCGCAAAGGGTACAATCTGCACCCACCCCGAGATCGGAGATCACCCCGGCCATCACCAATGTCCAATACGCCGATCTATGGATGTCTGCATAGTTGTGCAACGGAAGATCATGCTGACCGGGGATGGTATACATGGGCCGTGGGACGTGATCGATAGCCCAGTTGATGAGTTCGGGACTGGCATCCCATCGGTCGAAAAGATCGCCAGCACAGATGGCCGGGCACCCATGCTGATCGAGCAATTGCTGGACCTGGGAGAGCATCCGGCCCTGGGCCTCATACCAGTCAGGCTCCGACGACCTGGAGACCGGAGCGGTGCGGGACAGATGGATGTCGGAGATCATGACTGCCAACACGTTCATGACATCTTCCCTCCGCATAGCGGACACTTGCCCCCGAGTTCCCTCTTCAATTCAGCGGTGGTCGATGTAACCAACTTGGTAGCATCGGTCACAGCCTCCTCTTGATCTTCGATGCGAGCGATCAGCAAGCTTAGTCTCTCGATGCTGCTGCTCAACGTCAACACCTTCTTCCTCTTCACCTCCAGCGGTGACAGGTCGGGCACCGGCCGCTTCACGGCTTCCTCCGCCACCGAGACCTCTTCCAGGATCTTCCCCAAGCTTTCGACCCGCCACCTCAGCTTCTCGATCTTCTCCCTTGCCTCCTCCAAGCGAGTAAGCTCCCCATCGGCCAAGACGGCCCAGGACAGCCCCCGGCTTCGCTCCTTGGCCTCTTGTATCCTAAGCCTCAAGACCCCTTCGGAGGCCCGCAGGGACCGCGTCCGCGAAGCCAGGCGGGACAAGCTGTCGTCGATGATCTCCAGGTCCACGATCTGATTGAGTTCCTTGGCCAATTCACCACCGGTGAGGGCGAACCAGAAGGGAGAATCGTGCTGACCTAAGAAGTTGTTCGGACCCAGGCGGAGAACCTTCACCACGTCGGGTGGGACGTCGTTGCCGAAAGCCTTGTACCGAACCTTGCCCACTGCATAGCTGTTCTCTGAATTGCTTCTCTCCCTCTGGATCGACCCGCCATCCGCCTCGACCTCCACCACCACCTCATCCTCACCCCGCTTCAGGAATCCGTTGCCCCTCGGCTTGTTCGTGGCCAACCACCTCAAGGCCCGGATGACCGCGGACTTCCCCACGTCCGACGGTCCCACGATGGTGGTGATCTTCGGGTCGAGCTTGACCTCCAGCGAATCATGGCACTGGAAGTGCTCCAGCCTGAGGCGTTCAATCGTCATCGACCAACTCCTTGGGGAACACGGACTGCCCCTTGCTCTCCACTATCGGGAGCACCCTGCCGGTCTTGCTAGATGCAACCTGCCGCACCTCGTATACTGCCTTGTGAATCTCAATCGGAAGCCACATGGTATCGTCGAACTTCCTCGCCCACTCCTCGGCCAACTCTTCCACGATCCGCATGATGTCGGCAGCAAAGTCGTAGTGCCCAGCTTGTGGATCCGGGATCTGCTCGACCCTCTGCAACACACGCTTCGATAGGTTCATTCTCGACTCCTTGCATCCAGTTCAAAAAGGTTCGGAGCGGGTTGGGTTTGTATACCAACTAGGCTCGGTATGACGGTGATCTAACCTGCACACACCGCCTCTGTGGATTGCCTTGAACACTTTCCATTGAAGGAAGGCCGCATTGTAGCCGTGTACAGTCCCGAAACATCTTCGTGTCACCACGAACGGACTGCTAACAATTTCGAGCCGACCCATAGTAAATCAGCATGCACTTTCCATGCTTGCTGCTCCGAACCATCTCACTGCTTCTCGGCCAACTTCAGGTAGACCATCGTAGCCAACTTCGGCAGGTCATCCAGATTGATTATCAGCAGCCAGGGCTTGTCGTTCCGGCGATGAGCCACCACTGGGATCTGGCCTGCGTCCTTGTCCCTGCCAGCCTGATCCATCGCCGTGTAGATCGACAAGGATTCGCACCGCTTACACTCCAGATGGATGCCAGGCAACTCGGGGATCATGACATCGGGTGACTCGGAACTCCCCTGGAACTGCTGACCGCGGTGGGCGGTGGAATCGAGCAGCCACGTCAGCTTGTTTGCCAACTCCCTCTCCCCGATCTTCCCCTTCCTCTTCGACTTCGCACCCATGTCACCTCCTCCTGCTGCCATCGAACAAGCTTTTCATCCCCAGCTTCCCGCCGAGCACCTTCCTGCACCGCTCCTCCGTCACGTGATCTTCCACCGCCTCGAACCGCTCGACCCCGGGGAAGGGTAGGGACACGAGGGGAAGGTTTCTCCGCCACACGTCGTTGCTGCTCACGATGGCCTCGTAGGCCTTCAAGCCGGGCTTCAAGCGACCGCTGAGGAACTTTGCCGCCGTCTTCTCACCCACCCCGGCAACCCCTATCACATTATCGCTGGAGCACCCCGCGATGGCCTTCACGTCGGCCCACTGCATCGGCTCGATCCCCCACTCCCTCACGAACAGTTCATAGGTCATGGCGACTTCCTTCCCGGGGAGCCACTGAGAGATGCTGCCGGGACGCAGCAACTGATACAGATCACCATCCGAGGATACCACTATGGCACGATGTCCCAGTGGCAGGCAGTCGCAGGCCGAGGCGATCACGTCGTCCGCCTCGTAGTCGTCCTGGCACCAGATGTTCCTGTACCCAATCTCGGGCAGGTAGTCGGTTCTCAGGCGGTAGAGTTGCTGTCGCATCGAGCGGTGGACCTCCCGCTTCTCCTCGTCCTCATCCTGGTGTCGCTTCGCCTTGTACGTGGGGCACAACTCCCTCCGCTTCCCGCACCCCCTGTCGAAGCACCATGCCACGCGATCCGTTTGGAACAGCTCCTGCAAGTTCATCACGGCACGGAACATCCCGTAGATCGCACCGGTGGCCACTCCACCGTAGGACAGATCACCCATAGAGTAGAGCGACCTGTAGGCCAGCGAGGATACGTCGATCAAGAGGAGGGGGTTGTTCATCACTTCATTTCCACCGTACGCTTGCAGTCGGCGGGAAGTTCGGGGTATAGCCTGTCCAGCATCAGCTCCGCATCCTGACGTCCGGCATAGGCGATCGGAGGATCGACCTCGACTCCCACGGCGGGTCGGGTGACGGTGACCCATTCCCCCGGCTCCAGCACCTCGTGGGAGAAGATGGCCCGGTCGTACTTCAACTTCCTTCCGACAAGTATCTGCATGATCCAGGACATCACTCGTACCTCCCTAGCGAGAATCCCCCTCATCCTCAATTCCCACCAACCTCCTCAGCTCGTTGAACTTCTCCTTGGCCTCGTGCTTGTCGATGGGTCTTGATTCTTCAGTCTCCATCTTCAACCGCTGAGTTCCCAGCTCCCACACGGCAAATTCCACCTCCGTGGTGCACAAGATCAAGTTCAGATCACCAAACCTGCATGCTGGACCTCTGTCAAGTTCACACAGAGACCTCAGAGCATTGGCCGTCTTTTTGCTCACGAGGATCACCAGATCGACATCCGACTTCTCCGTCGGTCTTCCGTAGGCATGGCTACCCGTGATGAAAGCTCTCATCTATTCATACCTCCTTCTTCTGGACACCTCGCAAGCCTTCTCAACATCGTTCCACACCTCGGTGGTCAGCTCCCGCAGGTCGGCCTCCAGCTCATCCTCTTCGATCTTCCGTATCAAGGCCTCCCGTCCCATGGCAAACTCGGGACCGAGACCCCGCACGGTGATCTTGCTCTCCCCATCACCCTTCTTCCAGAACCCCTCGGAGATCAGATAGTCCACGCAGCCGCCGAGGTCGTCCACCCCATAGCTGTGATAGACCGGGATCACCACCGTGCGGTCCTTGCCGACCACCCTGTTCTTCTTCACCCGCACCTTGCAGTAGGTTCCCAACTCCCTGACCTTGCCCTTGATGGTCCTCTTGATCTTCCCCGCCGAACTCGACCAGAGCTGGAGGGTGGCGTAGAACTTCAGGGCACGTCCACCGCTGTACGTGCTGGACTCGAAGGGGTCGAACGAATCCCGCGTCTGGTTGATGATGATGAGGATGCTGCCGGTCCGGGCCAGCGGGGATATGATCTTGCGGAGGTTGGCCGAGTGGAAGCGTGCCTTGCCGTCACCATAGCTCCCAGATTCCTTCTTCATCTTCCCATTGATCGTCTTCTTCTTCCCTCTGGCCGCCTTCATCTGCTCGAACTTAGTAATCTCTTCCTTGCTAGACAGGCAGTCCTGGCTGTCCAACACTCCGATGAACGGGCGTCCCTGCTTGAGGGCATCATCAACGTTGAAGTAGAAATCCTGCACGGTCTCGCTGAACTTCGGCGTCCCGTCATCCCATCGCCCCGGGGCCTCCATCCTGTCGGCGACCGCCTGGCCGAAGAACCGGCTGATGTTCATCATCGCCCCGTGCTCGGTCCCGTCGTAGATCAGGCGGTAGTCGTCGAACTCAGAGTTGGCGGCGGCCTCGGCGAAGCAGGTCAGGGACAGGAACGTCTTACCGCTGTCCGAATCCCCGACGAACAGATAATAGTGCCCCGCCTCGAAGCCCCTGTCGGGGTGACCGGTGCAGGCCAGGTTCAGCAGGGTCGATCCCGTGCTCACGTACTTCCCACCGGTCAGCATCTTGGTGTTCCTCCGCAAGTCCTGCTTGATCTGCTCCGATTGCTTCATCCGATCCTCCCTTGAACAGAAGTGGTGGCCAGGGCCGTCCCCAGCCACCACCACCGCTCGTTCTCGTTCAATCCCACGGGTCCGTGTCACCCTTAGCAGCCTTCGCCTTGGCCTTGGCCTTCGGCGGGGGCTCGTCATCATCGTCGTCGGGTGGAGGAGCCTTGGCCTTCGGCTTGGCCTTGGGCGGGGGCTCGTTGTCCCAGTCATCCTCTTCCTTCGGCGGAGCCTTGGCCTTCGGCTTGGGCGGGGGTTCCTCTTCTTCCTTCGGTGGAGCCTTCTCCATCTTCCGCACGTCAGCCACACCGACCCCCTTGTGTATCTCTTCATTTCCATCCTGGAGGATGAGGGACGTTCCATCCTTGCTGATGCGGATGATCTCGCAGACTCCCGCCTTGCGGTGCCGGACCATCATACCCTCCTCCAGACCGGCATCCTTGGCGGTGGGAGCATCGTCCGGTGGATCGTCCGGGGGTTCCACGTTGCCGAACTTCTTCGGCTTGGGCTTGGGTTCCAGCTCATCATCGTCATCCTCGGGCGGAGGAGCCTTGGCCTTCGGCTTGGCCTTGGGCACGGGGTCGTCACCGTCGTCGTCCCCGTCATCCTCGTCACCACCCTCGTGCAGCCGCTTCAGCTCCTCGTAGGGTAGGATCTTGACCACGCTGTCCAGGCAGATGCCGTGGTCTAGCAACTCCTTGTCGATGCCGTTGGGCCTGGGCTTGAAGTCGATCGAGTAGCAGTCCAGGAATGTGTACCCACCGGCATCCTCCTCCGACCACGAGCACTTCAGCACCGCCCCGGCGTCCGGGTCGTCGAAGTCCGTGATGTGGGTCTCGTCGTCGTCGGCGTCATGCCGCTTCTTGTCCAGCAGCCGACCGAAGGTGTAGAAGGAGCTGACGAACAACTGAACCTTTTTGTCGTCGGAGTCCTTGCCGAGGACGTGGAGCAGCCACAACTGCTGCTCCTTCGGCTTCAGGGCCTTGATCTGCTTCTCGTCCCCGCCGTCCTTCGCCAGGGCCGCACGGTACTCACAGATCGGGCAGGGCCGCTTTGCCGTCTTGGCCGGGCAGACGTACGTCTCATTGTTGGGCCCGATCCGCTTGTGGACGAAGAACGTCCGCTCGTAGTACAGCTCGCCCTTGCGGGCGTAGGGATTGCCGTCGCCGACGACGTAGGGCACGATCTCCAGCTTGACCGTGCCTTCCTTGGGCGAGAAGATCTCCACCCCATCGGGAATGGTCAGGCTGGTCCAATCACCACCAGCTCGATGATTCGCATCACGCTGGGTCGAACCGGCCCTTCTGCGTTCACCATCACGTTCTCTTGCCATTTTGCTTTCGCTCCTTTTCTTCCTCGAAGATTTGCCTGCCTCGCAGGTAGGCGTATGCTCCCAACTTAACCGACACGTAGACCAACCATGGTATCACGAACGCCAAGGCCAGCACAACCAGAACAGCGATTGCAGCGGGGCTGGTCATGATTCACTCCTCTTCCCGCCGTCCCCGCTTCCGAACGGACGACTTCACAACGTCCTCCATGTCCTCCCTCGCTCCCGCGGGGGCCCGCGGCTCGCCGAAGTAGTTGCTCATCCGCAGTTGCACCAAGTCCTTCAGGGCATACTTGCGGTCATCGATCGCCTCAAGGGCGGCATCGAGCATGTCCACCTCATACTGTGCATCGCGAACCCTCTCCTTGGCCTCCTGAAACTCCTGCTGAACCGGGACGGTAGACTTGATCGCATCCTCCGTTACCTTGCCGTCCAACTCGAACTTGACGGGATTGGCCCGGATGGCCAACTTCAGCTCGGCCTCGGTCACCTCCAACTCCGCCTTGGCGATTGCCAGTTCCCTGCGGGCCTCTGCACGGTCGAAGCCATAGGAAGTCCGGAGACGGATCTGCTTGACCCACTCCTCATCCAACCGGTTGGGATCGGGGTGGATCTCCAACCGCATCTCGTCTCTGTCTTTCGTCATGATGCCTCTCCTTGATATTCTTCACCTTCATACAAAACTCCTCCCTCGGAACACAGATCACAGAGCACTCCGAATCCCGCTTGGTATCTGGATTCCGTGCTCTCGGGGAGACCGAACCAGACTTTGTTCAGAAGAGAACACATCTCAGGATCTCGATTCTTCCGCATCCTGCGAAATTGATCCAGAGGACTTTCAGACGTTCTCTCACTCCGAATCTCCCGACGAACGACTTCGCAGGCTTGTTCAGCCATCGGGGCCGTGATCGCAAAATCATGATCGTTCCCAGAGCGAGGATGGAAGTTGGAAACCAAGTCCTCCAACTCCGAAGCATGGTGATCCAGCAACAGCCACCACTCGTCCTTCGTCTTGGGATAATCGATCTCCTCAACGGTTCTGCTCTCCACTTCCGATCCTCCTTATCCTTGGTGTAATGGTCCCTACCCTATTATCCCTTTTTCGGAGGCAGGCAAGCTTCGTAGCAGGCCGCCGTCAATCCGGCCTTCCCAGAGTCGAAGAAATTCTTCTCGAAGCACAGAATCAAATCGTAAGCCTTGGCGGCCAAGGCTCCACCACCCAGCACTATCGAGGAGCAATAGCCGAGCACCATACGCCTGACCGCTTCTGGCTCTTCCTCGATCGCCTTCAGCAACTTGGCGACCTCCGACCACCGCACCCCGGGCTTCACCAAGGCCCTCGCCAGCTCGATCATCTGGGCACTCGATTCCCCGGCCACTACAACGGCCATCTGCGATTCCTCGTCGGTAAGCCCGATGATCTGGTTTAGCAAGACCAGGGCCTTCCTCGGACTGCCGCCGGCCACGGCAGCGATCTGTTCCTTCACGTCGCCAGACAGCTTGAATCCTTCCTTCCCGGCGATGCCGCTCAGCAATTCACTCATCACCTTGTCGCTGAGCAGCTTGACCTTGACCTCGGTGGCACGAGTCTTGATGGTCGCCAGGAGCTTCTGTGGCTCGGTGGTCGCGAGGATGAAGTACACCCAAGCCGGAGTGTCCTCAAGCATCTTCAGCAGGGAGTTCTGGGCATCGACCGTGGCACGGGCCGCCTCATCCAGCAGCCAGATGCGGCACCGCCCGCCGATGGGCGAGGCATGAATCCGGGACCTGATCTCGCGGATCGTGTCGATGCCCCGCACGTCGGCGATGTTCAGCTCGGTGAAGTCCCGATCGGAGCACCCCAGCTTCTCCTTCAGGATGCGGGCGATGGTGGTCTTGCCGCATCCCGACGGACCCGAGAGCAGGAGGCAATGGGGGATCGCCCCCCGGCGTCCCAGGTCTTGCAGCATCTTGACGGCTTCGTCCTGCCCCTTCAGATCGCTGAGCTTCTGGGGTCGGTGCTTGCGGTAGAGTTCCAGTTCGCCGTTCTCTTCGCTCATAGCAAAATCTCCCACCTTTGCTTTCTGCTTTTTGTTTGCAAGGGTCCGGTTGCCCTCTGCTTGCTTCCCCGCAACCTCTGGGGTCTAGCGTCAACAATCTCACCAACTGGTGTCCATCCCGATGCACGATATATCGTTCCATCATGAACATCCACGGCAAGGTAGCTGATGCGACGCCTCAGAAATGGGTACCTGATCTTCACCAACCTCTTCGTGATCGACATCATCCAGGATGCCGTGTTCCTGGGAGCATCAAAGCAAACGGCCAGCCGTCGGAGTTCCACGGTTCCTCCATCGCACATTGAATGAACGATCGGTTGCGAATAGATCGCCACCGCATAAAACCTTCCATCAAACAAAGCGGCAAAGGCACTGCTCATGTTCCCGCACAGCAAATTCCCCAGATCTGTTCTCGGCAGCAGGCTGTGCCACCGACGATTGAGCACCTGGGCCTCCCTCATGCCGATTTCCACAAAACGCAACTGAAGCGCCGAGGTCGGAATCGAACCGCCGTCTGTCCTTTGGTATGGAAAGAACCATGCTGCCACTGCACCATCGGCGCGAATGCTCACAATCCAAACCCCTTTGCTTCCTTTATTCTTTTGCTCAGTGACTTCAAGTTCATCACCGCCTGATCGAAGTAACTCTGCTTCAACTCCACCCCGATCGCCTTGCATCCCAACTTCACGGAAACGTAGACCTCGCTGCCGACTCCCATGAACGGGGTCAGCACTACATCATCTTCGGTGGCCCACAACGTGAGGCATCGCTCGATGACATCCAATTGCAGCGGGCAGATATGCTTTTCATCTTCACTGTCTCTTCCCTCCTTGTGCGGGAGAACTCGGGTCTGCCGGACGTCGAACCAAACCGGAGAAGCATACTGCTGCCAGATCCAATGGGAACGCTTGTTCACATTCTGGGGTCCATCCCATCCCAGGAATTTGTCGAATTTTCTCGGAACCTCCCTCGAACCAGCATATTCAGTCAAACCAAGGGGATGCTCGACCGGCTTCGCATTCGCTCCGGGCTTGCGGAACGCCAGGACTTGGTCTGGAATCCCCGTTCTGCACATCGAGGAATCCTTGACGATCTGCTTGTGGGCCAACCCAATGGCCTTCGTCCTCACAGCGGCCAGCAAGGGATCTTTCCAGATCGTGATCGGAGGGCAGTGGTAGATGAATCCCACCTCCTCAAAGCACTTGATGATCCTGCCCGGAAAATCCCATACCCCGATCTCCTCACCCTTGCTCAAAAAGGTGGGTAGCACCATGCAATGCACCGCCACGATCCTTCCCGGGGACATCACACGAAACAGTTCCTTCACCAGGTACGAGAAGTGCTCGAAGAAATCGTCGGGGTTGCTGACGTTCGACATGTCAGCATCCTCATCGGTGTACTTATACAGCTCGGAGAACGGCGGGGAGAAGATACTGAACCCCACGGAGTCGTTCGGTATCTCCGTCAGCACCTCGCAACAATCTCCGTTGTAGAGGGCATATCTGTCGGTAATTACAGCGTTCTTTATCTTCATTTCAACCACCTCGGCAGCTCCATGTCCACGGAATCACCATGACTCCCGGCATTCCCGATCTGAAACTCTCTCATGTCCCTTATTATCCCGTTGTACATTCCCTGGGAGTCCATCTCCTTCCGCTTCATGTTGGACAGCACCAAGGACTCCGCTTCGCTGGAGACCGTGTTGACGGTCACCTCCCTCTTCTGTCCGAACCGCCAGCACCTTCTCACGGCCTGATACCACTGCTCGAAGGAATGGGTCGGAAAGAATGACACATCGGAGCAATGCTGCCAGTTCAAGCCAAATCCAGCGATCTTCGGCTTGGTCACCAACCTCTGCACGTTCCCCAAGCTGAAGTCGTTCAACCTCCCCTCCTTCACATCCACACCATCGGAGCCCGAGACCTGAACCGCACCGGGTATCAACTCCTCCAACAAGTCCCCCTCATCGTTGAGCTGACACCAAGACACAAACGGCCTGTCCTTCGGCACCAATGATGCCACCAATTCACACCTCTCACGGATGGTCCTCTTTCTCTCCTTCCTCTGATTCTCCAGGGTCTTGGCTGCCACCGGCATGAATCCGAACTTCGGAGCGGGGGACTTCACAACATGCTCCATGATACGCAACGGAGGCAGGATAAACTTCCCATCATCGAATCCCAGATCGGACGGTTTGCGTATCGCCCTCGCCCACGTGGAGACCCAATACCAAAACTTCCTCTTGGCATGACCCTTCAACCGCCAATGACTCGTGTCCATGCCATCATTGACGAAGAACATCGCCAGCATCTGGTGATACTTCATCACACCCAACGCCTCCGCCGACGTCCCCAACTCCATGTAATCATTCGGTGCCGGCGTGGCGGTGCCCAACCACCTGTAGCGTATCTTTCTCAGAAAACTCGTCACCAAATGCCTCGTCTTGCCATCCACATTCTTCAGGATGCTCGACTCATCGCACACCACACCAGCAAAATCTGATGGGCTCCAGTACCCCAACCTCTCGTAGTTCGTGACAGTGATCTTTTCTTCAATCACCCCGGTCTGCGACCGCCCCACCTTGATCCCGAACTTCTCTCCCTCCCTCACCGTCTGGGCTGAGACCCCAAGCGGAGCCAATATCAGGACGTTCCCACTCGTGTGCTCCACCACGTTTTGTGCCCACACGAGCTGCATGGGTGTCTTCCCAAGACCACAATCGGCGAAGGTGGCAGACCGTCCCGTGCGAATAGACCAATCCACCAGAGACTTCTCGAAGTCGAACAGAAAATCAGGAACCCAAGACGGCTCGAATCCCTGGAGCACGTTCTTCCAAACCTTCGTCTTCAAAAAGGCGTGATACTCTTTCAACATCAGGCCACCTTCTTCTTCTCGAACCAGTTTGTCTCGGCCACCTCCTGCTCAACCTCCAGCGGAACGATGATCCATGGCCACTCCCGCCTGATATCCTTCAACATGATCTGCCTCGTCATGGCCAGGTAGTCTTGCAGCTCGTCCTCGTGAACATCCGCCACGATGCTGTCGTGGATCTGCCCCACGACGACGGTCTTCATCCTGTTCCGCCTCAGCCACTTGACCAACTGGATCAGCGACCATAGCAGGCAGTGGAAGGCGGAGCCCTGCACCGGGTAGTTGATCACGTCGTTCCGCTTGTAGACCCCATCGACCCGGAACCCTGTCAGCATCGAGAATCCACCGGTCCTCTGGTATTCTCGGAACCAATCGAGCTTCCACTTGGCGTAGACCTTGAACCGCCTGCCCCAGAAGTCCTCCTCGACCTGACGAATGTGTTCCATGAATGTCCCTGGCTTGGTTTCTATTCTTCCACTATAGTGAGAGAACGTCTCGCCAAGCGACGTGATTCCCTGGGCCAGCAGGACGTCCTCCAGCGATTGGCCATCGGTGGTCTTCAGGTTGTATCTGCCGATCGCGTTCCACAGGTTGGGTGCACACTGGGCGAAATACGACCCGTAGAACTCCGGGAACACGAACTGATTCTTCGCATAGAAGCGTGCCTCCTTGCTGACCTCGTGGGGCTCTATCATGTAGCACTCGGCGGCCATGTCGCGGTGCATGTCCTTGGTCGGGTCGTTGATGTACTCGATCAGCATGGGGTCGTGGTTGTAGCAGGCGGAGACCCTCACCTCCAGCGAACCATAGTCGGACTCAACCAGGACGTGGCCAGGGCGGGGGACGAAGCAGGAGCGGATGAGCTTCCCGATCTCCTTGTCCCGGATCGGGATGTTCTGAAAGTTGGGGTGATCGGAGCTCGAACGATAGGTACGAACAAGGTGAAGGTTGAACGAGGGATGCAGCAACCCATCAACCACCTCCCGGCGGACACCCATCAGGTAGGTCGATCGAAGCTTCTTCAGTCCTTCCAGCTTCAGGAACTGCTTCACGAAGGGGTGGTCGATCTGCTCCAACACATCCTCATCCATCCTCGCCTGCTTGCCGAGCCGGGTGTGCCCCCGGTGCTCGAACCCCAAGCCCCCATCCTTCTCCAGCGAGAACAGAATCTTCGCCAATTGGGACCGGCTCCCCATGGAAGCCTTCTCCCCGAACCTCCGCCGCCACAGACGCCATACGTCGTCCTTCTTCTGCTCGGCCATCATCTGCTCGATCTGCTGGGAGGTCTCGCTGATGGTCCAGTCCAAGCGGTCCATGTCGATCCGCATCCCGGCTTCCTCGATCACGGCCAGGGCCTGACATCCCTCCTCCATCAACCGGCAGCCGTCCGCTATCGTGGCCATGTTCCCAGCTCCTTCATCTGCTTGACGCCAATATCGTACTCCACCAGCGAATCTATGCCGTTGTAGGTCAGCAGGTCCTTGAGGTCCAGGCGGTGAATCGTGTTCGGTCCGTTGCCTCCCTCACCCTCCAAGTAAGACGAGACCTCTCCATCGTACGGCGACAAACCAAGCTGAACGAACGCCTGGAACTTGGCCGAGGTGATCCTCCTCCTGTTGTCTAGCACGTGGGCCGTCACCATTCCGTCATGAATCCACCGGTGGACCCCGTGCCCGAACTCCCTGCGGGTCCAGCGGGTCTCGAACTTGATGTTCCACCCGATCTTCATCACCTCACTCTTCAGCAGCTCACCCATCGCCACTCTGGCTTCGCCATGCCAGGGGAACGCTATGGTTCTCTCTCTCTCCCAGCAGACCGAGCAGCTCACGATGCGGGCGTCGGGATGATCGGGCTTAAGGCGGTCGGTCTCGTAGTCGAACGAAACCATGCCACCACGCTCGATCATCTGCCTGATGACCGCAGCGGCATCATCAGCAGACACCAGACATTCCACCTTGCCAGCATAATCCGGGGGTTCATGCGGCCAGGGAACATCCACCACCTCCACGGCCGCCTCCAGGTAGCGGTCGAACCACAGGTTCAGAGCTGGATCGTTCTGCCTCAGCAGGTAGGACGGGTGCCAGTTCGGGCAGATCCAGGTGTTCAACGACTGGCACGGAATCCTCCACCCGACCCAGCGACCGATGGGACCGGGGTCTTCGTTGTTACGCCACAACTTCCCGATCAGGGACTTGACGGAGGCGGCACCGAGCAGGATGACGACCCGTGGCTTCAGAGCCTCGATCGCCCTCAGCACGTTGGGCCGGCAGGAATCGATCTGTAGGTCGGAGGGGGCCTCGTTGTTGACCGGGCGGCAGATCACCGAGTTGGTCTTCCAGCAGTCCCTGTCCAGGTCCACCCCGATGGCCTTCAACCGCTTGCGAAATTCCCGTCCGACCTTCCCGACCAACTGCACCCCCTGCTCGTCCTCATCTTTTCCAGGAGCCTCGGCGACTACCAAGATGCCCTTCTGGCCCCTGCCCGTCGGTGCCATCCTCGGGGAGTTGCACGTCTTGTACAGACCACAGGCACCGCAGTGAGGGATGGTGCTGCTGCTTCGCACGGGTCTGTACAACGACGATGACCTGAAGAACCCAGACGGCATGCTACTCTCCCTCCACCTCTCCGGTGCAGACGACGAACGTGAACTTGCCGGAGTCGATCTTGATCCGACCCTCGGCCACCGTCATCACCTCCGTCTGCTTGGTGATCTCCAGGAGCAGCTTTGGAGAGATGGCAAACCTCGTGTCCTCTCCGGCATACTCGGTGTCCATCACCTCGCTGTACCACCCATTGACCCCGCGACCGGTGATCCGCGTCTTCCCGGACCGCAGCTCCACCACCACGTTGCCATCTCCCTCGCTGAACACCTTCGCCTTGTCGATCACCCCGTCGAGCCCCTTCGGCAGCTTGACCTTTTCACCCTTGCATTCGAGCAGAGGTCCGATGTCGGGGTACTTGTCCATGTACCGGCGGCAGCTCAGGATCACCCCCGAGGGCCCGCGGAAGTGGAGCCAGTTCTCGGTCTCCGAGAACTCCTTCACCTCCATGCTGGCGATGCCGGACAACGCCGTCCCCCGCACCAAGGTCGGCTTGGTGAGGCCAGTCTTGATCGGGAAGCGGATCAGTTGGAAGTTGTCGCAGGCCTCGACCTGCTCCGGGTGGAGGTGGACGCAGGTCAGCACGAACTGGCTCTGGTCCTGGCTGACGCAGTTCTGGACGACGCCCACCGCCTCCAGGAACTCGGCCGGGAGCTTCTTCCACTTCTCCGGCGTCTCGATCCCGTCCACCGGCAGGCTGATCTCGCTCTCCAGCCGGATGCCAGCCTTCCGCCGCTTGCCCTTCACGACCAATTCGCCATCGACCGCATCGACCTCCAGCTCGTCCTCCTGGAGCTTGCCCAGGAGGGACAGTAGGGGGTCGGCCACCACGGCACCCTCCACATCCAGGTTGCAGGAGGTCGAGCAGGCCACCTCATCGTTGAAGGTTATGACCTGACCCCCCTTGAACACGAAGCAGCTCGACTGCTCGATGACCTCCTTCTTCGAGAGCCCTGGTGCCACGGATTCCAGGCTCTTCAACAAATCCCTGCGGATGACGTGCGTCACTTTCTCACCTCCTCTTGCTTTGCTATTGGTTGCTTCCTCCCCTGCCCGTTCTGGATCGCCTGCCAGACCTCGAACCTGTCCACGTGGATCTCGTCGGGAGCCATGAACCCGAGCCTCACCTTCCTTCCGTCGAGGCGTACGACGGTGACCGTCACCTTGTTCTCTGGCTTCTCCGGGTCCCAGATCACGACGGACTCATTGATCTCTCTCGCCAGGATCAGCATCTTCGTTCTCCCTTTGTTGGGTGATTTCCTGCATACGACGAACTGCTCGATTCTTCCCGAACATCTCCAAGCGAGATGACATGACACATGAGCCATCTAACAACTCTTCAGGTAGCCCCCCCTCGATCCCTGGCACTCCCGAATAGTAAATCAACATCCGATTTCTCCCGACACTCCCGAATAGTAAATCAACATCCGATTTCTCCCGACACTCCTTCAACTCCCAGAATCGAGAAGCTCCCCCCCTAGCCGTGATGAAAGTCATCATCAAATTCGAGTGGAGTATGGCATCGTCTAACAACTTACCATAACGAGACTCGGCTCCCGAATAATGAATGATCATAGCACCAGACCAAATCCTTCTCCCCGCTTAACGATCGGATTGTAAGGCCATGGCCACTTGGGTAACCACTCCCGTAGTTTCTCGAAGAACAGAAGGCAGGCTAGGCGACGTTCGGTATGACGGGTGACGACTCCCTCCTCCACCACTTCACCTTCCACAATTTTCCCGAGAGGCACTCCAATGAAATCCAACCATTCCCGTACGATCCCTTGTTCCTGAGGGGACATAGACCAGTAGTGGTCCCTCCCCTTGCTCTCCATCGACATGCTTATCTTGTAGGGGATCTCATCGAAGGTGAACTGTCCCTTGCGTTTGTGGGGGACCAAGATGCCTCCAAACCCTCCGACCTTCGCCCAAGTAACGGAATCGACCGACCACCAGGGATAGCGAATCAGCATCGGATAGTTGGTCACTCCGAACCCATGGATCTTCACGATGGGAAGGTGCTTAGTATTATCGCAGATCAGGCTGAAGCAACGGTCAAGCCACAGTGACTTGCTCAACTTCACATCCTTCCTAACCAGACCCCCGAGGCCGATCAACTCATACCCCTCATCGATGTACCTCTCCAACCACTTCACATCGGTCGGATAATGGACCACCGGAACTGGAAGCAGTCCATGCTTCTTCTCCAGATACTTCTGGTTCCGATAAGTCAGCTCAGGGTCCGGGATCACATCCACGTTCGCGTAGAGGTCAATGGCAACCTGGTGCTCCTTGATGAAGGCAGCGTAGTCGTCCATGTACTTCCAGAACTCATCGGTCTCGTAGAAGTCTCGCCAGGGTCGGCTATTCTCCTTACCCCACTTCACTGAGGTGGT
>Ga0172380_10002497_pt1 | contig 27996 bp, 25 predicted proteins | sample Leawe162metaG_FD_119747 | JGI IMG/M metagenome (GOLD analysis project Ga0172380, IMG submission 119747) | Leachate microbial communities from a municipal landfill in Southern Ontario, Canada - Leachate well 162 metaG | ecosystem: Engineered > Solid waste > Landfill > Unclassified | place... | reverse complement strand
TGCTGCGGCAGGCGCTCTACTGCCTGCGCTGCGGCGGCTGTCTTTATGAATGCCCGGTCTTCGGGCTCACGGCGGGCTATTTCGGCGATAAGTATTTCGCAGGCATCGGAGCAGTGTGGGCTGCGGAGGTTACCCGCAACATGGAGAAGGCTTCGTCCATGGCATATACCTGCCTGACCTGCGGCAGGTGCAAGGTGCGCTGCCCCATGAAGATCGATGTCCCCGAGATGATACTGTCCTTGCGTAAGTCCATAGCAGAGGAGTAGACCTCTCACTCCACCTGTGCAAACGCCACAACGTAGTTATGCCCGTACTTTTTTGCGCATTTAGGGCAGGTGGTGAAGTAGAAATACTGTTTTACAGCCTTCTTGCCGCTTGCCCGGGCGTAACGTTCCATCTCCTTGAACCACTTCGGCACTGCGTTGTATGGACCGTCAAATACCCTGCTCAGGAAATTGCCCGATAACCTCACGTTCAGCGCGTCCGGGACTTCTTTTATTACGGTCATATAGATCTCGGACTTCCAGGGCGAAGGATCGTATGCCAGCATGATGAAGTCCTTATCGGCTGGCCTTGCGCCGGCCTGCTCGATGCTGTTCCACATCCGTGTAACCACCCGGCCCATGTTCAGTGGAATATGAAAAAACTGATTGACCGAATCCTGTATGAACAGCTTATCTTTCCAATCAAAACTTTTATAGTCCCACGGTTCCGGATCAAAGGGAGGACAGCATTCGGAAGGATCTTTCTTTTCTGTCATTTTACTTATCTCCTTAGCGATCTATCTCAAGATCTCTATTCAATCTATTTATACTCGTTCAACTTTTCCACTACAGGACCTATCACGCGTTCCGTCGCCTCGTTGAATATCAGGTGACAGGGTTCATGGAACACCAGCATCTCCTTGCGCGGGGCGGAGATTTTTTGGTAAACCTCAAGGCAGTAGCTGTAGGGGAAGAGCGTATCGCCGGTGGAGGCGATCACCACCACCGGGCATTTGATGCTGCCGTCAGAGATGCTGCTCAAGTCCGCCGTGAACAGCGATGCCATGAAGCAAAGCGGGTAGTTAGAACGGTTGAGGGGGTCGCTGAAAAACAGGTCCCGCAGCTCCTTGGATTTGCTGACCCTGTCGAAGTCGAGATATGACTCCGGCGGCAATTCCAGACCTGGGGCGATGCGGGCGGCGAGCTTCATCGTTGAAGTGATGGGACGGACAAAGGGTTTAAGGAAATGCGGGAACCTCGTTATTTCTATCGAGCTGCTCAGCGAAGGGATCAGCACGTTATTGGGGAATACCGCTTTAATACGGCTGTCCAGCCCGGCCGCTGCCAGGCTGAGAATTCCGCCCTGTGAGGATCCCAGCAGGATCACGTCGCTGCTGATATTGTCCAGGCAGTAACCGATGCTGTCCGTGATGTTCTGCAGCATATCTGCGAAGGTGAAAAACCTCTTCTCCCGCGGGCTCTTGCCGTGGGACAGCAAATGGACGCCCGCGACGTTGAATCCCGCGCCGGCCAGCAGTGTCAGGAATTCATCGTAAAAAAGAGGGTGCGTCATCGTGCCGGGAATGAAAACGACGCAGGGACGGCCATCGCCGGCGTGGTAGAGGGAAAGAGCGATCCTGGTGCCTGCCGATTCTATCAGCGTCTCGCTGTAATTATCCCAGCCCGACAGGTTCAGTACCACCTGATCATGGTCTCTCACGACTGTCTATTTTACACCGTGTGTCAAATACCCAGCCGTTTCCGCCGCTCCTCGATGGCCGCGGCTATGCCGTCCACGGCCTTAACTGCGTCTTTTTCCACTCCCAGCAGGCCGCCGGTGACGCCCGGCAGGTCCTGCGTCAGTAGCTTAACCAGGCTGGGTCCGCCGGTGACGGTGGGCACCGGATTGACGTAGGTATACAGGCCGAAGGCCAGCGCAAACACGGCGTCGATGGTGGCCTTCTGCTCCATGTATTCGGGGGCCACAGCCGCCACAGGCAGGTCGGTGACGGGCACATTGCCCAGCTCTTTGGATATGGCCGCCAGCAGGTCGGCCAGCCGTCCTGTGTCGGTGCAGGTGCCGTAACTCAGCACGGGCGGTATACCCAGCGACCGGCAGAGCCCCTTCAAACCCGGGCCGGCCAGGTCGGAGGCCTGGGTGGAGCACAATCCGGCAACCTGCATGGCCGCATTGCCGCAGCCCATGGAAAGCACCAGTATATCGCGCTTGATGAGCTCTCTGGCCACCGCCACGCTGTGCGCGTCGTTGCCGTGGTCGCGCAGGGTGGTGCATGATACCAGCCCCGCCACGCCCCGGATTGTCCCTTTTTTAATGGCGTCCAGCAGCGGCGTCAGCTTGCCGCCCAGAGCTTCCAGTATGCTTTCGGTGGAGAAGCCGACCACCGCCTCGGTCACGGGCAGGCCGGCCACGGCTTCCACCGTTTTCCTGCGCTCTTTATAATTGGCGATGGCCATATCCAGCAGTTCGGCCGCCTGCTTAGCAGCCTTTTCGGGCAGGTAGTCGATGCGCTCAGTAACTCCCTCAAAGGACACCAGGTCGCTTACGGGCAGCAGCTTGAACTTATATTTTTCAGCATAGGCCGGATCGACCGGCATCGAGCAGTTCATATCGCAGGCAAACAGGTCCACACATCCTGAGGCCAGCACGGCCTCCTGCGAGATCCAGTTGCCGGTAAAGCCCCACAATGCATCGTCCATCTCCCAGCGCTGTATCATCTCCTGGCCTGTCTCTATATTGGCGATGACGCGCAGCCCCCTGGCGCCGACAGCTTTAGCCTTATCCTGCCACTCTTTGGTGCGCGCCAGCTGTACCATGGCGAAGCCCAGGAAGGGCTCATGTCCGTTGGGCAGCGCGTTGACGTAATCCGGATCCAGTACGCCCAGGTCCACGCGCATTTTGTGTGGTCTTGGTATGCCGAAGAGGATGTCCTGACAGTATTCGTTGATTATCTGGCTCTGGTAGGCCATGGCGATCCCCAGCCTCATAGCTTTGAGCGCCAGGCTCTGGTAATAGCCGTCCACGTTGGTCAGGCAGGAGCTGGTGGAGAACAGCATCTCTCCGTGGATGCCGCCGGGGAAGATGCCCAGCCTGCGCCAGGCCTCCTTGCGCTCGGCGGGCGCCAGCGCCTCAACGATACGGCTGGGCTGGTCATGTTTGCGGTTGAAGTCCTCGTCCGCATACTTACACAGGCGCAGGGCTATGCGTTTATGGGAGCCGGCGGTGCTGAGGCCGAAGCGTCTGGCGAAGACCTTGAGCTTATCTCCCTCTGTGATACGGAATGGTGTTTGCCCTCTGGCCGTGGCCTGCATCGTCTTGATCGTCTGCTCCGTATGGTAGTGGTAGGTCGATGCGCCCATCACGTTGCGCAGCAGCATCATGCGCATGGCCATGCCGTCGGCCGTGATGCCGCATACTCCGCGTTTATCCTTGGAGGCATCGGCCCGACAGGGCCCGTTGGAGCAGAGGTCGCAGCGCCTGCCCTCCTGGCAGAAGGGACAGCGCTGGTCGGGACTGCTGCCCAGGCCCTGCGCCTCGTAACGGTCCCAGATATTGGTCATTCCGTCCTTTTTGATACGGTCGTAGACGGTGCGCACCGAGCTGTGATACGAGATTCGGTCCTCTTCCATGGCAACCTCCGCTGAGTTTATTAATTCGCCCCGTGTGCTGACAATGAATTCCTTGAAAGGGATATCCTTGTTACTCGATAGAATAGCCTGCATGGCCATACGGGTCAAACCGGAGCAGCAGGGCACTTCCATACGCAGGACGGTCAGGCTTCCGATGTCCGACTGGCGCAATATCTCGCTGAGTTTAGCAAGGTGTGCTTCGTAGTTATCCAGCTTGGGGCAGGCCACCAGCAGGGTATGGTTTTTAAGGAAATTCCGGTGGAATCCGCCGCAGGCGAAGGCCGTGCAGTCGGCTGCCAGCAGGACATCGGCGCCCTGTAAAAAAGGCGCTTTGGCTGGGACGAGGGTGAGCTGCACCGGCCAGTGGGACAACTGCGAGGGTTCATCTTCGGATTTGACGCCGGACCCCTCTCTTGCGGCCGGCTTGAACTGCGCAACGCTGGAGGACGGGCAGCCGCAGGGCAAAGTGTCCTTCTTTTCAAATGGAAGCACGTCAGCGGAAGGACAACCGCAGGCAGGTTCCGGTACTGCCGCTGCAAGCCCGGAAAGGTGCTTTTTCACAGCTTCCTCATCGAAGGGTTCCCCCTCTCTTTCAATAATGGAAATAGCGTCCTGCGGGCATTTGCCCAGGCAGGCGCCCAGGCTGTCGCAGTATTTGTCCGAGACCAGCCTGGCCTTGCCGTCTATAATCTGCAGCGCACCCTCGGCGCAGGACATGATGCACAGTCCGCAGCCGTCGCATTTATCCTCGTCGATTTTGACTATCTTTCGTTTGATCCTGGCCCCTGCTTTCTCCATTTCGCGCCTCCGCAGTCGCTTCAGTCTTGTATTTGAGCCCGCTGTAAATGCCCCTTGCCCCGGCACTGCTCTGCATATTTGCAGTACTCCGCGCATAGATTGGATTTGTTCAAGACGACTTCTCCGCAGGCAGGACATTCAACCCTGACATCCGTGGAGAAGATCTCGACTTCCTCGCCGCACTGCGGGCACGGCCTGATTAGAAGCGCGGGTGTGCCGCCGCCGGAAGGACCCGGGCATCTCAAGGGCATATTCATAGATGCCATTTTAAATTCGGTCCGGGCCGGCGGGTATGATTAATGTCACACAGGGTGACGCAGCGGGGCCGGGAGCAGGTTAAATACGCTTATTCGCCGTAATGTTGAAGCAATTGATAAATGGCATCGCTTCCGAAGGCCAGCGCCTTGACAGGCACGCGCTCGTCCGCCGCGTGAAAGAGCTGCTCGAAGTTGATGTCCGGCGGCAGCTTGAGGGGAGTGAACCCGTAGGTCTGTATGCCCAGTTTGGCGAAAAGGCGGGCATCCGTCACAGCAGGGAAGAGCATCGGTGTGGGTGTGCTGCCCGGGTCGGCTTCCCTGAGTATATCAGCCAGCGTATCGTAAAGCCCCATGTCGGGCTGCGGCATGCCGCCGCCGAAATAGGACAACTCGTATTCTACATCGCTGCCGGCCAGGCCTTTGAGCTCTGTGATTATATCGTCCGGCGTAAAGCCCGGCAGCAGGCGGCAGTCGAGGCCCAGTGAAACCTGGCAGGGTATCTGGTTGAAACTTTCCCCGCCGCGAATGGTGGTGGCTGAGACTGTGTTGTGCAGTATGGGATCGAACATGCGCACCTGCTGGCCGAAGGTATCGAGGACTGAATTGGTCAGCGCCGGGATGAGCATCTGCATGAAGGTCTGCTTGAGCGGGCTGGGCAGCCCCTCGGCCGTGCAGCGGACCTGCTCCTTGGCAACGGCTGTTATATGCACCGGGAGGCGGTGTTCCAGGCTGTGCAGAAAACGCGATACCCGCGCCATAATGCCGCCCCGCTCGGGCCACGCGCCGTGACCGCCCTTGCCGTAGATGTTGGCTATCAGGCCGCAGCCCTGCTTTTCCGATACCATGATGGGGTAGAAGCGGTGCCTCAGTATGTGTGACGTGTAGCCGCCGAATTCGCCGATGGCGTATTTAACGCCCTGGAAAAGCTGCGCCTGGCTGGCGACCAGGTATTCGGCGCCATAGGTGCTGCGGCTCTCCTCGTCGCTGAGCACAGCCAGCAGCACATCGCCCGCCGGTACGAGGCCGTCGGCCTTAGCGCGCATCATGACTGCCAGCATCATGGCGATGCCGCCTTTCATGTCCAGCGCACCTCGGCCCCATATATATCCGTCCAGCTCCTCCCCTACAAAGGGATTAAGCCTCCATTTCTGGTTGGCGGTGGTGACAACGTCTATATGGCCGTACATCAACAGCGGCGGCGCGGAGCCCCTGCCCTGGATGCGGGCAATCAGGTTGGGGCGGGACGAATCGCTGGCCACGATGGTATTTTGAACGCCCGCCCAGTCCAGCAGACCCTTGATATAGTTGATGCAGGCAGCTTCGTTACCCGGCGGATTGACCGTGTTATGGCGGATCAGGTACTTGAGGATCTCGTCCGGGCGGGTGTAGATTACGGGCTGTTCCTCTGAAGGTGAGCTGTTCATGATATTTCTCCTGTGCTTACGCCGGCGAATATTGCGAATGAACTGCCTGGCCCATTGTAGTAAATGGCCGTAGCCATGTCCAGCGCTGCCCTTCGCCTCACAGGCGCCGGCAGTTATCCGGCATAATTGACTTGTTACAAAGGGCACACTATCATTACCCGGAACGGAGCTGAATGAATTGAAAATTCCTTTCGGAGACAGGTTTAATCTGCCTGAAATAAGCAATGACCTGAGAGTCGCCTTTTTCCTGGTTTTCAAAGCTATTACAAGGGGCAACAAATATACCCTGGTGCTGACTATACTGGTCACCACCCTGGCCTTCATCAATATCATTTTCACCTCAGCCATCATGAACGGGGCCATCAGCAAGGCCTACCAGCAGGCGCAGGAGAACTATGTTTCCAATATCGTGATACTGCCTGCCGTTGATGATAAATACATCAACCAGGTACATCAATTGAAGACCAAGATCGACACCTTGCCCGGCGTGGTCAGCACCAGTTCGCGCTACTCCCAGTCAGGATTGATCAGGTACGATCCCGAGAATGACAACCTGGATGTGCGCGAGAAAGCCTGGAATATTAAATCCATCAATCCGGACGAGGAGGTCAGGGTAACCAACCTGCAGAACTACATGATCGCCGGGAGATACCTGGAGGAAGGCGACCGCAACCAGATCATCATGGGCAGGGAGATATCGGGAGGTTACGGGGCCAGCTTCCAGATTTCCTCGCTCAAGGGCGCGCAGGTCGGGGATGAGGTGACCATAAGCTACGGCAACGGGATTAAGCGCGACTACAGGATCAAGGGAATCTATAATACGTATTTTCCGCTGGCGGACCTTAACGTCTTCGTGACAGAGAAGGAGATGGAATCGGTGCTGGGCCTGCACAACAGGGCCTCCGAGGTGCTGATCAAGACGGACGGCTCGGTGCCTGAACGGGTTTATATCGACCGGTTGAGGATGATGGGCATTGAAGAGGAGCAGCTCAATGTCTGGATGGATTTTATCGGGTACATCAGCGGGCTGACGCAGACCTTCGATATAGTCAAAACCATCGTGACCTTTATCGGTCTGCTGGTGGCGGGCGTGACTATATTTATCGTCATTTTCATCGCCACCGTTAACCGCCGCCGCCAGATAGGCATACTCAAGGCCATCGGCATGAAGGAGCGCATAATCATCCTTTCCTATATATTTCAGGCCATATTTTATGCCTTCCTGGGAATCATCGCCGGGCTGATCGTGATCCACGCCGGCCTGGTGCCCTACTTCATCCGGCATCCCCTCCCCATGCCCATCGGGCTGGTCAGCCTGGCGCTGGTAAGGCAGGATATGGCGGTGGCCATGCTGAGCATGCTGCTGGTCAGCGTGGTGGCCGGCTTCATACCGTCGTGGATGGTGACCCGGCAGAATATCATCAAGGCTATCTGGGGATGAGAACATGGTAATCATAGAAGCGAAAGGGCTTAAAAAAATATTCGGCGGCGAAGTACCTGTTGAAGCGCTCAAGGACATAGACCTGCAGATAAACCGGGGTGAATTCGTTGGTATCATGGGCCCCAGCGGCTCGGGGAAATCCACCCTGTTACACATGCTGGCGCTGCTGGACGATCCCACAGCCGGCAAAATCATAATGGACGGTACCGAAGTTGAGAAATTATCATCCATGCAGAAGACTAATTTCCGCCTGAATAAGCTGGGATATGTTTTCCAGGAATATGCCCTGCTGCCCGAGCTGAATGCGCTGGAGAATGTCTGCCTGCCGCTTATGATGCTGGGCGCTTCGGCCAGGGAATACCGCAGGGCCGCGCTGGAGATGATGGAGACGGTGGGACTGGGCAAACGAGCCAAGCACCTCATCAGCCAGATGTCCGGCGGCGAACAGCAGCGCGTTGCTATAGCCAGGGCGCTGGTCAATAAATCGAAAATACTCTTCGCGGACGAGCCCTGCGCCAACCTGGATACCAAGAATTCCGGCATCGTCATGAACCTGCTGCGCCAGCTGTGTGACGAGAGGCAACAGACCATCGTCATGGTTACCCATGAGCCGGAACATATGCAGTTCGCCGACCGTATCATCTGGATCAAGGACGGCATGATTGAGAAGGAAGAGAAAGCGCGATAAAAACACTGAAGGGCCTGCCGTCCATAGGCAGGCCCTTCAGTCGAATACTAAGTCCCTGGCTTAATTATATCTGGTCAATTCGTCTGCCAGAGCCTTTTTGGGCAGCGCTCCCACCTTGCGGTCGGCCAATTTACCGTCTTTGAAAATAAGTAAAGTAGGTATGGCCTGCACCTGAAACCTGGCTGCCATATCCTGGTTCTCGTCGGTGTTGAGCTTGCCGAAGGTGATCTTACCTTTAAGATCGGCCGCCAGCTCATCGATCACGGGCGACATCATGCGGCAGGGGCCGCACCATGGGGCCCAGCAATCCACCACCAGCGAGCGGTTGTTCCTTATAGCCTCCTCAAGGTTGCTGCTGTTCAGCTCGAGCACGAGCCCTTTTTCTTTCTCCATGTTACCCTCCGTGTTAATTAAACCGTACGTAAATTATATTGCAGGCGTGGAGGAGGGAACATGATTTTAGTCACCGTGTGACCTAAGTAACATGGCTATTTCGATAATTGGTTTATTTCGTCGGCGATAAGGGCTGCCAGGTGTTTTTCGCTGCGAGGGCTGCCATCGAGGCTCTCGCCGGCGATGGTAAGGTGCTTTCGAGCCTGGGATTTATACTCTTCCTTATCAGCACAGGCACGACGGCAGCCGCAGAGTATGATCAGCAGGTCCAATCCCGCGGCATCCGTTGGCGCAACCTCGATGTCCTCCCTGCCACAAGACAGTTTGCGGACCTGCGAGGCCAGTGATGACAGGTCGATCTCCGGGTTACACGAGCCGCAGAACTTCAGCGCTATTTTAATCTTGAGCCTGCCCGGTAAGTTTTATCAGCAGACGAAGAAGGGCTGATCGCCGATCCTGGCCAGCTTCTCCGCCAGTCTCTTCTTGCGCTCGAGGTTGCCGCGCCGCTCGATCATGATCTTCTGCGCCTGGGGTGAGCCGGCGCCGTGCATCGACTCGGCCAGGGCCGTGCCGCAGGTCATGGCATCGATCAGGCGGATCAGCCGTATCCTGGTCTCGGCCGGAACGTCTGAAACACCCTTCATGTATTTATCAACCCATTTGCCCACAGACGGGTCCCTGAGATCGAACTCCGAAGGCATGGTGGCCAGCAGGCCGCCCGTGATGTCATGTGCCAGGCGGGCTATCTCGTAGACGTTGCGCGTTACGTTCAACTTGGTGATGTTGGCCATCAGCGGGTCTGCCTGGTAGCATCCCGCCGGCTGCTGGAAGCCCTGGCAGGAGCAGGCGATCGAGCAGCAGTAAATGGTCTCGGCCAGGTGCATCATCTCGGCCAGCTTGTCCTTTACATGAGAAGCTTTGATCGTGCCCTGTGCCTGCGCCAGCGCGTAAACGGCGCCCACCAGCACATCAGCCAGGCCGCCCTTGCAGCCGCCGTAGTTCTGCCGGTGGAAAGTGGCGAAGCGCTCCACCAGCTCCACGGCAAAGTCATACTCGCCGCACATGAAGACATGCTCGTTGGGCACGAATACCTTATCGAACACGATGAGGGCCTCGCCACCCACGCATCCATACTCCGCGTTGCCCTGGTCCATGGAGCACTCGCATTTGCGCGTATCGTTGGACTGGCGGCCGAAGACGTGCAGCAGGCCCGGCGCATCGATGGGCACGTAGAAGCAGACTGCGTAGTCCTTGTCCTCAGCCCGCATGGCGGAGGTGGGCATGACGAGGTGGCCGTGCGAATTGACCGCGCCGGTGATGTGGGCCTTGGCGCCGCTGACCACGATGCCGTCCTTCTTCTTCTCCACTACGTGGACATAAAGGTCGGGATCCTTCTGCTGGCTGGGGGAGAGGCTGCGGTCTCCCTTGGGATCGGTCATGGCGCCCGAGGGCATCAGGTCCCTTTCCTGGACCATCTTCACAAATTTCTTAAAGCGCTCATGGTAGTCCGTCCCGTATTTTTTATCGACATCGTAGCTTACGGAATAGGTGGCGTTAAGGCCGTCGAATCCCACGCAGCGCTGGAAGCAGCTTCCCGTCTGCTGCCCGATGGCGCGCAGCATCTTCACCTTCTTGACCAGGTCGTCATGTCCCTGGTGGATGTGTGTGAATCGGTTGATCTTGCCTCCGGTGAGGTGAGATGTGGCCGAGCAGAGCTCCTCGAACTCCGGCGCGATAGCCATCTCGTAAGTCAGGGCGGCGGCGTTAACGTGCGGTATAAAAGCCGGATGCTCCGTTATATCCGCGATCTTCTCCCCCATGTAGTAGATCACGGGTTTAAGTCTCTTTAGGCTATTTTTATATTGCTTGCCGGTCATCTGGGACATAACGAATACCTCCTGATAGTAATCGGGCAAAGGCGGTGCGACAGCCGCCAGGACAATGATTATACAATATAGCGGGCTATCTTTTAATATGGCCCGGCAGTATATAGATGTAGGGCTTGCGCAGAATATATCTGTGCAGCCAGCGGTCGAAGCGGCGGAAGGCCAGAAAGAGCACCCAGATCATGGCGTCCTCTTTGTAATATGCCTTGATCTCCTTTTCCGTGAGAGGTTTGACGCCCAGGGAGGCGCCCTCCGTGGCGTAGAATTCGTTGGCAGCCTGCACCAGGCCGGGCACCAGTTCGGGCCGCTGCTCCTTGTAGAAATTTGCGATCAGGTCGGTGGTAACCAGACGGGCATCGTAATAGCGCGTCATCACCCCCTCCAGGAAGAGCCAGCGGATGAGCCAGACCAGGAACGAGGGCGCGCTGCGCAGGAAAAGCTCCGGGTTCAGCCGCTCCCGGCCATCTTTTTTCATGAGGGGAGTGCTGGTATCGAAGTACAGCAGTCCGGATTCCTCGCTCACCCGCGGCGCGGCGGCGTCGAAATCCGCGATGGACCAGTTAGATATCTGGCCGTCTATCCCCAGTGCCCGGTCCGGGTTGGCTGCATTGAACTTCCATACCTTCGTCAGCTCGCGCAGCACGAGCACAAATAGTGTGCGGACACCATCGGTGTTCAGTATGTGGATGGCGCGGTTGCCGATGGAATCGGGATTCAACTTACGCTGAATGTCGAAAGCGATGATATTGCCGGCGTCGGAGGTAAAAGAGGCGAAGCCCCACTGGGGTAAGTTGATGCCCAGCTCTTTTCCCAGCGCCTCGTTGTAGTCTTTATAAAGCGTCTCGTATTCAGCGACCTCTTCTCTGGTTTTAAAGATGGGCATCCGCTTGCAGGCCAGGTTTCTGGTTGTCTCCGTCTGTATTTCGAAGATGGTGCTGATCTCTCCGTATCCCAGCACGCGGGCGGGTATCCTGCTGTTTTCGGGATGTGCCGGATCCAGCCCCTTTTCGAATTCTTTCAGCAGCTCGATATCTACCTGCACGTCGGCCTCCTATAAAATAATCTATTTCAGGCCAAGGAAGGCTGCCGTATCGCCCAGCGCGCCGTCCACGCCTTCCAGAATCTGATGGGCTACCTTCGTATCGATGATCAGCGGCGGCAACAGCTGGCATACCCTCCTATCGTTGTTGGCGTAGATGGCCAGTATGCCGTGGTCGTAGCAGGACTTGGTCAGTATCGGCCCGCAGGCGTCGTTGACCATCTCGATGCCCATCATCAGGCCGAGCTGTCGCAGGCCGGTAAGTATCTTTGGGTGCTTCTTTTTCAACTCAACGAAGCCGTCCCTGAAAACGGCCGCCAGCCTGTTGACGTTCTCCAGGAACGCCGGGCTGGACGATTCATCAAGCACGGCGGAGGCCACCGGGCAGCCCACCTCGGCGCCACCGAAGGTGGAAACGTGAATAAAAGGATTGTTGTGAAAAAAGCTGGAGAGCTCCTTGCGGTAGCAGGTTGCGCTCAAGGGGTAGATACCGCCCGAGAGCCCTTTGCCGATCACGATGATGTCGGGCACGGCGTCGAAATGCTCGATGCCCCACAGTTTTCCCGTGCGCCCCAGTCCGGTCTGCACCTCGTCGATAATGAGCAGCGCCCCTTTGTGCGAGCAGATCCGGCGGGCCTCCCTGAAGAAGTCCCCGGATGGGACAGGCATACCGAGCGTGGCGGGTATCGTCTCGAAGATGACCGCGGCCGTTTCATTGTCCACGGCCTTTTCCAGCGCCGCGACGTTATCGAAGGGGACCTGCAGGAAGCCGGGCAGGTTGGGGCCGAAGGGGGAACGGTACTGCTCGTCCCCGGTGGCCAGCGCAAAGCCTGTGTGTCCGTGATAGCCGCCGACCGCCGAAACGATCTTGTATTTACCAGTGTATCCGCGGGCCAGCTTGATGGCCACGTCGATGGCCTCGCCGCCGCCCACACCGAATACCGTGCAGGAAATGTCGCCGGGCATCAGGCCGGCCAGCTTCTCCCCCAGCAGCGCGCGCTGTTCGCTGATCAGGTGGTGGTTGCCGATGTCGAGCTCCTTCAGGCTGTTCTGCAGGGCTTTAATGACCAGCGGATTGCGGTGGCCCAGATTGAAAACGCCGCCGTTGCAGTGGCAATTGATCAGCCGCTTGCCGCCGGCGGCGTCCCAGACGTAGGGGCCTTCGCGCCGGCCGAAAATGAACTCCATATCGTAGGATTTGAAGGTCTCGGCTTTGCCTGACGATACATATTCGGCGAAACGCCGGACGATGGTTTCTTTGCTGTCTTTCCCTATATATTTCATGCAGGCCTCCTCAAGTGCGTTACAGGGATTGGGGCTCAGCGCGCGGCGCCCGAAGCAAGGTTGACCAGTGCCTTGAGCAGGTCGGCCACCACAGCCCTGGTCGTCCCGTCCGTGAGCCTGCCCGTCTCATCAAATTTCTGGCCGGCGAATGTTACAAAGACCTCTGGTTTGGTTACCGCTCTCACATCGAGGAACAGCAGGGTTTGCCTCAGGTGGTACTGTGCCCGCGATCCGCCCAGCATACCGGTGGACGCGCTCATTATAGCGAGTGGTTTGCCCGGCCAGGCGCTGTCCCCGTGCGGCCTGGATGCCCAGTCCAGAGCGTTCTTGAGCACGCCGGGCATCGAGAAGTTATATTCGGGAGTCGCGATCAGCACAGCGGAGGATGCCCTGATCCTTGACTTGAACTCTTTCACCCTTTGCGGCGGGCTCGCCTCCAGGTCCTGATTGAACGGGGGTATGCCCTCGATGTCGAATATCTCGATCGAGGCGCCGGGGGGTAGCAATTCTCCAGCCGCCCTCAATAAAGCTTTGTTGTAAGAGCCCTGTCTGAGGCTGCCTGCAAACCCGAGGATATTTAGCGTGTCCATCTCCCGCCTCCGTTATTGCGAACTCCCTGCCGCAGGCTGTTCTCCCGGTGCAGCCTGCGGCAGGGAAAAGTGATCGATCGTCAGTTCATATTTATCAAGGTGTCAGCACCAGTTTATAGGCGGCGCCGCTGTTGACCTGGTCTTTGGTCCACAGCATGGGGTGGTATTTGATATTTAGCCAGGGTTTGATCATGTTGTCGTACCATTCGCTGGCCGGGTTGCCGCTCTGCCCCGTGGCATTCATGCTGACGCTATTACTCAGGTCGCTCCAGTCGATGATCATGCGCATGGAGGGGATACTGCTTATCTCGAAGTTACCGCTGTCGACGGTCCAGCGGCAGGCGTTTACTGCGTCGGTGCTGCCGCCGGCCGGGTACGGGCCCCTGTTGACCAGCGATTCCAGCGGCTTGATACCGCTGGCGCCCAGCGGGTTGCTGGAGAAGGTGGCCGTATGCAGGTCGCCCCACTTCCACTTGCTGCGGTCGGGTCCCAGCGCAGCTACGGTTGCGTCGTATCCTTCCTTGAAGGACCTGGACAGAATTTCATCGCGGGTTTCCTTTATATCCGTTGTCAGCACAGCGTCCCACCAGGGGTCATCGGGATTCTTGAGCAGCTGATAGATGGCCCACATGTCCCTGTCGTCGCCTTCCGATTTAATGATATCGCCCAGCTGGTCCTGTACCGTGTTCTTGACCAGCTTCATCCAGAATTCGGCATAGAGGGCTGCCTGCGGGCTGTCCGCGTTGAAGTTCTGGTCCCATTGCACCAGCCAGCTCTTGGCATCCTTCAGCGCCGGGTCCTCGAACTTGACATTGGCCAGGTAGGGCATGATCTCTCCCACGCTCAGCACCTTGTTGTCTCCCTGAATCTTCTGGAAGGTCTCAATGCTGTGCGGCGCCAGGGCTTTGATCAACTGCTCGATGCGCTGGCCGCGGTATCCGAAGTTCCATTCGTAGCCGAGGTTATAGTTGAGGTTGGGATCGAGGTGTTTTTTCAGGAAATCGTAGTACGACGGGGGAGCGACAGCCTGGTTGGCCGTGATGATGTAACCGCGTTCCGGGTTATAGGCGCGCGGCAGCAGGTCGAAGGGTATATAGCCCTTCCACTCGTACTGGTCGGTCCAGCCCGGCACGGGCAGCAGGCCGCTGTGATTCTTATCTCGAATGGGCACCTTGCTCGGCATCTGGTAGCCGATGTTGCCCTCCTTATCGGCGTAGACAAAGTTCTGGGAGGGGCAATCCCAGTTTCTGAGAGCGTTGCGGAACTCGGTCCAGTTGCTCGCCGTGTCGATGCCGTATATCGCGGATACCAGCGTTCCGGGATCGAGGGCCGTCCAGCGCAGGGCCAGCGGGTCCTTGTTGTTGAAGCCGAAGAACTGGCCGGTCATGGCATCGTATTTATTGTCGTTGATGATCGGGCCGAGGTGTGTCTCCCTGACTTTAATGGTGATGGGCGATGAGCCGTCGCCGAAATCGATGGCCTCGTTGCGTGTGGTCATGTCGCGCCATGCGCCGTTCCACTCATACTGCAGCGAGTTATCAGGGTTGACCTTGATCTGATAGTGGTCGTGAACATCGGGGTAGACATTGGTCACGCCCCAGGAGATGTTGTTATTGTGTCCGACGATGACGCCCGGGCTGGGCGCGAAGGCAAACCCCACGACGTCATACGGCCGGCCCTTCCCGTCGTCGGGGCAGTGCAGGCCGATCTCATACCAGATGGAGGGCATTTGAATGCCCAGGTGAGGATCGTTAGCCAGCAGCGCCTTGCCGCTCTGCGTCAGGTTGCCTGAAACAACCCAGTTGTTGCTGCCTATGCCTGCGGACGGCCCCATCACCCAGCTGAGGTCCGGCCTCGGATCGTCGTAAGCCTGTATGGATGAAACGGGCTCTCCTGGCACCGGCATAGTGTCGACGGATGGGGCGGCCGGTACCGTCGACCTGTCCATTACCTGGACGTCCGCGTCATGGATAATAGTGGGCTTATCCCCGTAACCCCAGGGCGGCGTCTGCCATTTGTCGGCCGTATCCTGGCCCAGCGCAGCGTAAAGCTTGGAGCGCTGTATCTCTTCGTCGCCGCTGTAGCCCAGGTCGTAGCACATCAGCTTGCCGAAGGCCAGGGTGTCCATCGGGGTCCACGGCTCGATATTGAACTTTACGCCGGTCAATCCCAGGATGCTGTAATTGACGGAGAGGTCCTGGGGGCTGCGCTTGGATATATAGGCGTTGACACCGGCTGCGAAGGCATCCAGCGGGGCGAGCTGCTCAGGTGTATAGCTGGCATATTCTTCTTCCGCCACTTTGTACCAGCCCAGGGTGCGCAGGTAGATATCGGTGGAGACCAGGCTGGCCTTTTTCCCGGTGAGCTCTTCTATGCGGCCGCCGCAAATGTGCCGGAACATCTCCATCTGCCACCAGCGGTCCTGCGCCTGGATATAACCCTGAGCAAAATTGAGGTCATGCATGTTGTTGGCATAAATATGCGGTATGCCGCTGCTGTCGCGTATTACTTCGACCTTGTCGTAGAGGCCGTTTACCTTGATGTTCCCGTCTATCCTGGGCAGCGACGCGTTGTTAATATAATTGAAATAGCCGGCGCCGCCGGCACACAGTATGACTATGATGCCCAGTATGACCAGGGCAGTGATTAAACTCGATTTGCCTCCTTTTTTCTTCTTGGGGGGTTTAGCTACGCTTTCAGGGGTTGTTGTTTCCTTTTCATTATCAGTCAAGGTGTCCTCCTTCCTCTCTTATTTCAACTTCGGGGACGAAGCTTGCAGGTCCAATCCCTTTGCCTGCATGATATTACTCTGAAAACGCGCCTGCCGTCAAAGCGGTGCAAATATGACGGCGGGCGCGCCTTAATGAGCGGCTCAGTCGAACCTTTTCTGTACCTGTTGCCGGATAATGGAGCTGGCCGGTGCTCTGCCTCGCAGGCTACGGATTTAGCATAAGCCTGTGTGCCGCGTCGGCCTCCACCTGTTCACGGGTCCATGGCATGGGATGGTATTGGACCCTGGCCCACGGCGGTATCATGCTGCCGTACCAGAGATTGCCCGGATTGCCGCCCTGGCCGGTGGAGTTCATGCTCACGCTTTTGCCGAAGTCCGACATATCGACTATCAGACGCATGGAAGGGATGAGTGTGATGCTGAAATTTCCCTTGCTGACATACCACATCTCGTTGTTGACACACTCGGTGTTGCCTCCCACAGGCACAGGACCCTGGTTGACCAGCGACTCGATGGGAGCTATCCCGCTGGCGCCCAGCGGGTTGCTGACGAAGGTCGCTTTATGTAGTTTTCCCCACTTCCACTGGCTGCGGTCCTTGCCCATGTCGGCCACGGCGGCCGCATAGCCCTCCTTGAACGATTGCGCCAGTATCTCATCGCGTGTCTCCTTCTTATCGGCCGTCGCAGCATTATCCCACCAGGCGTCGTTGGGGTTCTGCATCAACAGGTTGACGGCCCACATTTCCTTGTCCACGCCGTCCGTTTTGGCGGCGTCTCCCAGCTGGTCCTGGAACAGGTTGCGCATCAGGCGCATCCAGAATTCGTTATAAAGCGCAGCCTGGGCACTGTCCTCGCTGCAGAGTAGGTCCCATTTGAGCAGCCAGTCCCTGGCGTCGCTCAACTCCGGGTCATCGAACTTCAGCCCGGCCAGGTAAGGCAATACCTCGCCGGCGGGCAGGGATTTAACATCACCCTGTATGGTCTGATACGTGGCGACCGTATTGGGGGCGAGCTGTTTGATCAGTTCGTTGATGCGCTGGCTGCGATAGCCGTAGACCCATTTGTTGTACTTGCTGCCGAAATTGGCGTTCACGTCCGGTCCCAGCTGTTGATTGAGGAACTCATAGTATTGCGGGGGAGCGACCTCCTGGTTGGCCGCTACTATGTAGTTACGCGCCGGATTGTAAGCGCGTGGCATCAGGTCGTAGGGTATGTAGCCTTTCCACTCGTATTCGCTGGTCCAGCCCGGCGCCGGCAGCTGTCCCGTGTAGTTGGCGGGGCGGACGGGTATTTTGCCGGGCATCTGGTAGCCGATGTTGCCCTGCGTGTCCGCGTAGATCAGGCTTTGCGAAGGCACGTCCCAGTATTGTAGCGCATCGCGGAACTCCTGCCAGTTCCTGGCCGTATTGAGCCCGAGGATGGCCAGCGAGATGCGGCTGGGCTCCAGCGCCGTCCAGTGCAGGGCCAGTGGATCTTTATTGTTGAACCCGGCCGTCTGGCCGGTCTTGGCGTCATATTTGTTATCGTTGGTGATGGGGCCCAGGTGGGTCTCACGGACCTTGACCGTTATGGCCGGCTTACCGTCGCCGAAGGAGATCGTCTCATCCCTGACGGTCATGTCCCGCCATTTCCCGTCCCATTCGTACTGGAGGGGATTATCCGGATTCACCCGGATGATGTACTGGTCGTTGACATCGGGGTAGACGTTGGTAGTGCCCCAGGCGATGTCGTTATTGTGACCGCAGACAACCCCCGGATTGGCGGCGAAGGTGAAGCCCGAGACGTCGAATGGATACCCCGTGCCGTCGTCCGGGCAGTGCAGGCCCACCTCGTACCAGATGGAAGGCTGGGCGATGCCCAGGTGCGGGTCGTTGGCCAGCAGCGCCTTGCCGCCGGCGGTCATGTTGCCGGAGGCCACCCAGCTGTTGCTGCCCGTGCCCTCCAAGCCGCCGGTTATTTGAGTGAGATCGGGGACCAGCACCTCGTAGATTTTGCCCGGCGCGGCAGGCAGGGAACCGACGTCGACGGAGGTCGACATCACCGCCGCCGATTCCTCGATAACCTGGATATCATCGTCCGTCAATATGGTGGGCTTGTAGCCGTGAGGCCAGGCCGGCACCAGCCATTGCTCGGCCATTTCGGCTTCCATCACATCATATAGCCTGCTGCGCATCACCTCGGGATCGCGGCTGAGCCCCAGGTCCCAGGCCATCAGCTTGGCGAAGGAGAGGGTATCAAGCGGGCTCCAGGCGTCGACCTTAAACTTCACGCCGGTCAACCCCAGGATGGAGTAGTTCACCGACAGCTGCGCGGGGCTCCTGCCGGATATATAGGCGTTGACTCCCTCGCTGAAAGCGTCCAGCGGGGCGCGCTGCTCCGGCGTCCAGGAGTCGTACTCCTTCTGGCAGACAGCGTAGAGGCCCAGCGAGCGGAGATATATATCGGTATTGACCAGGCCGGCCTTCTTGCCCGTCAGCTCTTCGATGCGGCCGCCGCAGGTCTTGCGGAAGAACTCCATCTGCCACCAGCGGTCCTGCGCTTGCGTGTAACCCTGCGCGAAGTAGAGGTCGTGCATATTTTTGGCGTAGATATGCGGGACGCCGCTGTCGTCGCGGATGATATCGACGCTGTCCCGCAGCCCTTTGGCCTGCAGTTCGCCGTCTATTTTCGGCTGCGGGCTGTTAATAATCGATTGATAGTAGATGAAGCCCCCTCCAAACAGCAGCACAATCAGGGCCAGGATAACGAACAATACGATCTTGCCGGCCTTGCCGGCGCCGCCTTTTTTCTTCACGTCAACCTCCTTATATTTTGTGGATCAAGCGATAGCTGTTCAGGCTGTTTAAATCAACTGTGTGGAAATTAAGTGTAGAACCTGGCCACCCTTTCAAACGGCTCGCGGCTGCTGCGGAACTTGTTGGCTGGATTTTTATCATCCTCGTAGCCGATGGGGATGCCCATCACCATCAGTTTGGAGGGCAACAGGCCAAGTATGCTGCGCAGCACGTCGGGGTAGAGCACGGGCATCAGGGCCGGAATTGTGCTCAGCCCGTGCGCGGTGGCCAGCAGCATGATGTTCTGGGCGACAAGTCCGCAGTCGAAGATGTTCCATATATTCGTCCCGTTGTCCGCGTGGTGGAACTCGCTGTCGATCATGATATATATACAGGTCGGAGCGCCCCACAGCCTGAAGCCGAACATCTGCCATTCCAGGCGCTTCTGCTTGTCCTCGCGCGCCACACCCAGCTTCTCCAGCACGCCGGCCATGACGGCCTGGCGCCGCGATTTCCAGGGCTCCGGGTACTGTAAAGATATGGGGACATCAAGGTTGGGCATCTTTGTGGAATTGTCGATGAAGGCCTGCTTGATCTCATCCAGCTTCGCGCCGCTGACGATGGCGAATTCCCAGGGCTGGCTGTTGGAGGCGGAGGGGGCGCGCAGGGCCCCTTCGACGATCTTCTTAAGAATGTCCTGAGGGATGGGGTCGGGTTTGAAAGCCCGCGCGGAGTGTCTCCTGTTAATAGTTTCCAGTACATCCATAGCTGCAGCCTCCTGATTTTTGTCGCCGGGAGCGGACAATACATGATAGCGCTAATCCGGCCGGGGATTCAATAGAAAGGACAATTCCTGCCGGGGGCGCTGATTGTACTAAAATAGAATATCGTGCCTGCCACAAACCGTCCGACTGCCGAGGTCGTTTCCAACGATCCCACCGGGATAGCGCGCGTCTTCCGGGCGTTGCGCTACCGCAACTACCGGCTGTTTTTCATCGGGCAGGGCATATCGCTGATCGGCACGTGGATGCAGCAGGTGGCCATGAGCTGGCTGGTGTACAGCCTGACCAATTCCGCCTGGCTGCTGGGCGTGGTGGCCTTTTCGGGCCTGATCAGCAACTTCCTGCTGACACCCTTTGCCGGGGTATTGGTCGATCGCCTGGACCGCCATCGTATACTGGTGGTTACGCAGGCGCTGGCCATGCTGCAGGCTTTAACGCTGGCGGCGGTCGTACTGACGGGATCGGCTGCGGTCTGGAACCTGATCCTGCTGAGCATAGCGCTGGGGCTGATCAATGCCTTCGACATGCCCACCCGCCAGTCTTTCGTTTTGGATATGGTGTACAACCGCGAGGACCTGGGCAACGCCATCGCCCTCAACTCCTCCCTGTTTAATGCCGCCAGGCTGATCGGGCCATCCATAGCCGGAGTGCTGGTGGCGCTGGTGGGCGAAGGTCTCTGTTTCCTGATAAACGGTATCAGCTTCATCGCGGTCATCGCCTGCCTGCTGGCCATGCGGATGGCGCCGACCCCGGCCAGGGTAGCAAAGGGGGATTTCTTCAGCGGCATGAAGGACGGCGCGAATTACGCCTTCGGCTTTCCGCCCGTGAAATACATCATAATATTGCTGGCCTTCTCCGCACTGGTGGCCATGCCCTATCCTGTGCTTATGCCTGTGTTCGCCGGGGAGATATTGCAGGGAGGGGCCAATACGCTGGGTTTCCTGATGGCGGCAGCAGGGGTGGGCGCCCTGGCGGGCGCGATCTATCTGGCCTCGCGTAAGAATGTGTTCGGCCTCGATAAGATTATAGTGCTATCATCCTGCAGCTTCGGCGTCGGCCTGATATGTTTTTCCTTTTCCCGTCTGGTGGTGCTTTCCATGCTGTTTATGGCGGTAACCGGCTTCGGCATGGTGGTGCAGCTGGCAGCCAGCAACACCATCCTCCAGACGATTGCCGATGACGATAAGCGGGGACGCGTCATGAGCATCTTTGTCATGTCGTTCATGGGGCTGGCCCCCTTCGGCAGCCTGCTCTATGGAGGGCTGGCCGATGTAATCGGCGCGCCCTATACTCTTCTTATTGGAGGGGTTTGTGTCCTTACCGGGGGCATGATATTTGCGCGCAAATTCTCGTCTGTCAAAGATATGGTGCACCGGGCTTACGTCAAGAAAGGATTGATGCCGGATAAATGATCAAAAAACAAATAACCATAGGCAGCTTTAAAGCTGCCTATGGTTGCGAATGTCAGCTTATACGATGTTTAGGCTTTGCCGATGCGGAACATCTTGGTGCCGCATTTGGCGCAGACACCCTGGGTTGCCGGTTTGCCATTCTTCATTTTAATGGCCTTGGCGTTCTTCATTTCCCTCTTGGCTCTGCATTTCATGCAATAAGCGTCCATCAATGTACCTCCTATGTGATTTGAACTTAGCATAGAGGATTGTTTGAAGCTTGTCAAGTGGGGGAAGATACTTAATTAGCTATAAAACCCAAAAATTCTCGTCGCTGATCGTAAAAATAGCTGAAAATGTCATGAAAATCATACGGGCGGTTATAGTACAATAGTCCTGCATGCCGTCGCGCTTTGCCAGCGCAAGCGCTTTTTCACTATAATTGTGCACCCGCGATTTTATAGTTGATGGTGTTTGAGTGAATGTAGTAGCGCTGGTCGGCATGCCGGGCTCCGGGAAATCGGAGGTAGCCCGTGTCTTTCACAGGCACGGCTTTGTCACTGTCAGGTTTGGAGATATCACGGATGAGGAGGTGCGTAAAAGGGGCCTCAAGCTTGACGAGGAGAATGAAAGGCAGGCCAGGGAGGACCTGAGGAAAAAGCACGGCATGGCGGCCTATGCCATACTCAACCTGCCGCGCATCGAGGATGCCTTGCAGAAGTCCAATGTCGTGATAGACGGCCTGTACTCCTGGGAGGAGTACAAGTACCTCAAGGACAGGCTGGGCGGCAGATTGCGCATAGTAGCCGTCTGGTCCTCGCCCGACATCCGTTACGCCAGGCTGAAAGGCAGGGCGGTGCGGCCTCTCACAGCGGATCAGGCCGGGTCGCGTGACTACGCCGAGATAGAGAACGTGAACAAGGGCGGTCCCATCGCCATGGCCGATTACACCATCGTAAATAATGGTACACTGCAAACGTTGGTGGAACAGGCTGATAAAATAGTACAGGTGCTCAAGTGAAAGAGATCGAAAGGCCGTCGCTGGATGAGTATTTCCTTAAGATAGCCGCCGTGGTAGCCGAGAGGGCTACCTGCCGGCGCCATCACGTGGGGGCCGTCACCGTCAAGAACAAGCACATACTTTCCACCGGTTATAACGGCGCCGCCGCCGGGGTTAAAGATTGTTTGGAGCTGGGTTGCCTGAGGGACGAGCTGAATATCCCATCGGGTACCAGGCATGAAATCTGCAGGGGCATACATGCCGAGCAGAACGCCATCATCCAGGCGTCGCTGCACGGCGTCAGCCTGGAGGGCTCGACCATTTACTGCACGCATTCCCCCTGTATACTCTGCGCCAAGATGCTGGCCAACGCGCGTATCAAGCGCTTCGTCACCTTCGGCAAGTATGCTGACGATGCCTTTCTGGAGCTGTTCAAGGAGGCCGGCATCGGGTACGACCTGAAGCCCAGGCCGTCTTTTAGCATCACGCCCCTCGATTAAATTAAGGTCAGGTGGATAAAATGCGCGAGTGCAAGATAAGCAACAACAAGACTATTTGTAATTGCACGTATGAGCCGTGCTCCCGCAAGGGCATCTGCTGCGAATGTATCGTTTACCACAGGGAAGCCGGCGAATTGCCCGCCTGCTACTTCCCGCCTGAGATAGAGCGCACCTATGACCGGTCAATAGAGCGGTTCATTTCTCTCCACGGGAAAAAGCAGCGCTGAGGTTTATTGAGAACTTTAATCTACCTGGTTTTTGAAACCGGGCAAGATGTTATATCATGACCTGGTGAGTAGAAGGTCAGTATACGCTATTGTCTGTGCAGTTTTGACAGTGATGTTAATACTGCCGGGCTGTATCGGAACTAATCCCTCTAACTCTGGTGCGAGTTGCCGGCCTTTCACCATTTTTCCTGCGACCAGGCTCACGTATGGTTTCTGGCCCTACTGGATGCATCCTTATGCATATCAACCAGACTGGAATTGCCTGGATTACGTCTGTTATTTCTCTCTGGATGCTAATGCCGACGGAACATTAAATAAGGACAATATCGAAGCAGAATACTACATTGTCAGGGATGCCGCCCATTCACAAAAGATAAAGGTCCCTCTGGCCCTCACCTGTTTTGACCAGGACACTCAGGATGAGATACTCGCCTATCATAGAGATGAGCTGGTAAATAATATGGCGCGAAAACTGCAAGACCTTGGCGCCGACGGTGTCTGCATAGACTTCGAAGCTGTGAGAGATAGTAATTCGTTAACTCATGGCTCCAATACAGATTTAATGCAGAGCTTCATGATGAAATTGCACGATACCCTTAAGGGTATAAACAGCGACTACCATATATCGTTTTGCGTACTGGGTAATGTAGAAAAAGTGTACCGGAACAGTGCTTTGTCAAAATATACGGATGCCGTGATCCTCATGGGGTATGAGTACCACTGGTCAACAAGCCCGGTAACAGGAGCTATTTCTCCTTATAACGATCCGAACCAGCTGAGTGTTGGCGACTCTGTAGACACACTTAAGAAATATTATCCTTCAAATATGATAATCCTGGGATTGCCCTTCTATGGTTATGATTGGCCCTGCACGTCGGGTGAACCTGCGGCACGCACTACTGGAGAAGGAGCTATTGTTTATATGAATTCGGCCATTGCCAATGCCAAAATGTACGGAAGACTCTGGGATTCCGACACACATACACCCTGGTATAAGTACCAATCTCAGGATGTGTGGCATCAATGCTGGTACGATGATGAAGAATCGCTGGGCTTGAAATTTGACTATATTAATTCTGCGCAGCTTGCCGGCCCGGGTTTCTGGGCGCTGGGCTATGAAGGGTCCGATGCGGAGATATGGAGTGTAATAAAACAGAAGTTCAACCGGCGTTAGTCGATCGAGCAATCAGCCCCGCCGTCACAGGGGCGCCTTAATCTGCACCTGCTGTGTATAAACGGCTGTGGCCCCGCTCTGCAGGGTCGCTTTTATCGTCAACGGATACAGGGCATCATCGCTGAATCCCCCACCGATCATGGTGAATTTCCGGCTGATGCTTGCGCCGGGCATCAATGGCGCCGAGGGAGAAACATCGAAGCTGAAATCGAAGGACCTGCCCGCTACCAGGGTGGCCGTTAAGCTCGTTATGGGCTCGGTGGACACATTTTTAAGGGTGATCTCCACCGTCGGACCGCCCGGTGTAATCGGCGGGATGGGTCCCGTCACCGATATAATTCCCACGGACTGGATCTGCGAGCCATTGTTACACGCTGCTCCTCCTGTTAATATAATAACAGCCGCAAACATGAAAATAAGGGCCGCGTGAGAAGATTTGTGGAGACACCGACAAATATAATTCCATCTTTTCACGGGATAATACCTCCTTAAATCGACTTCAGGCTTAAGTAAACTACCACCTGACATCGATATTCGACACGATGCCCATTGGCTCCCAGATTGGCCCAAGCCCGGCTTTCTCCTTGTCCAGACCTGCCTCTTGCGATTTCAGCAGGTATAGCGACATCTGGAGCTGCCCTTTCCATTCGCCGGCACGGCGGGCCTCGCTGCTGCCGGCTATGAATGTGGTCCCGCTTACCCACCGGTTGTATTCCTCCACCTCGCTGTTATAGGCCTCGACCTTTTTGTTAAAGCCGGCCAGCTTGGCCTCGAATTCACCGCTTTTTACCCTGTAGCTCTCGTAGTATGCATAGTCCGGAGACGGATTGACACTCAGGCTGATGAAGCCGAGCTCTTTGCCCTTCTCAACGTAAGCCACACGGTCCCCTTCGGTAACGGATACGCCGCCGTCCGCTTCAGCCTCCAGTTTGTGCAGATCCATTAGATGTTCTTCAGCGGTCTGGCCTGTGGAATCTGTGAAAACCAGGCCGCGGTCGGTGGTGTTGAAGGCGTTCACAGCATGTCCGATGGGCCGGCCGGCCAGGTCTACGCCCACCCAGGCCGCCCGTATGCCCGCCTTCTCCGCGTTGTTGTGCACGTCCTGGGCAAATGCCCCGCACATGAAATCCTCGTCAACATACTCCATCTCGTCCGTCCTGTCCGCTTTCAAGAAGGCCACAAGCTGGTCCCAGGTAGGATCCACGGCGGCGGGATTATTCTTGAGCACCACCCTGAATCCGTACGTGCCGTTGTAGGGCAACTGCTGCGTGTTGCCCTGGCAGGCCGGGATAACAAGAGCCAATATGAGGGCAGCCGCTAATAAGGCCGGCGCAAATGGTCTGCTCATTTGCATGACTCCCGCAGGCTGTAGATGCACCCGCAGTAGTTCTGTCGGTAAAGCCCCCAGCTCCTCGCCATCTCCATCGACCTCTTGAAACCATCCTTCTTCTTGAAGTCCCTCGCCATATACCTGTCTCCGCCTATCTCTTTCCCGATGCGGTTGATCTCCGCCGCCTGTTTATGCGGGCTGATGGTTAAGGTAGAGGTGAAGGCATCCGCCCCTCTTTCCCGCATGAAATCGAAGGCCTTTGCGAGGCGCAGCCGGTAGCAGACGGAGCAGCGCGAACCTCCCTCGGGCTCATCTCCCATCCCCGCCGTTAGCTTGTTCCAGGTCTCGAAGTCGTAAGGCCCGGCCGCCAGCGTGAATTGGAGCTTATCGGCAACTCGCTGCACTGCCTCCAGCCTGCGGCGGTACTCCTCTTCGGGGTAGATATTGGGATTATAGAAATAGCCGGTGACCTGATGGCCCTCGTTTAAAAGCACATCGGCGGCGCCCGCCGCGCAGACGCCGCAACAGATATGCAGTACAACATTCATCGGTTTAACGCTGACGCGTGCCTCAGGACTTCTTGCCTTTGGTCCTTTCCTCCAGCCGCTTCTGGATCCTGGTGATAAACTCGGCGTCGGAAAAGCCCAGGCTCTGCGCCATGCCGGCGCATTCCAGACCGTCGGCCACGCTCATGTTCATGCTCATATCGATGTTGCGCTTGGCCAGGCCAACGCCGATGGGGCCGTTGCTCGCGATTTGTTTGGCCCAGGCGATGCCGGTTTTCTCCAGGTCCTCCTGTTTGACCACCTCGTTGACCATGCCCCACCTCTCCGCTTTTTCAGCACCAATAGTCTTGCCGGTCAGTATCAGCTCCTTGGCCCTGCCCACTCCCACCATGCGAGGCAAACGCTGGCTGGCGCCGTCGTCGGGCACCAGTCCCATCACTACCTCGGGTATACAGAACGTAGCCTCGGGGCTGCAGATCCTCAGGTCGCAGGCCAGAGCCATCTCGCAGGCGATGCCCAGGCAGAAGTTGTGGATCAGCGCGATGACCGCCTTCTCGAGGTATTCGATCTCGTTGTAAGCCCGCTGTGCCATCCTCACGAACCTGCGGATATCCTGCTGGCTTCCGCCGGCCTGGAAGGCGGTCAGGTCCGTGCCGGCCGAGAATCCCTTGCCTTCGCCCGAGAGCAGCACGGCTCCTACGCTGGGACGCGACGCCACCTCTGCGAAGCATTTCTCGATGTCCCAGAACATCTGGGGGTTGATGGCGTTCCTTTTATCAGGCCTGTTCAGTTTTACGTGGAGAATGCCGTCCTTTTCGGTGTAGGCAAGAGTCTCGAATTGCATGATGCGATCTCCTTAAAATTATTGTGGGACTGATGTCATCCGGTGCCGAACAACAACCCTAATTAAAATAGCTGTCGCAGCCACGGAATGTCAAGCACATATCCGTCGTCGGACAGCTATTCGCCGGACCGATGCCGGCTTGGTAAGGAGACCGGACACACTGTGTCGCAACCGGTTTATCAGGCCTTTTTACTCTTCACCCTGTCGAGGAAGCGCTGCTCGACCCTTTTGATAAAGTTGGGATCGGACATCGCCAGGCTCTGCGCCATGCCCGCGCATTCCAGCGCATCATGTATGCTCATGTTGTAGCTCATGTCGACGTTGCGCTTGGCCAGCCCCACGCTGACCATGCCGTTGGCCATGATCTCTTTGGCCCAGGCGACGCCTGTTTTCTCCAGGTCCTCGAATTTGACGATCTCGTTGACCAGCCCCCAGCGCTCGGCCTTATCGGCGCCAATAGTCTTGCCGGTCAATATCAGCTCCTTGGCCCGTCCCACGCCCACCACGCGGGAGAGACGCTGGCTGCCGCCGCCGTCCGGCACCATGCCCATGTTCACCTCGGGTATGTTGAAGGTGGCTTCGGGGGTGCAGATCCTCAGATCGCAGGCCAGCGCCATCTCCAGCGCTCCGCCGAAACAGTAGTTATGGATGAGGGCGATAACCGGCTTCTCCAGCAGCTCTATCTCGTTGAACATGGCCTGGAACATGCGTACGCCCCGGCGGAGGTCCGCGGCGCTCATCCCCACCTGGAATGAGTTCAGGTCGGTGCCGCCGGAGAAACACTTCCCCTCGCCTGACAGCAGCACGACCTCCACTGAGGCCCCGGTCGCCACCTCGGCGAAGCACTGCTGAACCTCTTTGATCAGATCGAAGTTCATGGCGTTCCTCTTCTCGGGCCTGTTTAATTTTACGCTGAGGATGCCGTCCTTTTCGCTGTGGGCAACTGTCTTGAATTGCATTTCCGTCTCCTTTTTATTATTTCTTTATAATCTGTGAGCGCAGCCGGTTTTCAGCGGGATGCGCCTTTGTGCGGTTTGGGTGGAGTGCAGAAGAGTATGAGGACCACGCCGATCAGACCGCCCACGCAGCCGATGAGCATGGCCGCATCGTAGTTGCCGTAGATATCGAACATGAAGCCGGCGAAGGCCGGCGACATGAACTGGAAGATCGAGTTGACCGGGTTGGTGATCCTGCTGATGCTGGGGAAATGTGCCGCGCCAAAGTAATTGCCCACTATAAGAGGCGTTGCCACATAGGCCGCCCCGAAGCCGAATCCCGACAGCAGCGGGAAAATATATACGGCCC
>Ga0172380_10002496_pt1 | contig 27997 bp, 36 predicted proteins | sample Leawe162metaG_FD_119747 | JGI IMG/M metagenome (GOLD analysis project Ga0172380, IMG submission 119747) | Leachate microbial communities from a municipal landfill in Southern Ontario, Canada - Leachate well 162 metaG | ecosystem: Engineered > Solid waste > Landfill > Unclassified | place... | reverse complement strand
GGGTTCATCCGGATCATCGGGTCGAACGACGACCCTGACCTGGACCGCATCGACGTCGTCACCTCGAGCGCGCAGTCGAAGCTGGGCAACCCGATCTCGTTCGCGATCCAGGACGAGACCGGGCTGTACACGACGGCGAACAAGCTGCGAAAGGTGGCCGAGACCCAGCGCCGCGGTGCCGCCGGCATGGGTGGTCGCACGATCGAGACGACGAACTGCTGGGACCCGGCGGAGAACTCCGTCGCGCAGACCACGTTCGAGTCGACGTCGAAGGACGTCTTCAAGTTCTACCGGAAGCCACCGACCGAGCTGCGCTACACGGTCAAAGCCGACCGGGTGAAGATCCACCAGTACGTCTACGAGGGCTCATGGTGGGTCAACCTCGCCTCGATCGAGGCCGAGGCGTCCGAGCTGCTGCAGTCCGACCCGGCCCAGGCCGAGCGGTTCTTCGGCAACCGGCTCGTGCACGGTCTCGGGTCGTGGCTGCCGGACGACCTCTACGAGTCTCGAAAGGCGCCCAGGGTCATCGCCCCGGGGACTGCTCTGGCGCTGGGGTTCGACGGGTCAGAGTCCGGCGACTGGACCGCGATCCGGCTGTCGACCGAGGACGGGTACCGGTTCACGCCGACCTACGGGCCGGACGACAAGCCGACGTACTGGGACCCGGTGAAGTCAGGCGGCCAGATCCCCCGCGGCGAGGTCGATGCTGCGGTCGACGAACTGTGCACCCGCTACCGGATCGTGCGTGCGAACTGTGACCCGCGGGACTGGCAGTCCGAGATCGGCGACTGGGCTCTCCGGTACGGCGACGACGTGTTCGTCGAGTGGGCCACGTACCGGATCACGCCGATGCACGCCGCCCTGAACCGAGTCGTGTCCGACCTGGTATCGGGACGCACGTCGCACGACGGCTGCGTCATGACCACCCGGCACGTGGCCAACGCTCGCAAGATCGCCAAGCCCGGGCAGAAGTACATCCTCGGCAAGCCCACCGACCACCAGAAGATCGACCTCGCCATGGCCGACGCGCTCGCGTCGGAGGCCGCGGCCGAGGCCCGCGAGGCCGGCCTGTTCGCAGCCAAGAACGAGTACGTCTACGTCCGCTGAGCCGAGGAGGGCCACGTGGCGACACCCACCGCAGCCCTCGCCCGTGCGGAGAAGCTGCTCAAGCAGCTCAAGGACCGGCAAGCGCCCGTCATCGAGCGCGACGACTACTACGGCGGTGCGCAGCCGTTGCGATTCGCGACGAAGGAGTGGGCGGAGGAGCACGCCGAGCGATACAAGGGGTTCTCCGACAACTGGTGCGGCGTCGTCGCGGACTCCACCGTCGAGCGGATCCACGTGCAGGGGTTCCGCCTGGACAAGGCCGCGACGATGTCCGACGCGGAGGCCGAGCTGTGGCGGTCGGTGTGGCTGGACAACGACATGGACGCCCAGGCCGCTCAGGGGATCCTCGAGACGGTCGTCGCGTCGCGGTCGTTCATCCTCGTCTGGGGTGACCCGGATACAGATCAGCCGGTTGTCACGTGGGAGCACCCGAACCACGTCCTGGTCGAGTATCAGGCGGAGAATCCGCGCAAGCGTGCCGCGGCGATCCGCTGGTGGGTCGACGACGACCACGAGTTCCTGAACCTGTACCTGCCGACCGAGGTGTGGAAGTGGCAGCGTCGGCGCGCGTCGGTGTCGGGCCTGTACGTGCCAGGTGGTTCCTCGAGCGACTGGGAGGACCGCGAGGGCGAGGTCGCTCAGCCGCTGAAGAACCCGATCGGTGACGTCCCGGTCGTGGAGGTGATGAACCGGCCCCGGCTCGCACTCGACCCCATGTCCGACATCGCCGGGACGATGGCGATGCAGGACGCGATCAACCTGCTGTGGGCGTACCTGTTCAACGCCGCGGACTACGCGTCGATGCCGGCGCGGGTGATCATGGGCCAGCAGCCCCCCAAGGTTCCGGTGCTCGACGACGCCGGGCAGAAGATCGGCGATCGCGAGGTCGACCCGAAGGAGCTGACCAACGGCCGTCTCATGTGGCTGACCGGGCAGCACGCCAACATCGGGACGTTCCCCGCCGCGACGCTGTCCGGCTTCTCCGAGGTCGTCGAGGTCGCCGTCGGGCACCTCGCGGCGCAGACCCGCACGCCGCAGCACTACCTCATCGGGAAGATGGCGAACCTGTCCGGCGACGCCCTCAAGGCCGCCGAGACCGGGCAGGCCCTCAAGTCCGCCGAGTTCGCGATCTCGAACACCTACCCGATCCGTGAGGTGTTCCGCCTCGGGGCGCTCGTCCAGGGCAACAAGGACCTCGCTACCGCGGCTCAGCGTGGCACCGTGAAGTGGAAGGACACCGAGTCCCGCTCGGAGTCCCAGCTCGCGGACGCCCTGCAGAAGCTGAAGGACATCGGGTTCCCGTTCGAGTACCTCGCCGAGCGGTACGGCCTCGACGACACCGAGCTCACCCGCGTCATTCAGATGCGGCAGGCCGAGGCGAACGACCCGATCATGGCGTCCATCGCCGCCAAGCTGACTCAGGCCTCCGGTGCAGCAGCTCCCGCCGTCAGCGCCTGACCACTACCGCTCCCGCCTGGCGCTCCAGGTGGCCACCCTCAACGCCGTCAGGCGCCTATGGGGACGGATGGGGACGGACTTCGACGCCTCGTGGGCGCAGATCGGGCCGCAGATCCTCCTGGTCGTTTCGGCGGCGCAGCTGCAGGCCGCGGCAGAAGCTGAGGCCTACGTCGCGCTCGCAGCGCTTGAGCAGGGCATCGACCCCGCCGCCGAAGCCGCACTGGCTGCCCGCGCCTTCCTCGGGTGGGCTTCGGACGGACGCCCGATGGCGACGCTCCTGGACCAGGCCGTCGTGCAGGCCAAGGCCGGGGTGAAGGACGGCATGGGGGTGCGTGAGGCGCTCGCACGCGGGATGCGCTTCCTTGACCGGACCACGCTCACACAGGTCGCTGACACAGGTCGCGGCGCCGAGCTCGTCACCATGACAGCGACTCCGGCCGTGACCGGGTACGTGCGGATGCTGAACCCGCCCTCGTGCTCGCGGTGCGTGATCCTCGCCGGCAAGCACTTCACCTGGAACAACGACTTCCGCCGGCACCCCCGCTGCGACTGCCTGACGATCCCGTCGTCGATCAACCTCAGCGCCGACGCCGCCAAGGTCGTCAACCCAGAGGCCTACTTCACGAGCCTCACCCCGCAGCAGCAGGTGGCGACGTTCGGCACCGATGGAGCGCGCGCCATCCGTGACGGGGCCTCGCCGATCACCGTCGTCAACGCATCGCGGGGGACGTTCACCCCGACCGGTCGCCGCGCCCCCACCGCAGCTGCGCGGCGGATGCCCGGCGACATCTACGCCGAAGCAGGAGACGACCGGGCCCGCGCCGTCGAGCTCCTGCGCTCCGAGGGATACCTCACCTGAACCTCCGGTCGCCGCAAGGGCGACCGGCCGCACCCGCAACGGGAGCCAGCATGACCAAGCACCACGCCCGCCTGACCCACCCGCGCACCGGGGCACCGATCCTGCCGCTCGGATACCGCCGCAACGGCGCACCGATCTGGCCCATCCTCGGCGCCTCGCCCGACGACGAGGGCGGAACCGACGACAGTGCAGACACCGGAGACGGTGGCGACGGCACCGGCACGGACGCCGACGGCGCCGATGGTTCGGACGGCGACGACGGCGACGACGGGGCCGACGGGGCCGACCAGCTCGGCGACGCCGGCAAGCAGGCGTTGGACCGCATGAAGTCCGAGCGCAACGAAGCCCGCCGCGAGAACCGCCGACTCAAGGCAGAGCTCGAGGCCGCCAAGAACCCTCCCCCCGCCGACGGTGAGACCCCCGACGCGGAGGCCATCAAGGCTGAGGCACGCCGCGAGGCGATCGCCGAGGCCAACCAGCGGGTCGTGCGCGCCGAGCTCAAGGCCGCCGCGACCGGCAAGCTCGCCGACCCCGGCGATGCACTCACGTTCCTCGACCTGACCCAGTTCGAGGTCGACGCCGACGGCAACGTCGACGCTGAAGAGCTCACCGACGCGATCAGTGAGCTCCTGAAGAAGAAGCCCTACCTCGCAGCGCAAGGCAAGAGGTTCGAGGGCGGAGCAGATGGTGGCACCCGCAAGGGGTCGGCCAAGTCCATCGACGACGAGATCGCCGACGCAACCGCCGCCGGCGACATCGGCCGAGCGATCTCGCTCAAGCGACAGAAGGCATACGCCAACACCCCCTGACCTAGGAGCCCCTCATGTCCGGTACCACCGGAATCGGCACGACGTTCTCGCTGCCGAACTACCACGGCGAGCTCATCGCCATCACCCCGTCCGACACGCCGTTCCTGTCCGCCATCGGCGCGCTGAACAACGGCGGCAAGCAGGCCACCTCGACCGCGTTCGAGTGGCAGACCTCCGACCTGCGCGACCCCTCGCAGCCGGCCGTCCTCGAGGGCGCCGCCGCCCCGACCGCTCAGGAGCGCGTGCGCGCCAACGTGGTCAACGTCTGCCAGATCCACCACGAGGCCGTCGCGGTCTCGTACTCCAAGCAGGCCGCCATGGGGCAGTACTCCACCCCGGACTCCGCGCCGTACCGCACCCCGGACGGGCGCCCCAACCCGGTCGCCAACGAGCTCGACTGGCAGACCGAGCAGGCCCTGAAGACGATCGCGCTCGACGTCAACTGGTCGTTCATCAACGGCAAGCAGAACATCCCGACGACGAACAGTGGCGCCCGCAAGACCCGCGGCATCATCGAGGCGGTCACGACCAACGCGACCAGCGTCGCCGCGGCCACCCTGACCGATGCCACCACGGCCACGGACACCATCACGATCACCCACGCCCTCAACAACGGCGACAAGGTCGTGTTCACCGACACCGGTGACGCCACCGGCGTCGTCGCCGGCCGCGTCTACTACGTGGTCAGCAAGTCCACCACCGTGTCGTTCAAGGTCTCCCTGACCTCCGGCGGCGCCGCGATCACCCTCGGCACCGCCACGGTCAGCCTCGTCGCGCTCCGCACCGCGGCGCTCACCAACGTCGAGGTCGAGACGCTCATCCAGGGCGTCTACGACAACGGCGGCATGCGCGGCGACGGCGCCACCCTGCTCGTCGGCTCGGCGCAGAAGCGGGCCATCACCGCCGCCTACGCCACCGCCTACGGCAAGGCGATGCCCTACAACGGCACCCGCAACATCGCCGGCGTCGCCGTCGACGTCCTGCTCACGGACTTCGGTCCGCTGAACGTGCTGCTCGACCCGCACGTGCCGCAGGACGCGATCATCCCCGTCCAGCTCGACCAGGTCTCGCCGGTGTTCCTGAACATCCCGAACAAGGGCGTCTTCTTCGAGGAGCCCCTGGGCAAGGTCGGCGCCTCCGACCAGGTCCAGCTGTACGGCGAGATCGGCCTCGAGTACGGCAACGAGAAGGCGCACGGCATCCTGCGCGGACTCGCCGCCTGATCCAACACGTGAGAGCCCGGGCGCCCCGAACGGGTGCCCGGGCTCTCACCGCCGCGGCCCCGCTCCACGCCAAGGGCCCGACATCCCCCGCACACGAGCTGGTACCGACCCGAGAGGACTGAGCCGTGGCCGACCTGTTCACCCTCAGCGAGCTCAGCAACCTCTACCAGGGCACCATCGACACGGACACAGCCACGCTCGCCCGGGAGCTCGCGGTCGGCCTCATCGAGGACGAGGTCGGGCCCCTCGAGCAGACAACCTCCGTCATCACGCTCCCGATCGGCCACGACGGGGTCATCGACATCCCCGTCAACGCACTGTCCGACGTCACCGACGTCGCGATCAGTGGCTCGGCTCCGACCTGGGAGTGGGAGCGTCCGTACCCGAGGGTGCGTCTGAAGTCGTGGACGCCGCCACAGGACACCGTCTGGTACACCGCGGACGTCACCGTCGTCCACGGCTGGGTCACCCCACCGACCGTGTTCAAGGCGATCGGCCTTTCCGTCGCCCAGCGCATCGTCGACAACCCCCACGGGCTCCGCGCCGAGGCGTCGCAGCTCGACGACCACCAGGAGTCCCAGACCCGCGCCGGTTCCGATGACGACCTGGCCGGCATCACCCTCACCCGGGCCGAGCTCGACCGCCTCGAGCGGTTCCGGCCCGGCGTGTTCGTGACGGGCCGCTGATGATCCCCGTCGCCACGGTCCTCTCCCGGGGGCGCGCCCACGCGGTCCGGCTGATGACCGACACCTGCGTGATCACCCGCGTCACCGGTTCGGCGATCGCGTCCAACGGGGACACCACCCCCACCACCGCCGACCTGTACACGGGCCCGTGCCGGGTCCGGCCCCGCCAGACCCAGGACCGCATGGTCGAGCAGGGCGGCGCCGAGGTCGGCGTAGGAGACCTGGTCGTGTCCCTCCCCATCACCGCGGCCGACGTCGAGCCCGGCGACGTCGTCACCATCACGGCGTCCACCTACGACGAGACCCTCGTGGACCGGTCCATGACCGTCCTCGGTGTCCTGCACGGGTCGCAGGTCACCGCCCGCCGCCTGTCCTGCCAGGCGGTGGCCGGATGACCTTCCGACTGGACGTCTCGGACGTGAACCGGCTCGCCGCGCAGCTGCACCAGAAGGGAATCGGGATCTCCGACGAGGTCCGCGCGATCGTCGAGGTCGGCGCGAGGAACGTGAAGGACGACGCCCGCAAGGCGATCTCCGGCCTCGCGCACGCACCCGCGTACCCGTTCTCGATCGGGTACGAGCTGTTCAACGCCCGCGCGCTGGGACTGGTGTCGGCGGACATCGGCCCGGACAAGGACAAGCCCCAGGGCGCGCTCGGGAACATCCTCGAGTACGGCACGGTCAACAACGCCCCGTTCGCGCACCTCGGGCCAGCGCTCGACCGCGAGGCGCCCGGCTTCGAGAAGGCTCTCGCCGACGTAGCGGGCGAGGTGTTCGACCGGTGACCGCGCCTACCGAGCGCCCAGTCGCGCTCGCCGTCATCGCAGTACTCGACGTCGCGCTCGGGGCCAACCGCGCCGGGTACGCCATCCGCCCCACCGGCGGGGGACCGCAGACAGACGGCACCTTCCACTCCTACGCACTGGTGTTCCCCTTGTCGACCGTGCTCGCAGGTGGGACCACCTCTGACCCGAACGCCGACGGAGCGCAGACCGTTCAGGTCACCTACGTCGCCGACGGCCCCGCGGCCGCCGACCAGGCCCGCGACACCGGCCGCGCCGCCCTCCTCACCCCCGGTGCCGTCACGGTCACCGGCCGTGCGCTCATCAACCCGGTGACGCTCGCGGACTCCACCGGCGTCCGCGAGGACAACGACCCTCGGCCGCCGCTGTGGTTCGCAGTCGACCGGTACCGCATCGACACCACCCCCGAGTGAAGGAGCTCGTCATGCCCCGCATGACCCATCCCGACCTGCCCGGCCAGCCGATCGACGTCCACCCCTCCTCTGTCGGGGTGCGCGCGAAGTCTGGCTGGGTCCTCGACGAGGGCGACGCCCCGACGAGCCGCAAGCCCAAGCCCAAGGCCAAGCCGGCGCGAGCTCGTGCGCGCACGCAGGCGGCCCCCACCCCGATCTCCGAGGCCGACGCCGTCGGCCTCGGCCCCGACGTCGCCGCCGGTGACGCCGATTCCGACCCGGCGTCCGCCGGCACCCACGAGGAGTAGTCATGTCCCGTAAGGGCACCACGGGCGAGTCCCGGGCCTGGTTCGTTCCGACCATCGCATCCGGCACGCTCGCCCCCACCGTCGCCGAGATCACGGCCGGCACCGACATCACGCCGTACATGCCGCGCAACGGCTTCTCGGCACCCAAGTCGCACAGCCCCATCGACGCGTCCGACGCCGCATCGCGGCAGGACAAGAACATCCCCGGCAACATCTCCGCCGGTGAGATCACCCTCATCGGCTACCGCGATTCCGTCACCGCCGACGACGACTTCTACACCACCCTCGTCGACGACACCGCCGGCTACATCGTGGTCCGCCCCTTCGGCGGCTCCAGCATCGCGCACGCCGCGGCGCAGAAGGTCGACGTCTACAAGGGCTACATCGCCGTCCGCGCGAAGAACCCGTGGGGCGACGAGGCACAGAAGGTCACCGTGACCTTCTCCTACGAGGCCGCTGACGAGGACCTCGCAGTCCTCGCCTGATCCACCCCTGAACACCGGTGGCCGCTCCTTGACCGGGGAGCGGCCACCGGTCCGTCACCATCCCCGGTCGCCCGCTCCCTTCGGTCAAGGAGACCCCATGTCCGCACCCCTCACCGCCGCAGACGTCGACGAGCAGTACGAGCCCACGCTGCAGCGAGCGACGATCTGCCTGAATGCGACGCTCGTCCTGGAGATCCAGCGCCTCGAGGAGCAGCTCGCCGTCGAGATCGTCCGCGACGAGAACGAGAACCGGGCTGCCGTCGCGCCCGGCATCGCCGCCCGAATCCTGGAGCTGCAGGCCCAGGCGAAGGCGTCCGAGGTCGAGTTCGTGTTCAAGGGCATCGAGCGACTCGTCTACTCCGACCTGCTCCGCAAGCACCCGCCGACGAAGGAGCAGAACGAGCAGGCCGGTGGGGTGTTGGCGTGGAACACCGACACGTTCCCGCCCGCGCTCATGACCCTCGCCGCGGTCTCCCCGACGGGGACCGACGCGGTGTGGTGGCAGCGCAAGTACGACCAGTGGACTGCCGGGCAGATCCAGCGGGTCTGGGCCGCGTGCATGGCCGCGCAGGGCGGTGTCGTGGACGTCCCAAAAGCGATCGCGGCCTTCGATCTGATCCACGGCTCCGAGCTGAGCTCGAGCTAGCGGACCGGTACCACCTGCCCCGCTCGATCGTCCTGGGTAGGGCATGGCCGGCGGCTGGTGAGCCGCTGTTCCTGCCCGATGACACCGAGGACGCGCTCGCGTACCTCGCGTTCGTGAAGGCCTGCTGCCCCGGCTGCGGACACCCGCAGGACGAGACCACCGCACTCGACGATCGCCGCCAGCCGGTGCACGAGTACACGGCCCACTCGACCGTGTGCCAGGCGTGCGAGGCCGTCGACGAGGAGAAGCGCCGCATCCGCACCCGCGGTGAAGAGGACGACATGGACGGCCGGAAGTTCTACGTGACCCGAGAGGACGACGCATGACCGACACCACCGTCCGGGTCCGGCTCGAAGCGGTCACCAACATCTACACCGCGGCGATGGCGAGGGCGGGGCAGTCGACGACGAAGTTCGCGAAGGACGCCCTGGCCTCCACGCGGCAGGTCGCCACCGGCCTGCAGAACGTGCAGACCGAGGCCACCATCGGAGGTGCCGCGCTCCTGGGCATCGGGATCGCCGCCGTCGCGGCGTCCACCAACTTCGACAAGTCCATGTCGAAGGTGAAGGCCGTGTCCGGCGCCACCGCGGGGCAGATGGACCGGCTCCGGCAGTCCGCGCTCGACGCGGGCCAGGCCACGGTGTTCTCCGCTTCGCAGGCCGCCGACGCGCAGGCGGAGCTCGCCAAGGCCGGCGTCTCCACCGCCGACATCCTCGGCGGTGCCCTCACCGGGTCGCTGGACCTCGCCGCCGCCGGGCAGCTCGACCTCGCGCAGGCTGCGACGATCTCCGCGCAGGCGATGAACGTGTTCAAGCTCAAGGGCTCCGACGTCGGGCACATCGCCGACGTCCTCGCGGCCGGCGCGAACAAGTCCGCGGCCGACGTCGACCAGCTCGGGCAGGCCCTGCAGCAAGGCGGCCTCGTCGCTCAGCAGACCGGGCTCTCGCTCGAGGACACCGTCGGGGTGCTGTCGGCGTTCGCCGACCGCGCCCTGATCGGGTCCGACGCCGGCACGTCCCTCAAGACGATGCTGCAGCGCCTCGTGAACCCGTCCGACGAGGCCCGCGACGCGATGGACGAGCTCGGGATCACCGCCTACGACGCGCAGGGAAACTTCGTCGGGCTGGAGAAGTTCGCCGGGTCGCTGCAGTCCGGGCTCAAGGACCTCGACCCCGCCGCCCGCGGCGCCGCCATGGGTGTCATCTTCGGGTCCGATGCCGTCCGTGCCGCGAACGTCATCTACGACCTCGGCGAGCAGGGCGTCCGCGACTACACCCGCGCGGTCAACGACCAGGGCGCCGCCTCCCGGATGGCCGCCGACCAGCTCGACAACCTCGCCGGCGACCTCGAGCAGCTGTCCGGGTCGATCGAGACGACGTTCATCAAGGCCGGGACCGGCGCCAACGACACGTTGCGGGGGATGACCCAGGCCGCGACAGCCACCGTGAACTTCATCGGCGAGCTGCCCCCGGCGCTGCTCACAGCCGGTGTAGCGGCGTCGGTCGCGGGTGGGTCGTTCCTCATCGCCGCACCCCGAATCGCGGCGTTCAACGCTGCCCTGGCCTCGACCCCGGCGCTCGCGCGTGCCGCGAGCGGGGCCCTCAAGGGCATCGGTCCCGCGATCGCTGTCACCGCAGTCTTCGAGTTCGCGCTCGCCATCAACGGGGCGCGCGAGGACTCCGAGCGCTTCGAGGCCGCCTACCGGGACCTGCGCACCGAGCTGGGCAAGAAGATCACCACCACCGGAATCGACGACCTCTACGGCCAGATCAAGGGCCTGGAGAACGCACTCGACAACCCGAGCTTCAGCGAGAAGCTCGCTCGCGGCGCCTTCGCGATCAACAACACCATCGCCAACGCGTTCGGCGGTGTCGGCGCTGAGGAATCTCCCTACGACCGCCAGCTGAAGACCCTGCAGGACCTCCAGGGCGAGTACGAGCGGTACAAGGCCGTCGTCAGCGGAGTCGCGACCAAGTTCGGTGTCGACGTCCCCCGGGCGATCGAGCTCGTCAACGAGTCAGGGATCTCCCTGAACGGCACCACCGACCGGATGGTCGCCGGCGTCTCCAACTACGTCGACGCCACGCAGCAGGGCAGCGCCGCATCTCAGGCCGCCGCTGGTGCGATGGACGTGCTGAACGACGCCACCGCCAGCCTCGAGGAGAAGCTCAACGCTGCCAACCAGGCGTGGGAGAAGACCATCGGCCTGATGCTGGGCATGTCCGACGCCAAGATTGCGGCCGAGGCCGCAGTCGACGCCCTGGTGGAGTCGATCAAGGAGAACGGCAACGCCTGGGACATCAGCACCGAGGCGGGCCGCGAGAACATGTCCCTCTGGAACGACCTCGTCCGCGCGTCTCAGGAAGTCCGCTCGACGAAGCTCGAGGAAGGCGCGACCGTCGACGAGGCCAACGCTGCCTACAAGCGGTACCTCGAGCAGGTGCGCGACGCCCCCGGCCTCACCGACAAGGAGCGCGCCGCGGTACAGCGGCTCATCGACAAGTACGACGACCTCCCCGAGGTCGAGTCCACCAAGGTCGACGCCGACACGTCCCGAGCCATGGCGAAGCTGAACGCGCTCGCATCCATGTACGCAGCGCTCGACTCGTCGTACTCCATCGGCGGGTCGACCTACCAGTCCCAGGTGCCGGCGGCTGCGGCTTACCCGCACACCGGCGGGTGGATCGTCCCGACCGGCCTGACCATGCGGGCACCGTTCGCGAGCCGTGGCACGGACACGGTGGCCGCGATGCTCACCCCCGGCGAGGCCGTCGTCAACAAGGTCGGCGCGCAGCGGAACGCGGGCGTCATCGACGCGATCAACGCCGGTGCCGTCATCAGCGGCGGCTACGGCGGCGCGAAGCTCGCCGCCGTGAGCGGGAGCAGCGGCGGCGGGAGTGGTTACGTCCACAACGGCGACATCTACGCCGTCCCCGCTCCAGGCGAGTCGGTCGGCGAGTCCATCGTCCGTGCGCAGCGGCGGCAGACGTACATCGACGGCTTCGGGGGTGCGTGAGCGTGGCTGAGTCGCTGTCGATCAACGGGACGAACCTGCTCACGATCATGCACTCGATCCAAGAGATCCGAGGCCTGGTCGGCGCCGCTCCCGTGCGGGGCGGGGACTACGAGCTGCCGCACCGTGACGGCGCCGAGCCTGGCTCCCGCTGGGACGGTCCGCGGGTCATCACCGTGATGGGCCTGCTGTACGGCAACAACGGCGCTGTCCTGGTCCCAACGGACGCGCGCGCCCGCTACCACGACCGCACCCGTGCCCTGACCGCGCTGGTCCGCAACAGCAACAGGGTGTCCACCCTCACCCGCGTCATCCCGCGCCCGTCCGGCGGTGACCTCACCGTCGAGGCCCGCGGCCGATACCTCGCGGGCCTGGACACGGTCGCGAAGGCCGCCTTCCACGCCGGGCGGGTGGCGTTCGACCTGCTCGCGCTTGACGCCTACTGGCACGACACCACCTACACCCCGCTCGACACGATGACCACGGGCTCCTACACCGAGGACATCGACGGCGACATCGAGACCCACCGCATCGTGATCACCACCCAGGGCGTCAACGGCTACGTCACCGTCACGAACAACACCACGGGCCACTGGGTGCGCATCCCCGGATCCGTGACCGCTCCCACCGTCATCGACGTCGAGGCGCAGACAGCGATCCGCGACTCGGTGTCCTACGCAGGCCTCGTGACGCACAACACCGACTTCGACCAGTGGTTCGAGCTCGCGCCTGGATCCAACTCGATCACCATCACCGGCGCCGGCGGCGACCTCAACATCGACTACTGGGGGGCGTGGGCATGAGCACGCTCGAGGTGCGCCTCTTCGACTCCGATGCGCTCACCTCCCTCGGTCTCATCGGCAAGCGCCGCGCGCCGAGCTTCCGCGAGGACTTCAACGGCATCGGGGGAGGGTCCGTCGCGGTGCCGGCCGCGTCGGTCGGCGACATCGACTACGGCCAGGTCGTCAAGGGCGCCCTCGACGGCGAGGTCGTCTCGGCGTTCATCGTGCAGAAGAAGTCCCGCGTCCACGTCGCGGCGGACGGTACCCGCTGGTGCACGGTCAGCGGCCCCGGCCTGACCGACCGCCTCCGGGGCGCCCGGGTGTGGCCGCAGGGCGGCATCGACTACAACCACTCCCCAGCAGATCGGCCGTTCAACTTCGCCGGCGTCGGCGGGCACTGGTACGACCTGGTCACCTGGTCCGCGCCCCTGGGGTTCAAGCAGTCCGCGACCAGCTCGGGCGACTACCGCTACAAGTCGCCGAAGGCGTGGCCGGACCCCAACGCGTACTGGATCTGGCCGACGAACCCCGCAGCCACCGTCGCCGCGAACGCGAAGGCGTACATGCGGTCGACGTTCGCGCTCGAGGCGCCCCGCAAGATGAAGTTCTTCGCCACGGCGGACAACAACTTCCAGCTCTACCTCGACGGCGCGCTGATCCTGTCGACGTCGGACGTGCAGGCCGAGGGCGCGAACTACACCGGCTTCGCGCAGACCGTCGTCCAGGTCCCCGCCGGACCCCACATCCTCGCCGCCTACGTCACCAACGGCGCATCAGGATCACCGGGAGACAGGGCTGGGTTCCTGTTCACGTCCACCCTGCTCAACCCCAATGGCACCCCGTCCACGGTGCTGCGCCACTCGGACCTGACGAACTGGTTCGTCACCGACACCGAGCCCAAGTGGTACCCGGCCGAGATCCTCTCGGTCATCCTCGGCGAGAACCGCGGCTGGATGCTCGACCAGGGCGTCTCAGGGCCGCTGCAGAACCTCCGCCTCGGCTGGACCGGCGACGAGGACTCCAACGGCGACCCGTGGACCACCGCCCGCGCGCTGCCGTTCCGCGTCGGCACATCCGCGCTCGACGTCGTCAACGCACTCGTCGACCACTCCATCGACTTCTGGATGGATCCCGACACATTCACCCTGAACGCCTACGAGACCCGCGGCACCGACCGATCCCAGGCCATCCTGCTGTCCCCGGTGAAGAACCTCGACGCGTTCGAGACCGACGGGCAAGGCCCGGACGCCACCGCCGCCCTCGTGCGCTCCGCGCTCGGGTGGACGTTCGCGATGGACGCCGACGGCGTCGCGGACCGCGGCTACTTCGAGACGTTCCTCGAGTACGGCAACATCCGCTCCGAGAGCGTCGCCGCCGCACAGGCTGCCCGGTTCCTGGCACGCAAGTCCCGGGTCACCGTCGCAACCCCGCAGGTCGACCTCACCATCACCGCCGACGCGCGGCCCCTCATCGACTACTTCCCCGGCGACCGGGTGACCTGCCCGTCCTCCACCGGCGGCCAGACCACCGGACGGGTCCTGTCCCTGTCGGTGTACGAGGACGACAACGGCAACGTGAAGGCGTCCGCCGACCTCGAGGTGGCCGCCTGATGGCCAGCACCGCCCTCGGCCAGCTGCGCCGAGCCCAGCGCCCCATCGAGGAGAAGCTCGAGCGCCTCACCCGCTGGAAGGCGCAGGGCCTCGCCTTCGGCACCGACGACTCTCTGTTCCCGTCCGAGGCCACCGACACGGTCCTGTTCGCCGGCGGCGGCGACGCGACGGTCACCACTGGCGGATCCGGTGGCACGGCCGCCCCGCAGTGGGAGTACGACACCTTCGCGCTCACCGGCGCGACGTCGAACTCGTTCGCCCTGACCGCGACGCCGATCGAGAAGTCCGAGGTCGTGCGGGTCAACGGCCTGGTCCTGACCCGCGCGGAGTACGACATCACCGGGTCGACGTTGACGTTCACCGACCTCGCTGCGGTGCGCCTGGGCATCGGCTCGGACACCTGGACGATCGCGCTGCACTACGCGTACTACGACCTCGCGACGGGCACCGGTGACGTCTTCACCGGGGCCTATGTGGCCCGCACCGGTGACACGCTCCCCCAGGCGGTGGTGGCTGGTGACGTAGCGATCCTGTTCGGACGTGACGACGCGGGCATTCCGTCGGGTGCGTTCGCGACGTGGACGCAGCTGCACTCGGGCATCTCCGGCGGCATGGACATCTGGGTCGGGACCGGCGTCGGGTCGGGCACCGTCGTAGACCTGCCCATCGGGTTCGGGGAAGCCGGCGTGCTCGCCGTGTTCCACGGCGTGCACGAAGACGTGACCCTGGATGTTCTCGAGACGCAGCTGTACGCGCCGCCGAGCGGTTCCCCGGTCACGGCGACCGCTGCCGGGCCCGCCACGGCGGGGCGCATGGTCGCCTCCGCCGCTGTGATGACCCCCGGCAGTGGAGGGGACTGGTCGCTCCCCGGCACGTACACGTCGTCGGGGATCTCCGCGCCCCTATCCGTCGTCGGCGGCACCGTGTACTACGACATCTGCCTGGTCGCGGGACTGTCGGACGGCGCCGACGTCGACACGTCGTTCGACCTGACCGGCTCCGCCGGCGACGGCGGCTCGGTCTACAACGTCGTGTTCGGCCCGGCCTCCACCACCGGCGGCATCATCGCGGTCCCCGGTGGCACGTACACGCCGCCGACGCCGCCCTCGACGCCGGGCACGCACGTCCTGCGCTACCAGCGCCCCGACACCACCGGGTACACGTCGCTCGACGTCGTCGCGGGCGGCACGTTCAACCTCGACAACACCGTCGACTACGCGATCACCGCGTCGGGGCCGATCACGTCGGATTACGTGCGCCTCGTCGGCGGCCGCAACCTCGACATCTACGGCGTGATCTTCGACTTCAGCGCGTCCGTTCCGACCGGCAGCTACGACGCCGACCGGCGCGGGCTGCACATCAAGGACGGCCCCAACCCGAACATCAAGCGGGTCATCTACTTCGAGGGCGTGTGGCTGCGGTCGGGGTACTACTCCGACGGCATCCAGCTCGCGCTGCGCCACGAGAACGACGTCACCTTCATCTGCCAGGCGCTGCGCTCCGACGCCTACGGCTGGGGGCAGCGTTCCGGCGTCCACTCCGACCTGATCCAGTTCTACGGCGGTCCGCTGAACTTCTTCGGCGACTGCATCACCGGCAAGTACCAGAGCTACCAGGGCATCTTCATGCGCCCCGCGGACGGTCGGTCGCTGCCGTCGGGTGCGGACAAGTCCGACTGGCAGCTGTCGCGCGTCAACCTCGAGTCCGGCATCGGGCCCGACGGAAAGACCGGCGCGCACTACCTGCTCTGGGACGACCAGCCGTCCTGGACCAACCTCACCCTCGACGAGGTCTACATCACGGGCGCCTCGGGCTACGACGTCACCGACGGCAACGGCAACATGCCGTCCTCCGGCCTGCACCAGAACGCCACCCCCTCGGGCGGTGACTGGGCACCGTCGTCGTGGTGGTCCGGCGACACGTACACCTCACCCGGCTACGTCTAGGGAGCGGCATGACGAACCCTCGCGTTCAGCAGCTCCACCAGTCCGGTGCCACCACCGGGCAGGCCGTCGTGTGGGACGGCACCACGTGGGCCCCGGCGGACATCGCCGCCGGCACCACCGCGCTCGTCCCCCTGACCACGGTCGACACCAGCGGCGACCCCGTCCTCGTGTGGGCCGGCGACAACTCGCTCGTCATGACGGAGGTACCCCTGTGACCGTGACCCGCCTCTCCGACCACCTCATCGGCGGCACCCACGCGTCCCGCCCCGCGGCGAACGCCGTCCCGGTGGCGACGCTGTACTCGTGCAGCGATCACTCGCTGATCTACCAGTCCGACGGCTCCGCGTGGTCCACCTACGCGGACCTGACGGCCGCGGGAGCGGTGGCCCTCGACGACCTCAGCGACGTCGCCCTGTCCGCGCCGTCGGGCGGCGACGCGCTCATCTACACCGGTTCGGGATGGGAGAACGTACCCCTCCCGGTGGCCGCGCTCGACGACCTGAGCGACGTCGCCACGACCGGCGCGGCCACCGACGATGTGCTCACGTACAACGGCACGTCGTGGGCGCCGGCAGCACCATCCGGCGTGGGCGGCGCGCTCGACGACCTCAGCGACGTCGCCACGGCCGGCGCGACGACGTCGGATGTGCTCACGTACAACGGCACGTCGTGGGCGCCCGCCGCACCGTCCGGCGGTGGCGGCGGTGCGACCGGCATCGACGACCTCGCCACGTTCGAAGCGGAGTGGGGCTCCACCCCGCTCATCACCGACCTCGAGTTCGACGGGTCCACCACCTCGCTGCCGTCCGGCTGGTCGTGGGTGAACCCTGGGGACTCCGGCTACGAGGAGTTCGCCGACTACGGCTACCTCTACGCCGCCTCCACCGGCGGCACGACCGGCGGCAACGACACCCACCGGATGCTCGTCCACGCGATCCCCTCGGCCTCCGCGTTCCGGGCCTTCTTCAGCGTGCCGGACATGCAGGGCGAGGCGGTTGCCTGGCTGCGATGGGCGATCGTGCTGCGCGAGTCGAGCAGCGGCAAGTACCTCATCTTCGGGCCAGGCACGGACGTGCCCGACGCGTGGGGCATCCACCTGTCGGAGTGGTCCGCGCTCAACACGTTCGGCGCCAACATCGCCGTCAAGGGCGCGTCCCCGGCCGGGATCCGATACGTCCAGGTCCGCAAGGTGTCCGCGACCAACTGGGCCTTCTACACCAGCCGTAACGGGCGTGTGTGGACGCCCTGGTATGGGGGCTACGACCCCGCCTCGTTCGGCGGCGGCGCAGTCACCTTCGACGAGATCGGCATGTTCTTCGGCGTCAGCGACAGCAGCTTCACCTACGGCGCCGACGTCGAGCTGGGCTTCTTCCGCATCCGCTAGCCACCGACACCAGCTTCACCGGCGGTGCGGCCGCCGGGCCCGGCTGGTTCCCGATCCCCTGCCCCACCAACAACCATCAGAACGGGGAGAGCCCCTGATGAGCATGGCCACCGGCTACACCACGCCCGACGCCGTGCGGGTCTGGCAGGACTTCTGGCCGATCATCCTGGTCGCCGCCGGCGCCGCAGGGTGGTCGTGGCGGCGATCACGACAGCGGTGGGCCAAGTTCAAGTCCGAACTCGTCGGCGAGCTGAAGCAGGCCACGAAGCCGATCCAGCCCGACAGCAACGGCGGGAAGTCCCTGCCCGACCTGCACCTCAAGGTCGACGAGCTCAAGACGACCCTCGACCAGGTGGAGAAGAACGGCAACAACACCGCGGCCGCCCTGCTCGAGCACATCGCGAACCACCGACCAGCCGACCCCCGCTGACCCGAACCCACCCATGAAGCCCTCGCCACCCGGCGGGGGCTTCTCCCGTTGAGAGGACCCCGCCCCATGTCCGACTCCACCCGCCGAGCCGCGCGCACCGCATGGCAGGTCCTCATCGCTGCCATCGCGATCGTCGGCGTCCTTGTCGCCCTGTCCGGAGACATCGCCGCCCTCTGGCCCCGCGCCGCCGCAGTCATCGCATCCATCGCCGCCGTCACCGGCATCGTCGCCCGGCTCATGACCGCGCTCGAGGACCGCTTCCCGCAGCTCGCATGGCTGCGCGACGACAACGACCTCTACCGCCTGTCGGACTCCACCCGACGCGCCCTGCGCACCGGCTACCAGACCATCGTCGGCGCCGCCGCGTTCATCGTCCTCGTCGCCCCGTGGCTGCTCCCCACCGTGCAGCAGACCGCACCCGCCGCCGTCGGGTTCCTCACCGTCCTGGTCGCCGTCGCCGGCCTGGTGTCCAAGGCCGCCAACCTGCTCCAGACCCGCGTCGGCTCCCTGCCGATCCTCACCGCCGTCGTCAACGGCCCCGTGTCGCCCGCACCCGCGACCGGTCGCCACGAGGCCGGTGGGTGAGCATGGCCATCGTCGTCCCGTCCTACGCCAAGCGCGTCGACAACGACGCCTACCTCTCGCCCCGCGTCCTGGACCTGCTCGCCGCCGCGTACCGGGCCGCCCTCGTCCCCGCCACGAAGCGGTGGATCTCCCAGGGGTCCTGGCACCACGGACCCAACTCCGGCAGCACCCACGACGGCGGCGGCACCGGCGACATCGGGCACCTGTGGCGCTACACGCCCGCCGAGATCGACCGCCTCATCCTCGAGCTCCGCAAGGTCGGCGCCGTCGCGTGGCTTCGGGACGAGGACCACGGCGGCTTCGCCCCGCACATCCACTTCATCGTCCGCGACGAGCCCGGCCTGTCCGGCGGCGCCCGCTGGCAGATCGCCGAGTACGACGCCGGCCGCAACGGCCTCACCAAGGCCGGCCCGGACTACCACCCCCGGCCCGCTTGGCGACCGTTCCGCGCCTCGAAGTGGACCGCCGTCCTCGCCAAGAAGACCGGCTTCCACACCAAGCCCGACCCCAAGTCGCCGATCGTGCAGTCCCGCAAGCAGGGCAAGGGCGTCGAGTACGTCGACGTCGTCATCGGCACCGACGGCAAGAAGTGGCTCGTCACCCCGGCCGGGAACTACGTGCTGGCCAACAACACGTTCGCGAGGTGGGGCAAGTGAGCACCAGGACCACGACGGCGGTCGCCGCCGGCGCCGCAGCAGCCGTCGGCCTGGCGCTCGGCCTCGCGCTCCCCATCGGCGCAGCCAGCACCGCACCGCCCACACTCGCCGAACTGCAGACGAAGGCCCACGAGCTCGCAGACGGCCTTGACGCGCTCGCTGCGGCGCAGGCCACCCCGTCGCCGACCGTGAGCCCGTCGCCGTCGGACCTCCCCACGAGCACCCCCACGCCGGATGTCACGGTCCCGAGCCCATCTGTCACGCCCACGCCCCCCGGCGTCACGCCGACGCCCGTCCCGTCGACGCCGGGGGGCTCGATCGGAACGCTCGCGTGGAAGCCCCCGGCCCTCACGGCGCCGACGACGATCACCCCGAAGGACCAGCAGGGGAAGATCACCCTCGCCGCCGGCCGCGACTACGTCATCAAGCTGCCGACCGACCGGCCGTGGAAGAACGCCCGCGGCCTGTGGGTCGAGGGCGGCCGCAACGTCGTGGTCATCGGCGGCCAGGTCGACGTCGGCGGCGGCTACTTCGCGGGCGGATCCGGCCCCGGCGTCCGCTCCGACGGGTACGTCAAGCGCGCCGCCTACTTCCTGTCCCAGACCGGAACCGTCCACATCGAGGGCGTGAACTTCACCTCGAGCACCGGCGACCTGTCCGAGGGCCTGAACCTGTCCGCGGCCCGCGCCACGTGGCAGGTCCAGAACGTCCGCATCGGGACCCCGCTCAAGGGTGACAAGGCCTCCAACCACGCCGACTGCCTCCAGTCGTGGAACGGGCCCGTGTCGCTGCGGGTCGACGGCTTCTCGTGCACCACCGGCTACCAGGGGATGTTCCTCAACGCACACGACACGAGCTCGGCGTCGGTGGTCGCGAGCGACTGGGAGCTGCGCAACGTTGAGATCGTCGGCACCAGCGCCGCGAAGTACATCCTCTGGGTCACCTCCCCGCCCGCCTCGGTCAAGACGGTGAACGTCTACACCTCCGGCGGCCTCGGGAACTGGGACGCGGCCAACGACTGGCCCAACGTCACCAAGGGCCGCGCCCCCGCCCCGTTCTCCACCACCGCCGGCGTCGGCTACGTCAGCCCCGGCTACGGCCCCTGACCGATACCCTGATCCTCGCCTCGAAAGCACCAGCCCCCGCTCAGCCTCACGGCCGGGCGGGGGCGCTTCGTCGTTGCGGGTGAGCGCTATGCCCCTGGCCGCGTGCTGAACGCGACCTGCCAGTGCTCTTTCGACACTCCGTCGATCTCGATGCGCCAGACGAAGCGGGAGCCGGGCGGGAGCGGGAGTGGTGGCAGGTTAATGGCGATCGTGGCATCGAGCGGCGTGCCGGGCGTCAGGCCCGGTGGACGGCCAACCTCGAAGTCGAGGGAGATTACGACCGGTGCGGGCACCGTCGACCCCGGTGGGACGAGATCGACGGACGCCCCGTCCTGGGTCTCGAGGTGGGCGATGAAGGGGATCCTTCGGTTGGAGTCCGTCCACGGCACGAGGACCTTGACCGCTAGCGCGCTGGGCGCCGGTGCGGGGCCGATCACCGTCCACCCTCCACCGAGGATGTACAGCTTCCCCTCGACCGCCTGCGCCGAGTCGCACAGCAGGATGGTGGCTTCCACTTAAGCGGGGGCCACAAGGGCGCTGTAGGACATCACGGGCTCGTAGGTGCTCTCCCGCATCGACGGCGCCGAGGTGAGGTAGACCACCTGCGGCGTCTGCATGTTCAACTCGTTGACGTCCTCTCGGATGTCCGAACCCGCGGGAAGCAGGTCGGCCAGTGCAGCGAAAACGAGCTCGCGCAGTTCCTCGAACGTGTCGGCGGCGGCGCTGAACGTCGGCAGCACATCGACCTCGGCCCACAGCGCCTCAAAGTCGCGGTGGTAGGTCACGATCACCATGTCGTTCACAGTCTGCCTCTCAGGTGCGCTAGTGCGTCTGCTTCCGTGAGTCCGACGTCGCGGACCAAGATCTTCCGGACCAGTCGGGGAGGGATCTCCTGACCATCGTGAAACGCGAAGATCAACGGTGGTCTTCCCTCTGCTACGAGTGTCCTGTGAGAACCTCTTCGGTTGCGACCAGGGTCCTCTTGATAGCCCAGTGGCGCTCGCCGGAGCAGGCGTAGCAACTCGCTCCCGCGCATGGATGGGAACTCCGGCACCCCGAACGAACCACCTTCCCCCGCTGCGGCTTGGCCCCGCGTCGACGGTACTGGCCTGGCCGAGAATGACATCCGTGCAACTCTCGGGAGCGGACGTGACCCTGGGGCGAGTCTGACCGAATGGCCCCCCTCGCCTCGTCCGAACAGACGAGGCCACCCAACTAGACGCCACGCCCCTGCAGCGCCGCCGCCGGCATCCACCGCTCGAGCGCGGCTTGGCCTCGACTTTGCCGCTCCATCTGGCGTCCGGGGTCGCGTGGGTGGATCATCGTCGGGCGTCGGTCGGCCCATCCCCCGTGGCTGACCGGCGCACCACTCGAAGGGCCCTCGCCACTCCCCCCGTGGCTTGAGGGCCCTTCGTCACACGGTCGGCGCCTGGGGCTGCGGGTGCGGCTCGGTGAGGGGGACGCCGTCGCGGAGCTTGTCGAGGGTGTCGGTGATCTCGTCGATGAGCCGCTCGACGCGGGCCCGCTCGTAGTCGGCGGGTGGGACGGTTTCGGCGTGGCGCAGGGGGCAGTCCCAGCCGGGGGGCAGGTTCCTCTGGTGCTCGTGCTCGTCGTCCAGCGCTGGACGGACGCGTCGGAGGGGGAGCTCGCAGATGGGGCAGGTGATGACCACGGGGTTCTCCGCGCGTTCGACGTCGGTCGCCGTCGCGGGGGCCCGGATGCCTCCGCCAGGTGGTGTTCTATACCCCCGGGGGTCCCTTGCGCCAACGGTGCGGGCGGGTGGTGGTCGGCGGTTCGGGCTCGGTCGAGGCCTTGACACGGAATGTGACAGGCAGTCATAGGCGGCCCCGTTCAGCCGAACGGCGCGCGGCCGGGCCGTGCTTGGCGCTAGTCCCCCGCGCTGACACAGGCCACGCCGGTGTCCTAGCGTTCTGGTCGCGGGAGTCGGAGCCGTCCCCCCGTCGGCCCCGTCTCTCTCGCCGACGAAGCGCCCCCACCCGTGCGGGTGGGGGCGCTTCGTTCATCTGGCTGGAGCTCGTGGGATCCCCGTGCGCCCCCACCTGCTCCTCTTAGTCCACTGTTCGTCGCCCCAGGGTGCGGTGCTGTTCGTGGCCCGCTGGGCACACCCACGACTCGACGATGAAGCCGACGTAGATGGGGTGGACCTCGGCGCCGCAGGTGCGGCACTCGAGGGTGACGCGGACGTTCCGCGTGTCGCTCACGGCTGGGCACCTACCGCGGTGTGAGGCATGGGAGGTGGCTCGTCGGGTGGGAGCCCGACGATGATCGCCAGTACGCAGCTGGCGAGGATGGGTGGCACGGCCACCCGGACTAGGTCACGTGGAACGTCCATCAGGTGTTGCCCCCGTAGGCGTCGATACCGGCGCCCCCCTCCAAGATCATCTTCGGAGGGCTCGGCCGCTGCCTTGAGGGCCAATCCCGGGTGAATTCACCCCTCAGGATCCCGCGAGCTCCTCGATCGCCTACGACGAGACGAGTCGCTCGCCGCGGACGACCAGCGACGTGACCCAGCCTCCGGCTGCGGCCTGCTCGAGCCAGACCGGGTCGACCCCGGTGCGCGCCGCGGCCTCTGGGATCGTGAACCACTCGACGGGGAGCACCGACTGCATGCCTCCAGGTTCCGCGCACCGGCGTTGCGGATGCAACCTCAGCTGACGCTGGCTCCTGCCTGCGCGATCGCGGACTTCGGGATGACCCACGTCTTGCCGATCTGTGCGGCGGGGAGCGTGCCGGCTTCGATGCGCTGGTGCACGGCCTGGCGGCTGACGCCGAGGGCGTCGGCCGCCTCGGTGATGGACACGAGCTCGGGGATCTCGACGGGGTTCAAGGCGTCGGTGCGTGCGTCGAACTCCTTCGTGGTCATCGCCTCGACACAGGTGACCTTCGCGGGGTGCGCGGCGCGCTCGAGGACGGCGAGGCCGGTGGCGATCGCCTGCCGCAGGTCGGCCGCGGGCAGGGTGACGATGACCTCGACACGGCCGCGGGGCGACCGCCCGACGGCGGGGTGGTAGTCGGCGAGGGCGTCGAGCAGCTCCTCTGCGACGTCGGCGGTGAAGCGGCTGGTGATCTCGACGGTCAGGTTGTAGTCGGTGCTCATGGCTTCCTCCTGGCTGGGGTGGTGGGGGATGATGGACGGGTCGGCCGGGGCCGGGAGGCGATTCGAGCGCTTCCCGACCCCGACCCGGCTAACCCTTCGGGGGCCACCGGAACCCGGCCCGTTTCAGCGGGGCCAAGGCATTGCGCATGGCGCGGTAGTCGCTGGGCGTTCCGGAGAACGTGGCGATCAGCACGCCGTCCCGGGTCACCATCAGGTGGCCCTTCGTCGTCTCGGTGACCTCGAAGCCCTGCTTGCGGAGCCCCTTGACGATCTTGCGGATGTCCTTGTCCATCTTCCCTCTCACCTCCTCTCGTTGACAAGGGCAACGTTAGTCCGCGCCTTGATACTTGTCAAGGAAACGCGAGGGGGATCTTCACGAATGTCGGACACCTGTGGCAGCGTGTCCCGCATGCCGAACACCCAGCCGCTCACCGAGCACGAACGCAAGGTGCTCGACTTCGCTGGGCTGACCTGGCGGCACGACGGCGCGCGAGACATGGCGATCCGCGACGAGTTCGCGACCAGCGCGCACCTGTACTTCCAGGAGCTGCACCGCCTCCTCGAGCGCCCTGAGGCGCTCGCCTACGCGCCGATGACCGTCAAGCGGCTGCAGCGCATCCGCGACGAGAAGCGCATGGCCCGCTCCGTCAGGAAGCTGCAGAAGGCCTAGCAGGAAGCTGCTACACGAGCCCGGCCTCGACCTTGCACTGCTTCTGAGTCGGGAGCGCCTGGATGGCGTCGATCTGCGCATCCGAGGCAGGCTTCTCGAAGTAGGCCTCGGCGGTGCCATCGGCGCCGACAGTGACCTTCTTCGCCACGACGATGTGCTTGCCGCTGACCTGGCGCCAAGTCGCTGTGACCTTGACGTTGGCTCCTGGCGTGGCTCCTTCGATGAACGCTGCCGCGGTGAAGGTGTGCCCGTTGTCAAAGTCCAGGTTGTAGTCGCACTCGCTGCTGAAGGTCCCCCCGTCCTCGGTGGGTTCCGGCTCAGGTGTCTCTGAGTCCTCCGCCGCCTCGGTCGTCGCGCCGCCGGCGGGAGCCGTGACGGTCACGGTCACAGTTCCGCTCGGGCTGGCGCTGGTTCCGCAGGCCACGAGGGTCGCCGCCATCAGGACACTGGGCAGCAGGATGAGCTTCATGATGGATCCTCCCGTGCGGCGCCCCCGGCCGCTCCAAGATCACGGTAGCGGAGCCGCACCCTCGGGCAACATCCCCTGTTGCCATGGCAACATCTGAGCCCGATTCTCGGGGGTTCAGCGTCATCAGGCAGTGTCATACAGGTGTCTAACGCGCAGGTCAGAGCCCGTTTTCGCAGGTCCGACACGCCCGGGCACACGGGTTCAAGTCCCGTCACTCACCCTGTTAGACAGGTCTCTGACCTGCACCGGAACGGCTCTGACGAGCAGCACCGAGCGCATGGCAACAGCACCCGGCAACAATCGTCAGAGCCGTTCCGTACTTTCGAGCAGTGAGCAGCATCCAGCGACGCCGTAGAGCAGACGGCAGCACAGCCTTCCGCGTGATGTTCCGCGTCGAGGGCAACCTCCGCTCCGAGACCTTCGACGACGCCCGCGCGGCCGCCGAGTTCGGTGCCCTCGTCGACCGCCTCGGTGGCGCAGCCGCCATCGCGATCCGAGACGCCCGCTCCGGCGCCGCGGCCGGCGGCCGACCGGTCATCACCCTCGAGGCATGGTTCGAGCACCACCTGCAGCACGCCACCTCCATCACCCCCGGCACCGTCGCGGAGTACCGCCGCGTCGCCACCCGCTCCTGGCTCCCCACCCTCGGCCCGCTCCCCCTCGAGGCGATCCTCCGGGACGACGTCGCCCGGTGGATCGGCGAGCAGGCCAAGGCCGTCACCAAGCGCGGCACCCCCACCTCGAGCAAGACGATCGCGAACCAGCACGGCCTGCTCTCCGCCGTCATGGCCTCCGCCGTCGACGCCGGCCACATCGGCTCCAACCCATGCCGCGGCCTGGGCATCCCCCGCACCGAGCGCGGCGAGATGGTGTTCCTCACCCAGGCCGAGTACTCGATCCTCGTCAGCAAGATCGACCCGAAGTGGCAGCCCCTGGTGAACCTGCTCGGGGACCGGGCTGCGCTGGGGCGAGGCAACCGCCCTGCGCTGGGGCGACCTCGACCTCGACGCCGACGTCCCCGTCGTCCGAGTCGCGCGCGCATGGAAGCGCGGCGTCACGTACAAGGTCCTCGGCACACCGAAGACCAGGCGCTCGCTGCGCACCGTGTCCCTGCCCGCTCAGGTCGTCGCCGAGCTGCAGCCGCTCGTCGGCCCCGTCGACCAGCTGGTGTTCCGCTCACCGCGTGGCGGCATGGTCCACTCGGGGAACTTCCGTGACCGGGTGTGGTTGCCCGCGCGCGAGGCCGCGGCCCTCGGCAAGGCTCCGCGCGTGCACGATCTCCGGCACTCGCACGCGTCGTGGCTGATCGCCGCCGGTGTCCCGCTGCCGGTCATCCAGCGGCGGCTGGGCCACGAGTCGATCCAGACGACCGTCGACGTCTACGGTCACCTCGCACCCGACGCCCTGGAGATCGCGGCGCACGCAGCCACCATGGCGCTCGGCCAGGCGATGCCCGAGATCCTCGAGCTCGGGGCCTAGGCGGACGTGTCCTCGTCGTAGACCACCTCGGGCCCATCCTCGGGCGCGAGTTCCTCGAGCCGGAGGGTGAGCGCGAGCACAGCATCGGACAGGACTGCCGTGCGGTCGATAGCGGAGGCAAGTCGGGCCACACCTATGAGGGCCACGATCACCCCGATCAGAGTGAGGATGCTTCCCCAGCTCGCCTGGGCGCCGCCGGAGGAGTATGCGACGCCGCGTAGAGCGTCCCTGATCTGCTGCTGGCGGCCGGCCTCGGCCACGACAGTTCCGACCCCGGCGACCAAGAGCCCGCCCACGAGGTAGTTCGTCGACCGCTTGAGCGGGTGCTTCGCCTGGTCGATCGCCTTCCCGATGGCCGCCAGCTCGTACTGCTGCATCGGCTTGGTCATGCGCTCCTCCGTAGGTGTCGTGCCTCGATGAACGTCTTCTCGGCCGTAGTCAACTGCTCGATTCGGATACGAGCCAGGTCCTCGGTGACGTCGAGCTCTTGCGCGACCTCCTCGGGACACAGTGCCCAGCGCAGCGCGTCGGCAAGGTCGGCGAGGGTGATGAGCCGCACGGCGGCGAGGATGTCAGCTTCGACCTCGCGTCGTCGCGCGATGCGACTGGTCCCCGGGCCTCGCCCGGCCGCCTGATGAGTGTGGCCGAGGTCGACGTGAGCGAGCTCGTGTGCCAGGGCGCACCGCCGGCCGACGCGGTCCAGTCGATCGTCGAGCGCGATGCCGGGGATGTCGGAGAAGTACCAGCCTGTCCCGACCGGGAGGCGGGTCACCGCGAGCGTGATGTGCTCACGCCGGGCGAGGTCCCGCCATGGGTCGTATCGGTCCCCCGTCGAGTACTTCACTCGCGTATCACCCCTTCGCTGCTCGCAGCACGGCCTTCACAGCCTCGATCGCCTCGGGTGAGGCGGTGGCTAGGTCTGCGAGGACCTCAGGGTCTACCCCGGCACCGACAGGAGCCACTACCGGGGCGTCCGCTGGATCGAAGCCGGCAGACCCCAGTGCTTCCGCGGGGTCGACGCCAACGGCGCGGGCCATGGCGATGACGGTCTCGCGACGCGGGTTCGCTGGGATCCTCACGCCCCCCTGTAGCTGGTACCCCCGGACCACGGCTCGCCAGTGGCCTTCGCTGATGTCTGCCCGCCGCGCGGCCTCGCGCTTGGAAACCCGGCCGCGGGCCGCCTCGAGGAGGGCACCGAGGGGCGTGAGTTCGTCTTCCACCCCCGAAGCATGGCGCGAACGTTTGCGAACTACTAGAGGCGATCGGCTCGCAAACGTTCGCAACTACACGCGTGTAGTTGTCGAACATCGCAGGTCAGAGGCTTGTTCGCACTTTGTTCGCGCGAACCCTTGCGCGTTCGCATTCGTTCGCACTACTCTGTTCGCATGACCTCACAGTCGAAGACCTGGATCGAACTCCGGGTCATCCGCGACAAGGACGGCGAGTCCCTGTCAGGTCTCGCCCGCCGTGCCGGTGTCGCTGTTGGCCACCTCTCGGACCTTGAGAACGGCAAGCGCCAGCCCACGGCAGCTGTGATCAAGAAGCTCGCTGCCGCCCTGAACGTGCCCATGTCAGTGCTGGAGCCGCGCCGAACCGAGGACGCGGCATGAAGAACCTCGTCACGGCCGCCGAGGTCGTAGCCCAGCTGCCCGGCATCACCGCCGGATGGCTCGCCGCCGAGGCCCGCGCCGGCCGCGCGCCCAGCGTGAAGCTCGGCCGTCGCCGCCTCTACGACCCGGCCGACATCGAGGCCTGGCTCGAGACCCGCAAGCAGGGCACCGACACCTGGGCACGTTCCCCGAGATCCGCCGCCGCGCGAGCGCGCGCTTCCTGATCCCCGGCCGGGCGGCTGCATCCCCCGTCGGTCGCCCGGCCGGCCACAGACCCCCACCCCGGTGGGTGCACGGCCTGCTCCTTGAGAACTGCACAGAACGGCGCGCCGACAGGCCAGAACGTGTCGGCTCACGCACCCCG